>Ga0207640_10000156_pt1 | contig 49433 bp, 77 predicted proteins | sample KBSCornC42_FD_184300 | JGI IMG/M metagenome (GOLD analysis project Ga0207640, IMG submission 184300) | Corn rhizosphere microbial communities from Kellogg Biological Station, Michigan, USA - KBS Corn C4-2 (SPAdes) (version 2) | ecosystem: Host-associated > Plants > Roots > Rhizosphere > Soil ... | reverse complement strand
CCCCCCGCTTCTTGGAAATCACAATCCCTTCACATGCCTTGATGGTTGACTATGTGACGCAGGTCTCAGTTGAGGCCTGGGGGACAATCTAAATGGACTCAGCCAGGTATGGCTGACGCACGCAACAGGGGGCTGGAGCGTGGTAGGGGGAAATTAATTCAGACGCACCGATACCTCGATGGAAACATCGGGATGGTCGGTTATTGCCGTTATTAACACTCCGGGCAGTTCTCGATCCGGTCGATCGAACTGATTCGATCAATTCCATTTTTTCGTTGCCTAGGTTTTCCCGGCCTTCCAAGGCCTTGCATGGATGAGGTGAAACCACATGAGCAGTCTTTTCATCAACGAGCATGGCGGACGCTTCACTGTCGAACCCGCTCATTCGAGCACCCCGCTGCACACAGCAGCCACCCAGGCGGACGCCATTGCCTGGGCGAAACAAATGCATCCGAACGACGCTTTGCACGTTGCGCGGGTTCGCCATCTATCGGATAAGCGCAATCCCGACCATTGGCGCAAGGTCTGACAGCACAGCATCAAGCTGAGTGCCGGGCATCGCATTATGGGTAATGGTGATGTTTTGGTGATTAACTGCCTTCATCCTAATTAGTGCATGGGGTTCTTATCTTCACTGGGTTGTTTGTAGGGACTTGGTCTAATCATATGAGTACTTCTGAAGAAAAGGATGTGAGATGAAGGATGTTTATGATTTTATCTTGGATATTTATTTCGACGAAATAAATACGAGAGAGCGTATCGTTTCTAGAATTCAGGTAAATTTGGCAATTTTTGCTAGCGTGCTTGCTATTTTGTCTTATATGGCTAGACGGCTTGATTATTCCTCTGGATACCCTTTAGTGATCTTATTTTGGATTGGCGAATTTTCATCGCTCGTACTGATTGGAGTGTCGATTTTTTTGACATATCACGCATTTACTGGGTTTGAATACAAGTTCTTCCCAAAAGCAAAAGATGTCATTGCCTATAAAAGGGATATAGCGAGATATATTGATCGTGGCGAGAATATTCATGGAAGCATTGAAGAGTTCATGATTGATAGCGTTTGTGAGTGCGTTGACAACAACTATGCATTAAACGAATTTAGAAGGAAAAAGATAAGTTTTTCTTTAGTTTTCTTGGTTATGTCCGGCATCCCAATATTTTTTACATGTTTTTTGTTTGTTGTCTTTGATATGGATGCTTCGTCCCCACGTAAGGATATGCTCATTGTTGATCGATCAGTTGTTGCCCAGCTAAAAGAGCTTACCTCTTTGACTAAATCTAATTACATGAATAACCAATTGAAGGAGGGCGTGCAAATGAGCGACGAAAGAAATCAAAGCGGCCAAGGTGGCCAGGGGGATCAAAATAGACAGGGTGATCAAGGTACTAATCAGGGAAGTCAAACGTCCAAGGTGCCGCCGCTTCCACCTCTTATTCCTCCAAAGATTCAAATATCGACAGAAAACTTCAAAGGCGATAAAGGTAAGGAGACACTCAATGAATGAGTCCTTCTTTTCCTTGAGTCGCTCGGAAATGAGGTGGTTCTAACTGAACACCGAGACGGGGTCAGGTTAAGTTCTGGAACTGGCAGAAAGTGAACCTGACCCCGTTATCCGCCGGAGACATTAAAGAAGGCTGGTTGCGGCCGCTATTTAAGCCCATTCAAGCTCCAGATTCTCATAGTCAAAAAATGAACACGGGAGGAGTCGTATATGTTCGATGACGCTAAACAACAGATGGAAAAGATTCTAGAACTTGTCCAAATGTGTCCTGAAAAGCTTCAGGAAAAATGTTTTGAAGTACTTATGAACGCATATGTTGCCAGTCTAACGGTCAAACACAAGTCGCAGCAGTCAACGCATTCTCAGGAGGGACGGACGAGTCAATTTGAGCAGGCGGAAAATGTGGCTAAGGTTCCTGAGGCAATTAAAGGTCGTCTAGTAAGTACTGCCGCAAGACTTAAAATTACGGTCGATCAGCTAGCTAGTCTTTTTGACTTTAATGCTGACCCGTTTTCATATCACGCATATGCTGTTCCAGGGACAACTAAAGCTGAAAAGACCAAGAATGTTGCCCTGCTGCTTGCCGCGAAAGGTTATCTGTCTGGCGCTGGATGGACAGTCGATTGGAAGGAGTTTCGCGCCAGCTGCGTAGATCAAAATTGCTACGACAAAGCCAATAACGGGATGGGTGCCAGTATGAATAATCATAGAGATACATGGGGAGAGAAATGCCTATTTTTAAAGAGCGGTTGAAAGAAATCGTGGAGCTCGTAGAGCTTGTCCCCGAGCAATTTAAGAATCAATGCTTCGAGCTTTTGCTTAAAGAAGCTATTGAGGCAAGCCGAGTGGTTCGTGTACCTTCAGGTGAGGAAGGTAACGGTTTGGATCGGAACAAAGCTGCTGTTGCCGATATCGAAGGTGCTGGGGACGGGGAGGAAAAGCGTTCTAGTGGCGGGCATAGTGGAAGCCAGGCGGAGATAGTCAATAGCGATCTCCATTTGAAGACGCGTCGATTCATGGAGAGGAATGGCATAGATATTGCGAGAATTAATGAGCTTTTTTACAAAGAAGATGGCGAGATAAAGCCTTTAGTGGAAGATTATGGATCCACTAAGATGGCTCAATGTCAGATCAGAATTGCGCTGTTTCGAGCTTTAAAAAATGCACTTCCAACGGGCGAGTTTGTGACTTCTGTTGAAGCGGTTAAGTTGGAGTGTGTCGATCGCAAAACTTTCGATGGTCCAAATTGGTCGAAGAATTTTAAACAAAATGCGACATTGTTTGATTTTGAAGATTTTTCTCGTGATGTGGTTGAACTTCGATTAACGGAAGATGGCAAGCAGGAGCTTGCAAACATTATTTCTCAACTGGGTTGATCAATGCTCGACTTATTGAATGGCATCTTCAATCGAGCGAAAGCGTTGCGGCGGGAGCTTCGCACGCACGCTCCAAAGTTAGTTGCGCGAAGGAGCTTGCGAGACGAAGCGGGTTCACTCGGCGCGCATTGGCATCAGGAAGTTCTTCCTAAAATAACTCAACACGCTGATATGGAAGTCTTGAAGCGATATAGCGATGCTTTTACACGACTAATAAAGTTGAGTGGTCCAAATAATCTGGCAAAAAGTTATCTTGAGGTGCTTGATATAATCATAAGAAATTTTCAGGATAATTTTATTATTCCTGCGCGACAGGGAGGTTTTTCTGCGTCACATGTAAGCGAGTTTGATACCTTCCTGGACGCGATAACGGATGGTGTCGAAAGTGAATATTTTTCGGAGGCGATAGCCTGTGCCAAACACGGCTATCTGCGCGCGGCCGTGGTGCTGGGATGGAGCGCTGCTATTGATCGAGTTCATCGGCGTGTTGAGGAGATAGGATTTAATAAATTCAATTCGACTTCACTGCAAATGGCGAATCAGCAATTGGGGCGTTATAAGAAGTTCAACCAGGGACAAAATATCAGTAGTCTGGCTGATATTCGCGAAGTTTTTGACAATATAGTATTATGGATTATTGAGGGTATGGGATTGATTGACGCTAATCAGCACACCCGGCTCCGGTCATGTTTTGATATGCGCTGTCATAGTGCGCACCCGGGCGAGGCGCCTATTACTACTTACAATTTACTTTCATTCTTTTCGGATCTTGATCAGATAATCTTCAAGAACCAAAAATTTAAAGCTATGAAAGCGCCAGAATGATTTTTTGTAAAGCTGCATCGATTATCCATAGATAGACCAACCTTTGAAGTTGGATTGATGGAGGAATTGGGTTTGTTATTGCATAAATAATACAAATGCAGGTGGTCGCCATGCAGTGGCCCTGCCTCTTGTAAAGATTAATGTGTGGCATCATTTTGCACTGAGAAAGTCGAATAACGCTTGCTATGCATCACGATGCAGAAAAAGAAGAAACTGAGCGTGCCTCTTTAGATCGAAGGTGACAGGATTGGGCGTTTATTAATTTATCTTAATCTCGGCGACCTAAAGAGTGTGGGCGCACTAAACAGGAAGAGGAATTGCTCGTGCACCAATTGCTTCGGTGGCTTGACAGATTTGCGTGGTCAATCGTTTTCGCATGTATGGGTCTTGTCGTAGGCTTGGCGCTTAAGTACCCAGCGGACTGGAACCCGCCGGACCCAACACTCAACCTGCTTGGAGGGCTTGTGGGGTCGTTGGGCTCCGTCGCTGCAGCATTTCTTGTCCTACAGCGCCAGTTTGCCCACGAGGGTGATAAGGAGGCAAAGCGCGAGCAGGATGTGCGTCGTAAGATCGGGCGGATATTTACGGTTCTTTTAGTAGAGATTCAAGTCGGATTACAGAAGAGCGATGACGGTCGAACGGTGACAGTCACTGAGCTTGGGGGTAAGCTCGCGAAGCTAGTGCCAACTCTTCTCAAATACGAACAGGTGTTGCCTAGCCAGCTTGAGGCTTGGATGGACTTCGATGAAGAGTGCGTTATGTTCTTCGAAACCACGCGGGTCGCCCTCCAGGCGCTTAGTGTCGGCTGCGAGAAACTGCGTGAGCAGGTGTTATTAATGTCCGAGTTGCCGCTGACTGACAATTTCAAGAGCAACTGGGAAGCCTTAATATATGATGCCAACACGCTCGTGGATCACGTCATGGAAATATCTGGTAGCGACGAGCTGAGGGGTGCGAGAATCGAGCCCAAGGCACATCTGAGCTTAATCCTTGAGAGCTGATGGAATATCCTGGCAGCCATTGCGGGTGCAAGAATAGCGCCGCTTTAGATTTTAAGTTTTTCGCACTCAGTAAAAAGGATCATCGATTTCCGATGAAAGAAATTGGGTTGAGTTATCCCTCGATTTCTCCGGCGCTTTAATTGGGACACTCGATGCATTCTCTTGATGTTCCAAGAACGAGGGACAGGTTTGTTTTCCGCACTCAACAAAAAAGCCCGACGATCTCTCGCCGGGCTTTTTCTTGCTTCATTGGTGGAGGTGGCGGGAGTCGAACCCGCACGCATTGGCTTAAGACTGCGCCTTCCCAGCGGTAGGTTGACCAGAAGTTGACCATTCACCCTTCAAAGAAGACGGCGCCTTTGCCGTACGAGGCTATGGTGTTCATCTGCGCGACTGTGAGCAAGTCGATGTCAGCTACCACGATTTTCGCGTTGCCGCTCCGTGCGTAGGCTGCAAGCGTATTGAGCTGATCCGCTGTGAACCTCGTGGCACTGACCCTAAATCCGCCGCCATGGGCGGCGAGGGTATTTAGCTGATCGACGGTTAGTAGCGTGGTTTTCATTGCCGCTCCTTGATCCTGGGTTGCTCAGCCCAGAGGGCCGATACCTTCTGGCCAGCGTCTGGCGCCACCGAGGGTATCCAGCGCCCGTAGGTTCGCACAATCATCGTCCAGTCCTTGTGCCCCATCATCGACGCCACCCACACCGGATTCTCGCCCGCGCTGAGCAACGTTGAAGCGAAGGTATGGCGCATCTGATAGGGGTAGCGATAGCGCACGCCGGCCGCTTTCAGTACTGGCTGCCAGGCCGTCTTGCGGATCGGTCCGTCGTGCTCCCACGGCTCGCCCGTGCGCGGGTTGAGGAACACCTCTGCGCCGGCGAGCTGGGTGTGCTGGCGCTGGGCCAGGACTGCATTCAGGGCAGGCTCCAGCAATGGCACGGTGCGGCGCCCGGCTTTGGTCTTAGGGGCCTTCACCTGCTTGCGAACCTTGGCCCGCCGGACCGATATCGTGCCGTTGACCAGGTCGACATCCTCCCACCTGAGCGCAATCAGCTCGCTGGTGCGAAGGCCCGTCCAGAATCCGAACTCGAACAGGTTGCGCACCTGGCCGTTGGCGGCATCGAGGATGGCCTTGACCTCAGCCGGCGTGAACGGGTCGACGTCATCCGACTCCTTCGGTGGCTCGATCTTCCGCGGCGTCCAGCCAATGAAGGGGTTGGCGGTGATCTGCTCATCCTCCATCGCCTGGGAGAAAAGTCCGCGCAGCGGCAGCAGCAGGTTTCGGATCCGCTTGAGGCCACAGGTCTGCGCCGACACCCATTCCTTCAGATCGCCCCTGGTCAGCTCGGTGAGCCGCTTGGCGCCAAAGGCTGGAATCCAGACGTTCTGGATGGCCAGGTCGTAGTCGTTGTAGGTGGAGTGCTGAATCTGGCCCTTCATGCCCTTTAGCCACTGCTCCAGAGCCTTGCCGATAGTCACGGCCGCGCCGGGCGTGCGGCTGAGCATGGTCGCGCGCTTGCTATCGGGGAAAAACTTCGCGTAGTCGAAGGTGCCCCGGGCGATTTCGGCTTGGATCTGGGCTCGCAGATTGGCGGCAAACTTTTGGTTGGCAGCCGTGGGGACCAGCTTCAGCCGTTCGCGGCAGCGAACCCCGCGATAATAGAAGTCGATCGTTATGCTGCGCTGCGTTGAAGCGCGCACACCTGCTTGCCTTCCACCCATATTCCATATCCCTCAGTGTCGATCAGCACCCTCCCGTCGGGGGCCTTTTTCCAGACGATGCCTTCCAACCATACGCCGGTCTTGATCTTGGCGCGCACCGCGTCCTCGGAATAACCCGATTCCTCGGCGAATTTGCCAATGGTCAGGTAGCGAACCATAGGCTTATCGGACCTCCTTGCCGCCGACCCGCTCCGGAGCGACGATTGGCGCACTGAAGACGATGGGGGACTCACGCATGTCGTTGCCCATGCCAGTAGGAAATCTGTGGGTGTCCATCGTGACGCTTCCAGTTTCGCGTCAGAACGAAGAGTGGTATGGGCGATGGTTCATCTACGACTGTCGGCCCGATTTGGAGACGAACGCGGAGGCGAAGCCGCTCTGCAACGGGGCGACGACGAATTTTCCCGACGAACGCCAGGCGGAGAAGGCTGCGAAGCTTCAGGGCAGGCGCCAGGCACTCGCCATGCAGCAGTGACGCTGCGCGGTCGCGCTGACGCCCATAGGCTATCCTGTGGCCAATCATCAGGATGGGGAGTTCACGCATGCTTGACGATTCCGAGCTGTACATCAAAATTGATGCCGCGTACGAGGCGTGGCTGGCCGAGAACGGCCGGACCAGGTCGCGTGAAAGTGGCGGAATCTTCTCCGCCGTGAAGACGCACATGGGGACGGACCGTTTCCATGGTCTTAGTGAGGCTCAGTTGAACGAGATTGTTGACGGCGACAAGCGATACACCGACTGACATCACGCTGCGTCCCTGACGCTGTTTGTGACTAATCACGCGGCTTACCCCTCAGGTCGATTTCGCCGGGCCATCGGCCGCCAAGATCGATTCCGATCTCATTGGCAAGGTCGATCAGTGCCTTCTCGGCGTGGCATGCGAGCGTCATTGAGACAGGACGCTTGTGCGGCTCCATCGGAAACCCGCTCTGTTCGCGGATGGTCTTCATCGCATAGAGCAGGTACATGGCGGCGCCTTCGATCGCGCGGTGGTCGATTACGAAGGATTTCGTAGGGGCGTGATACTTCATGCTTCGGCGCCCTGCTTGGCGGCAAGAGCACTCGTGGTTACCTGCTGGACCACCTTGCGGCCGGCAGTGATCGCATGGACGATGGGCGCACTAAACAGGATAGGGGGTTCACGCATGGCCGCTAATCCGCGGGACGAGGTGTTTGACTTCACGAAGACCCTGGTCGGCGACGACGCCGTGGGTATGCTTTCGAAGCTGCTGTGGGAGATGCAGCAGATATTCGAGTACAAGGGGGATGAGTCTGCGATACGTGCTTTCATGTCCTACAACGCAGCATCCACCGCATGGCACATTCATGAGTGGCTGTGGAAACTTTGCCCTGACGATCAGCGTTCGAACCTGCTGGAGGTCGTCAACGCGAAGACCCAAGACTTCGATGGATACGTCCGCGGACTGCAGCTTTCGAACGGCGCCATAGCAATCTGCCGGCAGATTGCTACGGCTGGCAAGCACGTTGGAGTTAAGTACAACCGCGACGACATTGCAGGCGAAATACACCACGATGCCGAGACCGGGGCGACCGCAGTCAAGTTTAAATGGAATGACCGAGTGGTTGACGATCTTGCCGTCTATGCCGAAGCGCTCCATGTCTGGATGCGCATCTATGTTGGGCTTGGTTTCAAGGAAGCCGAAAAGCTCGCCTCCGTTGTGGCCGAGATAGATGGTTGGCGGGCGGCGCAACAGGGCGCAACGGCAAATGGCGAATAGTGCTAGCTTGCCGATCTCGTTGTAGTAGTGAGCCGCGCTCATCACCCCTTCTCCTTCCCGGCGAGCATCGGGGAAGTGAGCCGCTCCGCAACCCAATTCCGCATACGCTGCCAGCGCTCTGCCGGCGTTTCAGGGCCGTGAAGGTAGTTGTGCCAGTTATTGCCTTCGTCGTTCTCGAACATGATTTCTTGAACGAGGGCGTTGGCGCTGCCGAACGCACTGCTGATGACGTCGAAGTCGCCTTGCTCGGCGGCGTCGGCCATGGCCGCCAAGTCAATGCCGCGGTTAGCGCCCAGCACACCCAGCGTGCAGTAGGCGCCTTCCGGCGACTGGAACGAGCCACCCTCCAGCTCCTTGACCGGCATCGCGTCCAGCGCATCGCGAATGGCGATTAACAGCGCCTGGCCGCGCTTGCCGCTAATGGCGCGTTGCACGGCGCCGCGCCACAGGCCCGGGTTCTCGCAGTCGTCGCTGTATCCGCTGCGGCTCATAGGAAAGCCTCCGCAACGAAGCCCATCAGCTCGCGCGGGCTGAGCTGGAACCGGTCGAATTCCTGATGGAAGCGCTGGCCCTTGGCGATGATACTGTTGGCGTGGATCGAGGTTTCCTCGGTCTTCGTCATCAGCGTGATAACGACGCCGTCGACGGGCGTATGGTGGTACGCCCCGGGCTGCATGATGTATTCGCATCCTGCGTCGATGCGCTCGGCCGCATGCTCGTACACATTGCACTGCGCGACCACGCAGGACTCGCGGCCGCCCAGCGCGCTCCTGGGACCGTTGTGGGAAATCACCTCGTGCGTGCCTTCGCGCACCAGCTCGATGTCGACCCGCACGTTTACCTGGGTGCCTTTGAGCACGCGGCTAATGAACCCGAAGCGGTGATTGTGGATCGCGGAATGCTCGTAGCAGTCGCGACGTGGCAGGTCCGGGTGCCACACATGAAGGCGGCGATTCGCCGGCAGCACCACCTGGATAAAGCCCAAGCCGTGCAGGCTTACGGTCTCCTTGGTGGGCGTGAAGTCTTTCAGGTGGCGCACGTTCATGGCGAACCTCCCTTGCCGGGGCGGCCCGCCACCTCGGACCATTCATCGCAGACGTGGACGGTGAGCGGCAGAAAATGTGAAAGCTGCATCGTGCAGCTCGTGCCGGAGCAAACCTGCATGTACTGCGGGATGAGCTGAACCTCGTCGTGACCGCGCAGGCAACGGCGATCGGGGCATCCAGCGAGAAGGGCGACGCACAGCACTACCGCGAGCAGCACGGCAAAGGGGCGCCGGATCACTTTGCGCCTCCAGCGGCCGCAGGCTCGCATTCCAGGTCGGTGAATTCGGGACCGGCATGCCACGCGATGACCTCGTCCCCCTTGTCGCAGACAGGGACATAGCGATAGTCGAACTCGTCGTCGCTCTTAATGTCGTACCAGCCCGAGACCGCAATGTCGCCTTCATCGTTCTCGTCTAGCACTTCCTGAGACCAGCCAGGGCCGGATGCCTCGCAAGGATCGTCGTCGGAACTGCAGAGCGGATACCGGTTCGCATAGACGGCCGGAAAGGTGTGGACCTTCCCGCTAGCGCGCCTGATCGCGATCCAGTAGAAGCCGTCCCTTCCTTCGGCCACGGGCGGTAGCCGCTCGGAAGTCCGAACCCACCCATTCCGCGCCGACGCAGATTCATGATTGCGGACCAGGTGGTGACTTTCCGCATCCTCGAAGGCGGCGCGGGCATCCGTCGCGTTGAGCGCACCACCAAGATCATGGCGCTCCACCCATTCCGCGACCTCGGAGTCAGTGGCGCTCCGGTCCGCAACACATATGGCCGCCATGGCGTCGCGAACGCGTTCCGCACGTGAGCGCGCTTGCTCGGGCGAATCGCCATATACACGCGCGAAAACCTCGTCGCGGTCCGGCTCGACTCGGAGCTGGACCCACCAATCACCCAAGCCGGGATACTCATCACCGTTCGCCGTTGGAAGGCGACCGACGGCCAGGGCGATGCCATCAGGCTCCACGTCTCGCAGGGCGTAGAGCTTGGTCCCGGCCGGAAAATCGTAAGGCCCATTTCCGGCGACAGCCTCCGCCACTGCGTGACGCAGAAAGGCCTGGCATTCCTCGTGCTTAGGGCCGAGGCTTTCAGCGATCTTCTCCGCGGCGCCCAAGCCGAGCCGAATGCCGCGGCGGATCGGTTCGACAAGCACGCGGCGGGCGGCTTCGTTTCGCGTGCGCTCGACAAGAGAGTCGATTGCCTCACCCAGGTTGCCCTGCGTCGCATGGGCGAAGCCATGCCGCGTAAGAGCGGCGATAACCTGGTGGACGGCGATGCCCAGCCCTTCGTTGATGGCGGATTCACTCACTGGCTTGCTCCTTGGCGTCGGCCTTCCGGAGGAAGCGGCGGCGGCGAGCCTCCGTCTTTCCCTGGGCGGCGGAGATTTCGCGCTGGGCGCGGAAGATGGCGTCTTTGACGTTGGGCGGCAGGCGGCCGTCCTCGGCGTGCTGCATGGCCCGCTCCAGCAGGCGAGCGGCCTGCGTCATGTTGGAGTTGGCCTCGGAGCACTCGGCGGCGCGGCCGCGCAGTTTTTCGGCGGCTTCGTTCATGGCGTCCCCTTGCTGGGCACGAAGTCCCGGCAGTAGTGGAGCGCCGCGGGGTACTGGCCGATCAGGCCGAGCTTGCAGCGCCCCATGCCGACCTCGGGGTTATTCGGGTTGGCCACGTGCAGGTTGCAGTCCAGGCAGCGCACGCGGGTTTCCACGATGCGCGGTGGCGGCGCGTCCTTGGGGTAGCCGTACCATTCGGGCGGGAGGCTGGGGCGATAGCTCGGCATGCTCAGGCCCTCGCGGTGCTGGGCTGGCTGGCGTTGGCCGGGAGGTCGGGGTACGACCCCCAAGCCTTGTGCATTTCGCGCCACGGCGTGTCCGTGTAGCCGACGGCACCTTTCGACGCATAGCGGCGCAGCTGCCCGTCCTGCCACACCTCACGGCGGCCGGTGGCTGCGTTGTCGAAGATCCCGTCGAACAGGTCGGCCGTGGTCATGGCGGTGGCTCAGGCCGAAGCCGCTTCCGGCGTCTCGATGGCCGGCTTGTCTTCGGGCCGCAGCGCGACCGGGAAGTACGATTCGAGCGCTTCGCCACGGAACACCGGCATGATCATGCCAAGGCCCTTTTCGCCCGTGCGCATATGGGCGGTAAACAGCGTTGCCTGCTTTTCCGGCTCTTCGCAGACCTTGTGGAAGAACTCGATTTCACCGGGCAGCTGCTTGGCCTGCAGCAGGTATTGCGCCGCCAAGGATCCCACGAGACCCTTAGCCCATTGCTCGGAACTGCCCATTACGGCGCCGATGTTCGGGAACCGGCCGTCAATCAGGCAATCGCCCGGCTCGACGTACAAAGCCTCGCTCGTGTAGCCGTCGATGATCGTCGCCAGGCCGGCCTTGCCTTGACCACGCGTGATGACGATCTTGTTGCCCTTCTTGAGGAAGAACGCCGCGCGCTTCGACAGCCGCAGGATCAGGTTCTCGCTCACGAACCCGCCGCGGTCTTCCTCCACGTAAAGCATGTGGCCGTTGGTGGCGGCGATGACCGGCCACTTGCCCGGGATCAGGGCAACACCGTTGAGGTAGTAACGGATGTCCTGGTTTGCGGCGAACGGATAGACGCGGCCGACCGCTGCCGCGCTGATAATCGCGATCTGCTCCGGCGCTTTCACTTCCGGCGCGGCGTCTTCGGTCTTCGGCTGGCGCTTGCTGCTGGTGCTCGACATCGGGACTCTCCTTGGAGCCTGCGCGGCGCATCGGCCGCAGTGATGGAACGAAGGGATCAGCGCCGCTTGTCGGGCGCCTTCAGGAAATCGGGGATGCGGCCGGATGGGTTGAAGCGGCGGAACCAGAACCTGAAGATCGGCGCGCGGAGCTCGACCGACTGCAAGGCGGCACGGGCGCGTGCGCCGCGGTCGCGCGAGACGGGCGGCTTGACCCACTGGCGCGCAGCGCCAGGCTCATTGATGCCGCGCCGGCGCCAAATGCTCTCGTCGGCGTAGTAGGCCAAGGCGCTCATCAGCTGGGCGTTGGCCGCCTCCAGCTCGCGGGTGCGCTTGCGGAAGAAGAGGAAGAGCATCAGGCGTGCCCTCCCGCGGCCATGCACACGACCAGGCCGAGAATCAGCGCCAGGTCCATCAGGGCGGCGACCTTGACCAGGTCGAACCAATCGGCACGGGTGGCCGGGTGCAGTTCGCGATCTGCGCTCATGCCGACTTCGGCGCGAACGCCGCCTGCATGCTGGCCAGCCAGGTCTCAGCCCAACCCAGGGCGACAGCCGCATGCTGGTTGGTCTCCGGCGTATCGCCCTGGCGGATGCTCATGAAGAACCGCTCGATCGGGCGATACGAATCCTGCGGCAGCGTATCGACGTCCACGCCGCGCACATTGGCGATGGTGCCAACCAGGCAGGCGCAGGTTCCGGTATAGGTCGATCCGTCGACGCGCCCTTCCTTCAGCGCCGCGATCAGCGCGGGCACCTCCGCAGGCGCCCAGGACAGCACGTCGTAGAAGTCGGCGCGGATGGGTTGCAGGTCGGCGGCGCTCAGGTCGGCGGCGCTCAGGTTGGCGGCGCGCAGGTTGGCGGCGCTCAGGTTGGCGGCGCTCAGGTTGGCGGCGCGCAGGTCGGCGGCGCTCAGGTTGGCGTCGCTCAGGTCGGCGGCGCTCAGGTTGGCGGCGCGCAGGTTGGCGGCGCTCAGGTTGGCGTCGCTCAGGTCGGCGGCGCTCAGGTTGGCGTCGCTCAGGTCGGCGGCGCTCAGGTTGGCGGCGCTCAGGTCGGCGGCGCTCAGGTTGGCGGCGCGCAGGTTGGCGGCGCTCAGGTCGGCGGCGCTCAGGTTGGCGTCGCTCAGGTCGGCGGCGCTCAGGTCGGCGGCGCTCAGGTTGGCGGCGCTCAGGTCGGCGGCGCTCAGGTTGGCCTTCTCGGCGATCGCCTTCTTGACGGCAAAGCCGAGCTGCACCGAATACGACTTGTCGGCAACTTCCGCGGACAGCTCGCAGGTGTACTGCACAGCGCCGGACCAGCGATTACGGATCTCGAATTTCATGCGATGGTCTCCATGGAGAAAGAAGGGCCGGCCCCGGGAGCAACAGGGGCGTGCTCCGCTGGCGTCGAAGGGGAGGGGAGCGACGCTGGGGCCGGCAAAACGGAAAGGGGAAGGCGAGCTTTGCGGACGACCAGCATTCGCTGCAGCGCAGCCAGCTGGAAATCCACGGCGCGCTGCTCAACGGGAGACAGGGCGGCGTAGCTCATGACGGGTACCGCGAGGCGATGACGATGTTGGCGATCAACATCGCGGCGGCGCCGGCACCGATCAGCACCACCAGCAGGAACAGCCAGGGGTTGCCGCTCTGCGGTGTGCCGTCTTCGCCGGGGACAGGGACCGGGCTGGCGAGCCGGTGCCGGCGCCGCTTCAAGTAAAGGACGTTGGAGGCATGCGTGTGGAGCGCGGCGGCTTCGCCGCGGACCGGGCGCAGGTAGTAGGTGCCGCCACTGGCACGAAGGTCAGCCATGGCGGGAGTCCTTTGCGAGCGCAGCATTGCCAATAGCGACCAGCTCGCACAGCGATTTCCGACTCTGGTGCATCGTGTAGCCGGTCCGCTGCTCAATCTCCCTGTATTTGGCGAACAGCTCAGGACGGTGCCTAGCCCCATTCGCCAGATCACGAGGGCTGCCCATAATGCAGAAGACGCAGGACAACCTTTCGTTGCCGGCTTCGTACGCCCAGTGGAGCGATTGCCCGGCGCCGGCAATGGTCTGCAACACCTGATCGGTGGTCAGGTCGTGGATTGGCAACCACTCGAACCAGTCCCGGCCGGCGATGCTGCCGCGCTCGTTGCGTGAGAAGGGCGCGCGCTTTGCGCGTCCGGGGCTTTCCTGCGCACGAAGGCCCAGGCAACTGACGATCTTGGAGAAGCGATGCTCCTTGGCGTAGCGGCGCACTTCGCGCTCGATCGGCCCGCGCTTCAAGTCGCTCGTGCACTGGCGGTTCGAGGCCGAGGGCCAGCACGACGAATTAGGGCCGGGGCGGACCTTAAAGCGATGCTCCACCATGTCGAAGAACGTCTTGACGGCATGGGCAACCACAAACGGGAGGCCGGCCTTCTCCGCCTGGTTGCTGGCGTGCTCTTGTGCACCATCCCATTCGGCCTCGCCTAGCGAGGCGTGGACCACCAGCAGTTGCGAGCGCGGGATGATTTCGAGCAAGCGAATGAGCATCGCCTGCGAGTCCTTGCCGCCGCTGTGGTTGGAGACAAAGAGGGCGCCGGCAGCGATCAGCTCGTCAACGCTGGGTAGTGCTTCGTTGGAAAGGACGGCGGCCATCAGCGAGTCGCCTCCGGCGCGGCATCGGCGGGCAGGTGGCCCAGCAGGCGCTCGCCGCCGCGGCCTTCCTGGAAGTAGACGCCGCGCTTGGTGGCCAGGTAGCCCGGGCCGTTGTCATAGTCGCCGGCCGAGAACCACTCCGGCCGCTCGATCCGGATCGTTACCGGATCGCCCGTCAGGCGCATGCCCAGGAAGCGGCGGTCCGCGTCGGACGCGTGGAAAGCGCGCTTCGTCGAGTGGCTGTGGATCGCGTGGCCGGTGCTGACCATGCCGTCGGGCACGTTCTCAGCAAAGGACGCGCAGAAGATGTGCGCCTGGCTGGTGTACGCGTCCACGGCGTATCGCTGGCCGTCGGCGCTGCGCGCAATTGTGCCGCAGGCCTCGAACTGGGTCTGCTCGGAGAAGGTCACCAGCGCCTTGCCGACGCGGAGCAGGAACGTGTCCAGAGATTCGCCCGCGGCGCTGCGGAACTCGCCGACGCGCTCAGTCGGCGCCTGCACGTTGGGCGTGTCGCTGGCCTGCACCGTCGCCACGCTGCTGGCGACCAGCGCGGCAACGGCGGCTATGGAGCGGCGGTGGCTGCTGCGGAACGGGCGGTTCATGCCGCACCGTCCTGCTGCCCGGCATTAGCAGCGGCAATATGCGCGCGCCGCTTATGCACGCCGCGCACCAGCGCGTCAGCCAGCTCTATCGCCTGTTCCTCGCCGATGCACATTTCCAGCGGGCCGAATGCAAGCCGGACCGGCGCCTCCAGGACGAGAAGGTCAGACACCACGACCCGGATGACCGAGGCTCCGAGCTGCACCAGCGACTCGCTGCGCGCGCCTTCGACGAAAGCGTATGAACCCAGCGACGGGGTGCGAACCGTGATCCTGGCGGGCGCGTCGCCGTCGCAGCCGGCGAGACCTGCCGGGGCGACACTGCCGTCCGAGGGGGCGGCTTGCCCATGCGCTGCATTCGCGTTTCCTACACAATTTGTCGTGTAGGGCGTGGAGCACTTGCTGGTCTCGGTCGGCATGGCAAACTCCCTTCGTGTTTGATCAGGAGTTTGTTCATGAACGAACAAAACTGCAATCATCCGTGAACAATATCGTTCAGCGGCCGTTTATGCTCGGAAGACTTACCGCCCTGGGAAGGAATGCACCGATGAATAACCGTTCGAGGACTTACATCTGGCTAGTGGCGCTGGCGCTGTCCGCCTTCGTGGGGGCGTCGGCTAACGCGCAGGACGCCCGCGGCCTGGGCACCAGCTGGCCGAGCGCCGCGGACGTGAGCCGCAGCGCGGGCTTTCACGCCTATCGCTGGATCCGCAACGGCGTCTCGTATGTCCAGGTGAACGACGCCGCTGGCGTTCCGCAGCTCGCGATCGCCGCGGCTGGCGGCACGGTCATCGTGCTGCCGGTGGGCGCGCCCACGACGCAGGTGAAAGTTATTCAGAGCACTCCAGCCGTGTCCGGCGCGCCCATCTACAGCGATGAGCGCGTGAGCATCAACCAGGACGCTTCCGGGTTCACCGTACAGTCGCTGGAGGCCGAGCCATGCACTGACCCGGTGGAATGCGCGAAGGTCAACAACGCTGTGGTGGTACCGGCCCCGCCGTCAAGCGCGCGCACCATGACGGCCCAAGACACGTGCAGCGACCCAGTCGAGTGCGCGAAGTGATGTGGAAGGGCGCCGTTGCGGCGCCCTTTTTTTATGCCCTTCGAGAATCCGGAATTAGAAGTGCTGCGACATCTTCGTCGAAGATAAACGCAGTTGTGTAACGCCAGAATCCGTCTTTCTGCTGCCGCATCTTTCCACCATACGCCTCGGCCAGCTCATACAGCCCAGCGATCGCCACTTCGTCGATTGCGCGCACCTTGGATTGATCATCATCGACCGGCCTGGCGCAAATGTGCATCCGAAGGCCGAGCCAGCGGCGACCCGCTGAAGATCCCACGCGGAGCCTGATCGATACCTCTCGAACGGTAGCCTCGCGCATGGCGTGCGCCAGGTTCTCATGGACGATTTGATAAACGGCCTGCTGCGCGCCAAGGGCGAACCCATTTACCGAGGCCGGAAGGTAAAGATAGACGTCTTCGCCGGCCGACCGGATTGTCTCGATGATGGGGGCGCAGGTGAGCGCTGTCCGCAAGCCATACTCTTCAAGGAGCGGTGGGAATAACGCTTCGCGCTTGCTGCGCAGGTCGCTGCGCGTGCCATGCAGCATGCGAAAATGCTGGCTTAGCGCTTCATCCTTCGCCATGGCTTGGCCGCGATCGACAACTCTGGAGAAGGTGAGGGAGTCATACACCTCATCAAGGATGGCCGCCTTGTAGCGGAGCATAGAGTCGGGAAGGTTTATCTTTCGCTGCAGGGCTTCGCGCAGGCGGTCCTTAACCTCTTCCTCTCGCATCATCCGCTCGCCGAATCGGCTGACGAAAATTCCGACGAACCATGCGCTGACACTAAAGGCGATGGCGATCTGCTGAGCTTCAACCACTCCTGGCTCGCGCGAGCCTGATTCGGTGAGCACCACGGCGCCATTGGCCAGAATCATTCCGAGCGCCGCGCCACGCGTTCCGTGCATGGCCGCGAGAAGGATCGGCGGGACAGCCGAAAGACCTACTCGAAGGGTCCAAAGCAACGGTGACGGAATGCCAGTGTGCGCGATCACCACCAGAGCCAAGCATGGGCTGGCCAGAAAAAGGGCTGACTTAACTGCAGGAGCGAGGCCCGCCTGGACGAGGCGCTGTTTCCAGGGGCTTTGCGTTAGGAAGACTAGCCTGCCGAAGGCGACGAGTGGGGCCATTGTGAGGCCGCCAAGAAACGTGCCGCATGAATAGATCGCAAGTAGCCCTAAGACAGACTCTCGCTGCGTGGTGATGGATACGGTGTAGGTCGACCACACGGCAAAGCTCGCCAGTGGCTGAGCCATCGCTGTTGCCAATAGGGAGGCCATCAAGATCATGCCGTTGTGCGCCGACGGCTTGAGCATGTCGAGCTTGTACTGGTTCCCAATCAGAGCGCCGGGAATAATGACTAGCGGCTGCAGGATCGCATAGACGAATACGTAGCTCGGGGTGACGAAATCATGCTCGTGAAACGCCGTCACCGCACATCCAAGGTTTACCAGGAAGTCCGCTGCGAGGATGGTGGGCCAGCGACGAACATCTGTGACCAGAAGCACCGCGAGCCGCAGGCCAACAGATAGGTTTAGGTGGGACGGTGCGTCCTTGAGTGCGAGGAACGCCAACGCGTATACCCCGCCGATCAACGCGCCGCGCAAAGCCTCCCCCAGCTTGCCCATAATTTCCCTGGCCCCTGTTGGCATGGTGGATCACACGCGCGACGGCGTTATTTTCGTGAGCACCTTGCCGTGAATTACGAACTTTTCCAGCTCTTTCCCTTGGAGCTCGGTCAAGTCTTTGGATTCCTCAGAACCTGATATGCGTAGCACGTTGTCCGCCGGCAACCAGGTCAGTTTCTTGATGTCGCGCACGTTGTGGTAGGTGTAGGCGTAAAGCCCCACACCCCACACCTCCACATCCGTTGCCCGCGTATCGATGATTGCAATGCTGCCCTCGGCAAGCTCTCCTCGATTGCTCTGATTTCGCTTTACAGCGAAGCGCGCAAACTCAGGCTCAATGCCAACGTTGAACAAGAACCACGAGCGCGGAAAAGCGATCGGATCATCAAGCCAGTGGTAATGATCGAACAAGGGGCCGCTGGGCAGCTCGAACCCGTCGAGCATCCGAACGAGAACTAGATCACGTTTTAGCCGCGGATCGTTGGTGATGTCCTTTCGGCGCAGGTCGTCACCAGGCACGGAAAAATATGCCCCCAGCTGGTCCAGCGTCTTGCTGGTCGGTTTGTAGTCGTCGTCGTTGAGGATGCGGTAGATCGTCGAATACGACGGCCCCGCGGCCTCAGCCAGTGCCTGCGGCGTCGGCAGGTTCTTGGCGCCCATCAGGTAGGTGAGGTTCTTGCGGATGTAGTTCATGCCTGAATAGTCGCTTTTATCAGGAGTGAACAAAATCCGGACGGTAGAGGTATTGTTCATAGGTGATTGACTTATTGTTCAAGGATGAACAAAACTAGGCGGCATGACTCCAAAAGACGCCGCCCAGTCACTGCGCAAGACCGGAATGCGGGATGCCGCGATCGCGAAAGCTGTCGATGCCAGCGTCCCCACCATCAACCGAATCAGGAAGGGCCGGGACTGTCTTTGGTCCGTAGGCGACCGGGTGATCAGGTTCGCCCTCGAAAGAGGACTGCAGCCGCAACCCAGCCAGGACGCGACGGAGGGCACCTGACATGGGCGCTTCCGAATTAGTGCACTGCAGGCTGCTGGTGATGTCCATGGCCGCCACGGTACCGGGCGCCAACGGCACGTTCCACGTGCGAAAGGTGCTGCCGTGAACGTGTTAGATGCCGCCTACAAGACGGTGCACGGCTGCGTCGGCGGATGCGACGTACTCGCAGGGCGCATGGACATGAAGCCGGGTGTCCTGCGCAACAAGGTGAACCCGAACAGCAACACCCATCATCTGACGCTGGCCGAGGCCGACGAGATCATGGGGCTGACGGGGGACCACCGGATACTGCAGGCGCTGGCGGCCGAGCACGGCTATGCGCTGGTGCGCACCGAGCTGCCGAACGTGGACGCATCGCTGATGTCCAGCGTGCTGCAGTTCCTCGGCGCCAGTGGCGCCATGTCGACCGCGCTGAACGAGGTGCTGGCCAAGGGCCAGATCACCAAGAACGCCAGCCGCCAGATCGAGGCGCACTGCGCCGACGTGCAGGCCGCCTTGCTGACCATGGCACGGCTGGCCACGCGGAAGACCTCCGACCTGGAGCGCGACGTATGAAGGCGCCCAAGGCCCTTGGCCTGCTCGGCCAGGTGGAAGCGGCGCGCGCCGCGGTGCTGTGCTCGGACCCCACGACCGCCGACCTCGTGGTCGGCATCCTGGTGTCCACCGCGCCTCTGCGGCAGCGCCCGTTGCCCGAGGAACCGATCTGGCTGGGCATCGACCTGGCGGCGCCGGACGGCGGGGCAGGGAAGCCATGAGCACGCTGCTGATGGCGCAGTGCTGGCCGCTCAAGATGCCGCCGACGCCCAAGGCGATCCTGATCTCGCTGGCCGACAACGCCAGCGACCAGGGGTATTGCTGGCCGTCGCTGACGAAGATTTGCGAGCGCACGTGCTTCGGCCGCACCGCGGTGATCGACGCCATCAAGTGGCTGGAGGAAGCCGGCGCGGTGCGCGCGGACCGCAGCGATCGCTACCGCACCACGTACATCCTGACGCCGGCGAACTACTCGCCCAAGACCGGCTGCGACGAGGGTAACCAGTCCGGCTCGCAAACTAGTCCGCCTCCCGTACTAGTTCGGCAGGCGGAAAACGAAGTCCGCCAGGCGGACAACGAAGTCCGGGAGACGGACGACGAAGTCCGCCAGGCGGACACTAACCGTCAAGAACCGTCATTAACCGTCAATAAGAGCAACCGTCAGAGGAAGCGCGTACCCGCCGCGGAGATCTCCGTCGTGTTGCCGCCCTGGCTGGACCCTCCGCTGTGGGAGTCCTGGGTCAGGGATCGGAAGGAACGCGGCCATGCGCTGACCCAGCGCGCCGCCGAACTGTCCATCGACTCGCTCGCCAAGCTCCGATCCGAGGGCTGGGCACCGAAAGCCGTGATCGACAACGCCATCGCGCTGGGCTGGCGAGGGCTGTACGCACCCAAGAACGTTCCCCCAGGAGGCGGTCATGCAAACCGTGCATCAGGCAGCAGTGGCGGGGTTGGCGACGCTGTCCAGCGCGCCATCGACCAGCGGAACGCCCGCACCGTCGGCGACCAGCCAGGCGTCACCATCGAGGGCACGCACGCCGCAGCCGCTGCTCGATAAGTTCTGGCTCAAGATGGCGCGGATGTTCGGCAACACCTGGGTCAGCCAGTACGGCGTCGATCCTGCCGGTGGTGCCGCTGATGACTGGTCCGCCGCGCTGGCCGGGCTGTCGCCGGAGCAGATCGCCATCGGCCTGCAGGCGACGCTGGCGACGGGTCGGGAATGGCCGCCGTCCGCGCCGCGCTTCCGCGCCATGTGCATGGGCATTCCCAGCATGGCCGCGGTTCGTCACCAGATGGCGCACCCCGGCGATGAGCACTCGCCCTTCATGCGCCAGTTCTGGAGCTTCCTCAACACGGCGGAGTACCAGTCCGGCGACGCGTACCGCTGCGAGCGCGCTGTGAACGAAGCCTACGAGCTGACGTGCGAGCACGTGATGCGTGGCAAGCAGCTTCCGCCGCCGATCTCCGCGCTGCTGCAGCGGCAGAAGGCGACCAAGCCGCCGGCCGCCAGTGAAGCCACTGCGCGCGCGGCGCTCAGCGACATCGCGCGCATGCTCAAGGTGGGCGAGCCGGAACAGCAGGCCGTCGCATGAGCACGCGCAATCGCATCGTCGGCGCGCTGGTGCTCGGGCCGCTCACCGTCGAGCAGATGGCCCTAATGCTGTGCATTCGAGAGGGCGGAATCCGCCGCGAACTGCTGGCGCTGCGCCAGGACGGCGTCGTCGCTTACCAGGCCGTCAGCCCTCAGGAAAGGCAGCGCTTCAAGGGCGGCAGCTATCGGCTCGTGCAGCCGTACATCCCTCCCGCCAATAAACATTCCCACAAGGATCCCGCATGAGCAGTAGCTGGGTGCCCAGCCGCCATCAGTACCGCATGAACCAGCTGGGCAAAAAATCCCGCTGGGAGGTGTGTCCCATCCACAAGATGCGGTTCGAGGCCTATGGCGTTACTCGCCTGGGCCATATGGGGCCGAAGCGGTGCAAGGCCTGCTCGGCCGAGGATGCGTGGTGGGATCAGGCAGAGCGAGAGCTGGGCTACCCGGCCAATCTGGATAAGCACGCTGTCTATGCGCGCGCTACGGCAATCGGTGGTCTGCCGCTGGAGAGGTATTTGCGCTATGCCCGCTGATTTCGTAATTGGCATTGACCCTGGGTGCTCTGGCGCCATCGTCGTTTTGGCCGCCGGGCAACAGGGGCTGGAGCCGATCGAATGGTTGCGCATGCCGACGCTCAAGGTGGGGAGCGCGAGTCGCGTGAACAGCGCGGTGCTGGCGCGCTTCCTGGGTAACTACCCCGGCGCCCACGCGTTCCTGGAACAGGTGCACTCGATGCCCGGGCAGGGCGTCAGCAGTGTGTTCGGCTTCGGGCACGCCACTGGCGTGGTGGACGGCGTGCTGGGTGCGCTGGCCATCCCGTACACGCTGGTGACGCCACAGGCATGGAAGAAACGCGCAGGTCTGATCGGCGAGGACAAGGACGCGGCGCGGTCGCGTGCCATCCAGCTCTGGCCCCGGTGGGATGCGCTGGACAAGAAAGGCGCAGGCCAAGCCTTCGCGGACGCAGCGCTGATCGGCTTCCATGGGCGGACGCCATGAGCCGATCGCGCGACCTGGACGACCGCCTGAAGCAATGGGGCCATGAGTACAGCCGCCGCGTGGTGCTGGGCAGCGGCGGTTCGTGGCTGGCTTCGCTGATGCGGTGGCATGGACGCGCGCCCACCGGCCTGGTGGCCGAGGAATTGACCGGCACGCAAGCCGATGAAGTGGAGCAGGCAGTGCAAATGCTGGAGCGCCAGCGCAACGGCCAGCAGATCGCGCTGGTGCTGCGCGCGGAGTTCATGGACAGCGAGCCGCGGGAGCGGCGCCTGCGCAGGCTGCAGGTCAGCACGGTGCGCTACAGCCAGTTGCTGCGGCTCGGCCGGATCCATGTCGCTGGCTGGCTGCGCCTGCCGTTCGATGAGCCGTTGCCGACCGGAGAGCAGGTCGCGATGCTGGAGTACGTGGCGACGCTTGATTAATTAAAAATCCTGTCGAGAATGGGCACCGTGACATCGCGTGGATGAACGAAAGCCTGGGCCAGCCGCCCGGGCTTTTTGCTTTTCTGGAGGCACGATGCAACTGCGAGCTGATGCCAGCACCCGTACCGGTTGGGTGCTCCGTGACCCCGAAACGCTGGAATTCTGTTCGGCCACGCTGTGCGAGTCCGAGGCGGAAGCGCAGGCGTTGCTCGATGCCCAGCACAACATCCTTCCGGAAGCTCGGACCACCGAGCTTGTCCGGGTCGCGATCATCATTACCGCGGTGCCCGTAGGTCGATAACCAGGAAGTGGCAATCCGCTGAGCGGACCCTGGCATCTGGCGCGGTAATCCCTTTCCCCGCATCGGCGGGGTTTTTCGTTTCTGGAGCACGTCATGCCGAGCGCGGCAAATTTCAGCATCAGCCAGAACGGCATCGAAATGATCGCTGGCTTCGAAGGCTACAGCGCCACGGCTTATCCCGACCCGGGAACGGGCGGCGCGCCGTGGACCATCGGCTACGGCCACACCAAGGGTGTGCAGCCGGGGCAGACGATCACCCGGGACCAGGCCGAACAGTTGTTGAAGGAAGACCTGGCATGGGCCGAGGCCGGCGTCCGGCTCAACGTGCGCGTGCCGATCAACCAGAACCAGTTCGACGCGCTGGTGAGCCTGACCTACAACGTCGGCGCCCACGGCTATCGAGGTCTGCTCGCGAAGCTCAATGCCGGCGACTACCAGGGCGCGCAGGCCATGTTCGGCGAGTACGTGCATGCCGGAGGCCGTGTGCTGCAGGGCCTGGTAAACCGGCGCGCCGCGGAGGCGCAGCTTTTCGGTGGTCAGCCGTCATGAAACGCATTGCTTTGGCAATCATGGCTGGCGCCTATGTGTTGGCTGCCGCGTACATGGAAGCGCATGACCATAGTGCAGATGGCCTGTGGATCATCGCCGCGATCATGGGCTCGCTTTCTATGTCGCCCTTGGCAAAGGACTGACGAATGCTCATCGGCGTAGCCGCGATGGAAGAACAAGGGGTGCGCCATGTTCGATAACGATCCGCAGAAGTCGGCGCTGCTGCTGGCGCTAGGTGGCTGGCTCAAAGGCGCCGCTTATGTGCTGCTCGCCGCTGTTGCTGGCGCGCTGGGCCATATCTTCGGCCGCATGGATGCCGGCAAGCCGGTGCGGCTATGGGAAACGGTGGTGCAGACGCTGGGCGCAGGCTTCGTCGGCATGCTGGTGATGTGGATGTGCCAGGCCGGCAACTGGTCCCCGCCGATGACCGCGGTCACGGTTGGGGTAAGCGGTTGGTTGGGCGCCTCGGCGAGCATCCAGATGTTGCAGCGCTTCATCTGGGGTCGCCTGGGCCTGAACAGGAATCTGGACGATGACCATCCTACGTAACGCGTTCGCCGCCGCGGCTTCGCTCGGTGGCACGGCCTGGGCCTGGGTGAAGGGCAAGGCCCGGCTTATCATCGAATACGTGCTGCTGGCGGCATTCGTTTCGCTGGCCGGCTTCGCGCTGGCCACCTGGCTGCATAGCGTTGAACTGGCCAAGCAGGTCAATTCCTTGAGCACCACGGTTGGAACGCTGAGCGGTACGGTGACCGAGCAGGCCAATATCAACCAGCAGCAGGACATCGCCCTCGGCGAGCTGAAACGCCTGCGCGAAACCGACAACAAGGCGCTTGTGGCGCTGCATGGCGAACTGACCAAGGCCGGCGAAAAGGGTGACAACCTGCGCCGGCGCATTGCCGAGCTGGAGAAGAACAATGCTGATGCGCGCGCGCTGCTGGACACTCCTGTCCCTGCTGAGCTTGGCTGCCTGCTCGATGGTCGACCCTGCCAAGGTGCCGGTGGTCATGACGGAAACCAAAGTCGTCCCCCAGCGCCCACCTGATGGCTTGCTGGCGCTTTGCGACGCACCGACCTATGTCCAGACCAAGCTGGTGCGGGACATGAAAGACAACTGGATCAGCGCCGATACGGCATTCAATGCCTGCGCCGCACGCATGCGCTGCCTGGCGTGGTGGATCACCACTGCCAACCACGAGAAACCCGCGGCCGAGTGCCAGCAGTTGCAGGCGGCAAGTAATGGACGCTGAGGCGCTGGCGCGCGATTGGGAAGGCAAGGCGCAGTTCTGGGAGAACCAGGCCGCGCGTATGAACCGCAGTCGCTGTCATGACGGTGACCGCAATCTCCGGATCGGCATGGCCCAGGCTGCGCGCATGTGCGCTGACCAGCTGCGTGCCGCACAGCAGACTATGGTGCAGGTCGATGAGCGAGAGCCATAACGTCATCAACGTGGTTTCCGTCGACGCGGACGTGCTTGCCAATATCCTCGCCGCGGCTACCGCAGCGGCAGCTGCGCTGAGCGCTGTGGCCGATGCAGTGCAAGCACAGGCCGTGGCACTGAACGCGCTGGCCGATGCCATCGCCGCGCCGATCGAGGAAGAGGCCGAGTCCGAGGACAACCGCCCGCGCTACATGGACGGCTCGCTGATCGATCCCTGATGCCCAGGAAGCCACCAACGTTCCGCGTTCGGCGTCCAGATACGCCGGTGCATTGGGTTGCCCTCAGGCCGCAGCTGGCGCCCAACGCACCACCCGAGCGTTGGGGACAAGGGCGAGGCGGCAGGCCATGGCGCCGACTGCGCATCGAGGTGTTCGAGCGCGACCTGTACACGTGCCAAGCGTGCGGACGCGTAAGGCGCGAGCACGAGCTGGATGCAGACCACGTGACACCGGTGGCCGAAGGCGGCACCGACGACATGGACAACCTGCAGACGCTGTGCCGCACCCCATGCCACCGCGACAAGACGGCCCGCGAGGCGGCACGAGCCGCAAATGTTAAGAAAGCCTGAACACCATTCAGGTTGTCTTAACAAGTAGCGATTGTTAAGAGATTCTGAACGGCGTTCAGTTTCATTTAACAACCGGGGGGGGCAAAAGTTGGGAGGTCGACCGCCCCGGACACCGGGCGCCCAGCCTTTTTTTTGCACCGTCACATCAGAAAAACGGTTTTTGCGATGCCCACTCCCCGGAAGCCCCACAACCTAAAGGTGATCGGCGGCACCGACCGTGCTGACCGCCTCGTGCGCGACGCGGTGGAAATGCCGCTGATCGACATCGCACCGCTGCCGCCCGACTGGCTCCCCAACATCCACGCGCAGAAGGAATGGGAGCGCCTGTCCGCGATCTTGCTGGCGAACCGACTGCTTACCGAGGTGAGCCTCGGTCCTCTCGGAGTGCTCTGCGCACTCCACGGCCAGATCGTCCAGCAGTACGCCGCCGGCGTCGCACCGACCGGCCACATGTTGGCGCAGTACCGAAACATGGTGAACGACTTCGGCATGACGCCCGTTGCGCAAGGCAAGGTGAGGCAGCTTGGCGAAAAACCGAAAGCCAACCAGTTCGCGCGCAACGGCGCCAAAGCGAAGGGAGGGTGATTACGTTGGCATAGCCATCGACTATGCCAACGAAGTCTTGGCCGACAAGAAGCGAGAGCACCATGGCCTGCTGATCCAGCAGGCGGCTAAGCGCTTCCTCGCGGACCTCAAGCGCGCCAAGACGAAGCGGGCGCCTTTCATCTTCGATGAGTGGCAAGCCAACGACCCGTGCGACTTCATCGAAAAGCTGCCGCACATCGAGGGCGTATGGGAAACGCCAACGATCCAGTTGCACCGCTCGCATGTCTTCTTCGTCGTTCAGCTGTTCGGGTTCCGCAACCATGACGGTACGCGGCGATTCACGTCGGCGCTGTTCGCCGTGGCGCGCAAGAACGCGAAGTCGACGCTCGCCGCGGCGATCCTGTTGTATTGCTTCTGCTGCGAGGATGAGCCGGGCGCCCAGGTGATCACCGCGGCGACGACATATAGCCAGGCCGCGATCATCCTTAAGCTGGCGCAGGCCATGGTGCAGAAGACGCCGGACCTGCGCGACTATTTCGGCCTGGGTGTGTGGGCCAAGGCCATCAGCCGGATGGAAATCTCCGGCTCGTTCAAGGCACTGCATGCTAAGGCCAGTACGCAGGACGGCTTGAACCCATCGCATGTCGGTCTAGATGAGATCCACGCGCATAAGACTCCCGATTTGCTCAACGTGCTGCAGTCCGCGGCTGGCGCGCGGCGCGCGGCGTTGTTCCTCTTCACCACCACCGAGGGCTATCTCAACCCTGGCCCATGGGAAGACCTGCGCAAGTTTGCGAAAGACTTGCTCAAGGGCGTGTTCGGTCAGGAGGCTGATCACTTCCTCGCCGTGTTCTTCGCGGTGGACGACAAGGACGAAGATCACGACGAGAAGGCTTGGCGCAAAGCTAACCCGCTGCATGACGCAAACCCGAATCTGATTCCAGCCATCCGCAAGGAATGGGTGGAAGCGAAGCGGATGCCGTCGAAGCTGTCCGAGTTTCGGATCAAGCGGCTCAACCGTCCGGCGTCAACCGCCTCAGGTTGGATCGACCTGACGAAATGGCGGCGCTGCGGCGGAAAGGTCGACCTGGATTGGTTGGCCGGACATCCCTGCTGGGGTGGCCTCGATCTGTCCAGCACGATGGATATCACCGCCTTCCGCCTCGTGTGGCTGGTAGACGGCGTGTACTACACCTATGGGTGGCGCTGGGTTCCCGAGGATCAGGTCAAAGTGCGCACGGAGCGCGCTACGGTGCCCTACGCCTCCTGGGTGGAACAAGGCCTGCTCAAGCAGACGCCCGGCGATGTCGTCGATTACGCCGTAGTAGAGGCCGACATCGTGGCTGCGTGGGAGCGGTTCCAGCCGCTCGCCATCGGCTACGACTCTTGGAACGCCGCGGACCTGGTCAATCGCCTTGTCACGCAAGGTTTGCCGATGGTGCAGTTCATCCAGGGAACGAAGAGCTACCAGCCAGCGATGCAGGCGACAGAAATCGCCTACGTGGGCGGAAAGCTGGTGCATGGCGGCGATCCGTTACTCACCTGGAATGCGTCGAACGTCGTGGCGCGCAAGGACAGCAACAACAACCAGGCGCCGGACAAGAAACGGTCGCCCGACAAGATCGACGACATGGTGGCGCTGTTTATGGCCGTCGGCGTGTCGCTGGGCCCGGCCGAAGAGCCGGATGTGCATGAACAGGGCTTCGTGGTGATCGACTGATGATGAACTGGCTACGCCGCAATGTGGAGCCGGCGCGCGATCGCGTGGAGCCGGTCATTGGGAACATGGCCGACGTTGGCGACGTCGTGGTCAGCTCCGACCGCGAGGGCATGCTACGCCTCTTCATGGACATGCCGACCGACGCCGGCGCGGTCGTGACCAGCGCAACGGCCATGCGCGTCTCCGCTGTGTATGCCTGCGTGAGGTTGATCGCAGGCGCCATCGGCTCACTGCCGGTGGACATCTACAAGCGCGACGCCGATGGCAACTCAATGCCGCTGCACAACCACGATCTATGGTGGCTGTTCAACGAATCGGCCAGCCCGCAATTCAGCTCCACCGCGTTCAAGGAATTCATCGTCTCGCAGATGCTGCTGCGCGGTGATGCCTTCGTCTACATCGTGCGTAACCCGCGCACGCTGGCGCCGGAATCGTTCCTTCCGCTGCGCCGCGAGCAGGTGATTGTGGAGCGCGTTGCGCCAAAGGATCCGCGTCAGCAACCGCGCTTGGTGTACTACGTCACCACTCCGGATGGCGCGTTCGGCGTGGAGCAGGAAGACATGCTTCATTTCCCGGGCATGGGCTTCAACGGCATGACCTCGCTGTCGGTCATCCAGTGGGGTGCGCGCAATGGCATCGGTATTGCGATTCGCGCCGACGAGTTCGCCGGGAAGTTCTTCTCACAGGGTGCGCAGCCGCAGCACGCCATCACAACCGCCAAGAAAATGGAGGACAAGCAGCAAGAGCAGCTGCGCGCGGCGTGGGTGGCGAAGTACACGGGCAATGGCCCTAATGGCGTTCCGCTGATCCTCACTGAAGGCGCGGACGTCAAGCAGCTCACCATGTCGGCGGTGGATGCCCAGCTGCTGGAAACGCGTAAGTGGCAGATCGAGGACATCGCCAGGGCGTTCGGTGTCCAGCCGCACTTGATCGGTGTCACCGAGAAGGCGACGTCTTTCGGATCGGGCCTGGAGCAGCTCGGTCAGGGCTTCATCAACTACACGCTGGCCCCGCACTTCGGGCGCATGGAGAACGAATGCAACCGGAAGCTGTTTCGCCGCGCCGGCACGTTCCTGCGTTGGAACGTCGACGGCCTGATGCGCGGCGACGCCACCGCACGTGCGAACTACTACAAGGCCGCCCTCGGCGGCACGCAGAACCCCGCATGGATGACACCCAACCAGGTTCGCAAGCTGGAGAACCAGCCGCCCATGCCGGGCGGCGACGAGCTCGCGAAGCCGCAGCCGAAAGGCCCCAACGACCCGCCCAATGGAGGCAGCAGTGAACAAGATCCACCTACTCCGGGCAAATAAGCCCGGCACCGCCACGCGCTGCGAGCTTGTGCAGGGCGACGGCGAGGACACGCTGTACGTGTATGGCGTGATCGGGGCGGACTTCTGGGGCGACGGCGTGCCGGCCTCCGACTTCGTCAAGGCGGTCCGTCAGTCCACCGCGGGCCGCCTCAACGTCCGCATCAACTCCCCCGGCGGCGACGTCTTCGAGGGCGTCGCCATGGCGCAGGCGCTGCGCGACTTCAAGGGCGAGACTGTTGCCTACGTCGATGGCATGGCCGCCAGTGCGGCCACGTTCCTCACGACGGCTGCCGGCAAGACCTTGATGGCCAAGGGCTCGATGCTAATGGTGCACCAGGCGTGGACCGTCGCGATCGGCAACAGCACCGACCTGACCACGATGGCCAGCTTGCTGGACAAGATCGACAACCAGATTGCCGAGCAGTACGCGGCGAAATCGGGTGTCACCGTCGACCAAGCCAAGGCCTGGATGGCCGCGGAGACCTGGTTCAGCGACACGGAAGCCGTGGCCGCCGGCTTGGCCGATGGCCTGCAGGGTGACGACGGCGAAGAGCAGGGCGCTGGCGACGGATCCGCCGAGAACCGCGCCAAGCAGTGGAACCTCGAAGGCCTGCCGTTCGCCCGCGTACCGAAACAGCTGTCCGCCGTCGCTGCTGCGCCGGCACCCGCTCCGGCACCCGCTCCAGCCCCTGCGCCGGCCGCCGCGCCAGCCCCGCCGCCGGCGGCGCAGGCCAATCACGACCACGAACGCGCGAGCCGCCTGCTCAGGCTGCTCGGCTCGACACCTGCGTAACGGCCTCCCGCACGCAGCCAACCAAGCCGCCTCCGGGCGGCTTTTTTATTGCCCCAAGGAAAGCACACATGACTCAGCCGATCCTGGCCCTGCGGGAGCGCCGCAACGCGCTGGCCAACGAAGCCCGCAAGCTCGTGAACGAGAACCCGGGCGACAAGTGGAAGCCCGAGCACACCGAACAGTTCGACAAGCTCAACGCCGACATCGAACGCGTCGACGGCGAGATCACCCGCAACCAGAAGATCCTCGACAACGACGCTGCGCGCGCCTTCAAGGATGCCGGCGTCCGCGAGCACGACATCGAGGACATGACCCCGGCCCGAGCGGTCAACAAATGGCTGCGCCACGGCACCCAGGCCATGAGCACCGACGACTGGGCGCAGGCCCGGAAGCTGATGACCGCCGAAAACGACGGCTTCAACATCGTCCGCAACGCGATGTCCGGCGACCCCGCGAATGGCGGGCAGGGCGGTTACACGGTGCAGACCGACATCGTCGCGTCGGTGACCGAGGCGCTCAAGGACTTCGGTGGCATGCGCGAGGTGGCCGAGGTCTTCCAGACCGAAAGCGGCAACCCGATGAACTTCCCGACCTCGGACGGTACGTCCGAGGTCGGCGAGCTGGTGCCCGAGAACACCTCGGCCACCGCGCTTGATGCCTCGTTCGGCACCGTGGGCCTGAACGTGTACAAGTTCAGCTCCAAGATCATCACCGTGCCGTTCGAGCTGCTGCAGGACTCCAGCGTCAACATCGAGGCCTTCCTGGCCAATCGCCTGTCCACCCGCCTGGGCCGCATCCAGAACCAGTACTTCACCACCGGCACCGGCGCCAGTCAGCCGCGCGGCATCGTCACCGGCGCCGCGTCGGGCAAGGTGGGTGCGACCGGACAGACCGGCACCGTCACCTACGACGACTTGGTCGACCTGGAGCATTCGGTGGATCCGGCGTACCGCAAGCGCGGCAAGACCCGCTTCATGTTCCACGACAACACGCTGGCGGTGCTGCGCAAGCTCAAGGACCAGCAGGGTCGCCCGATCTTCCTGCCGGGCTACTACGACAACGGCATCGCCATGGGCATCCCGGACACGCTGCTCGGCCGGCCGTTCACCATCAACCAGGACGTGGCCACGATGGCCGCGAACGCGAAGTCGATCCTCTTCGGCGACTTCACCAACTACAAGATCCGCGACGCGATGCAGATCACCCTGTTCCGTTTCACGGACTCGGTCTACACGTCGAAGGGCCAGGTGGGTTTCCTGTGCTGGATGCGCTCGGGCGGCAACCTGATCGATACCGGCGGCCCGGTGAAGTACTACGCCAACTCCGCGACCTGATCGTCGCGCGTCAGCTTGACCGGGCGGTCACGCCGCCCGGTCTCTTTCTCTCAGCATTGAGGTATCGATATGGCACAGGTACGAGTCTTGCGCGCCTTCCGCGGCGTGCCGGCGGGGGTGTTCGCGGAAGTGGTGGGGCGCGCCCTGAAAGATGGGCTCAAGGAGCGCGCGCTGGACGACCAGGTCACGGCGGAAGAGGTTCCGGACGCCGAGACGTGGGACGGCGTGATCGGCGAAGAAGATGGCGCTGCGGTCGAGCCTCCGCCGGTGCCTAACAAGAAGCCGGCGAACCCGGGGAAGTAACGCATGTACGAATACACCGGTCCCCTGTTCGGACTGCCGACACCGTCGTCGGTCCGCGTGCCCTACAACGTGCGGAGCGTCGTGGTCGTCACGCCCCCTGCAGGGGAGCCGGTGACGGTCGATCTTGCGCGCAAGCAGCTGCGACTCATCAGCACGGACGATGATGATCTGCTGGCGCTGCAGATCGCCGCGGCACGCGTGATCGTCGAGGCGGCGGCCAACCGCGCGCTGGTGCGGCAGACCTGGCGCGTCACCTATGACCGCTTCGAGACGCCCCTGTGCCTGCCCGGCGGCGATGTCACTGCCGTGCAGAGCGTGACCTACTTGGACACCGATGGCGTGCGCCAGACGCTCGATCGGGCCCTCTACGCGACGGACATCGACAGCGTCCCCGGCCGCGTGGCGCACGCGCCGCACAAGCCGTGGCCTTGCACTCAGGCCGTGCCCGGCGCGGTCTCGGTGACCTACGACGTCGGCGCGGAGCCGGCCATGGTGGGCAACCCGCCCGAACCAGACTACGGCGCTAACGTGCATCCGGCCCTGCGCGCCGCGGTGCTGATGCTGGTGGCCGACCTGTACGAGAACAGCGAGTCGACCATGACCACCGGCGTAGCGATCGAGAACCCAGCCTTCGACCGCCTGATCTCGCTGGCGAAAGTGGTGACCATATGAGGTCCGGGCGCCTTCGAATGCGGCTGGCGCTGGAACGGCCGGTGCAAACCAAGAACCCGACCAGTGGCGGCACGGTGGAGACGTGGGAGCTGGTGCAGGGCGGCATCCCGGCGGAGAAGTCGGCGCTCACGGCGCGCGAGTTCATCGCTGCTCAGGCTGCCCAGTCGCAGATCACCGGAAAGATCGTCATGCGCTGGATGGACGGCATCAAGGCGAACATGCGGTTGCGCGATGAGCTGACCGGCCAGATCTACAACATCGCCGGCGCGCTACCCGACACCAAGACGCAGCGCCGGTATCTGACGCTGCCGGTGAGCGAGGGCGTAAACCGTGGCTGATGAGCTGAAAATCACCGGCCTGGACGACACCATCGCGGCGCTCCGCGCGCTGCCGGCCGCGCTATCGGGCAAGAATGGCGGGCCGATCCGTAAGGCGCTTTTCGCCGCGGCGAAGCCGTTCCGTGACGAAGCGCGGCAGCGCGTGCGCCACCGCACCTGGAACCTGCACGACAACATCATCATCCGGCGCGACCGCAATCCAGCGGCATCGGGCGCGGCGGAGCGCTATACCGTCACGATGCGCACGCGTCGGCGCAAGTACGCCCACAGCCGCGTTAACAAGCGCCTGCAGCGCGCTGGGACGCGCTTCGAGGATTGGGGTAACGCGTACTACGGCAAGTTTCTGGAGTTCGGCACCTCGCGCATGCCGGCATATCCGTTCCTGCGGCCCACCTTCGAGAACAAGAAGACCTCGGCGGTCGACGTGTTCGCGGCAAGCCTGCACCAGGATGTGGCCGCCGCGGTTGAGCTGGCGAAGCGGGGAGGTGGTGGGTGATCACCGAGACCTATCCAATCCTGGCTGGCGATGCCGGTGTGGTAGCCCTGGTCGGCGATGGCATTCATCGCGTCGTGGCGCCGCAAGGCACTCCCGCGCCGTATGTCGTGTTCGGCGGCGTGGCGCTTGAGCCGATCGTTTACCTCAACCGGGCGCCGGACGTGGACTACGACCGCGTCCAGATACACGCCTGGGCCGAAGACTTCGACACCGCGGCGGCGATTTCGGCCGCGTGCCGCGCGGCGCTCGACCCGTTCGGCTACATGGCCGGCGGCTACATCGAAGACCGAGACCCGGAGACGAAGCTGTTCCGCGTCGGCTTCGACTGGTCGTTCTGGGACGAACGCTAAACCACCTCCAAGCCGCCCGGTTGGCACGCCGGACGCCGCACAAGCCCGCCCTCGCGCGGGCTTTTTTTGTGCCCGAAACCCACCCTTATTGAGGAAAATACCATGGGCAAGCTCAAGACCCAGGGCACCGACGTCTACGTCAGCCCGGACGGCACGGCCGTCGACAAGATCGCCTGCGTGATGTCGTTCAGCGGCCTGGCCGGCCCGCGTGACCAGGTGGACGTCACCTGTTTCAGCTCGCAGGAACGCGAATACGAGGCCGGCATGGCCACGCCGGGCCAGGTCACCATCGGCGGCGCCTACGACTCCGCGGACACCGTGTTCGAGACGCTGGTGGAACTCAAGGAATCCGGCGCCGTCGTGCAGTGGTACGTCGGCGGCTCCGACGGCACCGCGCCGCCGACCGTCACCGGCAGCGTGCTGACGCCGCCGACCAGCCGTACCGGCATCAGCTTCAAGGGCTACGTGGCCGACGTGAGTTGGCAGCTCGAAGCGAACAACGTCTGGAAGTTCGAGCTGGTGATCCAGCGTTCCGGCGCCTGGACGCTCTCGCAGAAAACGCCCTGATCCACCGTAGCGGTGGCCCAAGTTTTGTCGCTGGCGCGCGGGAAGACACCGCGTTGTCCACCGTGGCGCGGCCCGCACGTCGGCGGCACCTATTTGTTCAACGGTGATTTTCCATGACGAACGAAAAAAAGTCGGTCGACCTCGACGATTTCGAGGCGCCCAACGGCTATGAACGCACCATCACCATCGGCGAGAAGTCGCGGAAGTACTTCATCACCGAACTGTCGGATGCCGAGTGCACCAAGGTATTCGAAACCACCAATGGCAAGGGTGTGCGCGACCCGGAGAAGGTCGCCACGCTGTCCGCCCGTGCGGTCGCCGCGAGCGTCACCCGCGAGGATGGCTCCCCGATCAGCTATGCCGAGGCCCGCGCGTTCCGGCGCCCGCTGCTGGATGCCCTCATCAAGGAAGTCCTGGACATCCACGGCTATGGCGCCGACCAGGCCGCGGTTGTCGAGGAACACGTAAAAAACTGAGCCGGGGCGGCGAGGACTTCCTATGGCATGTCCTCGCCCTCCGAATGGGTGCGACGGTGGCAGAGCTGCGCCGTCGCATGACCCGCTCGGAGTTTTTCAGCTGGCTCGCCTTCGCCCGGGTGTACCCGTTGGTCGAGGCGCCCATCGGCCCCGTGCAAACCGCAACCACGTTCGACGGCGATCCGCCCGCGGACGTCCCCGGCCTCGACATCGAGATCGTCCAGGCCTTCGTCTCTTCCAGCCGACAGTCCCGCGGGTGATCTATGGCCAACAACGTCGGCACCGTCTCCATTGACCTGGAGGCGCGCATTGCCAAGCTGGAGTCGGACCTTGGGCGTGCTGCGCGCATTGCCGAGCAGCGTGCCAAGGAAATCAGCCGCACGCTGGCCGGCATCGCCACCGCGATCGGTGGCGCGTTCAGCGTCGGCGCCGTCGCCCACTTCGTGCAGTCAGCGCTCGACGTGCAGGACGAGATCAGCAAGCTGTCGCAGAAGGTCGGCGTCAGCACCGAAACCCTGTCTGGCTGGCGCCTGGCGGCTCAGCAAGCCGGCGTGGATGGCGAGGGCTTCAACAAGTCGATGGTGAAGCTGGAGCAGGCTGCCACGAAGGCAGCGGCTGGCAACAAGGAGCAGATCGCCCAGTTCAAGGCGCTCGGTATCTCGGTCACCGACACCAGCGGCAAAATGAAGTCGACGGAGCAGCTGTTCGGCGAGGTGGCCGATCGCTTCTCCCAGATCAAGGACGGCGCCACGAAAACCGCGCTGGCCACTGACTTGTTCGGTAAGTCTGGCGCCCAGCTGATCCCGCTGCTCAATGGCGGTAAGGCCGGCCTGGACGACTACATCAAGATGGCCAAGGACTTCGGCCTGGTCGTCAGCAAGGACGCGGCGCCGACGGCGGAGCGCTTCAACGACGCGATGGAGCAGCTGTCCTTCGTCGGCAAAGGCGTGGCCAACCAGCTCGCCACCGTGCTCGGTCCGGTGCTGGCGGACATCGCCGTCAAGGCGGCGACGTTCTTCCGCGGCGACCAGTGGAAGGCGACGCTGGACACCATCGCCGCCGGCGCGCAGGCGGTGGTCGACAACTTCGACGCGATCATCGACGCCGTGACGCGGCTCGGCGAGATCGCCGCGGCCGTGTACGCGCAGAATCTGCTGCTGAACGGCGCGCGCTGGATCGCCACGATGGGCGGTCAGCTGGCTGCGCTCAAGGCGCTGATCGTGGCGCAGTCCGAGTGGGGCGCGGCGACCGCAGCCAGCTTCTCGGCGGCGACGAAAGAGGTTGGCCTGCTCGGCATTGCCTTCAAGCTGCTGACGTCGTTTTTCATCGGCTGGGAGATCGGCTCGTACCTCCGTGACCAGTTCCTCGAGGTACGCCTGGCCGGTATCGCGCTGGTGGACGGTCTGCTGACCGGTTGGGAGCGAATCAAGCAAGGCGCGCAGATCGCCTGGGAGGCCATCAAGGCCGGCGCTGTAGGGTCGTTCAACTCGATTCGCACCATGCTGGCGGACCTGGCGGGCAGCGAGGCGGACCTGCTGGACAAGCTGCCGTTCCAGAGCGGCCGTTCCGATCAGCTGCGCGATGTCGAGAAGCGCCTGCGCCCGGCTACCGCAGCCGCCGACGACTTCGCCGCTGCGGTCGCGCGAATCAACGCGGAGGCCGAGAAGAACATCAAGGCCATCCACGACACCACCACCGGCCTGGCCGATTACGAGATCGCCGCGGAGGCGGCCAAGAACAAGGCGGCCAAGCCGCTGCCGAAGATTCCTACCGTCGACAACCGGCAGGATCTGGGTGCTGGCTTCGCGTCGGGCGTGGCCAAGGCCAACACGGCGTTGGAGAAGTTCAACCAGCTCGTGGCGGATGCCTTCTCCAAGAACATGGGCACCGATGACAAGATCATCGACAAGCGCGTGGAGGCAATCCGAAAGCTGGCGGAGGAAGGCGGCAAGGCCATCGCCGGCGGTGCGCCGGTCATCGAGGTGCAGAAGAAGCTGGGCGCCGCGATCGACCAGACGAACCAGTATTACGACCGGCAGATCAGCCAGGCGCAGAAGGGAATCAACGAATACACGGCGGCGATGGATCAGCGCCTGGCAACCGATAAGCAGGAACTGGACCTGCAGGTCGCCAGCCTCGGCATGAGCGACCGCCAGATCGCACTGGAACGCAAGCTGATCGAGATCCACCGCGAGAGCGAGGCGGAGCTGGCGAAGCTCAACGACCCGAGCAACCGGGTCCAGATGACCCAGCAGGAATACGACCAGAAGCTGGCGAAGATCAAGAAGTACGAGGCGGAGCGGATCCAGGCGGCGCAGGATGCCGACGCTACGATACTCAAGGCTTCGCAGGACTGGAGCCGTGGCGCACAGCGCGCCATGCTCAACTTCGCCAACCAGGCCGGCGACGTATCGAAGCAGACGGAGGATCTGGTCACCAGCCAGCTCAACAGCTGGACGGACGCGCTGGCCAACTTCGTCACCACCGGCAAGATCAGCTTCAAGAGCCTGATCGACGCGTTCGTGGCCGACCTGGTGAAGATGGAGCTGCGCATTCTGGCATCGCAGGTGCTTACCTCGATCTTCGGCAGCGGCGGCTTCGGTGGCACGAACGGCCAGGGCGATCTCAGCTACAACAGCCAGGGCTTCGTCAGCCATGTGAACGCCAAAGGTGGCGTCTACAGCTCGGCCAGCCTGTCCCGGTTCTCCGGCCAGGTAGTGAGCAACCCGACCATGTTCAAGTTCGCCAACGGCGCGGGCCTGATGGGCGAGGCCGGCCCGGAGGCGATCCTGCCCCTACGTCGCGGCAGCGATGGCCGCCTGGGCGTGCGTACGCAGGGTGGCGGCGACGGCGACGTCAATGTCCAGGTCAACGTCACCAACAACGGCCAGCCCGTGCAGGCGCAGCAGACGGGCGCGCGGCGTGACGGCGATACGGTGATTATCGACGTGGTCCTGGACGCGGTCGCCAGCGACATCAACAAGGGCGGCCGCACCGCGCAGGCGATGCAGCAGCGATTCGGCGTGCAGCGCCGCGGCGTTTCGGTGGGAGGTGGTTGAACATGTCGAATCCGACCTGGCCGGCAGGCCTGCCCACGCCGCTGGTGGCGAACATCAACTACGCGCCGCTGGTGGACCCCATCCTGGCTACGCAGATGGAAGGCGCCATGAAGACCCGGCGGCGCTTCACCGCGCTGCCGGAGAAGCTGACCTGTTCGGTGATGTTGACGCAGGCGCAGCTGGCGACGCTGCAGGCGTTCGTCAAGACCACGCTCAGCTACACGTTGCCGTTCGACTGGACCGACTTCCGGGACGGCACCGCGGCAACGTACGTGTTCTTGAAGACGCCGAGCGAGCAATACGTGGCCAGCGCCGAAAGGCTATGGCGTGTTGATCTTGAACTGATGAAGGAACCGTAATGCGCCAGGTATCCACACGCGCGCTGCAGGCGATGCTGGCGCAGCAGACAGCGGAGGTGTTCATCCCGTGCCTCAAGGTCGAGCACCCGTCCTTCGCCTCGCCGATCCGCGTTGCCTACAACACCGAGACGGTCACCCGCACGGACGGCAGCTATCTGCCGTTCGCCTTCCAGGTGAATCTGCCGGATCAGCGCGAAGACCAAGTGCCGCAGGTAACCGTTACCTTCGACAATACGGACCTGTCGATCAACTCCGCGATACGCGACCTCACCGGCATGCCGTCGGTCACGCTGGACGTGGTGCTGGCCAGCCAGCCGAACACCATCGAGGCCGGGCCGTTCGCCTTCTCGCTGTCCGATGTCACCGCCACCACCGAGACGATCACCGGCACGCTGGCCTACGAAGAGGACGTCTTCTCCCAGGCCTGCCCGGGACAGCAGTACCTGCCCACCAACAGCCCCGGGCTGTTCCTGTGATCCCCGCCTGGGCCGGCCCCTATGTCGGCCTGCCATACGCCGACAAGGGCCGTACGCGCGCTGGCGCGGACTGCTGGGGCGGCGTGCGGCTGGTTCTGGCGGAGGTGTTCGGCCTGCTGCTGCCGGACTACGGCGACGCCTACCCATCGGCCGAGGATCGACTGGCGGTGGCTGGCGCGGTGGCGGCGGGCCTGGCCGCCGGCTGGGAACCGGTTTCGGCGCCCGCCGCCGGCGACTTGCTGATCCTCCGCATTGCCGGCCGCCCGTGGCACTGCGGGATTATGGTCGCGGCAGATCGGTTCCTTCATTGGCCGCCCAGGGCCACCAGCTGCATCGAGCGCCTGGATTCACCGCAGTGGGCTCGCCGAATCGAAGGGGTATATCGTATCGGCCGAACTGGGGAATGAAGGATCGACGATGCGACACGTATTGCTTGGAATCGGCGTCTGCCTATTGGCGGCCTGTGCCAATTACTCCGACGTCCAGGTAAGGACGCCGATGCACGTAACGGAGTCTGCGATGCAACCGCAGGCCGTCGCGGAGTGCGTTGCGTCGAAATGGATAGATACCAATGCCAGTACCCATATCGTTCCGAATGGCGATACGCGCGTGGTTGTGGTGCCTACCGGCGGAGGTACAACCACTTTGGTGATGATGACGCTCACCGCATCGCCCACGGCTTCCGGAAGCCATATCGAGATGCGGACAACGCCGACACTCGGCACATTCAATGAGCAGTGGGATCAGGCTCGGTCCTGCTTGTAGTCCAGCCCAATGCTCGCAACCAAAGCCCGCCACTCGGCGGGCTTTTTTTATGGACCGCTATGACCAACGAATGCACCGTTGTTGCTCAGCCGAACGTGATGAACGGCGAAGAACGAGTTTTTGCCCAGTTCCAGGCCGGGCAGTCGCTTACCGAAATGCTCGGTGAGTTCGCCAGCCATGCCTGCGAGGTGCAGATAGGGGGCTATCCGGTGCCTCGCACGATGTGGCCGAAGGTGAAGCCGCGCGCTGGGCAGTATGTGCATGTCGTGGTTTTTCCACAGGGCGGGAATGGTGGAAAGATTCTGCGCATCGCTGCGATAGTCGCGTTGACGGTCTTCGCTGGCCCGCTGGGCGCCGTAGTCGGCCAGGCGCTTGGCGTGGGCACCGCGATTGGTACGGGCATCGTGATGGCTGTCGGCACGCTGGCAATCAACGCGCTGATCCCACCGCCCACGCCAAAGAGCCTTGGCGGTGGTGGAGGTGACGCGTTCAACCAACTGGCGACGATCACCGGCACGAGTAACCAGGCCGCGCCGTACAACGTGATTCCCTGCGTGGTCGGCTCCTACCGGATGTTCCCGCCGCACGCAGCCCTGCCATACACCGAGATCAGCGGCAACGATCAGTATCTGCGGATGCTGCTGGACCTAGGCTACGGTGACCTGGATATCTCGGATATCCAAATCGGCTCGACGCCGATCGAGAGCTATGACGACGTGGAGTGGCAGATCAGCACCACGCCCACGCTGTTCTCGCAGGACATTTTCGAGGCCGCGGTGGGCACCGCGCTGAACAACAGCGGCGACAACGACACCCGCACCACGCAGACCGGCACTACGGAAATCTCGCTCGACATGGTGTTCAGTGGCGGCTTCTACGGCGTCGACAACAAGGGCCGCACCGTCAGCGGCTCGACCAGTTTCACCGTGCAGTACCGGCCGGTAGGGTCGGGCACCTGGTCCTACGCCAACGGCGCCACGGGGCTGAGCCTCACCGGCGGCCTGACGAATGGTGGGTCGACCTTCAACATTTCCAGTTCGGCCAAGCAGACGCTGCGCACGGGCATCCGCTGGACGGTGCCGATCGGCCAATACGACGTGAAGGTGACGCGAGGTACGACGGCTTTTGGCAGCATCCAGTTCGCGCAGAGTGCTGCCGCGTGGTCGGTAATCCGCTCGATCAACCCGCAGCTGCCCAGCACCACCGGCACGCTGAAATTGGCCGTTCGCATCAAGGCCACCGACCAGCTGCAGGGCGTGGTGCAGAACCTGTCCGTGCTGGCCTCGCAGAAAATCCCGCGCTGGGACAAGGGTGCGCAGGCCTGGTTGCCCGACGTGGCCACCAACAACCCGGCGTGGATCTATGCCTGGCTGATGACGCGGTGCCCGGCCGTCATGCGCAGGCTGCCGGACTCGCGCCTTGACCTGGACGGGATCGCCGACTGGGCGAGCGAGTGCGACACCAAGGGATTGCAGATCGGGTTCGTGATGGACAGCTCCCGCGCGTTCGGCGACGTGGTCCGCGACGTGCTGGCCGCCGGCCGGGCCAGCTTCGGCCTGCGCAACGGCCGGTACAGCGGCGTGCGTGACCTGCCGCAGACGGTGCCAGTCCAGATGTTCACGCCGGTGAATAGCTACGGCTTCAGCTATGCCCGCGTGTTCAGCAATCCGCCGCACGCGCTGAGGGTGAAGTTCACCAACCCTGAGGCGAGCTGGCAACAGGACGTCCGCGTCGTCTATTGGGACGGATACAACGCCACCAACGCCACGCGGTTCGAGGAACTGGACCTGCGTATGGTCACGGACCCGGACGCCGCGTGGCGCCTCGGGCGCTACCACCTGGCCGTGATCTGGAAGCGACCGACCACCTACACCTTCAGCGCCGACATCGAGCACATGGTCTGCGAGCGCGGCGACCTGGTGCACGTCGCGCACGACATCATCGCCTGGGGCTTGGCCTGGGGCCGGGTGAAGGCGCTGGGCGGCAGCACCATCACGCTGGATGGGCCGGTGACCCTGGAGTCGGGCAAGAGCTACCAGGTGCGGATCCGCGGCGCCAACGGCACCGAGTCCACGGCGAACGTGACGAACGGGGCCGGCACCTGGATTTCGCTCAACCTCGGCAGCACGCCGGCGTGCGCGCCGGGCGACCTGTTCGTGCTGGGTGAGGTCAACCGCACGGTGGCCGAGCTGATCGTGAAGTCGGTCCTGCCGTCGAACGACCTATCGGCACAGCTGGTGTGCGTCGACGCCGCGCCGGACGTGCTGACGGCCGATGCCGGCACGCCGCCGCCCTTCGTCAGCGACATCACGGGCGTGTCCTGGTGTGCGCCGCCGGACCCGCCGGTGGTGACCATCCGGGCCGGCGACAGCGCCGCGGACGACGCTGGCGTGGTCCAGGCCAGCCCGGGCGTGTCCGGGGCGCCGGCGCCTGGCATCTACCGCGTGCCGATCAGCGCCGGCGGCTGCGTGGTCACCGATTCGCTGCTGCCCGACATGCGCCGGGCTGGCGAGGTGGCCGTAGGCGATTACCTGCAGATGGCTGACCAGGTGACGCTGGCCGACCGCACCGACCGGGTCACCTACAGCGAACCGAAGCTGCAGCCCTGCGTCGAGATCGTCACCGTCTCGGGCGCGGTGCTGCGCTGTTCGACCTCCGCGCCAATCCCCACGCCCTCCGGCGTGGTGCTGGCGCCGCACCTGGCCGGCCGAAGGGTGGCGGTCAAGGACGGCGATGGCGTGCGCTGGGAGGCCGTGGCGCGCCTCCGCGGCATCGGCATGCAGGTCGTGCAGCACATCACCGTCAACGACGGCTGTTTCTGGGCTGGTGCTGAGCCAGGCCGCTACATCCTCCACCACAACAAGCGCTCTGCCGAGGTCGATTAATGGCCGCTTCCGCCCCCGTCCAATATGAAATCCGCTGGCGCGAGACGGGCACGCTGCAGTGGAGCAAGGTCGCCACGGCGTCGGTGACTGCCGAGCTGGTCGTCACCGGCCTCGATCGCTCGAAGAACTACGACTTCGAGGTGCGCGCCGTGTCGGCGTGCGGTGCGAAATCGGTGTGGGTGCCGAGCGGGTACAGCGTGCCCAACTCGTCGGCGCCGCCGGCGGTGGCCACGCTGGCCGCCCAGTCGGTTTCTGACGGCGTGCTGCTGACCTGGACCACATCCACCACACCGCCCGCTGGCGTGGAGTACGAGGTGTGGCGCAGCGACACGATGGCCGGTGTATATGCGCTGCTCAACCGTGCCCGTACGCTGAGCTACACCGACGGCATCACGGACGGCGTGGTGCGCTGGTACAAGGTCCGTGCGATCAATTTCGCCGGCGTGGCCGGCGCCTATTCGCCGATCGTCAGCGGCCGCGGCAAGACCTCGGCCGACGGTGCCGACGTCACCGGTCAGCAGACCGGCATCAACGTCGGCAACCCGTACTTCCAAAAGGATCTGTCCAGTTGGACGCCTGACCATACGCCCGGCTGGTACTGGGAGACGGGCACGGGCAACAAGCCGGACCCGAGTTTTAATACCTACGTCGTGCACGCCGGCAGCACGGCGCTGGCGGGGTCGACTGCCACCGACAACCTGCGCAACAGCTACCACATCAACGTGCGACCTGGTCAGCAGGTGGTGGCGACGTGCTGCGTGAAGGCTATCGGCGCACCCAATGCCGGCGCGCTGGCGTACGCGCGGATCTCGTGGCGCGACATCAACAACGCGGAGATCTCGACTTCCGCGCCGGATGGCAGCACGGCCTATCCACGTTGTGGCGCCGCCGGCACCGGCACCTATACGCAATGCGTGACCAAGGTGGTCGCTCAGGCGCCGACGAACGCGGTCTACGCGGTGTGTGAGCTGGTAGTCGTGTCTCATACCGGCGGCTATTTCACCTTCTGCGGCGCCACCATCAATATCCAGCCGAGCAGCCTGGACGAAGTGCCGGACAGCTCGGTCTATACCCGCAGTATTCAGTCGTCTGTCGCGGAAGTGGTCGATAACGCCGATTTCGAAGCCAGTACATCGACCACTGCGCCGGTGCCGGGATGGAGCGGTGGCAGCGCGAACCTGTCGTATGCCGGCGGAGGTGCGGCCTACGCGGGTAACCAAAGCCTGGGTGTGACCACCACCGCCATGTTCGGAGCAGCGGTCTCCAATCGGATTTACACCTGCAGCCCCAATGATGTCTTCTTGATCTCCGGTGCGATGGTGAATTGGATCAACACCGGGCCGGCCTATATCCAGCTGGTCTTCTTCGACAAGACGGGCGCCGTTGCAGGAACGGGAGGCCCGTCGACCACTTCGACATCGTGGAACACCTACTCGCAGCAGGTCACGGCTCCGGCGAACTCCGTCAACTTCAAGATCTATCTCCAGAACAATGGCGCTGCAGGCTCGCAGGCAGCCTACGACGGGATCCGCCTGTCGCGCCTGCGCAGTCTCGCCACCGAGGTGAAAGGCACGCTGAGCACGCAGCGCAACCTGCCCACTGTTTCGTTCGGCAACTACGGTAGCGGCTGGATCGGCTTGTCGTTTGGCTACAACACCACGCCTACCGTGGCCACCATCACCGCCACGGCGGCAACGCTGCAATTCGGCAATGACCAGATCTCCTACAACGCCTCCGCCGTCGGAGTCACCGGGTCTGCTGGCGCCACGGTCAAGTTCTACCTGTACTACGACGATCCGAACCTTGTGGGTGGCAGCCAGACCCTACAGGCCACCACCAGCAACATCACTGCGATGGCGAACAACAACCGGCTGCTGCTGGGCACCGCAACGGTAGTGTTTCCCACCAGCGGCACCGGTGGCGGTTCGGGCGGAGGCGCATGCGTCACGGTCGATTCCTGGCTGCCCGGCCACGGCGCTGCCGGCGCCATTGCCGTGGACGACCTGCTGGAGCTGGTGGAGGATGCCGCGAGCTTCCGACGCCGCGCTGGCAGGGTGACCTACGCCGTGCGGAAACTGGCGCCGTGCGTTCGCATCATCACCGAGAGCGGCATTTCCCTGGACTGCTCCACCAGCGCGCCGATTCTCTGCAGCGACGAATCGCTGGTGCTGGCGCCGGACCTAGTCGACACGAGGCACCCGGAGCGCAACCGCGTCATTCCGGTGAGCGACTTTGGCGACCACCGGCACGAGCGCGTCGTGGCCGTCGAGGACATCGGCGAGCGCGAGGTGATGCACATCACCTGCGAGAACAGCGTCTTCCTGGCCGGCCGCACGCGCGGCCGCTACATCGGCCACCACAACCTCAAACCGACCTGAGAGGGCAGCATGAGCTACACCAAGGTTTCCCCGCAGCCGCAGCCACGCGACCCCGACAACAGCGACATCGGCGCGCCGGGCCTCTATCCCAGCGAAGTCGCGGTGCAGCTGGATACCGGCGAATACGTGGCTGTCTACGTCGAGCGGACGTGGCAGGAAAACAACGCCGGCTTGGCTTTCTACACATCGGCGCGACTCGTCAACGCCGACGGCAGCACCAAGCTGTGCGTGGCCGGCAAAGAAATCGTGATCGAGGTGCGCACCGCCAGCGTGCAGAAGGACATCCAGGACTATGGCGCCGACGCGCTCACGAAAGAGCATGTCCTCGCCGTGCTGGGAGAGCAGACCACGCAGGTTCCGGTGCCCGACGGCCAGCCAGGCGAAACGATGTCGATGATGCGCTGGGACGCCAACTTCCTCGCCAATATCAGCATTCGGCAGGCGATCGCCGCGGTGGCTTGCGCTGGCGAGGTGACGACGCTGGCCGACCTCCTGTAGCGCTTCGCACGCCCTGAGACCGCCCCGGCGTAGGCTGTGGCGGTGGCAGACGACGTCGAAATGAAATGGGAGCTGGTCCAGTGCGGGACCGACAAGATCGACCTGTGGACGGGGCGGTTAGTCCGCCCGTTCCTTTCGGTCCATTTCGTGAAGGTGGGCATGCGCCTGGATGGGGGCTATAGCCTCTGGTTCTGCCCGAAGGGCATCGGCATCGACTTGCCCTATAGCATCCACCGCTACGGCACCGATCGCGGCAAGCCCATGGCTCAGGTCGAGCGCTGGGCCCGGACCCACTGGCGGTCGATACCGCGCGCCTGACGGCCGGGTGTAGGCTGAGAGCCTGCTCGCTGGAGGGTCGCCGCCATTTGCTATTCCGCCCAGGTCAAAGCCGACTACATGGCCTTCGTGCGCATCTTCGGCGCGGTCATGGATATCCATGAGTTCGTGAAGCTCTTCGTGGAGAAGCGCGCGGATGGCGGGTGGACGAAGCTACCCAAGGCGATGCGCGAGTCCTTCCGCAAGCCGGCGAGCGAGGAGGGGTTCGAGCTGGCCAAGATCGTGGCCGAGGGCGATCGGGAGCTGGAGGCGAAGCTGGTGGCCGAGCTGGACACGCAGCGCGAGCGCCTGGCCAAGGCCGAAGCGGTGCTCGCCGGGCCGAAGCCGACCAAGAAGGCCGCGGAGGACCAGCGGATCGCCGGCAACAAGGTGAAGGCGGCCCAGCGAAATCTGGACGACCTACGGCGCGCCGAGCCGGACCCCAAGGATTCCCGAATCTACCCGGGAAGCTATGCCCCGGTGATGATCGCCGACGCCAAGACCGGCCAGCGCCGCGTTGTGCCCATGCGCTATCAGTGCCGCCTGCCTGGCTGGACCGAGGCCGTGGAGCGGAAGTACCCGGGCACCTACAACGCGCGCCGGGACAACCTGGAGAGCGCATGGTCCAAGCTCTTCGGCTACCACCACGGCATCATGATCGTCACGACGTTCTACGAGAACGTGGACCGCGACGGGAAGAACGTGGTGCTGCAGTTCACTCCGAAGCCGCCGCAGGACATGCTGGTGGCCTGCCTGTGGTCGCACACCACAGACCGCGACGGCGACGAGCTATGGTCCTTCGCGGCCACTACCGACGAGCCGCCGCCAGAGGTCCTGGCCGCAGGCCATGACCGCTGCATCATCCCCATCAAGCCGGAGCACCTAGATGCCTGGCTCAACCCCGACCCGCGCGACCTGCAGGCGCTCTACGCCATCCTTGATGACCGGCCGCGCCCGTACTACGAGCACCGGCTGGCGGCATGAGCAAGGCGTGGCTCGCGGCGATCGCTGTGTTTCTGGTGTCCTGTAACGGACTCAGAATGGTTGTCCATACAACCTGCGGAGACGGCTGGCACTCCCCATCGATCGGCCGCCGGGGCGCTTGCTCCCATCACGGCGGTGTGGATCGAATTGCAGGCAATCTAGTTCTGTTCGGTAGCGGGGCTGCCGCCTGGTTAGCATGGAGTTACATCGAGAACCGCGAGGAGCGGCGGCGGCAGAAGGAGCGCGATCAACGAGAGAAGTCCCGCAAAAGCCAACAGGACGACGGCAGTGTCTAGACAGACGTGACCTACAGAATGAGTGGCTCGCATTTACCCTTGTAGCGCATTGCAACAGTACTTCGCCCGGCACTGTAGATCGGAAACAAAGCCAGTCCCCATTTAGGCGCGTCCGGACTCACTGGCCCACCACTGGTGGGGCGGTCGTTTTCGCGTTGTTGACCATCTGGCCCTAAGGGCGGCGAGATTGATAACTGGCTGCGTAGCCTCGCCTCAACATCTATGCGCAGATGTAGCTGCACTCCCAAAGCAATCAGGGTGGTGCACCCTCAGTTTTGCTTCCTCCTCACCCCTATGGTCAACGACCGGTCACGCGCATGTGACTGCCTTCGAGGTCGGGGTGAAAAGAAACTTCGCAAGAAGCATCTCCCACTCCTATTAGGGGTTAGGTGAGGCCATGCTAGGCGGCGTCTGGAATTCTATGCAACTAAAAAGATGTGCGTACGGGCCACATCACAGGCACCTGAATCGATGACCAAAAGTGGACCAAACCGAGACCAAACAGGACCATTCAAGACCAACCAATAAAAAAGCCATCTAAGCAATTCAATCACTTAGATGGCCGTATTGGTGGAGGTGGCGGGAGTCGAACCCGCGTCCGAAGGCGCTTGACGCCCGGTACTACATGCTTAGCTCACCGTTAGATCTCATCCCGCGACAGCACAGTGTGCGAAGCGCATCGAAGGACCAGCCTGCTTGATTTAACCCTTACCGACAGGCGGCAGCTTCGGGCGATCTCGTGATAATGACCCTACATCCACGAGCACGAGCACAAGTGGGTTCGGGGCTAGGCCTTAAGCGGCCAGAGCGTAGTTGTCGTCGTTGGCAACTATAAGTTTGCAACTGGTTTTACGAGGAAAGTCGCCCCCTCGGCATGCACCAAGCTATCTCACTACCCCCGTCGAAGCCAGGACACCCCCGGGGAAAAGATTGCTGGAACGCGACAGTATATGGAGCCATGGTGTCGTTGTTCAAGCTTGTAAGCCGACCGGACACTACCGCTATCGTTGGCCCACGGACGCGGGTTCGACTACCGCCACTTCCACCGCAAGGGAACAGGGGAAAGCGCATGACCAGAGTCAGGCTGGCGGGACAGGGCGACGCAGGCACGCTGACGGACCTGCGCTGCGCGTTCCTGGAGGAAATGGGACAGCAGCTGCCGGACGGCTTCGCCGACCATCTGCGCGACTGGATCGAAACCGCGCTGCAGGCCGGGCGCCTGCAGGCCTGGCTGGCCGAGCACGAGGGCAGGGTGATCGGCAGTGCGGCGGTCAATCCCTATCCGCATCTGCCGTCGGTGAACTACCCGTCGGGTACGGGCTGGTATCTGCTCAACGTGTACGTGAAACCCGCGCAGCGCCAGGGCGGTGTGGGTACGGCGCTGCTGGCGGCGGTGGGTTCGGCGGCGCGGGAGCAGGGCGTGGATGCCTTGACCCTGCATGCCACGGCGCGCGTGCGTGGCCTGTACGAGCGCCATGGCTTCAAGCCGTCGCTGGATGCCATGCGCCTGCCGCTGGCCTGAGCCGGCGGCGCCTCAGGCGCGGTTGTGCGCCCGCATGGTGCGCTGCTTCTCGCGCTGCCAGTCGCGTTCCTTCTCGGCCTCGCGCTTGTCGTGCGCCTGCTTGCCGCGGGCCACGCCGACCTCGACCTTCACCTTGTTGCCCTTCCAGTACATGGCCATGGGCACCAGGGTGTAGCCCTTGCGCTCCACCGCGCCGACCAGCTGGTCGATCTCTTCGCGGTGCAGCAGCAGCTTGCGCGTGCGGCGGTCCTCGGCGATCACGTGGGTGGAGGCGCTGATCAGCGGCGGGATCGAGGCGCCCACCAGGAAGATCTCGTTCCGCAGCACCACCGCGTAGCTGTCGCCGAAATTGATGCGGCCGGCGCGCAGTGCCTTCAGCTCCCAGCCCTGCAAGGCGATGCCCGCCTCGTAGCGCTGGTCGATGTGGTACTCGTGGCGGGCGCGCTTATTGAGCGCGATGGTGCCGCCGCCTTTGTTGTCTTTGTCCTTAGCCTTGGCCATGTCCGCTAAACTTCGGGGCCGACGACCCCGCTGGCGATGCGGCCGGGTTTCCGCATCGTGTGATTTTCAAAGAGGCTGATGTGATCGAGATCCGCCGCAGCGCGCTGGTGAAGTATTCCCCGGCGCAGATGTTCGACCTGGTCAACGAGGTCGAAGCATACCCAAAGCGTTTCCCCTGGTGTGCCGGCGCCGAAGTGCTGGAACGTGGGGACAACATGCTGGTGGCGCGCCTGGATCTCAAGTTCGCCGGCCTGCGCCAGAGTTTCACCACCCGCAATACCACCGAGCGGCCGCAGCGCCTGCACATGAGCCTGGTGGATGGTCCGTTCCGCAGCCTGGACGGTGTGTGGGACTTCATTGCCTTGGGCGATGCCGGCTGCAAGATCAACTTCGCCCTCGATTTCGACTATGCCGGCGGCTTGGCCGGCACCGCGCTGAAGATAGGTTTCCAGGCGCTGGCCAGCCGCATGGTGGAGGATTTCTGCCGCGAGGCGGAGCGCACCTATGGCTGAGCGCATCGCGGTGGAAGTGGCCTATGCCGAAGCCGACCGCCAGTGGGTGGTGCCGGTGGAACTGCCGGCCGGCGCCACGGTGATGCAGGCGATCGAGGCGTCCGGGCTGGTGGAGCAGGTGCCGGGGCTGGAACTGGACCCCGCGCGGCTGGGCGTGTTTTCCCGCAAGGCGGCGCCGGACCAGGTGCTGGAACAGGGCGACCGGGTGGAAATCTACCGGCCGCTCAGCCTTGATCCGAAAGAGGCGCGCCGGCGGCGCGCCCATAACGGTTAAGACCCGGAAGGCTTAGTTGCCGCCGTTGTTGCCGGTCGGGAAGGTGTTGCCGTCCTTCTTCTGCTCTTCCGGCGTCTTGGTCTTGTCGCCCGACGTCTCGTCCACCGGGTAGCCGGCGCGGAACTTCTTTTGTTCCTCGACCAGCTTCTTGGCGTCCTCGGCGAAGAAATCGCCTTCGGTGCGCACCAGGCTGTCATTGTTGAAGCTCAGACTGAGCGTACGCACCTTGATCGCGCCGCCGCGGTGCTGCTGGGTGGAGACGTAGTCCCAGCGGTTCTGGTCGAAGGGCGTGGCCACCGAGGGCGAGCCCATCAGCACCAGCACCTGGCGCTTGGTCATGCCGGGCTTGAGCTGATCCACGTTTTTCTTGTCGAGCAGGTTGCCCTGCTGCACGTCGGGGGTGTAGACGAGTCGGCAGCTGGCCAGGGACAGTCCCAGCAAGGCGAAACCCAGCGTGCGGATCAGCGTGTGCATGCG
>Ga0207640_10000153_pt1 | contig 50142 bp, 42 predicted proteins | sample KBSCornC42_FD_184300 | JGI IMG/M metagenome (GOLD analysis project Ga0207640, IMG submission 184300) | Corn rhizosphere microbial communities from Kellogg Biological Station, Michigan, USA - KBS Corn C4-2 (SPAdes) (version 2) | ecosystem: Host-associated > Plants > Roots > Rhizosphere > Soil ... | reverse complement strand
ACGGCACCCACGTCGACTCGCTCGACCCGCAGACCTTCAACCGCTGGTTCGATTTCCTCCAGATCTACGTCGCCAAACGCCCGCCGATCCTCGCCTCGGCGGCGATCCAGGCCGCGGCGCCGCTGGTCTACCAGGAAGCAATGGGGATCCCCGGCGTCACGCTGCCGCTCGACCCGATCCAGCTGCAGCCGACCTACAGCCTGGCGAAGGCCGCCTTCGAAAACCTGAAGCCGGTCCGCGTTCTCTTCGACAGCGGCGCCGGCGGGCTCTCGCCCGGCCAGCCCTACCCGGGCTTCGAGAAGTCCTTCAATGAATTCCCGGTGCCCGGCACCGAAGCCAAGGCCTGGTACCTATCCCCCGGCGGCAACCTGAGCGGCAGCGTGCCCGCCACTTCCGCAGCCGACGAATTCACCTGGGACGCCAACGCCCTGCCGAAGACCGACTTCAGCGGCGACACCGCCGCCGGCGAAGGCGGCCTCTGGACGGCGTTGCCGGAATATCACTGGGAACAGAGTCCGCCCGGGAGCGCTGTCTCCTACCTGACCGCGCCGCTGAGCGCGAACACGACCGTGATCGGCGCCGGCGCCGTGAACGTCTGGGTTCGCTCCTCGACTCCGAACGTCGACCTGCAGGCGACGATCAGCGAGGTCCGGCCCGACGGCAAGGAGACCTTCGTCCAGAACGGCTGGGTGCGGGGCAACGAGCGCAAGCTCGACGCCGAAAAGAGCACCGCGCTCGAGCCGGTCCTGAGCCTGCGCGAAGCCGACGTCGCGCCGATGCCGCCTGGTGAATTCGTGCCGGTGACGATCCCGCTCTATTACGAGGGCCACGCCTACCGAGCCGGTTCGCGAATTCGGGTCACCATCGCCGCCCCCAACGGCACCCAGCCGATCTGGGCCTTCGACCACGCCGAACCCGAAGGAACCACCGCCCAGGTCGCGATCGCATACGGCGGGGCCACCCCCTCGAACCTCCTCCTGCCCGTCGTCCCCGGCGTTAGCGTCCCGACCGGCCTGCCTCCTTGCCCCGGCCTGCGCGGCGAGCCCTGTCGCAGCTATCAGGCCTTCGCGAACCAGCCGGCGACGCCCTAGTCGAGCACCCGGGTCATCCCTCCGGTTCCTCCCCTTTGCGCCGGGCGGGGGCGCGGAGCTGCAGGAGGCCACGGCGCAGCGTCGGGGGCAGGTCGCGGAGGGCGGCCGTGGGGTCGCTGCCGGCGAGGGGATAGCTGACCCAGCGGGAACGAGCGCTGTCCCGGTCGGAGCTCGCCTCGCGCTCTGCCCAGGTCCAGGTGCCGTCCTTCTCCTCGGGGAGGGGGAGGCGGATCGTGGTCCCCTCCGCGTCCACGATCCCCGCATCCGCCGCGCCCGGCTCGGGGGCGGCGATTTCGGAGTCGGTGAGAACGCCGTTGACGCGGAAGGAGACGTCCATCGCCTCGAGCGCGGAGTCGACGAGGTGCGGGGGTAGAGCCAGCTCGACGTCAGGAAGGATCGCGGTGGTGGCGTGGACCGGCGCCCGCGGGTCGATCAGCATCGAGAGCGCGGTCCGCGAGTGGCCGTCGAAGGGGAGCTGCAGGTAGTTGCCGTCGACGCCGATCGGCCGAAGGTAGGGCCCCCGTTCCGCGCCGGAGGTGGCGCCGACGTTGAACGTCTCGTAGTCGTCGGCGACGAAGTAGCCGATCAGGCCGTCGTCGAGGCGCCCGAGGTTGCCGAGCTCGATCGCGAACTCGTAGCTCGCGAGCGGGTCCGGCGCCGGTCTGAACGTGTACCGCCAGCTCGGGTCGCGGCTTGCCGGGCCGTCGAGCTCGAACTGCAGGCAGCTCCGCACCAGCGCCAGCGGCCGGCCGATCAGCGCGGCGAGGCTGTGGTCGAAGATGCCGCCGCCGGGGACGGTCGTCCACAACGCCTCGTCGATCGCCGTGAGGAAGGCGGCGAAGGTCGCCGCGTCGTGTTCGGCCAGCGTCGCCAGGAACGGCCCCATGTGGGGGACGCGGCGGCGCAGTTCGGCGAGCGTGGGGTAGGGGCTGCCGGGGGCGGGCGACCAGAGCGGTCGCGCTTTCCCCGAACGGTCGACGCCGTGGGCGACCTCGCCCAGGGCCGTGCCGGCGGGGTCGTAGGCCATCAGCGAGGAATCGACGTGGTTGGGCACGATCCAGCCGCAGATCGGGTTCGCGCTCGGCTCTCGGGGGCCGGCGTCGCCGTCGTCGTCGGCGGCGAGCAGCTCGAAGGCGAGGCGGGCCGGCTGCAGCAGGGCGGGGTTGAGCTTGGCCACGGTCTGCGGTTCGGCCGGCCGGCCGGCGTCCATCTCGGCCGGGAGGTAAATCGGCTCGCTGCGGTCCGCGTGGACGTCGATCGGCCAGACAGCCTGCCCCCACTCGTCGACGACGACCAGCTCGGTGAAGCTGAACTCGCCCGCCCGCCAGGGCTGGAAGAGGTCGCGCTTGCCCTCTTCCTTCTTCTTCGTCTTCGGCAGGCGGCCGAGCCGCGGCGGCGAGCCGCCACCGCCCCCGATCAGGTTCGACAGCCGCGGCGCCAGCGCTTCGCGCGTGGTCTGGGGGCTGACGAAGGTGCCCGGCAGGCCGAGCTGGAGCTGGTTGTTGAACCCGTCGAGGGTCTGCGAGAGCACCGCCCAGTCCTCGTCGTGGCTGGCGACGAATTCCCTCAGCTCTGTCAGTTCGGCCAGCACTTTGGAGCTGATGCGCGGACTAGATTCGAGGAACGCGTCGAGGCGGGCGAGGAGGTTGAAGGTCGCGGCCGGGGTGAGCTGGATCGTGCCCCACAACTTCAGCGGCTTTCCCTCGCCCTCGCCGTTCCAGGTGTATTCGCCCGCTTCGAACGTCCAGTTGGGATCGCTCGCGGTGCCGTAGGAGATCGGCCGGTAGGAGACCTGCCAGAGCAGGAGCAGGGGGTGCCACGGGTTTTCCGCCCACCGTTCGACGGCACCATCGGGCGGAGTCCCCAATGGGTTGTCTGCCATCGCCCGGCGCGCTTCGGCGGCCGAGTGGTCCGGGACCGCCGCCACCACCGCCTCCGCGTTGATCGGGTCGAGGAAGAAAGCCTCGTCGACGAGCTCGGCCGCCAGCTCCGGCGCCCATGGCACCCCTTCGACGCCGCCGAGGTCGGGGCGCGGGATGCGCAGCCCGGCCGTTTCTGCGGTCACTTCGTTGGTGGGACCCGGCGGCGCCTCCTGCGACCAGCGGAAGCCGCGGACGAGCTGGCCCGGCAGCCGGCACTCGACCGTCCGTGCGGGCTGGACGATTCCGGCCGCCGCGTCGCCGGCGATCACCAGGGCCGGATTGTTCGGCTGGTGAAGGGCGGGGGCGGCGGAGCGCTTCAGCTCGCGACTGGAAGGCAGTTTCCGCTCCGCTGCGTAGGCGGCGATCGCGGCTTCGAGCTCGGCCGGCGTCGCCCCTTGGGGAATGGCCGCGAGGTCCGCTTCGATCTTGCGGATCTGCGCCTCGACCCGCGCGGCGAGCGTGTTGTCGCCTTCGCGCTGGAGCTCGGCGAGAAGGTCGGCGCGGTCGATCGGCTTGCCGCCCGGCCCCTCGATCGAGGTCTTGCCGCGGAAGGAGCGCGGCCAGCGCGTGTACTTCCACCAGAAGACGTAGAGCTCCCGCTGCATCGCGGCCAGTGTCCGGATATCGGCGTCGACTGCGGCCTGGGCGCGGTTGAGCTCGCCGAGCCATTTCAGCTCGCGGGCCAGCTCCTCCTCCGCCACCGGCTCGGCGCCGGGTGCATCGACGATCTCCCAGGCATACCCGCCGGAGAAGCGCTGGAAGAAGCTCGCCTGCAGGCGCTCGGCCAGCACCGCCTCCCCGTCGGGTTTGTCGAGCGTGTCGAGGAGGTCGAGCTGCAGCGCCTCGAGCAGCTCGGCGTCGACCTCTTCTCCCGAGCCGGCGGCCTGCGCTGCGACCAGCGCCGTCAGCGCCTCGATTGCGGTGTTGCCGGCGGCGAGCACCATCGGCCGCTCGTTTCGGGCGGCGCCACCGCCGGGGGGCAGCTCCTCGGTCTGCCACTCGACCCCGGTGACGTATCCGCTCAGCAGCGACCAGCTCGGGTTCTCGGCCGGGTCGGTCCCCGCCGCGAGCGTCCAGCCGAGTTCGCTGAGGACCGGGCCGAGACCAAGGCGGTTGGCTTCGGCGAGCGGGTCGTCCGCGGCGACCGAGAACCAGCCGAACACCTGGTAGCTCAGGGTCTCGGCGGCGGCGTCGCCGAGCGCGTCGATGAACGAGAGCACGTTGTTGTTGCTGGGCTGGTGGAAGGCGAAGGCGGCGTTGCCGGGGGCGATGGCGGTGAGCTTCTGGGTGGTTCCCGGCTCCGCCCAGGAGCCAAGCTCGACGTGCCTTCCCATGTGGACGATCGAAGGGGCTTCACCGGCGGCGCCCTGCAGGTAGCAGGCGCTCACCTTCGAGGCGTCGGTCGGCGGCGGCTCTTCGCCGGGTTCCCAGAGGTAGTCGCTCTCGACGATCCAGGCGGCGGCGGTTCGCGCTTCCGGGCTGCCGCCGTAGCGCACGACCAGCCAGCGGTTGGGGATGCGCGGGAAGCGGGGTTGTTCGGAGGCCGGGTCCTGGTAGCCGTGGGCGAAGGCGTTCGGCAGCCGCCACTTGAGGTAGACGCCGTTGTAGTACTCGGCGGCGGGGATTTCGAGCGGGGGAACCGGACCCTCGCGGGAGAAATCTTCGCGGTCGTGGATGCGCGGCTGCGCGTTGCCGGCGTCCTCCAGCTTCTCGTAGCGCATCTGCGTCCGCACGAAGGGGCTGGCCTTGCGGACCTCGTCGTTGACGACGAGCGCCTCGACCGTGAGCGGGACGATCAGCGGCTCGCCGTTCATGGCGATCCTGCTTCGGGGGCGGGGAGGAACGCCTGGAGCTCGGGGGCTTCGACCAGCTGGATCGCAAAATCGCCGGCGCCGAAGCCGCCGACCACGCGCAGGGTGAAGCCCGGATCCCCGGCGACCGCCTCGGCGGGCACCAGGGTGCCGATCGTCGGCCCGGGCTCGATCACGGGGAACCAGACCGGGGCCGATTCGGTGCCCGCTTCCGCCACCGTCACTGTGGCGGTGCCGGCGTTGCTCAGCGATTCGGCCGGGATCGTCGCGCTGAGCCGTTCGGCGTCGTGCCAGACCGTTTCCAGCGGCGCCCCGTTCCAGCGGATTTCCGCGTTGGCGCCGAAGCTGTCGCCGAGGACGCTGAGCGGGAGATCGGCCGCGCCGGCCCTCGCCACCCCCGGCTCGAGCGAGCGGATCGTCGGCCCGCTCGCGCCGGCTTCGTCGTTACCGCTCGCCGCGGCCGCACTTGCCGGGTCGCCCGGCTCGATCGCCGGCCCGCCGGACCTGATCGCGAAGCTGGCCGGGGCCGAGGTCACTCCGTTGTCCACGACCGTCACCGCCACCGTCCCTGCAGTTTTGATCGAGTCGGCAGTCACTTTGGCCTCGAGCAGGCGCGGGCTGACGACCGTCGTCTGCAGCGCTTCTTTGTTCCAGTACACGATGGCCGCCGAGCCGAACGGGCTTGCTCCGCTCGCCGCGGCGAGCGCTTGCGCCAGTTCTGAGACCTCGAGCACGCCGAGGTCACGGTCTTCTTCGCGGTAGGGCGGGGTGACGCGTTCGGCGCCGCCGATCCGGGCGCCGACGGCGGCGCGAGCGGTGACGTTGCGGGGCTCGACGGCCCGCTCGAGCAGGCCGAAGTTGAGGCCCTGGTAGGGCTCGGCGATGCTGACTTCGTCCGGAACGCCGTCGAAGAGACAGATCCGCACCGAGGGCGAGGGGCAGTCGTCGCGCAGGTTTTCCAGCGGCACGCCTTTGCGGCTCGCCCGCACCACCAGGGCCGGCCAGGCGGCGACCAGCTGCGAGCGGATCACGAGCCCGCTGCGCTGCTTCGCTTCGGCTTCGTCGTCGTCCCCGGCGCCCTTGGCCGCGAGGCTCGGGTAAAGCGCCCGCCGCAGGGCGACGTCGGCGTTGGAGTGCAGCCCGATGCTGGTCGCGCCGGCCCGGAGCGCGTCGATCCAGCCCTGGTCGAGGTAGAAGAAGCGCAGCGACTCGGGCGGCAACATGCCGGGGTCGGGGACGAGGTGGGAGAAGGGGACGCTGCCCAGCTGGTCCAGCCTGGCCAGCCATTCGGCGATCGGGCCGCTGACTTCGGCGAGATGCTCGGCCAGCGCCGCTCCCGCCCAGGGCTGCGCGAGCACTCCCAGCGGATCGGGGGGCGGTCGCCGGCGAGGGCGCTGGCGGCGCGGGGCGGCGGTCCGCGCCGGGCGCTCCCCGCTTCGCGCCGCGGCCATGGCGGCCGTCCAGCGCGAGGCGAGACCCCCCTCGACCCGGTCGAGGAAGCGCTGGCGGCTGGCGTCGCCCGCGAGCAGGACCTCCGGCTCGGCCCCCTCGAGGTGGGGAGCGGCGAGCCTTTGCGCGAGCAGCCCCAGAGCACCCCGAGCTTTGCGCCAGTAGCTGGCCATCTCAGCGGCAAAGCGGGCGTCGGCGAGGCCGATCTGGCGCCCCGCGTTCCAGGCTGCTGCGTAGCTGAGGTCGAAGATCCCCTCTTCTTTCAGGTAGATCGTCAGCGCATCGGCGCTCGTCGCTTCGTCCGCTGCGACCGGCGGTTCGCCGATTTCCGGCAGTGGCTGGGGGACGACCGGGGTCAGTGGTCCGCGGTACCAGGCGAAGGTCTGCTCGCCGGCGCCGCTGACGAATGGCAGCGGCGCGTACCCCTCTTCGACCCGCGCTTTCGCCTTCGGCGGCAGCGAGGCCGGCGACGGGGGCAGGCGCAGGGTGGGCGTCACCTGCTCGCCTTCGATCAGGCCCTCGAGCAGCGCTTCGAAGCTGAGGCCGGAGCCCGGATGGGAGACGAAGGACCAGTTGCAGAGGGAGACGAGCTGGACGTCGCATGGTTCGTCGTCGGGTTCGGGCTTGTTCGGGAGCGGTTTGGCGTTCGGCCCGAGGTAATCGCCGAAACCCTCGAGCGAGACGAGGTGGGCGAAGTAGCGCCGCGGGGCGCCGTCGGCGACCGGGAGCCGGTTGGCGACCGCGACCGAGATCAGCAGGCGGCCCTCGCCGGCTCGGTCGATCGCCCGGCAGTGGGCCAGGTAGGCGAGATCCTCGCGCGAGGGCAGCAGCTTCTCGAAGGCTTCCCCCGGCACCGTGATCGTCTGGCAGCGGGATGCCCGCGTCGCCGACGAGAGCTGCGAGGAGGGGATCTGCGGCTTCAGGACCTTCAGGTCCGCCGCCAGCAGTTCTGTGACGCTCACGGTTGCCAGCGGCGAGCCGGTTTCCGGCTGCAGCAGGATCTCTTCCTCGCCGAAGAGCGCCAGCGCCATCCACGGCAGCGGGTTGCCGACGTCGGCAGTGCCGCCCCCGGGAACGATGCCGCGCTCCCAGGGCAGGGAGGGGTCGTCGAGGGTGATGAACGGGACCTGTTCGCCGTACTCGCCGTTGCCGCCCGGCGGTGGGTAGACCGCCCGGACCAGGTTGGGGTCGATCGCGAACTGCGGCGCTTCGACCTCGAATTCCTGTTCGGACCGGTAACCCGGGGTTTCGGGGCCCGCCACTTTCTGGGTGACGCCGATCCGGTAGCGGCCGGCCTCCAGCGACGGGAAGCTGCCGTCGTAGAAGCCGATCGCGCCCGCCGCCGGGGCATTCGGCCCGGCGGCGAAGATCGGCGGCGCCGGCTCGGCTGGGGGCCGCGGCAGCTTCACTTCACCACCAGCGGGTCGGCCGCGAAGGCGCTGTCCGCTTCGGCCGCGAAGCCCCCGAGCGCTTCGTCGTTGCCGGCGGCGAGGTAACCGGCGCCGGTTAGCGCTTCGTAGAGCGCCGCCCGTTTGGCGACGGTGGCGGCTGCGGCGATCCCGGTCGTCGGGTCGGAGATGATTGCCACCGTCGGTTCGCCGCCAAGCGCCGCTTCACCGCTCGGTTCGGCGCTGGAGCTGAGTGGCAGCAGGGCCCCCGCCAGTTCGAGGTCGGCGTTGGCGAGATTCGCCTCGACGTCGATCGGGCCGGCGCTGGCGCCGAGGGTGGGGGCGTGGACGCGGAGCGAGAGGCCGACGAGCTGTTCGCGGACCAGCTGTTCGGAGGAGGCCGGCACCACGGGCCTGCCTCCGCTTTCGGGCGGCGACCCCCAGAGCGAGGCGGGCACGTTGCCGCTCAGCCGCGCTGCGGCGAACACCGGCGTCAGGTCCTCGTTGGTTTCGACGTCGATGACGGTCACCGTGCAGGTCGAGGAGACCCCCTTCCAGCGCAGCGGGTAGACGTTGAAGGGGTCGCCCTTGAAGCTCTCTTCCCCCGCGGTCGCAAGGGTCACGGGAATCGGGGTCGAAACCTCGAAGGCGAAGCTGCCGGCGCGGACCGTCCAGGGGCCGTCCTCGGGCCCCGGCAACAGCCCGTCGGTCGGGGCCAGGGCCAGCACGGTGAAGGGATCGCCCGGGGCGGCGGCACCCGGCAGCAGGGTCTCGACGTCGCCCCATTTCTTCACCGCTTCGGCGCTGCCCTTGCCGGCGCCGAAGCGGATCGTGAAGCCGATCACGTACCAGTTGACCACGACCGCACCCCCCGTCGGGGGACCCCAAAGTTCGAGGTCGCAGCCGAGTTCGACGCTCACCTCCTTTTCGGTGAACCAGAGGTTGAGCATGTAGGCGGCGCCGACCATGACCCCGATCCCCGCTTCGATCCAGAACGGCTTCCAGCGGATCAGCACGTCGGCGTGGGCTTCGAACCAGGCCCGGAGTCGGCCCGACCGGTAGGTGGCTTCGAGCCGTCCGCCCGCCATCAGCACCGCCGGGGTGACGGCGAGATAGACGCTGCCGCTGAGCGTGATCGTGTCGTCAATCGACCAGCGGAACCCGACCGCGGGGACTGTCGGGTAGTGGCTCGGGTGTTTGTAACCCGGGTTGTAGCCGCCGAGCGTCAGCACAAAGTCGCCGCGGTTGGGGTTTTTGCCGAACCAGACGAAGAAAGCGAAGCCGCCGGTCAGGACGCAGGCCCGGTCGAGCAGGAAGGAGCTTTTGGCGAGCAGCGCCTGGGCCGAGAAGACCCCCTGGTCGGGCGCCAGGCGGATGAGGATGTTGAGCTCGACGTTGGCGTAGAGGGAGGGCGGTTTGGTCTTTGCCTGCGGGAACTGCGCCCTGGCAACGCCGATCACCGCGATCACCAGCTCCTCGCCGGTCTCGACCACGACCAGCGCCTGCCCTTCGACCAGCTCGAAGCTGGTGAAGGTGATGCCGGCGGCGAACCAGAGCGTGCCCTCCTTGGGCTGCACCCAGGGCGGGCCTTTGCTGCGCATGTAGTCGAGGACCGCGATCGGCGTCGGGTTGGGGCCGAACAGTTCCGTCTGCTTCGCCGAGGAGCCCGGCAGGGCGGCGACGAGCGGGAATTCGCTCACTTGCTCGATCGCCGGCACCGCGAGGCTCGAGTTGTAGCCGAAGCCCAGGGCGAGGCCGGTGACGAAGAAGGCCGGCGGCCCCCCGAGCGGGTAGTCGAGGGTGCCGAAGACGAACATCGAGGTGAACCCTTTGGTCGTCCCGTAATAGCCGAGCGCCTGCAGCTTGAACTTCGGGGTGCCGACCACGATCCCGCCCTCGAACTCGATTTCGTCGGAGCCCGGCGGGACGAGGTTGACCAGCCCGCCGGAGACCTCGAGCGGCGGCTGCCGGTAGGAGACGCCGAGCCCGCGCAGGTCGAAGTTGGGCTCGAAGCTGTCCAGCGGCGAGCCGATGCCGAGGCCGTCGAGGCTGAGCGAGAGCGGACCCAGGAGGAAGCCGGCGTCGAGCTCGAACCAGAGAACCTGCGTTTCCGACTGGTACATCACTCCGATCCGCCGGATCGAGACCGGCCCGAAGCTCTTCTCGACGTTGATCCAGGTCGTCGACTCCCCCGCGGCGACCTCGGCTGGGGCGATCACCGCCGGCAGCTCGGCTTTACCGCCGCCGAGGGCGATCTCGAGCGCGCGTTCTTCGGCCCCCATCTTCAGGGCGGCCGAGAGCACCAGCTTCCCCGTGGTGCCTTTGCTCGGCAGCGTCGGGTATTCGGCCTGCAGCTGTTTCTGCAGCAGTTCGATCTCCTGGTTCACCGCTTTGACCGCATTCGAATCCGCGGTCCGCGTCGCCACGATCGCCTCCAGATCGGAGATCGAGACCTCCTCGATCGCGGCCAGTTCTTCGCCGACGAGGGGCAGGTTCGAGAGGCTGAACTCCTGGTCGGTGTCGAGGACGAAGAAGAACTCGCGTTTGCCGCTGAGTGTGAGCGAGGCGAGGACCGCGTTGCCGTAGCTTTCCGACTTGGCCCCGATCGCCAGGCCGCCAGTGCTGAAGTCGTAGACCAGGTCGACCTCGTCGAGCTCGAGGTTCAGCCCGTCGGGGATGGCTCCGGGTTCGAATTTGAGCGCTTTGGCCAGGTCGGCCAGCGACACTTTGCCCTTGTAGCTGGCGGCGATGCTGGTGGCGGCGCGGTTTTCCTCGAACTCGACCCTGAACTCGAAGGTCCGGCCACCCGCCTCCAGGGTCAGTGTGCCGCCGAATTTGACCTCGTAGTTTTCGCTTTTCCATTTCAGGTCGACCCTCGGCGCGAAGCCGACCTCGACGCCGGCGAATTCGGTCCGGCCCCTGCAGTTGAAGGAGAAGCTTTCGGCGCCGGAGTCGATGTTCGCTTCAAGCAGCTCGAGTTCGAGTTCTTTGATCGGCTCCGGCACCGATTCGATTTCGAAGTCTTTGGCGAGCTTGTCGATCACCTCGCCGATTTCGATCTGTTCGGCGGCTCCTTCGAGGCGTAACCCCGCTTTCGAGTAGCTGCCGCCCAGCCGCAGCTTCGTGCTTCCGAACGAGAGCCCGCTGTAGAGGCTGCCGGCGACCGAGACTCCTTCCCCGTAGTCGACGTCGAGGTCGAAGAGGAAGAAATCGAGCTTCGCTTCGCCGACCAGCTCGATCGGTGTGTCGATGCCGAGCCGGAACTCGAAGCCCTTCGCGGCGATGAAGAAGAAGAACGAAAGAGTCGAGATCTCGACGTCCGGGAAGCCTTCCGGCAGCTTCACCCCGAAGGCATCGAACGCCTTCTCGACGTTCAAGGTCTTTTCGAAGGGCAGTTGCCCGTAGATGGTGATGTCGGGGTAGCGACCGCCGACTTCGAAGGGCAGTTCGGCCACTTCCAGTTCGGCGCTCAGGCCCGCCTGCAGGATCGGCGCGGTGGTCGGCTTGAAGGCGGTGAGCTCGAAGTTGATCTTGCGGAGCTCGAACTTGTCTTCGAAGAACTTCCAATCGGCGGCGTAGCCGACCTTGATCCGGACCAGGGCGCAGCTGCCCGCAACCGGATCGAAGGCCGCCTCGAAGCCGGACAGTTCGAATTTCCCCAGCTCTTCGGAGACGAGTTCCACCAGCGCCTGCGCTTCCGCGCTTCCGCCGGCGAGCGACTCCCAGGCATCGGCGCTGAGGGTGCCGATTGCTTGCGTGTCTGCCCGCAGGTGCCAGTCGCCCCCGGTGAAGGTGGGGAGCGATATTTCGACCGGGATCGCGCTTTGACCGCCGGCGTCCGGCCTGATTTCGCCCTTGAGGTCGAGGTTGATCAGCTCCAGTTCGAGGTTGGGGTAGAAGCTGGCCTTCAGGTTGGCGAGGGGCACTTCGAGCAGCGAGACCGGCAGCATCCATTTGACGCGTTCGGGCAGTTGCAGGTCGAGCTGGCAGCAGAGCCCGTTTTCGGGTTCGGTGAAGGTGACGGTGACCGTCGTGCCTTCCTCTCCCAGCACTTCGGCGGTGCCGGTCAGTTCCGTTTCTTCGGCGTCGATGCTTTCGACTGCCAGGTCGATCGCTTCTTCTTCACCCAGGGCGGTGTCGAAGGCGGCCTTGACCAGGGGGGCCGAGAAGAGCTTGGAGGAGAGTTCGACCGTCGCCGGGAGGGTGAGTTCTTCGAGCCAGGCCCGTACTTCCTGGAGGGTGCCGATCTGGGTGTTTCCGGCCACCTCGAGACCTGCCTAGCTGAGTCGGTTTTCTGGCGGGAATGTCGCAAACGCCGTGTTGCCGTACTGCTGCTGGTTCAAGGCCGTCGGATCGCCCATGCGAACGTTTCCGCGTTTGGGTGGAACGATTCCGTTCTGGTTGATGTTGGGTCCCTGGGCCGTCGAGTTCGCGGTGCCCGGTTCCTCGCCCCAGTTTGCTTCCTCGTATTTCGTTTTCGCGGTTTCCTTCGGAAAGCCGTAGGGATGTTTCCTTTCCGGCGGCGGCCCGCAGCCGTAGGAGTAGGCGATCCTGCCGCCGCCGATGCCTTCCTGCGGTTCCGGCAGTGCTTCGGCAGCGCCATTGGCGTCGGAACCGTGGTGGACGGCGGTGATCCCGGCTATGTTCGGCAATCCGGTGAGTTCTACCGGCAGCGAGGAGAAGTTTGCATCCGCGGTTAACAAGACGACCGCCCGTTGACCTGGTTGACCCGGGGACGGAAGGGTTGCTTGGACGGCCATGCCCAACCCGGTGTTGTTCTGGATTTTGTCCGCCCGCGCATGTGGGCCCGGATGGCACGTGCAGAGCCTGTAGTTGGGGGTGTGGATGTTGAGCATCCGAGGTTCGCGGCTCCGTGGGAGGCGGTGGCGGTTTGGCAGCCCTTCGTAGAAATTCCTCGCCGACGCGCCTATCACTTGCTTTGGGACGATCCAATGGAGTTGCTGGAGTTCGGGCCATTTGACGGCTAGGCGCCAGTGGTCCCAGTCCCAATGGGAGAGGATCACCTCGAGATTTCCCGCTGCGTTCTGGGCGATCGGCCCGGATGGGGTACCCGGCACGGGTCTGTAGACAGGCCCGGGGGCGCTGCGACTGTAAAACCGCAGCGGGTAACCGGTGTCGAAGTAAACGGTCGGGTGTTCCCCGTCGATCAGCATGTTGCAGTTGCCCTGCCCGACGTCCATCACGCCGACGCTGGTGCCGGCAAGCCGCTGTCGTACTCGTCTCTCGGGGAGCTGCGGGCCGTCGGGCGTCAGGTCAGCGAGATCCACCTTTCGCTTTGTCTGTGTTCCGCACAGAGGGGCGAGGGGCTTGCTCCGTTTGGTCTGCGGCGGCGGCCCGAAGAATTCGACCGTCCCGTCCGCTTCCACCCGGGGGAAGGTCAGCATCTGACCTTGCATCGAGTATTTGCCGGAGGCGATCGGCACCGCGATCAGGTTTCTTCCGTTTCGGGGTCGTACAGTTCGCCGCTGGCCCCGGCCTCGCCCGGGGTCAGCTCGAGTTCGTACCAGGAGCCCTCGGCGATTTCGTTCGCCTTGTCGAGGTCGAGCGCTTCGAGCAGGTTCGTCTCCGAGACGCTTGGGAGGTGGTAGGCGAGACCCGGCAGGTGGGGCAGGGGTCCCTGCACCGAAACCTTGCGCCCGCCAAGGACGTTCTCGAGGTACCGCGTGTTGACGACTTCGAAGAAGACGTCCCACACGCCCGCTTCGACTTCGTCGGCCTTCGCCAGAAGCCCGTAGAAACGCGACTTCTCCTTGGCCTCCACCAAGATCGGCTCGGCGAACGCTTCCCCTTGCGCGGCGACCCGCTGGAACATCCGCTGGTATTCAGGATTCGGAACGTCGGGCATTGCCTCTCTTACGAGACCCCTTGATTACACAGCATCGTTTCACTGCAATAGGAGGAGGCGCTTCGACACGGCCTGCGAAAGAATGGCCGGATGGACGCTCAGGTCACGCCCGAGCCCCCGAACGAGGAGGGGTTCGCCGATCTCACGAGCCGGCTCGACGAGGGCCCGGTGACGATGCTGAACCTGCTCGCCTTCAAGCCCGACGGAGGCCGCGAGCGCTACATGGAGTACGGCGCAGCCGTGCTGCCGCTGCTCGAGAAGGCCGGGGGCCGGGTGGTGTTCCAAGGCCAGGCAGCGCCAGTAGTGCTCGGCGCGGACTCTTGGGACCTCGTCCTCCTGGTCGAGTACCCGACCCGGCGCGCCTTCCTCGAGATGATCCAGTCCCCGGACTACCAGGCGATCGCGCACCTTCGCACCGAGGCCCTGGCCAAAGGCGAGCTCCACCCGCTCGACAGCTGAGGCGGCGGCTCAGAGTCCGAACCGCGGCCGCTGGTCCTCCGGGACCAGGTCGGCGTACTCGCGGTGGCGCTGGATGTAGGACCTGACGAAGGGGCAGAAGGGGAGCACGGCGAGGCCCCGGGCGCGGGCATCGTCGAGGGCGAAGGAGACCAGGCGACCGCCGAGCCCCTGGCCCTCGAAGCGATCGTCGATCTCGGTGTGGACGAAGGCGAGTCCACCGGGTCGCTCGCGGTACTGCGTGAAGCCCGCCAGCTCGCCGTCAACCGAGATCGAGTAGCGCTCGGCCTCGGGTTCGTTGGTGACCTCGATGTCGCTCTGGTTCCCAGGCATTGATTGCGATCCGGTGTGCGCCGTGACACTTCACCCTAGTCGGCCCATACCTGACGTTTTATCCATCTTCTGAGTGCATCATTCTGACCTGAGTTATAAGGTCACGCACCTATGGGAGTCGTGGCGAGGTCGATCTCACGCCGATTGGTCGCAGGACTGGCGGTCTTGGTGATGGGTTTTGCGGCATTCGGGTGTGGCGAGTCCGGGGGAGACGGCGCCGAACAGCTCGCAAAGCAGGAAGAACTGCGAGCCGCTCGGGAAGAGGCGGCACAGGACGCCAGGCAGAGCGCGAGGATCGGCGAACTCGAACGCAGGCTGAAGGGTGCGGACCGGCGAGCCTCCGACGCCAGGTCGAAGGGCACCTCGACCTATCCTGATGCTCCAGTGAGCGCCGAAGAGCCGCTGATGGGGCTCTGGAAGGGTGAAGCCGTGATCCGGTACGACAGCGGCGAAGCGGACCCATTCAACGAGACGATCGAGATCGACTCGCTCATTCCCAGCGAGGTCGCCGGCTATGCGGAAGCCCACCAGGGAAGCACGACCTGCCACGGCCCCCTCACTTATCAGGGGATGTCGGAAGGGTGGTACCGGTTCAGCGCCGAAGAGCGAAACGTCGCCGAATGCATCGACTACAGCGAAGTCGAGTTGATGCCCGAAGCGTCCGGAAATCTCGTCTACCGCGAGACGACCGACGTGTCGGTGAGCACGGGAAGTCTCGGGCGGATCCGATGATCGAGACGTTGGGACGGCGGACCGAGAGAGGACTGGCAGCTCTTCTGCTGGCGACCCTCGTACTGGTGGTGAGCATCTCGGCCCAGCAGCCTGCCGTAGCGGCGGGCGGACGTCCTGACCCCTCGACCTGGCGCCTGGGGCCGAGCGGGATCGGTCCGTTGAAGCTGGGGATGAGCGTCAAGCAGGCGCGTGCGCAGGTCCCCGGCCTCCGCGTCTCACACCATCAGTTCTGCGACACCTGGACCGTCCCGGGCATCGATGGCTTTTCGATGTTCAGCACCCATGATCGCGGTGGTCTTAGCTCCGCGTCGATAAGCAGCTATACCGACGAACTGGAACCGGGGCATGGAGCTGGGGGTGTGGAAATCGGCGACAGTGTCCACAAGTTGAAGCAGACGTTCGGCAAGCGCCTCCGGTTCATCGAGAGCAGTCGCTCGCTGAGGAAAGCGTTCTACCGTCTCTACTCCCACGGAGGGCGTCATACGGCGGTCGAGTTCACCGTCAACACCCGGAGCGGCCGTGTCGAATACGAGCAGGCCGGGTTCATCGGCGAGTTCTATTACACCGACGGCGTCGAGCTCTGCGCCTGACTCACGGGTTTACGGCCGCTGGTCTTCCCACGCCTGGGCCATCTCGATCCTCTGCATGATCGTCGGGTGGTTCTCGTAGAAGGCGTACGCCCAGAACGGGGGATCGGGATCGCTGAGGCTCTTGGTCGCCAGCTTGCGCATCACCGCCTTCTCGGTGGCAGGTTCGTGCGTGGCCTGGAGCGCGGCCCAGTCGGCCGCTGCCTCCTGGCGGCGAATGGTGACGTTGAGCAGCGGGGTCGCCAGCAGCTGGAATGCCACCAGAACCAGGATGGCGACCGGCACCGCCTCGGGTTGGGCGAAGCCGCCTCGGCGGCGGGTGAAGAGGGCGACGAGGCCCCAGGCCGGGAGCAGGAACAGGGCCAGCCAGCCGAGGCGCTTGAGGGGGTCGTGGTGGGCGAGGTGGCCGACCTCGTGGGCCAGGACGAGGCGGATTTCCTCGCGGCTGAAGCCGTCGCGCAGGAGCGTGTCCCAGAGGACCACGGTGCTGGTCGGCCCCAGCCCCAGCGCCTCGGCGTTGGGCGCGTCGGTGAAGCGGTGGACTTCCTGTTCCCGCAGGCGCGCGTGTGGCGCACCCTCGATCCGCTCGAGTGCCCGCGCTTCGGCGACCAGCGCGGGATTGTCGATCGACGAGGTGTCGGGGATCAGGTAGGGGCTGACGAAGCTGAACAGCGCCGCCAGGGCGACGAACGCCGGCACCACCGCCAGCCACCACCAGCGCCGCATCACGCCGGCGAGGCCCATCGCGATGCCGATGCCGAGGCAGAGGAAGACGAACTGGGATCCGAGCCCGAGGAAGCTGTTGAGGAGGTGGGGCAGGTACCCCTGGTGCGAAACGTCGTAGCGCCGCTGCCACCAGAGGGCGACGAGCCCGAACGGGACCTCGGCGAGCCAGACGACGGCGAAGCCGAGCATCGCCAGCAGCATCCCGGTGCCGACTCGACCGGCAGCCGACTCGCGAACTAGGCGGTGGCCGTGCCGCGCGTAGACCACGAGCACGGCGATCACCGTGACCAAGCCGAGCAGGCCCAGAATCGCCAGGAAGCGCTCGTAGGTGGCGCTGCGATGGAGGAACGAGTCGCTGAAGAAGCTGTGCGGGTCGAGGTGGGGGAGGTCCAGGGAGGGCAGTTCGGTCGACTGCCACAGCGCCACCGCCGCCCAGGCCCACAGCCCGGCGCCGACGATCAGCGCGAGCGTCGCCGGCCTCGCCAGGCTCCGCGCTCGTTCGCTCACTGTTCGAGGCAGGGACCGCTGTAGGGGTAGGCGCTGGTCACCAGCAGGGCGTAGGCGTAGGTCTGGGCGATGTAGCGCAGGGCGAAGGCGCCGAGGTTGCGCAGGCCGAGCGGCATCTGGCCCGTGAACAGCGCGGCGAACCAGCCGAGGACGGCGACGACGAGGAGGGCGCTGCCGAAGGCGCTGGCGAGCAGCAGCGCCGGCACGGCGAGGACGAGGCGAAAGAAGACGGCCCAGCGGTTCGGGCGCTCGGGGCCGGCGACGTGGAGTTCGATCGGGTAGGTCCCGGGAGCGCCGACGAAGCCCGGGAACGGGTTGCCGACCAGGTAGAGGAAGGCGCTGACGTGCAGCTGGTAGCGCACGTAGCGGGAGAGAAAGCGGTGCAGCCACTGCGGCGAGACGCCGGCGATCAGCACGACGACCCAGTTGAAGATCGCCGCGAACAACGCCACGACCCCCCACAGCGTCAGCCAGACCAGGTGCGGGAAAGCGAGGGCCAGCCGGAAGAAGACGGTGAGGCGGCTGCGGCGCAGCTCGTCGGTGACCTCCATCCGGACCGGGTCCGAGCGGGTCGGCAGCGGGCCGATCGCGGTCAGCGGATCGCTGTCGGGATAGATGTCGGTGACCAGCAGCAGGTAGACCCAGGTCTGGGCGGCGTAGGAGAGCGCGTAGGCGATCAGGTCGCGCAGGCCACGATCCATGCGCGCCTTGAACATCGCGTAGAACCAGCCGAACACCGCGGCGAGGCCGAGGACGGCGAAGCCGAGCCTGCCGCTGGAGCGAACCGAGTCGAAGACGAAGTTGCCAGAGCCGACGAGGACGGCCGCCAGCACCAGCGCCGGCAGGGCGAGGACGGCGCGGAAGGCGACGGTCCAGCGGTTCTGCGCGACGGGCGGCTCGATCTCGACGTCGACCGGGTAGCCAGGCTTGCCGTCGAAGGCCGGGAGCGGCTCGGCGGCCAGGTTCAGGTAGGCGCAGACCTGGGTCGCGTAGCGGACGAACCGGGCGAGGAAGTCGTGCAGCGGCGCCGGCGACTTTCCTTCGAACAGCGTCGCCACCCAGTTGACGATGGCGACGAAGAACGATCAGCTTGCCGTAGCCCGACTCTATCGTCCGTTGGCCGAAATAGATCAGGAACCCTTGGATCAGGAAGAGGCCCCACCACCAGTGGACCAGGCTCGGCACCTCGACCAGTCGCCACTGCGTCGAGGGCTCGACTCCGCGCTCGCTGCCGCGCCAGATGTCGTTGGCGATGAAGACGCCGGCGCTGACCACGAAGACCAGGGCGGAAAGACCGACCCAGTGGTCGTAGCTGTGGTACGCGCCGCCGACGTCGCCTCGGCCGGTGACGGCGGAGTGCAGGTGCAGGGCGGCCACGAGCCTGACCACCGATAGCAGCACCAGGAGCCCGAAGCTGACGAACACTCCCCAGGCGAGCCCGCTCAGCTCTCGCAACCCTCATCTTCATGAGCCCGGCTCACGGGTGACTTCTTGTCGAATGCTGGTTGTAGATGCTCGACAACTGCTCTCCGTCCGATATGGTCGAAAAGTGCTGTCTATTTGGACAGCCAGCCAACTTCGGGTGAGCGTTGGCAAGCGCTTCCGCGGCAGGGGTGCCCGGACGATTTTTAGGAGGAGAGCACCATGAAGTGGAGGCGCATATCAGCAGTTCTCTGTGTGGCGGCGGCAATCTGTGCCGTATTCGCAAGCTCGGCATTGGCGACGAAGTACGTCGCGCTGGGCGATTCGTATTCGTCGGGCGTGGGAACGCGCACGTTCTACGAAGAAAGTTGCAAGCGGTCGGTCTACGCGTACCCGTACCTGTTGCACAACGCTCATCCCACCTGGACGTTCGTGAACGCGACCTGCACGGGGGCGAAGACGAGCGACATCCTCAACACCCAGGCGAACAGCCTGACCTCTGACACCAATTGGGTCAGCTACACGATCGGCGGCAACGACGCCGGCTTCTCGACCGTGATCACGACCTGCGCGCAGCCGTCCTGGGCTTCTGACTGCAACGGTGCGATCAACACCGCCCAGTCCTACATCCAGAACACGTTGCCGGGCCGGCTCGACCTGGTCAACAACAAGATCAAGGAAAAGTCGCCGAGCGCGCAAGTGGTTGTGCTCGACTACCCGAAGCTGTTCAACGGTGAAGACTGCAACGCGTTCACCTGGTTCAGCCCCAGCGAGGAGACGCGACTAAACGAAACGGCCGACATGCTGAAGAACGTGATCAGCGCCGCGGCAACCAGGGCGGGGTCGAACTTCCACTTCGGCAACGTGATCCCGGCATTCATCGGTCACGCAGTCTGTGACGGTGGGGGAGGCTCCTCAACCGAGTGGATCAACGGCCTCTCGAACCCGACGGAAGAAAGCTACCACCCGAAGGTCACAGGTCACGCCGACGGTTACTACCCCGTAGTGCACGGCATTACGGGCTAAAGGATTCAGATTGGCGGTGCCGGGCTTTGCTCGGCACCGCCGCCCAATCGCGGTACGAATTGGCTAGAAGCGGCGACCTGCTCAGTAGACGTGCTGGCGATCGGTAACCCGACTGGCCTCGAAGCCGTGTCCGCTTTCACTATCGGCACAGGTGACGCCGCGCGGTTCGTTCGATTGCGGAACCGAGCAGACGATCGAGCCGGCGGAAATCGTGCTTCCGTAGGGGGCAAGTTCACCCGCGCCTCTCGGCAATGACGTACCCGGTGCGATTCGGGCTTCTTCGCCGTTCGAGAAAGTGAAGGTCTCGTCGATGGACGCGACCGAGCAAAGCGCGCCGTTGGAAAGGATCTCGCAGGAGACGTTTCCACTCGGGGCGTGGAACGCCCTCAATACGCTCGAGTCGATGCTTTCCTGCGGTGGGGCGGCACTTGCGGAGCTTGGATCGCTTACGGCAGCCGCCGGGTGCCCTTGTTGGTGCACTTCGTGCTGCAGGTGGTGAACCTGACGCTGGAGGCTCTTGATCTGAGCCTTTTCGCGAGCGGCTTCTTCACCTTCCCTTCGTGCCGATTCGAGCTGTTGAGCAGATGGCGTGTCCGAGCTCGAGCCGCCACATCCGTTCATCGTCAACTGGCCGACTATCGCGCACAACGCAACCACAGCAACCAACCCCGCTCGTCTCATCTATTCCCCCGTCAATGAAAGCTTTGAACGGTGGAGGAGCTTATAGGTACCACTCACCACTCGCCGGCGCGGGCTCGCTCCCAGAGGTCGATGTCGGCGTCGGCGTCAGTGTGGCGGTCGATCTCGGTCAGCTCCTCCTCGGAGAGCTCGAGGTTGTCGAGGGCGTCGACGTTCTGCTCCAACTGCTCTACAGATGAGGCGCCGATCACGAGGGAGGTGACGCGCTCGTCGCGCAGGGCCCAGGCGAGTGCCAGCTGCGCCAACGTCTGGCCGCGGCGGGAGGCGAGGTCGTTGAGGGCGCGCAGGCGCTCGATCATCTCCTCGCTCAGCCAGTCGCGGTCGAAGGTTTCGCCGCGGGCGGCGCGCGAGCTCTCCGGGATGCCGTCGAGGTAGCGGCCGGTGAGCAGGCCCTGGGCCAGCGCGGTGAAGCCGATCACGCCGATGCCCAGCTCTGCCGCCGCGTCGAGCAGGCCCTCGGTCTCGATCCAGCGGTTCAGCATCGAGTAGGAGGGCTGGTGGATCAGCAGCGGCGTGCCCAGGTCGCGGAGGATCGCCGCCGCCTGCCGAGTGTGCTCGGCGTCGTAGGAGGAGATGCCGACGTAGAGGGCCTTGCCCTGCCGCACCGCGGTGTCGAGGGCGCCCATCGTCTCCTCCAGCGGCGTCGAGCCGTCGAGGCGGTGGCTGTAGAAGATGTCGACGTAGTCGAGGCCCATCCGCTGCAGCGACTGGTCGAGCGAGGCGAGCAGGTACTTGCGGGAGCCGCCGCCCTGGCCGTAGGGACCGGGCCACATGTCCCAGCCGGCCTTGGTCGAGATCACCATCTCGTCGCGGTAGGGGCGGAAGTCCTCGCGCATCAGCCGACCGAAGTTGAGCTCGGCGGAGCCGTAGGGCGGCCCGTAGTTGTTGGCGAGGTCATGGTGCGTGATGCCGAGATCGAAGGCGCGCCGCGCGATCGCCCGCTGCACCTCGAACGGCCGCTCGTCGCCGAAGTTATGCCAGTAGCCGAGCGAGAGCACCGGCAGGTCGAGCCCCGAGCGCCCGCAGCGCCGGAACTGCATCTTGCCCTCGTAGCGGTCGGTGGCGGCGAGGTAGCTCATGCGAGTGGGCTACCCAGGGCAGAGACAGCTACACGAAGAAAACCGCAAATTGCGACCCTGTTGCTCAGACCTTGAGCTCAACCCTATGGCGCTGGTGAGCTCTGGTTATTTCTCTGTATGGCCTCTTGGAGGCAAGCTCAAAGCCGCTGGATCCCTACATCGCCGCCGTCATCAGGTTACGGCGGCTCGAGAGGGAGTGGAGTCAGGAACGGCTCGCGCTCGAAGCGGGGATGAAACCCAGCGAAGTCTCTCATCTCGAGTCGGGTCGTCGCAACCCAAAGGTGGGGACCTTGGAGCGTTTGGCGAAGGCCTTGGGCGTTCGGTCTTCTGACATATTGCGGCTCTCGGAGGAGCTCAGGCACAGAGTGGACGGCCCGTAATTGACTTTTCAGGAGCTCACGGCGGCGCCCGCACCCGCCGCGTCGACCATCTTCGCCGCCAGGTGCGCCGGCACTTCCTCGTAGCGCTCGAACTCGAGGGTGTAGTCGGCGCGGCCGCCGGAGATCGAGCGGAGGTCGGGGGCGAAGTCGAGGACCTCGGACATCGGGGCCTCGGCGCGGATCTCGGTCGATGAGCCTTTGGCGTCCATGCCGAGGGGGTGGCCGCGGCGGGAGTTGAGGTCGCCGATGATGTCGCCGACACAATCGTCGGGGCAGCTGATCGTGAGCTTGACGATCGGCTCGAGGAGGACGGGGTCGGCTTCTTCCATCGCCTGCTTGAAGGCCATCGCGCCGGCCAGTTTGAAGGCCAGTTCCGAGGAGTCGGTGTCGTGGTGTTTGCCGTCAACGAGGCGGACGCGGACGTCCTTGACGGGATAGCCCGCCAGCGTGCCGTGCTGCATCGCTTCGGCGACGCCCTTCTCCACCGCGGGGATGAAGCCGCCGGGGATCGACGCGCCCTTGATCTTGTTGACGAACTCGAGGCCGCCGCCGTCCTCGCCCGGCTCGATCTCGATCGCGCAGTCGGCGAACTGGCCTTTGCCGCCGGTCTGCTTCTTGTAGCGGGCGTGCGCCGAGGCGGGCTGGCGGATCGTCTCCTGGTAGGGCACCCGCGGCGGGTGCAGCTCGATCTCCGCCCCGAAGCGGCTCTTCATCCGCTCGACCAGGACCTCGACGTGGACCTGGGTCAGCCCGGCGATGATCTGCTCGCCGGTCTGGGGGTCGCGGTGGACGTCGAGGGTCGGGTCCTCCTCGCTCAGCCGCCGGACCGCGGTCGCGGCCTTGTCCTCGTCACCCTTCGTCTTCGCCTCATAGGAGAACGCCATCACCGGCGCCGGCAGGTCGAGCGGCCGGAACGAGACCGCATGGTTACCGTCGCAGATGACGTCGCCGGCCCGCGTCTCCTTCAGCTTCGCAATCGCCCCGATGTCGCCGGCCCCCAGCTCGGAGACCGGCTTCAGGTCTTTTCCCAGCGGCTGGCCGAGCTGGCCAATCCTCTCCTTCTCGTTGCGGGTGACGTTGAGCACCTGCGAGTCCGAGCGCAGGGTGCCGCTGCAGACGCGGAAGAGGTTGATCCGGCCGGCGTAGGGGTCGGCGGTCGTCTTGAACACGTAGGCGATCAGCGGGCCCTCCTCGTCGGGGGCCACCTCGGTCGCGGTGCCGTCGCCGTCGAGTGCCGCCAGGGCGCCCCGCATCTTCGGCGAGGGTAGGTCCTCGACCAGCGCCTCCAGCAGCCGGTTGGTGCCGAGGTTCGCGGTCGCGACCCCGCAGGTGACGGGGAAGAGGTGCCCCTCGGTGACCCCGCGCTTCAGCGCGGTGACGATCTCCTCGTGGTCGATCTCCTCGCCCTCGAGGTAGCGCTCCATCAGCTCGTCGGAGTTCTCCGCCACCTCGTCCATCAGCTTCTCCCGGTACTCCTCGGCCCGCGGGCGCAGCTCGTCGGGGATCTCCGCCCGCTCGGCGCTGCCGCGCTCGCTCCCCTCGTAGACCCAGGCCTCCATGTCGATCAGGTCGACGACGCCGCGCACCTCGTGCTCGGTGCCAATCGGGATCTCGGTCGCCACCACGTGCGGGCCGAAAGCCGCCTTGAGCGAGTCCAGCGCGGCGAAGAAGTCGGCCCGCTCGCGGTCGAGCATGTTGACGAAGACGAGGCGGGAGAGGCCCTCGGCGTCGGCACGCCGCCAGAGCCGTTCGGTCTGGACCTCGACGCCGGCGACGCCGTTGACCACGACCACGGCCGAGTCGGCGACCCGCAGCGCCGCGGCGGCGTCGGCGACGAAGCTGGGGTCGCCGGGGGTGTCGATCAGGTTGATCTCGCGGTCGTCGTAGGGGAAGCAGGAGACGCAGGCGTTAATCGAGAGCCCGCGCGCCTTCTCGTCCTCCTCGTGGTCGGAGACGGTCGAGCCGTCCACCACCTTGCCGAGCCGGTTGACCGCTCCCGCCTCGAACAGCATCGCCTCGTGCAGGCTCGTCTTCCCGCAGCCGCGATGACCGATCAACGCGACGTTGCGGATCCGATCTGCAGCCTTGTGCGGCATGAAACGAAGGTACACCCAGAGGCAAGGGGCTCATAATCTTTTGCGCGATGGCGCCGCCTTCATACCGGGACGGATCCGGCGAGCCCTTGTTGCTGCTGCACGGGTTCACCAACGACTGGCAGTCGTGGAAGCCCGTGTTGCCGGCGCTCGCCGAGCGCTTCGCCGTCTTCGCGCCGACCCTTCCGGGGCACTTCGGTGCCGAGCTGTGGCCGGTCGAGACGCCCCTGTCGATCCCGGCGATGACCGACGCGCTCGAGCGGCAGCTGGACCAGGAAGGAATCGAGAGGGCGCACCTGGTCGGTAACTCGTTGGGCGGCTGGCTCGGCCTCGAACTGGCCGCGCGGGGTCGCGCCATCTCGGTGACCGGGCTCTGTCCCGCTGGGGGCTGGGAATTCCGCAGCAAGGAGGAACGCGCCACCTACCTGTTCTTCTGGCGCAACACCCGGGTGGCGCTCCCGCTCTCCAGACGGTTCCTCCGCGCCCTCGCGGCCAGGCCGCGCCTGCGCGCCCTGGCTATGCGCGACGCGGTATCCCGCCCGAGCCAGATGGACGCCGCGCTGGCGCTCTCGACGATGGAAGCGGCAGCCGGCTGCGGGATCGCGGCGCAGCTGCTCGCGCTCACGAAGGAGGGCCAGATGTTCGGCGATCTAGACGCAATCGATTGCCCGGTGACGGTGGCAACGTCCGCGGGGGACCGGATCTTCAGGGGGCCCGAATACTTCTGCCGGTTCCGGCGCATGCTGCCGGATGCTCGTTGGGTGGACCTGGGGGGACTTGGCCACCTGCCGATGAGCGACGATCCGGCGCGGGTGGTCGAGGTGATCCGGGAGGGGACCGGGCAAGCCGCCTAGGGCGTGGCTCCCCTGCACCCTCACTAAGCAGGTAAGGGTGCAGGGGAGCCACGCAGGTTCGCCGCCGTTTTTTCGAGGATGCGGCGGACGTGGGCGGGTTCGTACTTCACCTGCCAGTGAGAGAAGCGCAGCGGAGTGAGGCCGGCGGCGGTGTGTTCCTGGAAGCGCAGGGCATCGCGGGTCTGAGCGGCGGGGGTGCGGTGGTAGCGCCAGCCATCGGTCTCGACGACCAGGCCGAGCTCGGGCCAATAGAAGTCGACCTCGAATTCATCGACCTTCACTTTGGTGAGCGGGACGGGGAGCCCGGCCGCTGAGGCGAGCGGGCGGAAGAGTCGTTCCAGCTCGTCGTCGGAGAGGCGGAAGGTGTGCTTGTCGAGGATGAGGCGCAGGGGGCGGACGCCGGGCTCGCCGGAGTGGTCGTCGAGGGCCTTGCGGAGCGCATCCGGGTCGATGACGTCGCGCTTGTCTGCCTCGTTGATCGCTCGCTCGAGGGCCTTCGGCCCCGTGACCGTGGCGATATCTAGGAACGTCTGAACAGGCTGGGTAAGGGGGATGTTCAGGCGTGTGGTGATGGTCTCGGCGGGCAAGGTGGGACGCCGGTGGCAGCGGACTCCACGTAGGCGAGATTCGGAGGCGCGCCTGACGCTGAGGTCGATGTAGTCCGGATGCTCCTTGCCGAAGCCCCAGTGGGCAGCGGCGCTGCGATGGCTGAGGGCAGCACCAGGCCCGCAGGCGAGAACGGCGGCCATCCAGCGTCCCTCGCGGCTCAGATGGCGGCGACCTACCGCATAGACGCCACGCGCTATTGGGTGCAAGCGACCGGTGCGCGTGCGATGTTCGATCGCGCGCTTGGTGAATCCCAGCGCCAGCAGTTGCTCGCGCGCCACCGCGCCATGCTGCCGCCGAACCAACTCCCACGCCGCGGAATCTCGCCTCTCCGAACTTGTCCCCCTCATAGCGAGGACAAGTTCGGAGTCGCCGAATTTCGCCCCCCTACCCAGCCTGTTTTGTTGGAAGAACCTCGCTCCGACCGGGGATTAGATCCCCACCCGCCTCGTAAACGGCGAGTCGAACACACCCGACGCGTTGAGCTCGCTCTCGGCCGCGAGCCATTTGTCCCAGGCGGGGTAGAGCTGGGCGACTCGTTCCGGCGTGAGGGTGTTGTAGTGGCCCCAGTGCGGGCGGGCGCCGAGGTCCTCTAGGCGGTGCTCGTATCCCTCCAGCAGGGTGAAGCCGCCGCGGCTCTCGGTGACCATGATCAGCTCGATCATCATCGTCGGTTGGCCATGCATCATCGAGGCGTAGGCGCTCGAGGGGCCGGTGAAGCGGAGGGAGAACGGTGAGCTGTGGAAGACGCCCTCCTTGGCGCGGACGGCGGCGATCTCGAGGAGGCGGTCCACGGCTTTGACGTGGCGGCCGTCGACCGCGATGCCCAGCTCCATCGAGTAGGCGGGCAGGTGGTTGGCCTCGCCGATGTTGAAGACCTTGTAGGAGCGGTCGGCGAAGCCGGTGTCCTCCATGTCCTTCAGCACCGAGTCGAAGCGCTTGGTCATAAGGTGCGGAAAGTGGCGGGCGAGGAAGCGGACGAGTGCGCCGGTCAGCGGCAGCGAGGACTCCAGTTCGGTGAGGAAGTGGCGTTCGAGCTTGTCTTGGGGCGTCCCCGCCGCCGGCTCCGGGCACTCGCTGCGGCGGGTGACCAGCACCCGGTGTTTGCCACCCCGTTCCGGATAGGGGTTGACGAAGAGCTCGTAGTGATCGGGCCCTGCCAGCACACCCTCGGGAGTCAGCGTCTCGCGCACCTCCTCCCAGGTGCTGAGGGTGCGCACCTCGTTTAACCAGAAGCGCTCGCGCACCTCGATCAGCATCGAGTGGACGAGGCCGAGGGTGCCGAGCCCGCAGATCGCCGCGTGGAAGAGCGTGTCATCCTGGACCAGCTGGATCGGCGCTCCGCCGTCGCCGCCGAGCGGCCCCGGGTTCGCGAGCGTCGGCCCCTCGGCCGGCTCCAGCCGCAGCACTTCGCCGCCGCTGACGACGACATCGAGCGAGCGGACGAGGTCGGGAAAGGGCCCGTAGGCAAGGCCTGAGCCATGGGTCGAGGTGGAGACAACGCCGGTGAGCGTCTGCGCGTCGTAGCCACCCATGTTGGGCAGCCCGAGCCCCATCTCCCAGAGCCGGTCGTTGAGGACGTGGATCGGGGTGCCGCCGAGCACGCGGACGAGCTTGCTCTCCCTCGCCTCTTCGCTCAGCGGCTCGCCCTCGACACCGCTGACGCCGCTGAGGCTGCGCGGGTCGAGGAGGTAGCCCTCGGTCAGGGCGATGTCGGACCAGGAGTGGCCGGTCCCGGTCATTCGGATCGTCTGCCCCTCCGCTTCGGCCCGCTGCACCAGTTCGACCAGCTCGGCGAGCGAACCCGGCCTGACGATTTTGTGCGGGTGGCAGACCTGGTTGCCGGTGTGGTTGTGCCAGGTCGGGCTCAACCGATTTCCTCGACCAGTCGCGCGGCGCCGCGCTCGGCTAGGGCGGCGATCGTCTTCGACGGGTTGACGCCGAGCGAGGTGGGGACGATCGAACCGTCGAGCACGTGCAGGCCAGGGTAGCCGTGGACGTAGCCGGCGTCGTCGACCACGCCGAGCCCGGGATCGTCGGCCATCGGGCAGCCGCCGAGCGGATGCACAGTCGTGAACTTGCCCAGCGGCCCACCGTCGAGCGCGTAGAACGGTTCCGCTTCACTTCCTTCCGCCAGCTCGTTCGCCGTCCGCTCCAAGTCGGCGAAAAGTTTGGCGCTACCCGCTTTGCTCCAGCGGATGTCGAAGCGCTTGAAGAGCGGCGTCAGTCGCATTTGCCCGTCAGCGGCGTCGCGGCCGATCATCAGGAAGATCAGCGAGCCGGTGTTGGAGGGCCGCGGTCGCGGCCGCATCTGCCGCGGCCGCAGCGACTGGTCGCTCCAGCCGAGGTGCACGAGCCAGTCGCGCACTCGCAGCAGCGCTCGCTGCCAGCCCTTGATCACGTTGACGCCGCGGGCAATATCGAGCAGGAAGTCGAAGTTAGCCGGCAGGCCGCCGTCGGCGACCATCAGGTTGCGCTCCGGGTAGAGCAGCCTGCTGGTCATCGTCGGGCCGAAGTCGTTGCGGGCGCCGCGGACGTCGGCAGCGGCCGGGTCGAAGGCCATCCCCAGCGCGTCGCCGTTGCCGGAGAAGCGGCTGCCGAGGGCGGGGGAGAGGCCGGGCAGCCGCTTGCGGTTAGTCAGCAGGAGGCGGGACGAGCCGAGGGTGCCGGCCGCCAGCACCACCCGCGGCGCCTCGACGCTGCCGTCGTCGCCGTCGCCGAGGTGCTCGAAGGTGACGGTCCAGTTGCCGCCGTCCCTGGCCGGCGGCTCGATCCGCTGCGCCAGGTGCAGCGGCCGCACCTCGGCGCCGTGGGCTTCGGCGCGGGCGACGTAGGTGATGTCGACCGTGTTCCTGGCGTTGACCGGGCAGCCGACGTCGCAGAGCCCGAGGTTTTCGCAGCCTTTCTGGTGCACGCCGCTGAACGGGTGCTCGCGCTCCTCGCCGAAGTGGACGGCGATCGGCAGCAGCTCCGCCTCGCGGTTGACGTGGTGACCGGCGGCGGCGAAGGAGGCGACCTTGGGCAGGGCGGGATCGGCCGGCGTCGTCCGGGGCTGCAGCGCTTCCTCGGTCCGGTCATACCAAGGTTCGAGGGCATGCCGCGAGAGCGCCGCCGGCCATCCCTGCTCGAAAACCTCCGGCTCGGCGCGCAGCTGCACGTTCGCGTAGACGAGCGAGCCGCCACCGACCCCGGCGGCGGTGATCACCGAGACGTCCTTCATCATCCGGACGTCGAACATGCCCTCGGGGTTGAGCCGCTCGTGCCAGATCATCGACGGCGCTTCCTCGGGCTCGGAGATGAAGTCGTCGGGCTTGAAGCGACGCCCACGCTCGAGCAGGCAGACCCGCTTGCCCGCTTCGGCCAGGCGACAGGCGGCGATGCCGCCCCCGAAGCCGGAGCCGACCACCACGACGTCGTAGGGCGCAGCCACGGCTAGCCGCCGTAAGGAGGAGGTGGCGGCGGCGCTTCCGGTCCCGGGATCGCGAAGTTGGCCAGGTCGGCGAGGGTGAAGTGGCCTTCGGTTTTCCCTTTGAGGAAGGGTTTCCAGTTGGGCTTGACGCCGAGGTAAGAGAGCGGGTCCCCACAGAGGAGCCCGATCAGCACCTCGGCAACGATCCGCCCGCCTACTGCCCCCAGATGGGCCGAGCCAGCTTCCACCTCCGCCTCCTTGAGGACGTAGTACCAGAGCGGCGCCCGGCCGGCGAGGTCGTCCTTGGTCGACTGTTCGAGTTCGATGCCGGCGAAGAGCTGTTCGTCGGAGAGCGGGTCGATCCCCATCGCTTCCGCCACGTCCTGGCCGCTCGGAAGGCCGAGCCGGCTGCCGCGGAGCAGGTTGCGAGCGGCGAGGTCCTGAAGCAGCGAGGGGTCAAGCCCGGGACCGAGGGTCCCCGGGGGCGCGACCGAATCGGGCAGGCTCCCGAGCGGGTTCGAGAGCTGGGCGTCGAGCTTGTAGCTCGGCTGCGGCAGGTGTTCGTGGTTGCTTCCGTCTTCGATTCCCTCGAGAAAGAACCGCCACTGCACGGTCCACTGGTCGGGCAATGGCCGGAACCCGTTCAGCGACTGCAGCTCTTGTCCGGGGGTCTGCGGCCCGGGGAGGAAGAGGCGGATCCGGTGCACGCCGGGGAGTTCGGGGCTGGTCCTCGCCACCTCGTTGACGAGGTAGCTGGGCCGGGCCATCGAGTGGCCGAAGCGATAGACCGCCACCGAGAACTCGACCGGCATGAACGGCTCGTTCTGCCACTCGTAGAAGCGCAGCTTCGGCGCGACCAGGTCGACGCTCCGCCCGCCCTCGGGGCCTGGAGCGAGGTAGGGCTCGTTCCGCAGGATGTCGGCGACGACCTCTGCGCCGACCAGGCGCGGGAGGAAGTCGTGGATCACCACCCACTGGTAATGCCAGCGCACGGTCTGCTGGGTGAGCTTGAAGACCTCGTCCTTGTCGAGGTTCGGGTTTTCCGCTTCGATCTGGTCGAGTACGCGGTTGTGGAACCGGATCATCGTCGCCTGCAGTTGGGAGACGATCAGGTTCTCGTCGTTGCGCGGGTCGCCGATGAGCGCCCGTCCAGCGTCGTTGCGGAGCAGGTCGTGGCCGACGGTCGCTGCCGGGCTCGGCACTTCGCGCCCCAGCGCCAGGTGCAGCCCGTCCGGCTCGTAGAGGTAGGGCTGGTCGGAGGGACCGCGTCCGTAGAGCGAGTCGAGGTCGAAGCGCGGGGTGCGGAAGTCGACCAGGCCGTTCGGGTCGTTTTGCCGGGTCAGGCTGGAGACCGGGTCGAAGGTGATGTCGTGGTCGACGAACTGGCCGAAGTAGGTGTAGCCGGCGGGGAGGCGGAGCTCTTCGCTGCCAGGAAGTTTCGCGACGTTCTCGTCGTCGTCTTCGACCCCGAGCTCCTTATCCAATTCTCCGTCCTCGAGCCCCTGGATCATCTTGCGGCCGAGGTCGGCGAGCGAATCGTCTTTCGGCGCGGATGAGGGGAGATGACGGAACATACGGCCGAAGCGGCCGCTATTAACGGAGGAGCTCGGTGCCCCTTCGAGGCCGCGCGGAGGAAGCGTGCCGTGGAACTTCGGAATAGTCGGGGTAGTGCCCATCGTCTCCACCTTTGTTGAGTGTTCTGCGGGCTTCTTCTAGCACAGGTAGATATCAGTGAGTACCCAGCTAGTTAATTTGATTTGAAGTGAGCTGAGAGTTGTCGCAATTTCCGAAAAGTGCAGCCGATGAAAAGCCGCTCCGAGCGGTCACCTTCGACTTCTGGAACACGATCGCGCGGGTGCCGACGGGGGCGATGACAGAGGCCCGCCACCGGGCGGTCCTGGCGGCCTGCGAAAGCGGCGGCGTCGAGGTCGAGCCGAAACTCGTGGCGGCGAGCCTGGAGGAGGTGGGGATGCGGTGGGAGCGCTCCTGGGCGGAAGGCGTCCATCTGCATCCCCATGAGGCGGCGGCGACGCTGGTGCGGGCCTTGGGCGTGGAGGATGCGGTGGGGCAGGCGGTGGTCGAGGCGTTCCTGGGCGCCGGCCGCCAGGTGGATCTGGAGCTTGCGCCGGGGATCGGCTCCGCGCTCGAAGCGCTGGGGGAGAAGGGAATCCGGATCGGGATCGTCTGCGATGTCGGCTTCAGCGGTGGCGCGCTGTTGCGGGGTCTACTCGCCCAGGAAGGGCTCCTCGACCACTTCGATGGTTGGGCCTTCTCCGACGAAGTCGGCCACTACAAGCCATCCCCGCAGCCCTTCGAAGCGGCCCTCAGCTCACTCGACGTGCGGCCGGATGAGGCGATGCACGTCGGCGACCTCCGCCGCACCGACATCGCCGGCGCCGCCGCGATCGGGATGAGGACCACCCGCTACCGGGGCATGCATGACGACGCCGAGGTGGGCGGGGTGGAGGCCGACTTCGTCATCGACAGTCATCTGGAGTTGCTCGAGCTGATCGAGTAGACCGCGACCTCCTTCGGCACTCCCTTGGCGCGGAAGCGGCGGTTCCTGCTCGTGACGCTCGCCGGGTCCAGCTTCAGCAGGGCGCGGTCGGTGGCAAGGATCTCGTCGGGCTTCGCCGCCTCGCAGAGGCGGGCGGCGACGTTGACGTCGACCCCGAGGTAGTCGCCGCCGACCTTGCGCGGTCGGCCGAGGTGGATGCCGGTGCGCAACCGCGGGCGGTAGCGGTCCACCTCGACCGCCGCCACTCGCTCGTGGCCGGCGAAGGCCGCCTCAACGGCGCCGGGCGCATCCCAGAAGGCCGCCATCAGCCCATCGCCGAGCCGCTTCACGACTTCGCCGTGGTGTTCGGCGATCGGCGGCTCGATCGCCTCGGTCACCTCGCGCAGCAGCCGCAGCGCCGGGCCGTCGCCGGCCTCCAGCGCCCAGCTCGAGAAGCCGACGAGGTCGGTGAAGAGGATCGCCACGTCGACCGTGCCGCGGCCGCGGTGCTGCGACTCGGCCAGCCGCTGCCAGGCCTGCAGCGCGGTCAGGCCGAGCTCGCCCATGACCCCGGGCTCCTCGCGCCGCAGGTCGGCCAGTTGCTGGACGGCGAGGTCCGAGGGGCGACCGCGGGCGGTCGAGAGCCGGTCGACGAGCTGGTCGCCGCCGAGCAGCTGCTCGCGCGCCCGGCGGACCGACCGCAGCAGGTTCGGCTGGTGGTTGAGGCGCCGCGCGGTGCCGGCAAAGCGCTTCAGCGGTTTCTCTTCATCACCGTCGGCCATCGGCGGAGCCTATTTCCCGGCCTGGGGGCCTGTCTCTTATGGTCCATCCCGATGACGCCGAGCCTGCCCGCGGACACCGAGCGGTTGCGATTCCGTCCGCTGGAGATGGCGGACGTCGACGAGCTCGTGGCGCTCCACGAAGATCCGCTCGTCGCCCGCTTCTTGGGCTCGCGCGACCGCGTTTGGATGGAGGGCCTTATCCGCATGGTCGATGAGGAATGGGCCGAGCGCGGGCACGGCCGCGTCGCCGTCATCGAGCGTGAAAGCGGCTGCTTCCTCGGCCGCACCGGCCTCAAGTACTGGCAGCAGTTCGGCGAGACCGAGGTCAGCTGGGTGCTGCACGCCGACGAGCGCGGCAAGGGCTATGCGACCGAGGCCGGCGCGGCCGCCCTCCGCTGGGGCTTCGAACAGTTCGAGCTGCCCTATCTGACGGCGATGATCCAGCCCGACAACGCCGCTTCGCTCCGCGTCGCCGAGCGCCTCGAGATGAAGCCGATCCGCACCGACAGGCTGCTCGGCGACGAAGTGATCGTCCACGCGCTCAGCCGCGAGGACTGGGCGGCTTCATGAGCTCGGCCTCCGCATCTTGGCGCCGACGATCGAGGCGGGGAAAACGGCACGGCCGTCGTCGCTGACGAACCGCTTGCCATCGGCTGCGACCTTGGCGTGGATCGACTCCCGGTCCGGGTCGGGCAGTGCCTTCAGCATCGCCGCCAACGGCCCGCTCACGTCGAGGATCTCCTCCCACCAGCCATCGAGCGAGTCATAGGTCTGCTCGGGCTCGATCCTCTCGATCTCGACGTCCACCAACCCCGCCTCCCCGACCAGGGTCCGGAGACGATCGACGTCGGCGAGAGAGAAGGGGCCGGGGGTGCCCGGCTCCGGCCGTGGCGCATTGAGGTGGTCGATCAGGGCGTCGATGATCAGCGACAGCCAGGGGTTCTCCTCGGCCGTGCCCCAAACCGCCAGCACCAGGCGGCCGTCCGGGCGAAGTACGCGGGCGCTTTCCCGCAGCGCCTGCCGCGGATCGGCCATCAGCATGTAGCCGAAGCGGCAGAGGACTGAGTCGAAGTCTTCGTCGGGCAGCTCGAGTTGCTGCGCGTCCAGCACTTGCGTGCTCACGTTCGGAATCCCGAGCCGCTCGACCCGCTCGGCGACCGCGTCGGCCATCGCCTGCGAAAAGTCGGAGCAGAGGACGGTTCCGTCGGGCCCAACCCGGCTCGCCGCCTGCAAGCCGACCCGCCCGGCGCCGCAAGCGAGCTCCAGCACCCGCTGACCCGGTTGCAGCTCGGCCGCCTCGAGCATCCACAAAGTGGCATCTCCCGAGGCTCCCGTCTCCTCCTGTTCGGCGGCGTCCGCCCAGCTCTTGGCCGCGTCGCTCCACTGTTGCCGGCTCGCCTCTTGGTACTCCGACTCGCTCACGAGTAGAAACCTAACGCGGCCCGGCTGGCTCGCCAACTACGCTCCCCAATTACAGTTCCCAGCGTGGCTGAGCTGATCCTCTACGCGATTCCGGCCTTTGTGCTGCTACTCGCGGTCGAGCTGCTCTCGTTTAAGTACGCGCGCGACGAGGAGCTGGTCGGCTACGAGGCGCGCGACACGCGGACCAGCCTGACGATGGGCGGCGGCAACGTCGCCATCAATGCGGTCTGGAAGCTGGTCGTGGTCTTCGTCTACGTCGGGCTGTACGAGTTGACGCCGCTGCGGATGCCGGCCGATGAGTGGTGGACCTACGTCCTCCTCTTCTTCGCCGACGACCTCGCTTACTACTGGTTCCACCGCATCCACCACGAGGTGCGGGTTTTCTGGGCGAGCCACGTCGTCCACCACTCCTCCGAGCACTACAACCTTTCGACCGCACTGCGCCAGACCTGGACGCCGATGACGGCGCTGCCGTTCTGGGCGCCGCTGGCGCTGCTCGGCTTCGCCCCCTGGATGATCCTCACCCAGCAGGCGATCAGCCTGATCTACCAATTCTGGATCCACACCGAGCGGGTGAAGAAGATGCCCCGCTGGTTCGAGTTCGTCTTCAACACGCCCTCGCACCACCGCGTCCACCACGGCTCCAACGAGGTCTACCTCGACCGAAACTACGGCGGCATCCTGATCATCTGGGACCGCCTCTTCGGCAGCTTCCAGGGCGAGACCGAGCGCCCCCGCTACGGCCTGACCCAGAACATCCGCACCTTCCGCCCGACCAAGGTCGCCTTCCACGAGTTCGCCGCGATTTGGCAGGACGTACGCCAGGCCACCATCTGGCGGCACCGCCTCGGCTACCTCTTCCGCGGCCCCGGCTGGTCACCGGACGGCAGCAGTGGCGGCACGCGAGGTTAGTAGAGAAACCCCTGTGTATCGGCTATTCATTAGCCGTTCGCCGCCTAAAGAAGGGAAGGTCACCGTGTTCTCATCGCCGTCGTGGTCCAAGTACGTCCGCTGCGTCCCCATGTTGTGCCTGGCAGCGATTGTCGCGCTCCTCGTTTTGGTGGCGCCCAGCGCCGGTGCCTCGAGCGCGCCTCCCTGCAAGACCTCCGGCATCGACATCTGGTTCGAACCGGAAATCGGCGGCGGCACCGCCGGCAGCATCTTCTATCGGTTCCAGCTCACCAACCTCTCGGGCCACCGCTGCACGCTCAAGGGTTATCCGAAGGTCTTCGCGGCCAATCTGGCCGGGCATAGATTCGGGAGCGCCGCCGCGCACGAAGTAACGGGTGCGCCGCACACCGTCAGCCTCGCCGCCGGCGAGAGCGCCTCGGCCCTGGTTCGCGTCGTCGAGGCCGGCAACTTCTCGCCCTCGGATTGCAACCCGCGGACGGCGGCGGGCTTCCGCGTCTCACCACCCGGGCAGACCGCTTCCAGGTTCGTGCCATTCCCCTTCGAAGCCTGCGCCAAGCCGGGCCACAGCAACCTCTTGATCCGGGCGGTGAAGCACGAATAGCCCCTCGGGGGGCGGCGTATCCCCCCAATTGCACAAATGAACGCCGGTGTTTGGCCATCCGGGTACTTGCGAGGCGGCTCGGCCCGCGGTTACGGTCGGAGTGGTCCGGCGAGGAGAGGTGGATCGCCCGACCCTTGCCTTCCCAAGGAGCCTCATTCGCGCACCTGCGCGTTAAGGAGGGCTGCGATGAGTGCACAAGAGAACAAGCAGCAGGCGGAAGCTGCCTATAAAGCGTTCAGCGACGGCGACGCCGCTGGGGCGATGGCGAACATGGACGATGGAGTCGTCTGGACGGTGGGCGGCGACAACTCGCTGACCGGCACCTACAAAGGCAAAGAGGAGATCGCCGGGCTCTGGGCCAAATTCGCCGAGAAAGGGATCAAAACGGAACCCCATGATTTCGTCGCCGACAGCGACAAGGTCGTGGTCCTGACCACCACCGGCCTCAACGGCGAGAGCGCCGAGGCCGCCGACGTCCTCACGTTCAGCCAGGAAGGCAAGCTGATCGCCTTCGAACAGATCGGCGATCCCGCGATCGGGAACCGGGCCTTCGCCGGCTAGGAACTCCGCCCAAGGGCCGCACCTCGCGGTGCGGCCCTACGACACTGCCTAGCCCGCGCGCCGCCCGACCGCGAGCAGGTACTCCATCTCGAAGCGGGCGTCCTCCTCGCTGCCGCGGTTCCACTCCGCGCAGAACTCGGTCAGGGCCTGGTCGAACTCCTCCGCGCGCCCCTCTTTCTCAGCGTTGGCCCGCGCCGCGATCGTCGGCCCGTAGCGCTGCTTGAAGTGCTCGCCGTAGTCGTCGGGTCGCTGGAAGGCGGTCACCTCGAGTACGTCGCGCTCCAGCTTCTCGAACGCGACTCGCTCGCCGAACAGCTCGCGCAGGTAGTCCTCGCCACCCCACAGCGGCGGCGGTGATGCTCCGGGGGGCGGCGGGGGCATGAACTGGCCCATCGTCCTGAACAGGGCGCCGATCATTCCCTCCGGGGTCCAACTGAGCAGGCCGATCTTGCCGCCAGCGCGGCAGACCCGCACCATCTCGTCGGCGGCGAGCTGGTGGTGGGGGGCGAACATCACGCCGATTGAGGAGATCACGGTGTCGAACCTCGCGTCCTCGAAGGGGAGGTTCTCGGCGTCGGCCTCGGCCCACTCGAGCTCGACCCCGGCGTCGGCGGCACGGCCGCGGCCAGCCTCGAACAGCTCCGGCGTCAGGTCACTGGCGACGACGTTCGCGCCGGTGCCCGCGGCAACGATCGCGGCGTTGCCGGTGCCGGCGGCGACGTCGAGAACGCGCTCGCCGGCGGCGATCTCGCAGAACTCGACCAGGCGCGGGCCGAGCGGGGTGAGGAAGGTCTCGACCATGTCGGGGTAGTCGCCCGAAGCCCACATCTTGCGATGTTTGGCCTTCAGCTCTGGGTTCAGGGCGTCGGTATCGGTGGTCACTGGGGAATCTCCTTTGGATCGGTGTGGTGATCCATTACTACGCCCGCGCCGGGCGCCGATCAACTTCAAAATCTGCAGTTGGGCGCCTAGACTGCTTTGAGACCGATGCCCGAGAGCTACGGACAGTTCTGCCCGGTCGCCCAAGCGGCGGAGGTCCTGACCGAGCGCTGGACCCTGCTGGTCCTGCGCGAGCTGCTGGTGGGGAGCACCCGCTTCAACGACCTCCAGCGCGGAGTGCCGCGGATGTCCTCCTCGCTGCTCAGCAAACGGCTGCGCGAGATGGAGCGCTCGGGCTTACTCACTCGCGAGCCGCTGCAAGGGGAACGCGGTCACACCTACCGTCTCACCCCCGCCGGCGAGGCGCTGGGGCCGCTGGTGGTCGCGCTCGGGACCTGGAGCCGCGAGTGGCTGAAGCGTGAGATCAGCGAGGAGGAGGCTGACCCGGCGCTGTTGATGTGGGACGTGCGGCGCAGCGTCCGCCTCGACCGCCTGCCGGAGGAGCGGGTGGTGGCGTTCTTCCGCTACCGCGACGCCGAGGAGGGCAAACGCGCCTGGTGGCTGGTCGCCCAGGAGGAGGGCGCCGACCTCTGCTTCACCGACCCGGGTTTCCCGATCGACCTGCAGATTGACGCCGAGGCGCGGGCGATGGCCGAGGTCTGGATCGGCCAGGTCGAGCTCGGGGCGGCGATGCGCTCCCGCCGCGTCCGCGTCACCGGCCCAGACCACCTCGTCCGCAGCCTCCCGGACTGGCTCGGCTTCAGTACCTTCGCCTACCCCGATCCGGCGGCGGAGTTGGCGGCGCGGACCGCCTCTTAAAGCGGAGCCGCTACGAGCAGGTCTCTTCTTCCTGCAGGATGACCTTGACGATCGGGTGTTCCAGGGCGGAGGACACCGGCGCGTAGAAATGTTCGACCGAGCTCGGCGTTGGTCGCTTGGAGACAAGCGTGAGCAGGCCCTTGTCGGAGAGGACCTTGACGTGATAGCTGACAACGGAGAGGTCCACGTCGAGGGCCTTGCTGGCTTGGGTTGGGCTGAATTTATCTCCCAGCTCGACCGCGAGACGGAGAATCTCGCGTCTCACTGGGTGCTGCACTGCATCGACGAAGCTCTGCGTCTCGTCCGGTTTAGACATCTCCCCCTCTTTCGGATCCATGAGTGCAGAGAAGTCTCCTGTCTAGTGGCCGATTCTTCTAGACGGAACCGTTAGACCGAAAAGATCGCTCGCCCGTGTCGGCAAGCTCCTTGGAGCAGGGTGGGGCCCGACCAAAACTCCGGCCGGGCCCCTTTGCTTCAGCACTCGCTAGGCGCCCTTGCGCGTGCTGATCATTGGCATCAGAGTGCCGATCTGAGCGATCTGCATTGCGGCCTTCACCTCCCCCGGCCGCAGCGGGATCAGCAGGGCCGTGGAGCTGCGGCAACCCCCGCGACCCGGACACAGCATTGCTAAAAAGCTCTCCAGCGGTCGAGGGTCTCCAGCGCTTTAAGTCCGTTCAGCTGGTTTAATCAGCGTGGCTTGTGGAGACCGAGGGGGAATCAGTAGGGCTGGAGTCAAGGCATCGGGTCCAGTCCCCGATGCTCACGAATCAGCAGTTGGTGGCCGCGATGGCCCACCCGACTCGCGCCCACGCGGTGACCGTCTTGAACGAGCGGGTGGCGTCCGCGGCCGAGATCGGGCGCGAACTGGGCAAGCCAGCCCGGCACGTCTCCTACCACCTGAAGCAGCTCGAGCAGCTGGGCGTGGTCGAGCTGGTGAAGGTCGAGGAGACCGCAGGCGGCCGCACGACAGGGAAGTACTACCGCGCCCTCGTTCGCTCCTGGTACGACACCGAGAGCTGGAAGCAGGTCGACCGCCAGCATCAGGCTGGGATCACCGCCGACATCCTCGCTGCCTGCAACGCCGACATGGCGGCGGCCGTGAGGTCGGGCACCATCCACCTCACCGACAACCACATCAGCCGCACGCCGCTGCTTCTGGAGGCCGGCGGTTACCGCGAACTGGTCGATCGCCTCGACGGGCTCCTCCCAGAAGTGATCGAAATCCAGCAGCGATCTGCGGCCCAGATGACGCGCGAGGACGAGACGGTGCTGGCCAAGGTTCACCTGATCCAGTTCCAGAGCCCCGACCCAGGCAATCGGGCGATCCCGATCGTGACGGCCGGCTCCAGAAGCCAGCCCCCCGATCTAAGCGAGGGCAATTTGCTTGCCGCCCTGGAACACCCGACTCGGGTCCATGCCTTGATGGTGCTGAACGAGCGTGCGGCTTCCGCCGCCGAACTGGGTCGTGAAGTCGGCCAGCCTTCCGATCACGTCTCCTACCACCTGAAGCGGTTGATGAAGCTGGGGCTGATCGAGCCGGTGCAGGTTGCCGAGGGACGGGGCAGGCGCGCTACCGGTAGGTACTACCGGGCGCTCGTCCGCCCTTGGTTCGACCGCGACAACTGGTCGGCGGTCAATCCGAAGCGCCAGGCCGCGATCACTTCGACGATGCTGGCGCTGTGCAACGCGGATATCGCCGACGCGTTCCGGTCCGGGACGATCAACACAGAGGACAGCCACATCAGCCGAACCCCGGTGGTCGTCGACCGCGACAGCTACCGGGACTTGATCGAGTTGCTGGACAAAGTGATCGTGGAAATCCTCCAGATCCAGGAACGATCCTCGGCCCGTCTCCAGGAAGGCGCCGACTGGATCGCGACCAAGGTTCACCTCTTCCAATTCGAGAGCCCCGACCCTCAATCGAGACCTCGTTCTTAACCAGCCCCTAGCGGGTATTGGTGGGAAGAGCCCCAGTAAGGGGACTTCGGGGAAGCAGGGAGGAGGTTCGCATCGTGCGAGGTCGACGCATGGGGATGATCTTGTGTGCGCTTTTCGCGCTCGGGTTGATCTTTGTCTCCTCGCTCGAGGCTCGGCAGCCGTTGTGCGGTGGAAAGCGGGTGACCATCGCCTCTAACGACCGCACGATCCGCGGCTCGAGGGGACCGGACGTGATCGCCGCCGGGCGCGGCGCGAACACGATCCGCGGAGGCGGCGGCAACGACGTGATCTGCGGCGGCTACGGTCGCGACAGGATCTACGGCGGGCTGGGCAAGGACACGATCGACGGCAAGAAGAACGCCGACCTGCTCCACGGCGGCCGCGGCTCCGACGAAGTCGACGGCGGTGCCGGCCGCGACAGGGTCCGCGGCGACAGCGGCAACGACACCGTGCGCGGCGGGCCAGGCGGTCGCGACGACGTCGACGGGGGGATGGGGGACGACTTCGTCGACGGCGGGCGGGGCGCCGCTGACATGACCAGCGGCGGAGTCGGTCGGGATCGCATCGACGGCGGCCCCGGTCCGCAGGACGTCGCCTCCTACCTGAACGCGGGCGGGCCGATCGCGGTCGACCTCGCGAGCGGCACCGTGACCGGGGCCGAACAGGAGCGTCTGGTTGGGATCGAGAGCGTCTTGACGGCATCCGAGGCCAACCAGTCGGGATCCGCCAGCCTGGTGATCGCCGGTGGCGATGGTGCTGACACCTTCGCGGTCAGCTTCCGGGACCGCCGCTACCTCGTCTCCGGTCTCGGGGTTGGCCCGGTCCAACTCAGCGGTCGCCGGGTGACCTCGATCCTTATCTTGCTTGGGGCCGGCAACGACACGGTGACGTTCGACCGCTCCCTGCCCACGGGGGTCTCGGCCACGATCGACGGCGGGCCGGGCAGCGACTGGTTGCGCGGCGGACCGGGTGGCGACACGCTCTATGCCGGCGACGATGGCGACCCCGATTGGCTGGCGGGTGGCGGTGGGAACGATGCCCTCTTCGGCGTCAACGTCCTTCACCCCCGCCATCCCAGTGGGGCGGCGATGCTGTTCGGCGGCGGTGGCGACGATCTGATGATCGGAGGGCAGCCCTGTGACGGCGACTTCTTCCGCGGCGGCCGCGGGAAGTTCGACAGCGCCTCCTTCGCCCGGGTACGGAACGACGGCACCGCGGTGAAGGCGACGATCGGCGGTTCTGTGGTCGACCCCGACGTTGGCTGTGCCGGCGGCTGGATCGCCGGCAGCACCGAGAAGATCGAGGGGTCCACCGGTCCCGACGTCCTCCTTGGTGCGGCGGGCGCCGACGTCCTGCTCGGTCGCGGCGGTTCCGACGTGCTCGACGGCAGGGGTGGGGCGGACCGCTGCATCGGCGGCAACGGCGGCGACAGGGCCCGCCGCTGCGAGTACGTCAGGTGAGGTGCTCGGTTGAAGCCGAGGTGCTCGGCCGCCGAGCACGCTGCCAGGCGGCGTAGAGGCCGATCGCGACCAGCGGCGCGATGAAGTCGCTCCAGAGGAGCAGCCCGGTGTTGTCCGGGTCGTGGTTGTCGTGGATCGCCTCCTGGTGAAGGTGCCCGTAGGCGTCGCCGAGGTAGGCGATCGAGACGGCGATTACGGCGGCGAGGAGGAAGCCGTCGCGGAAGCGGAAGCACAGCACGCCGAGGACGCCGATCGCCAGGTCGGCGAACCCGACCTCGGTCTGGAAGCCGCCGTCGCCGTTGGTGTAGCCGATTTCCCGCGCCGTGCTGGGGCCGTCGAAGAGGTGGAACATCGACCCGAAGATCGCGGCGACGCCGATGGCGACGACCATCCACCAGACGAGGAAGATTTCCAGCGTGCGCGCGGCGCCCTTGTGGCGCTCCCGGTGAGCGTGGATCGCGGCGCCGATCAGCGCGATCGCGGCGAAGAAGATGAACGGCACGCGCGCGAGATTACGCGGCGGTCCGGATCAAATCCGCGGCTTTCTCGGCGATCATGATCGTCGGCGCGTTGGTGTTGCCGTTGGGGATCACCGGCATCACCGAGGCATCGGCGACGCGGAGACCCTCGATGCCGTGGACGCGGAGGTCGGGGGAGACGACAGCCTCGGCGTCGCTGCCCATCCGGCAGGTGCCGACCGGGTGGTAGAGGAGCTCGACGCGGCGGCGGACGTCGGCGGCGATCGCCTCGTCGGTATCGACGTCGGGCCCCGGGAAGACCTCGCGCCCGACGACCTCAGCGAGCGGCCCGGCGGCGGCGATCTCGCGGGCGCGCTCGACCCCGGCCCGGAGCGCCTCGACGTCCTCGTCCTCGGCGAGGGAGTTGGTGAGGATGCGCGGCTTCGCGCTCGGGTCGGCCGAGCGCAGCCGCACCCAGCCGCGGCTCTTCGGTTTGACTAGGACCGGACCGGAGGTGATCGCGTGGCCGTCGTATTCCTCGAAGCCGTTGTCGACGAAGTAGGCGGGGGCGAAGTGGAACTGCAGGTCGGGCGCCGGCAGGCCGGGGCGGCTGCGGATGAAGGCGAATGCCTCGGCGACGGTCGAGCTGAGCGGGCCGGTTTTGCGCAGGGCGTATTCGAGCAGCGCCTTCGGCTTCTCGGCGTCGGCGAGGGAACCCCCTCCCGGCACGTCCCAGATGCAGGAGACGTAGGGGTGGTCCTGCAGGTTCTCGCCGACCCCCGGCAGGTCGTGGACGACCGGCACCCCCAACTGCTGAAGCTGCTCGGCCGGGCCGACCCCGGAGAGCATCAGCAGCTGCGGCGAGGCGATCGCGCCGGCGCTGAGGATCACCTCGCGCTCGACCCGAGCCACCTGCTCACCGCCGCGACGGCGCGAGTAACGCACGCCCCGGGCGACACCGCCCTCGATCTCCAGCCCCGAGACCAGCGCCCTCGTCACCACCTCCAGGTTCGGTCGCTTCAGCGTGGGGCGCAGGTAGGCGTCGGCGGTGCTCCAGCGGCGGCCGTTTCGCTGCGTCACTTGCGCCAGCGCCGCCCCATCCTGCTCGGGGCCGTTGTAGTCGGCGATGCGGGGAATGCCGGCCTCGGCGCAGGCGGCGAGGAAGCGGCCGGTGAGGGGGCGGGGTGAGCGCTCGTCCTCGACTCGCAGCGGGCCGCCGGTCGCGTGGTACTCGGAGGCGCCGCGCTGGTTGTCCTCGGCCTTGAGGAAGTAAGGGAGGACGTCGTCCCAGCCCCAGCTGGTCGCGCCGGCGGCGGCCCAGCCCTCGTAGTCGAGCGGGTTGCCGCGCACGTAGAGCATCGCGTTCATCGAGCTCGAGCCGCCGAGCCCCTTGCCGCGGGGGATGTAGAGCGAGCGGTTGTCGCAGTGGGGCTCGGGCTCGGTCGCCAGGTCCCAGTCGAGCTTGGTCTTGAACTGTTTGGCGAAGGCAGCCGGGATCTTGATGTTGGGATGGCGGTCGCGCTTGCCGGCCTCGATCAGCAGTACCCGCACCGAGGGGTCCTCGCTGAGGCGGTTGGCGAGGACGCAGCCGGCCGAGCCGGCGCCGACGATTACGTAGTCGTGCAACTCAACCCCGGCAGAAATCGATTGCGCTCACAGTGCCACGTCGAGCATCTGGCAAAGGCGCTCGACGGCGGGGGGCGCGTTGCGGACGCTGCAGCCACCTTCGGCGGCGAGCCGGCGGGTGTGACGCGCCAGCACCTTGATGCCGTTCGGGTCGATGAAGCCAAGGTCACGGAGGTCGAGCACGACCGGCGCGGTGCCGTCGCACGCCGTCTCCAGGGCGCGGTCGAGGGCCTTGACCGAGATGAAGTCGACGTCGCCGCTGAGGACCATGTCGCCGTCCTCGGCGAAGAGGCGAAACGGCACCGCCTTATCGGGCGCGTTCGACGCCGGGTGGACGGCCGAGAGTTCGGCGAGCAACTGGTCGGGGACGAGGTCGCGCTGGTAGCCGCACATCGCCGACATCGGCTGGACCGACATGAAACGGTCGGCCATGCTCTCCCAGCGCAGGTGGGCGTCCCAGGCCTCGGGCTCACGGACGAGGTTGGTGACCTGGGCGGCGACCCGGATGCCGGTGTAGCCGTCGGCGACGGCGGCGTCGGTGACCGCCGAGTAGACGGCCATCTGCGAGATCGGATCGAGCGGTTCGCCGGCTTTGTAGATGCCGGTGAGGTCGATCAGCAGCAGCGCGCCCTCGTCGATCATCGCGCCGACGCCGCCGAGCGGCTCCAGCCGCTCCCTCTGCTCAGCCACCGGTTCGCTGCCGACGTAGACGATCCGCTGGCCGCTGCGCAGCCCGTCGGTGAGGAATTCAAGCGCGGCGTCGACGAATTCCTGCCGGCGGTCGAACCCCCAGCAGGCGTGCGCGTCGTTCCCAAGATCACTCCCCGAGTGGATGCACCCATGCGCCCTCACCCGGCGAGTATCTCATCGCGTACGGCATATGAATAGGGCGATCTTGCTGGCGCGCGGCTCAGGAGGCGGTTTCGCGGCCGAGCAGGATGCGCCAGAATCGCTTCCAGTTCATCGGGAGTGCCGAGGGCTGCATCGGGCTGGGCGTTTTTGGTTCAAACGACGAAGCCTTGGGCTCAGTTTTGTCCATGACTTGCTCCTTAGACACCAGTAGCTATGAAGATGATCCAGAAAACAACCTCGAGGACCAGAAGCCCGCTCGCAATTTGAAGCAGGAGGGCAAGGTGCTGGACGCCTGCTCGGTTCTCGACGAAGCTGCTGTGCATATGGAATGAGAGCTCGCTATGGAGCTCGTCGATCGGCACTGATTCTTCTCCGCAAGGGTAGGGCTCAATGACGTCCCGCGGATTAGCGGTGAGCTCCCATGGGCGGGCGGCCCGCACCGCCTCGTCATAGGCTAGCGGTAGAGGATGTCTTTGTCTGCGTTCACCACGACTGGAGTGTTGCACATCCAGAGGCGGGAAGCAGACAATTAGCTTCGGCGGTGCGCGCTCAGAGCGCCACCGCCATTCCCAGCGCGCGCACCCGAGCGGCGACCCAGCGGTTGAAGCGCAACTGCTCGGCGGCGGTGAGGTCGAAGCCGGTGCGGTTTTCGAAGCCGGCGACGTTGTCGGGCTCGACCGCATCGAAGCCCTTGCGGGCGCAGAGCCGGAAGCGGCGCTCGAGGATTGAGTCGAAGCGGCGGAAGTGGGCGACGTCGAGCCAGCGCTCGTCGGGGAAGCCTTCGTAGCGGCGGCCGATCACCGAGCGGGGGAAGCGCCTGGCGTCGGGTCGGTAGCTCTCCCAGCTACCGACGTCGAGGTAACAGACCGCGACGCGGCCGCTGCGGTGCAGCGCGGCGACGGTGGTGCCGGGGGTTTCGAAGCCGTCAACGTCGAAGACGCAGGCGGGCACGCTGGTATCGACTTTTCCTTGCAACTGCCACTGCCAGGGTGCGGTGGTCGCCGCGGGCTTCCAAGTTCCGTTCGCCTGACGTTGCACGGGTGGGCACGACAGGGGTTCGGCGGCGGCCGGCGATACGGCGGCCAGCAGCAGGGCCGCCGCCAAGATGCTCACGCAGGTGGCGCGCATCGACCGAAGTTAGCGCTCGCGTCTAGCCTCCATGCATGGTCGCGGTGCGAGCTGAGGTGCGGGGACGGGTGCAGGGTGTTTTCTTCCGCGATGCGACGGTCAAGACCGCGCAGCGGCTGGGCGTCTTCGGTTGGGTGCGGAACGCCGATGACGGCACGGTCTTGGTCCACGCGGAGGGTCCCGAGGAGGCGATCGACGAGCTACTTGATTTCCTTCGCCAGGGACCGTCGGCCGCGGCGGTGGAGAGCGTCGAGGTCGAAGACGTCAAGGTCGAGGGGCACGAGCAGTTCGCCGTCCGCGGGGTCAGCGCCGGCGTCTTCGTCGTCCAGGAGCACCAGGCGACCGCGCACCACTACGACCTACGGCTCGAGGTCGACGGCGTGATGCGCTCGTGGGCGGTGCCGAAAGAGCCCTCGATGGATCCTGCGGTGAAACGGCTGGCGCTCCAGGTCGAGGACCACTCCATCTCCCACAACGACTTCGAAGGCGAGCTCGACGGCGGCTGGGTCAAGACCTGGGACCGCGGCACCTACGAGCAGGGCGGCCGCGTCCCCTGGCCGGAGGCGCTGGAGCGCGGGCACGCCGTCTTCGTCCTCCACGGCGAGAAGCTGCAGGGTGGCTTCGCCCTCCAGCGCACCCGCGGCGGCGAGAAGCCGCAGTGGCTGCTGATCAAGCGCCGCGACGAGTTCGCTCAGTCCAAGTAGAAAAGCTCTCTCAAGCGTTTCAAGGTACTGGCCGATGACCCTTTCGTGGACAACCCGTCCAAGCGGGCCATTAGGTCGCGAAAACTGGCTTTCCCTGCATTGGGGCTCCTTTCGGCGCTCCTGGTTTTCTATGCAGTCGTAATCCTCTGGGGGCTCGGCAGTAGCTCGCTGCAGGATGCCGTTGGACGCTGGGTCTACGACGCGGTCGTCCTCGGCGCCGCCCTGGTCGTGCTGGCGCGGGCGGTGCTGTTCGAGGCGGAGCGGAGGGCCTGGCTGGCACTTGGCGTCGGCCTGCTGCTCTGGGCGCTGGGGCAGACCTACTACTCGGTCGTCCTCTACTACGCCAGCCCGGCGCCGTTTCCCTCGCCCGCCGACGTTCTCTTCCTCGCCTTCTACCCCGCCAGCTACATCGCCCTGGTGCTGTTGCTGAAGTCGAGGGTTTCCCGCCTCGACCCACTCTCTTGGGTCGACGGCTTGATCGGGGCCCTCGCGGTCGCCGGGGTCGCCGCGGCACTGATCTTCCCGCCCGTCCTGGAAGCGCTCGAAGGCGAACCGTTCGGGGTGGCGGTCAGCCTCGCCTACCCCTGCTTCGACCTCGTCCTGCTCGGGCTGCTGAGCGGCGCCTTCGCCGCCTCGAAGTGGAAGACCCAGGGGACCTGGCTGCTGATCGCGGCCGCCCTGCTGCTCTTCGTCGCCTCCGACGTTGTCTACCTCTCGGTCCTGGGGCAGTCGACCACCGCCCTCAACATCGCCAGCGTTGGCTGGCCGCTCGCCTTCCTGCTGCTGGCACTGGCTTCGTGGCTCCCGGCCGCCAGCGCCGGCACGACCGTGGCCAAGGCCGAGCGGCGGCGGATCGCGGTCCCGATCGCGATGGGCCTCGTCGGCGTCGGCCTGTTGGCGGTCGGCAGCTTCGTCTCGCTCGGGCCGGTCGCGGTGGCCTGCGGAGTCGCCTGCCTGCTCGCGGTCCTCGCCCGTCTGGTCATCACCTTCGAGCAGAACACCCGGATCCTGGCTGCGACCGAGACCAAGGCGGTCACCGACGCGCTCACCGGCCTCGCCAACCGGCGCCGGCTGATGGCCGACCTCGAGGCCGCCGTCTCGGCCTCGCCGCCGGAGGCGATGGTCCTGGCCCTGTTCGACCTCGACGGTTTCAAGGCCTACAACGACGGCTACGGTCACCCGGCGGGCGACGACCTGCTGCGCCGGCTCGGTGCCGCGCTCGCGGACTCGGTCGAGCCATACGGCCGCGCCTACCGCCTCGGTGGCGACGAGTTCTGCGTCCTTGCCGCTACCCGGACCCTCTCGGCGGAAGCGATCTGCAAAAAGGCCGAGGCGGCTCTCTCGGAGCGCGGCAAGGGCTTCACGATCACCGCCTCCTGGGGCAAGGTCCTGATCCCGGTTGAGGTGACCACTTCGACCGACGCCCTGCGGGTGGCCGACCGGCGCATGTACGCGAAAAAGGGCCGGCGGGCGGACTCGGCCCGCAGTCAGACCCGCGGCGTGCTGCTGCGGATGCTGCACGAGCGTGAGCCCGACCTCGAGCGCCACCTCGACGGCGTCGCCCGTCTCGCCGCCGCCTTCGGCAAAGCCCTGGCGCTCGACGCCGAGGAGCAGGACGTGATCGTCCGCGCGGCGGAGCTACACGACATCGGCAAGGTCGCGATTCCCGACGGGATTCTCCATAAAGGCGAGGAGTTGACCACGGAGGAGTGGGAGCTGATGCGCAAGCACACGATCATCGGCCAGCGCGTCCTCGACGGGGCACCGGCGATGAGCCCGGTGGCGGCCCTGGTGCGCTCAACCCACGAGCGCTGGGACGGCGAGGGCTACCCCGACCGCCTCGCCGGCAAGGACATCCCCCTCGGCTCCCGGGTCATCTTCATCTGCGACGCCTACAACGCGATGACCGAAGGCCGCCCCTACCGCCCGCCGCTGAGCAGCAAGCAGGCGCTGGAGGAGCTGCAACGCGCGGGCGGCACCCAGTTCGACCCCCAGCTGGTGCGCGCCTTCTGCGAGAAGGTCGTGCCGCAGCTCGATCAGGGCGGACAATCGGTCACCCCGTCCGCGTCGTCCTCCAGGTAACGGTCCGGGGGCTCTCGAGGGTCTCAGGCTTCGCCGGGGGAAATTTCTTGAAAAGAAGTCTTTCGAAAGCTATCTTTCGAGCATGGCAGGGCAGCGGACCGTCCAACTCACCAACCCGCGGGCACTGCGCGCGCTCGCACACCCGGTTCGCCTCGAGCTGATCAGCCTGCTGCGGCGCGGCGGGCCGCTGACGGCGACGCAGGCGGGGGAGCGGATCGACGAGAGCCCCTCGAGTTGCTCGTTCCACCTGCGCCAGTTGGCGAAGTACGGGCTGGTGGAGGAAGCCGGCGGCGGGCACGGGCGCGAACGGCCCTGGCGGGCGACGGCGATCTCGACCGAATGGGCGGCGCGGGGCAGCGATGACGAGGCCGATGCGGCAACCGCGATGCTCTCGCGGGTCGTCATCGAGCGCTACTTCGAGAGCGCCCTCGAGTGGCTCGACCGGCGCGACACGGAAGAGCCGCAGTGGGTCGATGCGGCCGCCATAAGCGACGCGCTCGTCTACATGACCGCGGGCGAGCTGAGCGATCTCGACCAGGGGATCCGCGACCTCCTCGAGCCCTACCTGAAACGACTTGAAGCCAGGGAGCCACCGAAGAAGGGGGCGCGGCCGGTCAGCGTCATCGCCCTCGCCTTCCCGCTTCCCGAGGAGCCGCAGGGGACCTCGTGATGCCGCATCCTTCGCCACCGCCGCTGTTGCGGTCGAATCGCTCCTTCCGCGACTTCTGGACAGGGCAGACGATCTCGCTCTTCGGCGACCAGGTCTCGTTCCTGGCGATCCCGCTGCTGGCCGCGCTCGAGCTCGACGCCGGCGCTGCGCAGATGGGGCTGCTGACCGCGGCGGCCCTGGCCCCGAACCTGCTCTTCTCGATCCACCTCGGCGCCTGGGCCGACCGCCGACCGCGCCGCCGCAACCTGCTGATCGGCGCCGACCTCGGGCGGGCGCTGCTGCTGTTGACGATCCCGCTGGCCTGGGCGCTCGGGATGCTTTCGCTGACCCAGCTCTACGTCGTCTCCTTCGCGGCCGGCTCGCTCGGGGTCATCTTCAGCGTCGCCTACGACGTCGTCTTCGTCTCCCTGCTCGAGCGCGACGACTACATCGAAGGCAGCTCTCTGCTCAACGCCAGCCGCGCCGCCTCCTTCGTCGCCGGCAACAGCGTCGCCGGGCTCCTGGTGCAGGCGATAACGGCGCCGTTCGCCCTGCTCCTCGACGCTTGCTCCTATCTCGCCTCCGCCTTCTTCGTCAACCGGGCGGAAGCCGAGGAGGCGGCGCCGGCGCCGCCCGGCGAAGGCAACGCCAGTCTCGCCGCCGGCGCCCGCTTCATCTTCCGCACGCCGCTGATCCGCGCCTCGTTGATGGCCTCGGCGACCCTCAACCTCTTCAACACCGCCTTCTATGCACTGCTGGTCCTCTACGCGACCCGCAATCTGGGGATGAGCGCCGGCGCAGTCGGGCTCGCCCTCGCCGCCGGCGGCATCGGCTCGCTCCTCGGCGTCGCTCTGACCCGCCGCCTCAGCAGGAAGTTCGGCCTCGGCAAGGCGCTCATCGTCGCCTTCGTGCTGACGCCGGCGCCGCTGCTGCTGGTGCCGCTGGCGCCTGGCTCCTCCTCGCCGGCGCTGGTGGTCGCGATCGCCGAGTTCTTCACCGGAGTCGGGGTGATGGTGCTCGACGTCGGCCTCGGCGCCCTCTACGCCTCGGTCGTGCCCGACCACCTGCGGGCGCGTGTCTCCGGCGCCTTCCTGCTCGTCAACTACGGCGTCCGCCCGATCGGCGCCCTCGCCGGCGGCCTGCTGGCGGCGGCGGTGGGGCTGCAGGCGACGATGTGGGTGACCACCATCGGCGCCCTCGCCGGCGTGCTCTGGCTGCTGCCCTCGCCGATGCCGCGCTTGCGCGACCTGCCCGAGCCGGCGGTGGACTACTGATGGCTTCCGCCACCGCGCAGTCGTACGATGCCGCAATGGGCGAGTTTCGCTACGAGGGGCACCGGATCTCCTACGACGTCTACGGCGAGGGCAAGCGGCTGATCGTGCTGGTGCACGGGCTGCTGATGAACCGCCACATGTTCGACCGTCTGGGGCCGGAGCTGGCCGAGCGAGGGAACCGGGTGGTGACGGTCGACATGCTGGGCCACGGCCGCTCCGATCGTCCCGAGGACCTGCGGCTCTACTCGATGCCGCTCTTCTCCCGCCAGGTGGTGGCGCTGCTCGACCACCTGGAAGAGGAGCAGGCGGTGATCGGCGGCACCTCGCTGGGGGCCAACATCGCGCTCGAGCTGGCGGTCCGCTACCCGGAGCGGGCGCGCGCCCTCTTCATCGAGATGCCGGTTCTCGACAACGCCCTCTCGGCCGTCGCCGGCTTCTTCGCGCCGGTCCTGCTCGGGCTCAAATTCGGCCGCCCAGTCTTCGAGGGAGTCTCGCTTTTCACCCGGGCGATCCCGCGCACCACCTACCTCGCCGACATCGGCCTCGACTTCGTCCGCCAGCGTCCCGGTCCCTCGCAGGCGGTGCTGGAGGGGCTGCTGCTGGGGGAGACCGCTCCGCACCGCGAGCAGCGGGTCAACATTGACCACCCGACGCTGGTCGTCGGCCACCCGCGCGACCCGCTGCACCCGTTCAGCGACTCGGGGATGCTGCTGGAAGAGCTGCCGAACGCGCGCCTGGTGGAAGCCAACTCGATCCTCGAGTGGCGCCTCAGCCCCAAGCGGCTGAACGAGGAGCTGAGCGAGTACCTCGAGGAAGTCTGGGCGCCGCAACTGCGCGCCGTCGCGGCTGGCTGAAGTCGCTGTCACACTTACTGGCCGGTGAGCCAAGTTTCCGGCGACAAGCGGGTCGAACGCGACGCTGAGTTCTCGACCATCTCTGGGCACGAGATCAAGCCGCTCTACACCGAAGCGGACCAGGCGCCCGACCTCGAGGAACGGGTCGGCGAGCCCGGCTCCTATCCCTTCACCCGCGGACCGTACGAGTCGATGTACCGGGGACGGC
>Ga0207640_10000152_pt1 | contig 50232 bp, 44 predicted proteins | sample KBSCornC42_FD_184300 | JGI IMG/M metagenome (GOLD analysis project Ga0207640, IMG submission 184300) | Corn rhizosphere microbial communities from Kellogg Biological Station, Michigan, USA - KBS Corn C4-2 (SPAdes) (version 2) | ecosystem: Host-associated > Plants > Roots > Rhizosphere > Soil ... | reverse complement strand
CGATGCGTGTGATCCTCACCGTCGACGCACCGTGGATGAGCGTGCAGGCGATTGCCGCCTCGACCGCCTACACGAAGCGAAACATCCAAGAGGCGCTGGGGCAGCTGCGCGCGGCCGGCGCCCTTCGCTCCTCAGTCCTTGGGAACGAGCAGCGCTTCCAGGCGCCGCGGCAGCACTGGGCCGAGTTTCTCGAGCTCGAAGAGTTCCCCGCCCATCGCGACTGGCCCCAGCTCTTTGCCGCCTATCGGCACCTGCTGCGCTGGGTGGTCGTGCACGAGACCGCCGGGCTCTCGCCCTACATGCTCGCCAGCGAGGCTCGCATCCTCGCCGAGGAGCTGAGTGGCGATCTCCGCTTTGCTGGCGTGCCTTTCGATGCTTCGGGGCCGCCGGGCGAGGAATACTGGGACGCGATCGCCGAGCGGCTCCTTGGCGTCGTGCCGCAGATTTAGGACCTGTTCAGCGCCACGGCGGCGCGGATCAGCTCCTTCAGCGCCTCTTGGTCGATCTCCTCGCCCTCGTGGAAATCGATCGCGCGCCGGGTCTTGCCCTCGAGGCTGGAGTTGAAGAGGCCCGAGGGGTCCTCCAGCGAGGCGCCCTTGGCGAAGGTCATCTTCACGGCGCTCTTGTAGGTCTCGCCGGTGCAGACCATCCCGTCGTGGTACCAGACCGGAATCCCTTTGAATTTCCACTCCATGACCATTTCCGGGTCTGCCTGCTCGATCAGGTCTCGGATCCGGGCGAGCGTCTCACCGCGCCAGTCGCCCAGCTCCTCGATCCTCGCCTCGATCAGTTCCGCGGGGGTCGGCATCGCCCGGCCACTCTAATTACTCAGGTGCTCGCCGGCGACTGCCGCTCCCAGGCGCGGCCGAACTCGCGGAGCATCCGGGGGTAGACGATGAGGTGGCGGAAGGGGGCGATTGCGGCCATATAGGCCTGGCCGCGGCGGCCGTTTGGTTTGACCAGGACGGCCATCTGGCCGCGGTAGCCGCCAGCTCCGTCGGGGACCCAGCCGAGGTGGAGGACGCCGTGCATCGTCCCGTTGGCGATCTCGGCGGCGTACTCGTCCTCGGTCAGGTAGAGCGGCGAGAACGGGAGCGTCTCGGGGCCGGGTGGGGTGGGGGCGTCGCGCAGGTCCGGGGGGAGGCGGTCGCGCAGGGTCGGCACCCTGGAGTCGAGGCCGGTGTCGGGATCGTCCCAGCCGAGCAGGCCGCCGATCTTCCAGCGGATCGCGAAGAGGGCGCGGACGGCGGCGGAGGGGCTCTGCGCCGGGTCGAGCGAGGTCGCGAGTTGCATCAGCCGGGGGAAGTCGTCGGGCCCGCCCGGGGTGGGAAGCGCCCAGACGTCCTCGACTCGGAAGTCGGGCGTCAGCTCGTGGATCCGCCAGGGCTGCGAGGTGTGGGCGCTCTCCGGAAGCCTCATCGGTCCCCTCGCAGCATCGCACGCACGTCGCCGACGGGTCCCAGGTGGCGCAGCTTGTCGGGGTTGACGACCGAGTTGATCGCGACGACGCGATCGTCGGCGATTTCGAGCGACATCGCTCCGACCACGCTGCCGTCGGGGGTGAGGATGACGATGCCGGGCTGGCCGTTGATCTGCCGCCGCTCGGTCTTCGCCCCGCCGCGCAGCCCGGTGCGGAACCAGGCGCCGAGGGTGCGCTGGACGCGGTCGGCGCCCTGCAGCGCTCGCGCCAGGGCCGGGACCTTGCCGCCGCCGTCGCCGCGGAGGACGACGTCGCGGGAGAGCAGCGCCTCCAGCGCCTCGACGTCGCCGCCCTCGATCGCCGCGAAGAAGCGCTCGCCGAGCTCGCGCCGCCGCTCCTCGCTCGCCTCGAAGCGGGGGCGACCGGCGGCGACGTGGCGGCGCGCCCGGGACGCCAGCTGGCGGGCGTTGTCCTCGCTCTTGCCGACGATCTCGGCGACCTCGCCGTAGCCGTAGTCGAAGACGTCGTGGAGGAGAAGAACCGCGCGCTCCTCCGGGGTCAGGCTCTCGAGCAGGAGCAGGAAGGCGTAGGAGAGCGAGTCGGCCATCTCCGCCTGCTGCGCCGGGTCGGCGCTCGCGCTCGCGCTCGACAGCACCTCGGCGGAGCCGGGGAGCGGCTCGGGCAGCCAGTCGCCGACGTAGCTCTCGCGGCGCACCCGGGCCGATCGCAGGGCGTCGATCGCCAGCCGCGTCGTCACCGTCGCCAGGTAGGCCCGCGGCGAGGCGATCTGCTCGCCGCGCTCGAGCGCGGCGTGGAAGCGCAGCAGCGCCTCCTGCACGACTTCTTCGGCTTCGGCGACGCTGCCGAGCATCCGGTAGGCGACCGCGAAGGCGCCGGGCCGCAGCTCCTCCAGCAGCGCTTCGTGCTCGTTCACCCCGCCGCCTCCGGGATGCCCTGGCGCCAGCTCGGGTGGCTCGGCACCCAGCCCAGCTCGCGCTTCGCCTTCTCGTTCGAGGCCCCTCGCACTTCGGTCATCATGACCGTTGCTGCCTCGCCGGCAAGCAGGCGTCCGAGCCAGCGCGGGGCGCGCCGCGGCGGCTTGGCGCCGATTCGGCGGGCGACCTCGGGCAGCCACTCGTGGACCGGGGCGGGCTCGTCGTCGACGATGTTGTAAATGCCGGGCCGGGCTCGTTCGAGGGCGGCGACGGTGGCCTCGGCTGCGTCCTCGATGTGGAGGAACGAGGTGATGCCCTCGCCTCCCCCGACGACCGGGAAGCGGCGCTTGCGGATCGCTTCGAGCTGCTCGCCGCCGGGCGCGATCGAGGTGCCCGGCCCGTAGAAGCCGCCGTAGCGGAGGACGACGCCCTCGGTCCAGTCGGCCTCGCTCACCGCCCGCTCGAGGTGGCGGATCGCGGCGATCGTCTGCCGCGCCGAAGCGGGCGGGTCGTCGTCGAGCGGCGCCTCCTCGTCCTTGACCGGGCCGCCGCTGCGCGCGTAGGGCCAGCCCGCGTAGCTCTGCGCCAGGAAGCGCCTGACGCCGGCGGCGCGGGCGGCGGAGAGCAGGTGGTCGGTGCCCTCGGTGCGGAGCCGGTTGGTTGCGGCGAAGGCGCGGTCGAGGTTGCGCAGGTTGCCGAGGCTCCCCGCCAGCCCCGTCAGCTCGTGGACGATCGCCTCCGGCTCGCTCGCGGCCACGGCCGCCGCGACCCCCTCGGGGTCGAGCGCGTCGGCGATCGCCGGCCTCGCCCCCAGCGCCCGCACCTCCTCGGCCTTCGCCTCGCTGCGACTCATCCCGACCACCTCGTGGCCGTTCGCCACCAGCCGCGGCACCAGCTGCTTGCCGATCGCCCCCGTCGCTCCGGCTACCAGGACCTTCATCGCTTGCTCCTTTCCTCGGGTACGCAGATGAGACGAGGTGGGGAGTCCGTCTGTGACAGGTGGGCTCCGATGCGGTGATCGCTCAAAGAAACGCCGCATTTTTTCTTGACCGATCGAATAAGCGCAGGGAGACTGCCTCGGTTGTGAATGTGGGAGGTCGACCGGGAACTTGGATCCGCTCCGGCAGTTTGGGGCGGTGGCTCAGCCGCTACAACCGCTGGGTATCGAGCGGACTCGTCGCGATCATTCTCGTCCTGGCGATAGCGCTTGCCTGGATGCCGCTGCCGAAGCCGCTTACGGGTGGGCGCGATTTCTTCGAAAACCTCGATCGCAGCCTGTTCACGGCCGGCGCACTCGCGCTTGCCGCCTACTTCTGGTTCAACTTCTGGACCACCCATTGGGCGACGCGGGAGCTTCTGAGGGTGGCGCAGCGGAGCCCCGAGCAACTGTTCCCCTACGCGCCGGAGGCAGGTATGGCAGAACGGATCTTCGGCCGCGAAGGGCTGGTCAGGGAGATCGCCGACCATTTGCGCTCACCCGGCGCCGGCCCGCAGATCCTCGTCGGCGGCACCGGCTCGGGAAAGACGACCGTGCTTCTCGCGGTTGCCTCTCACCTCGCCGCAGAGCACTACATCGTGCCGATTGTGTTCAGCCTTCGAGACGAGTCCAACGACCTGGCGGACAACGACTTCACGGAGCTGGCGTTCAAGCGCTTCAAGGACCTGGTCGACCCCTACGTCAAGGCCGAGGCGGAAGCCGACAAGCTGTGGCGCTGGATGTGCAAGCGAGGTCGGATCGTGGTCCTCGCCGATGATCTCGACCGCAGCACGCAGGTGAAAGACGAGGATCCCTATCGGACGCGGGTCCGACTGGCGCTGGACAGAGCCCGTCGTCGCAAGCTGCCGCTGGTGGTGACGACGCGGCCATCCGGGTTGCCTCCTGACCTGAGAGAGCTGCCGATCGACCTCTCCGACTACCAGCTCGAAGGCACGGCGGACGCGGCCAAGCACGTGATGCGGCGGGCGGGGCAATCGGGCGACAGTGCCCGCGGCCTTGTCGAACGGAACATCGAGAAGGGCGACCTGCTCGAAAACGCCTTCTACCTTGCTCTGCTGATCCGTCTCCTCAGGGTCGGAATGCTGAAGGAGCCCCCCGACAGCGGCCGGCATTCGGTCCGCCTCCAGCTCCTCGATCGGGACCGAGAACGCCTCCGCGGCGAGGGGACCCTCGACGAGCAGGAGCAGCAACGGCGGGCTGAAGCGCTCCGCGGAATCGAGGACTTGGCCGCGGCTTGGCTGGTGCCGACAGAGGAGTTGGAGGTCGACCAGCGCTGGCAGCGGGCTGTCAGTGACGGCGAGCGGTTCGACCTGCTCGCTCTCGACGATCGCCGGCAGCCCCAGTTCAAACACGAGGTCCTGCATGCCTACTACGCCTCGAGGGCGATGGCCAGGGGTGCATCCTGGGAGGACAAGCTCGACCTGAGGCAGAGCGGGGCGCGTGTGCAGCTGGCGCTGGTGCTGACGGCAGCCGGCGGGGGGAACGCTGGATTCTGTGCGCGGGCCTGCGAGCTGTTGCTCGCAGACGCAGAGGGATTGAATGCCGACCAGCGTCTGCTGCGCGCCGCTGGCGCGGCCGAGCTCGCCAAGGCGGGGTCGTTCTATGGCGCCGACCTGGCGATCGCCGAAGCCTGCCTGGGCGCGAAGGTCGACGCAGGACCGGTGGCCAAGCGCGCGGCGCTGGAGCAGCTGGAGACGGTTGGCGGAACGCGCGCGGTCGAGGCCCTCTGGGAGTTTGCGCATGACGCCGACTACGGCACGCGCTGGACTGCGGTCGAACGCCTGGTCCGTCGCTGCTCGTCGACGACCAGTCACGGCGGGGAGGCGATTCGCTCACCCGTCGAGGTCGAGGCATACGACGTCCTCGACCCGAAGATCGAGGCTGCCTTGGCGGAGGCGGCGCCGCTGCTGGAGGCGCCCGAGCAAAAGCCGGTCGACGATTGGGATCGTCCGATCGTCCTGCTCAAGCAGCTGGCGTGGATGCTCCCCTCCCTGCGCACCGGTGCCAAAGACCCGGAGCTGCGGGGGCGGATCGAAGCGCACCTGGAAGGGCTGCTCCGGCTCGAGCGCGTCGCGACCAGCCCCCAGTACGGGCTCGAGGCCTCGATCGCCCAGGGGTTCAAGGCCGAGGCATGGCTGTTTCCGGATGCGTTGCTCGATCCCGATGCCGAAGACGCCGAAGAGATGCTCGGCAGAGCCAGGTTTTGGTATTCCCAGCTCAATCTCGTCCATGCGCTGGCCCTGCGGATGGCGATGGATCGCTCTCAAACCTCCGCTTCGCTCAGAAAGGTCGTAACCACAGTCCAACAGCGCGAACGCGAAAGGAAGCGCGGTTGGAAAGACGGTGCGGCGGTGACCGCGGACCTGCACCCGATGGTGCGGTACGCGGCGAAGCTGTGCGAAGGCGTCCTCGGGGGCAAGGCCGCGGACGATGAGGCTGCCAAAAAGAGGCTAAGGCGGATGAAGCGTGTGGTCTGGAAGGACGAGGGGGTCGTCGTCTCCAGGCGCCCGCGGAAGCTCGACCGCGCCGCGGCGCAGCTCGTCGGCGACATCACCGTCCTGCTCAACCTCAACGAGACCGGGGACCTGGAGAAGCGGCGCAAGTTCGCGGAGGAGGTGAACCTGCCCCGATGCTTGCAGGGCAGCCGCCGACGACGCGAGCTCCAGGATGGATGTGCCGAGGACTGCGACTTCGGGTTCTGCCCATTTCACCCCGCTCGCGATCAACCGTCCGCTCACCGCGAGATCAGCCGTGCCTTCTGCCGCGACCAGGGACGGCACGCGCGCGTACGGACGGCGCGGGGGTGGGGCGCTCGCGTCACCCGCCGCTCCCTGCCTGAGTTCTGGCGACGCCTGGAAGCCGAAGCCCGCTTTTGAGCGCTGGCCTCTTGGTTGCCCGAGGCAAACGGAGCGTCAGTCTGTGACAACGTAGCGGCCATGGCTGGCAGCGAAAGCTCGGGAGCGATCTCGCCGACTGCCCACTACACCGGTGAGACCTGGGTCAGGAACGGCCTCTCCCATCCCGAGCTCGCGACCTGGCAGGGCCGCCTCTTCCACGGCACGCTCGCCCTGCCGAACGCGGCCAGCAAGCTGTTGGGCGGCCCGACGCTCGAAGGCCTGCTGCTCGCGCGCCACCGGATCATCGATGCCCAGCTCGACGAGCTGATCCAGGGCGGCGTCAGCCAGGTGATCGAGGTCGCCTGCGGCATGTCCCCGCGCGGTTGGCGCTTCAGCGAGCGCTACGGGGACCGGCTCACTTATATAGAGGCGGACTTGCCGGCGATGGCCCGGCGCAAGCGCGAGGCGCTAGCGCGGATGGGCTCCCTGAGCGATCACCACCGCGTCGCCGACCTTGACGTCCTGCGCGACGGCGGCCCGGAAAGCCTCGAGGCGCTGGTCGAGGAGATGGACCCGGCCAAGGGACTGGCGATCATCACCGAGGGCCTGCTCGTCTACTTCGACGACGCCACCGTGGAGGCGCTATGGGCCCGGCTGGCGAAGGCGCTGCGGCCTTTCTCCACGGGCGTCTACCTAGCCGACCTGCGCTTCGCCCGTCCTGAGCGCACGGTCGCCGAGCACGCCTTCGAGTTGCTTCTTGGCGCCTTCGTCCGCAGCAACATCCATCCCTACCGAGGTGACGAGGCCGACGCCGAAACCGAGCTCCGCGCGGTCGGCTTCAAGGCGGTCCAGCTACACCGCTGCGACGAGCACCCCGCGGCCGCCGAGGTCCACGGCGACGCGGGCACCGCGATGCTCAGCATCATCGAAGCCGCGGCCTGACCACGGTTCGCCGATCTCGACTCCTGTCCATCCGTGGTCACTTGAGCACACCATGCTGTGCTCAAGTGACCGACGGAGGGTTGGTAAGCCTTTCTAGGTCGGCTTTGAGTCATCCGCTGCGCCCTGTCCGACTGCGCATGCGGGCGTTCCGCCGGGTAGTCGGTAGCGGTTGCGGGCGATCCATCGGTAGGTCACGGCAGCCAGGGTCGAGATCCCCGACAGCGTGATCAAGCGGCCCGCGACGAGCCAGGGCCAGCCAGCCGTGCCCAGTGCCGCCGCGATCGCTTCGTGCCCGCTGCGGACCTTGCCGTCTGCTCCGATCCATTGCACGGCTTCGGTCGCCTGTGCGGCGGTGATCCCCAACGCGTCGAGGTCGGCGAGCTGCCAGGCGACGATCTCCGCCTTCGGGCCGATCCGCTCGAGCAGGTGCGCGGAGCTCGTGCAGAAGGCGCAGTCGCCGTCGAAGACGAGGACTGGGCGCGTTTCGGCATTGCCGGTCACGGTCGACCCCACGACTCGGTGAGCAGGCGGTCGAGCGCGAGCTGCAGGACCTGGCGCCGGCTCCTGCCCGGATGCTCGGCGAGGATGAAGTTGCTGCCGATGAAAAGCGAGAAGGCGAGAATGCAGCGGGCCTCGACGTCGTCTTCGTCGACGCAGATGGGGGCGAACAGCGAGCGCATGAACTCCATGCGCTGGTTGTCGACTCGGTGCAGCCGCGCCGCGACGCCCTTGTCGCGCCGCGACCAGTCGCGCAGCGCCAGCTCGACGGGCAGCAGGTCAGTCGCGGAGGAAGCCAGCTCGAAGAGGTGTCGCAGCTTCTCCCGCGGCTCTCCCGACTCGCGCTCCACCTCGGCGATGACGTCGCCGACGACCCTCTGCTCCCAGGTGTCGAGCATCGCGTCGAGCAGTGCCGCCCGATCCTTGAACTGCCAGTAGAAGCCGCCCTTGGAGACCCCAAGGAGCGCCGCCAGCGGCTCAATCCGGATCGCCTCCGGACCCCCGGCCGCCAGCGCCTGCAGCGCCGCGTCGATCCAGGCGCTGCGGGGAGTCCGAACCTTGGCCATCGGTGCATCTATACGGCACCGTATTGACAGATGCAAGTCGCCTGCATAAGATCCATACGACAGCGTATGGAAAAGCACGACATGAAGCTCCTGATGGCCGAGCACGAATGCCGCCCCTGGCGCATCCACGACCTCGTGGCGGACTTCACCCTGGAAGACGTTTGGGCCCTGCCCACGAAAGGCGGGCCTGAGGATTTCCAGGAGCTGCTCGATCTGGCGGGTTCCTTTGACCCATCCCAGGCCGAATCCCTCCCAACCCGCTTCCTTTGGGACTTACGCGACCGCCTCGGCGCTTGGTTCGGCCTCGGGGAGATCTCGACCGCGGCCGACGAGCAAGGGATTGACAACCTGCCGATCCCCGGTGCCCGCGAGACCTCCCTGCGCGACCGCCTCCCACCGGAACTGCGCGGCACCGCCTCGGACGTCAACTTCGGCTCGCTTCCCTTCGTCCCCCTCTACCGTCTCGATCGCGAGGCCGCGGCCGAGATCTCGAACAAGACCGTCCACGCCGTCGCACATCTGGCCTGGGTCGAGCGCGACGACGGCCGCTACGAGGGCCGGATGGCCGTCTACGTCAAGCCCCGCGGCGTCTTCGGCAGGGCCTACATGGCGCTGATCAAACCGTTCCGCTATTGGATCGTGTACCCGGCGCTGATGAAGGAGATGGAGACGGCCTGGGATGAGCGCGCGACCAGGGTGAGTTGAGGGAAGGGCAGTTCAGAGATTGCGCACGCGGCGGCCGATCTGCTCGTCGCGCGGATAGCCGGCTTCGTCCCAGAAGCTCGCCGCCGCCTCGTCCTCGAAGGCGACCAGCGCGGTGACGCGACGGGCGCCGCAGCTGCGCAGGTAGTCCTCGCCCGCCCGCGTCAGCGCCAGCCCGATGCCCTGCCGACGGCTGTCATCACGGACGGCGAGCCGATACATGTTGCCGCGCCATCCGTCCCAGGCAGCGATTAGGGCTCCGACGATCTCCCCGTCGCGCTCGGCGACGAGCAGGGCTGCAGGCGAATCGCTCAGGCTGCGCCGGCGGGGTTGAGCGCGCCGGCGAGCAGCTCGACCGAACGCAGGCGGTTCGGAACCGAGTCGGAGTAGTGGACGGTCATCAGCTCGTCGGCGCCGGTGTCGGCGGCGAACTGCTCGAGGTAGGTGGCGACCTCGTCGGGGAGGCCGGTGGCGGTGTAGGCGAGCATTTCGTCGACGGCGACGGCCTGGGGCGATTCGAGGAGCGCGGTGATCTCCTCGTCGCTGAGCTTTTTGCCGCGGCCGAAGATGGCCCGGGCGCGAACGCGGCGGGCGGCTTCGAGCTGGGTGGCGGCGCTTTCCTTAGTCTCGGCGGCGATGACGCCGACGCCGGCGATGACGTAGGGCTCGGGCTGCTGCTGGGAGGGCTTGAACTCCTCGCGGTAGACCTTGATCGCCTCGTGCAGGAAGCGTGGCGCGAAGTGGGAGGCGAAGGCGTAGGGGAGCCCGAGCTGGGCGGCGAGTTCAGCGCCGAAGAGCGAAGAGCCGAGGAGGTAGAGCGGCACGTGGGTGCCGCGGCCGGGGATCGCGCGGAGCCCGGGCACCGGCTCCTTGTCGCTGAGGAACTTCTGCAGCTCGACGACGTCCTGGGGGAAGCGGTCGCTCGCGTGGGGGTCGCGGCGCAAGGCCATCCAGGTCCGCTGGTCGGTGCCCGGCGCCCGTCCCAGGCCGAGGTCGATCCGCCCCGGATGCAGCGTCTCCAGCGTCCCGAACTGCTCGGCGATAACCAGCGGCGAGTGGTTCGGCAGCATCACCCCGCCAGCGCCGAGCCGAATCGTCTCCGTATGGGCGGCGATGTGGGCGATCAGCACCGCCGTTGCCGAAGAGGCGATCGAGGTGATGTTGTGGTGCTCCGCGTACCAGACCCGCCGATAGCCGCCCCGCTCCGCCGCCCGCGCCAACTCGACGCTCCCCGCAAAGCTCTCCGCGACCGTCTCCTCACGGCCCACCGCGGCGAGGTCGAGGATGGAGAGGGGGACCGAGCTCGTTGCCATCGCTCGACACGATAGGGGCCACTGTTCCTGGTCGCGCCTAGGCGCGGATTTTGCGGAATTAATTCGACGCACAGGGGGAGAGATCGTCGATCCCGGCGCTTATTGGGGGATGACCACCACCCTGCAACCGGTGCCCTCTTCGCGGCCGCCCTCTCCGCCAGATGCTACTTTCATGTACATGAGCGAGACGGTCGGTATCGCGGAGCTGCGGCAGAACCTCAGCAAGTACCTGCGCAAAGTGGCTGACGGGGAGCGGTTGGTGGTGACCGACCGCAACCGGCCCGTGGCCGAACTAGGACCGCCGTTGCGAAGTGAGAGCCGCTTGGATCAGCTGATCGCGGAAGGGAAAGTAAAGCCGCCGAAACGGAGGGGGCCGTTGCCGCCGCCGTTGAAGATGGACCTAGGGGACCCCAACGCCCTTCTCCGCGCGCTCGAAGAAGTCCGCGGCGACCGCTGAGCCCGATGTCCTTTGTTTATCTCGATGCCTCGGCATTGGTCAAGGCGATCCGCGAAGAGGAGGAGGGCACGGTTGCACTGGAGGCGTATCTACATGGTGCGGAGCTGGTCAGCAGTGAGCTTGTGCTGACCGAGGTGCCGCGGGCCCTGCGCCGCGTGGCTGGGGAACTTCCCCACTTCCAGCTCGAGCCGGCTCTGCGGCGGGCCGCGGAGGTGTTCGACTCGATGGCCCTGCGCCCTGTCGACGATGCCCTCTTGATCGGAGCGGGGATGCTCGCCGAGCCGAGTTTGCGCAGCCTCGACGCGATCCACGTCGTCACCGCCATCCACGTCTATCCGATCGACGCCTTCGTCACTTATGACAAGCGCCAGGCCAGCGTGGCTCGCCTCGCCGGCCTGACGACGGTGGCACCTGGCGTTGAGTAGCCAGCCGCCGCTGTAGCGTCCCCCGCGTGGACATCGTCTGGACCGTTCTTGGCGTCCTGCTGATCGCGCTGGCGTTGCGCGACCTCTTCGACGTTCTATTCCACCCGCTTGGGCGGGGGCTGATCGCGCGGCGGGTGGTGCGGAGCATCGCCGCGGTCGGGCGGCGGGCGCCGGGCGGCGATGGCCTCGGACTGCTGGTCGGGCCGCTCAGCTACATCGCCGTGGTCGGCACCTGGGCGGCGCTGCTGGCGCTGGGTTGGGCGCTGGTCTTCCTGCCGCAACTGCCGCAGGGGTTCCACTTCGATCCCGGCCTCAATCCCGCCCAGCACTCCGGCTTCCTCGACGCCTTCTACGTCTCGCTCGTCAACCTCACCAGCCTCGGCTACGGCGACATCTCGCCGGCCTCCGCGGTGATGCGGCTGCTCGGCCCGATCGAGACGATGTTCGGCCTCGGCCTGCTGACGGCCAGCATCTCCTGGCTGCTCTCGATCTACGGCGCGATCTCCCGCCGCGACTCGCTCGCCCACGAGGTCCACCTCGCCAGGGCGGCCGAGGAGCGGCTGGGGGAGAAGCTGGCCGACGCCGACCCGCAGCTGCTGGAGGGGATGTTGGCCGGCTTCTCCGACCAGCTGATCCGTGCCCGCCGCGACCTCATCCACTTCCCGATCGTCCACTACTTCCGCACCGAGGACGAGGAGCGGGCGCTGGCGGGCCTGCTGCCCTTCCTCGGCGACCTCGCCGAGGAGGCGGGGGAGGAGAGCCGCCCTCATTCGCTGCGGGTGCGGGCCGAGATCCTGCGGATGGCGATCGACGACTTCGCCGAGACGCTGCGCTGGCGGCTGCTGATGCCGGGCGAGAGCACCGACGAGACCCTGCGGCATTACCAGTCGGATCACGGACCAGTCAAAGCTTGACAAACGGTTTTTGAAGACATACCGGTACAGTTGCGGCCGCGTTCGTAACCGAGGGGAGAGCGCTGTGAGGAAACGGCGGCCATTGGCCAGCCGCTTGAGAACTACCGGGATCTTGCTGTTGCTGCTCGCCATGCTCGCGGGCTGCGGCTCGGGCGGTAGCTCTGACTCAGGCTCCGGTGGAGGCGGAACGCTGACCGGTACCTACTCGGCCTTCCCGGAATCGCTCGATCCCGGCCTCTCCTTCTCGCTGGAAGGAGCGACGGCGCTGCAGAACGTCTACTTGCCGCTGCTCACCTACGCTCACGCGGACGGCGCCGCCGGGACGAAGCTGATTCCGGCCCTCGCCAAGGACCTGCCGCGGATCGACCAGGGCGGCCGCCGCTACACGTTGCAGCTGCGGCCGGGCCTCAAGTACTCCGACGGCACGCCGGTCAAGGCTTCCGACTTTCGCTTCACGGTCGAACGTCTCTTCCGGATCAACTCGGTCGGCTCGACCTTCTACACCGGCATCGTCGGCGCCGAAGCCTTCGCGAAGACGAAGAAGGGCGGGATCAGCGGGATCGAAACCGACGACCGCAGCGGCAAGATCGTCATCCACCTGACCGAACCGAGCGGCTTCTTCAGCGATCTGCTCGGACTCGAGTTTGCGGCGCTGCTGCCGGCCGATACGCCGAACGAAGACATGACCGCACAGCCGCCGCCGGCGACCGGTCCCTACGAGATCACCGACGTTCGTCCCGGCCGCAGCTGGGAATACGCCCGCAACCCGGTCTGGGCGCAGACCAACGCCGAAGCGCTGCCGCAGCTGCCGGGCGGGCACGTCGACAAGATCGTCTTCAAGGTCCAGGCCAACACCTCGACCCAGGTGCGCGAAGTCGAACGCAACCAGGTCGACTGGATGAAAAACCCGCCGCCGCCCGATCTCTACTCCGACGTCAAGAACCGCTTCGAGGGCACCCAGTTCCGCGAGACGCCGACGATCAGCGTCTACTACTTCTGGATGAACACCCAGCGGCCGCCGTTCGACGACGTACGGGTGCGACAGGCGGTCAACTACGCGACCGACCCGGCGGCGCTGGAACGGATCTACGCCGGCACGATCGAGCGCACGCAGCAGGTGCTGCCGTCGCAGATGCCCGGCTACCGCAAGTTCGAGCTCTATCCATACGATCTGGCGAAGGCGAAGGAACTGGTGGCGCGGGCGGATCCGGCCGACCGCCAGGTCACGGTCTGGACGATCAACCTGGCGCCCGCCGACGAAGCCGGCGAATACTTCCAGCAGGTACTTGAGCAGCTCGGCTTCGAAGCGAAGCTGAAAAAGGTAAGTGGTTCCAGCTACTTCACCCTGGTGAGCAACTCGAACACGCCTGAACTCGACGCCGGCTGGAGCAACTGGCTGCTCGACTATCCGCACCCGAACGATTACTTCGAGCCGCAGCTCTCGGGCGAAAGCATCCTCCCCGTCGGCAACACCAACTGGGCCAACTTCGACGACCCGGCGGTCAACCGCAAGATCAACGAGCTCAAACGTCAGCAACTGGGGCCGCGGCAGGAACGCGAATACGCCGCACTGGATCGCGAGGTGATGCGCCAGGCGCCGTGGGCTCCCTTCGGCACTCTCACCCTCGGCACCTTCGTCTCCGACAAGATCGATCTCGACAAGGTGATCATCAGTCCCATCTTCGGTCAGGACCTGACCAGCTTCGAGTTCAAGTAGCCAGACTGAAGCCGGCCTAGAGCTATAAGCCAGCGGCATCGGGCTGTTTCTGGAGGATCGATCGGCTTGCTCGATCTGGGGCTTTCGAAGCATGGTTCTGGTTGGTCTCAGCTCACCCCGAGGGCAGCCTTCACTGGGATTTGTTATTCGGGACAATCCACACCAGCGTTGACGTCTGGTGCCTCAGGTGAACTGCGAGAGCGATTCGTCCCTGCGCCGGCGTGCGTTCCCAAGGTAGTGGGGAGCCCGGTTTGACTGGTGAAGGGTCCGCCAAACAGGTCAAAGTCACTCTGGGCCGGAGCAGACTGCATCCTGTTGTATTCTGCCCCAAAATTTTTCCAGGGTGCCTCTGGGGTGCAGAAAACCCATGCAGGGCGGGTGTAAATGGGTGATGCCTGTATAGACACTGCGTCCGGCGTGTCGAGCGGCCTATTTCGCATGTATGGCGGGGTTTGCGACGCCATATTGGACAGTGAGTACAGAGGGTTATGAATAGGCGATCGGTGTCGACCGGCGGAAACTTTTGTTTTGGTAAGTCTGGGTATTCGCTCAGCCGAACGGTTGACAGAAGGGGAGTTGGTCTGCAGGATGCCGGCCGACCGGTACGCGTTGGGTATCGCGGGTTTCGGTTTTCGATCAAAGTCAAAGCGGCGAGGGAGAGCAATGAAACAGCGGGCTGGTAGGCATGCCTTCGATATGGCGCGCGGCCGAAATGGAGTACTGGTGCTCGCCGTTGTGTCCCTCATCGGTGTCGTTGCGTCCGCATCAGCCCTCGCCGCAGGAGGCGAATCCGGAGGCTCGAGCGAGGGGCTCCCGAGCAGCTCGGAATTGGGAGCCGCCATCAAACCCGTGGAACAAGATGGTCCGCCCTTTGCGGAACTGACCGACTCCACGGTGGCCGCCGAACTTCCCCTTACCGAACTCGGCAGAGAAGAAGTACTCGACTTGCTGGAAGGCGTATTCGAGCCGGTCCTGCAGGGCGCGGCAGGCCCCTTTGACGATCTGGAAGCAGAAGAGTTGATCGGGGAACACGCTGCCATCCTCGCCGGCGACGAACGCCCGGAACCCGTGGGTCTCACTGTCGGTGGATCAGAAGAATCATCCGAAGGCAAAGTCCTGCTTGAATCGACCCTGCCCGTGAGCCGGCAGGGTGAAGTCGTCGACCTCGGTCTAGAAGAGGCAAACGGCGGCTACGAATCGGTTAATCCCATCGTCGATGTGACGATTCCTGCGAGTCTGGATGAAGGCATAGGGCTACCCGAAGCCGAATCGACGATCGAATTGGTCGATGCCCCCGAAGGGCGAGCTCCCTCGATCAACGAAAGCACGGCCGTGTATCCAAACGTTGCGCCCGACACGGACCTGGTGGTGGCTCCGACGCCGACCGGGGTGGAGACGATGACCACCCTCCGCTCTCCTGCCGCCCCGAGAAGCCAAAGCTTTCACGTCGACCTTCCGGAAGGGGCGGAACTTCGGAAAGCAGACGGCGGCGCCGAGGTGGTCAACGCTGATGGCGATGTGGAAATCCGTATCCAACCGCCATACGCGCTCGATGCCGCCGGGGAAAACGTTCCCGTCGATATGACGGTCGAGGGCGCCACCGTCAAGTTGAGCATCGACCCCGGTGAAGCCGACCAATATCCGATTTTGATTGACCCTATCTACGAAACTTTCTCCTGGGGAGGCGCAAAACCCGCCGAATGGGAATCGTTCAGCACCGACCGCACGTGGATGGTTGCGCGCTGCTGCGAATTTTCTGACGGGTTCGCCCCGGGCATAGCGGCGCGTGCGCAGGGACTCACCTACACCCCCGAAAGCGATGTCCATTGGGTGCGGTCTGTTCCGAGGTATGGAAAAGAAGAAGGAAAAGAACCGACCAGCTTCATCGCCGGCTTGACGTTGTCGGGCGTCTACGTCAAGGGAAGCTCTGGTCCAAGCTCCCCGTATGCGTATGCGGGGATCTGGGACACGGCGCTGAACACCTGGGCCGGTAAAGCGCCCTCCCAGGCTCTCTGGGCTCGCGAAGGAAATGCACCGAACATCATCGGCGGGACGATCAGCTTCACCAACGGCAACGACAGGCAGGCGCAGATCGCAATCGGCCCAGGAATGCATACCAATGAAAATGCCTCGGTCGGCGGGCCACGCGAAATGATCCTGGGCGGCGCGACCGTCGAAATCGGCGATGAAGAACTACCGGAAGTCATAAAACCCTCTTCTTCTGCGATCTGGTCGAACCAGACCGCCCAAACTCCCATCGAAGCAACCATCACCGACCGGGACTTGGGAGCGAAATCGGCCGAATTCTCCCTGCCCGGACAACAGCCGTTCAAAACGATCAACTCTTGTTTCGGGAACGTGGCGATCCCCTGCCCCTCCGAATGGCGCGCCTTCTCGGGCTGGGGTTACAACCCTGCGGTTATGCCCCAAGGGTGGCTGTCGATCCCTGTGTGGGGTGAAGATGTAGTTGGGCATAAATCCGCGAAACCGGCATATGCCGAAGTCGGGATCGACCACACGAGCCCCAGCCTCTCGCCACTTACCGGGACGGTGACCGAACAAGGGACCGTCGGTACGCACCTGCTCGAATACGGTCTGAAAATCAATTCGACGGACGGCTTCGAAGCGCCACCGACCGTTCAGAAAACGATCGTCTCCTCGTTTAACCACCCGGTCGGCGTCGCCGTCGACGAAAAACGGGGGATCGTGGCGGTTGTCGACAAGGAAAACAGTCGCATCAAAAAGTTCAACCTGGCGGGTGAATACCTAGCCACGGTCGGCGCGCCAGGCTCTGGCAACGGTCAGCTGGCTGCACCGCGCATGATCGCGATCGACAGTGCCGGGAATTTCTGGGTCACCGATTACGGCAATCACCGGATTGAGGAGTTCAGTTCCTCCGGTGCCTACATCCGCCAGTTCAAAGACGCGAGCCTCGAAAGCCCGTACGGGATTGCGATCTCACCTGATGGAAGCATCTGGGTGTCGAACGCCAACGAAGTCGTACAGATCAAAGAAAGCTCCGGCGTTCTCTCCATCGTCAAGAGGGTCAAAGGAGCACAGAAAGTCGAAAGCGGCCAGCCTCTTGCCGGCAAAGATACGACCTTCTCTACCCCCACCGGCTTGGCTGCCGATCCGAGCGGCAACATCTGGGTCGCCGATACGGGTCATCACCGGCTGCAGGAGATCAGCTCTGCTGGCGTTGTCATCCGGCAGATCGGCAGCTTCGGCAGCGAACGGGCGCAGTTCAACTCGCCGAATGCCGTGGCCGTAACGGGACTCGGGCATCTGCTCGTCGCCGATTCGGGCAACAATCGTCTACAGGTTTTGGATTCCGAAGGAAACTTCCTCCGCTTCGTCACCGACGGCACCACCCAGCTCTCAAACCCCGCGGGGATAGCGGTCGGCCCCGGTAATACGGCGTTTGTCACCGACTGGGGGAACAACCGGGTCGTGAAGTGGGGCAATGTCGATCTCGACTCCCAGTCCGGCGTCGTCAAGAGCGAAGTCCTCATCGACGGTATCCCACGCGATGTTTTCAAACCGACGTGTAGCGGTGAAGCGGTTTGTGCGATCACCAACCACGAATGGACCCTCAAAGCTCGGGAATTTGCCGAGGGCCCGCACTCGCTCCAGGTGATGGTCACCGACGGGGTCGGACTAACGACGAGCTCACCCGAACTTACGGTCGACCTCCACCCTGACCGGACCCCACCCCAGCTCACGTTATCCGGCTCGATGACCGAACAGTCGACGCTCGGGTCGACCCGCCCCACCTACAAGCTGAAAGTGCAAGGGGTGGACCCAGAACCGAAAGAAGGCTCCCTCGTCTTCTCGTCTTCGGTCAACTCGGGCAACGGAACGGGTTTCTTTGCGCCCGCAGACGCTGCCGTCGATAGCAAAGGGAACTACTGGGTCGCAGACAAGCTGAACAATCGACTCGTCAAGTACGGACCGACCGACAGCTACATAAGGAGCGCCGGCACCAACGGCTCTGCCGGCGGGCAGCTCACGTCTCCATCTGGCGTGGCCACCGACCCGAGCGGGAACGTCTGGGTTGCCGATACCTCCAACCACCGGATTCAGGAGTTCAACGAAAACGGTAGCTTCGTCCTTGCCTTCGGGAAGGACGTCAATAAAACGAAGGTAGAAGGCGGCGGTAGCGAAGCCGACCGCAATATCTGCACCGCCGCCTCGGGGAATGTCTGCAAGGCAGGTGTCGCCGGTAGTGCCCTCGGGCAGTTGAGCGCTCCCCGCGGCATAGCGGTCACCTCCAGCGGCAACATCTGGGTCGCCGATACCGCGAACAACCGGCTGCAGAAGTTTTCCTCGAGCGGCACCTACCTGAACAAAATCTCCCTGCTCGGTACTGAAGGCCAGCTAAAAGAACCGAGCGGGGTGGCGGTCGGTCCCGATGGCTCGATCTGGGCCGCCGACACCGGAAACAACCGCGTAGCGGAGTGGAACTCCTCGCTCGCTTTTGTCCGCCAGTTCGGATACGAAGGCACCGGTAATCGTGAATTCAAAGGGCCTAAGGCAATCGAGGTCGACTCCATAGGTAACGTCTGGGTCGCCGACCAAGGAAACCACCGCGTCAAGAAGTTCGATCCGACCGGGCAGTTCCTAATCGGCTACGGAACCCAACAGCCCACCGGGGACTCGAATGCTTTTGCTCCAGTCGGAATAGGGTTGGACGCCCAGGGCGGGCTCTACGTTGCCGATGCGAACAACAATCGGGTTCAGCACTGGCTCCCTTCGGCTTCGAGCCAATCGGGTGTAGTGAGTAGCACCATCAAAGTCGACGGCAAAAGCGTCGACACCTACAACCCCGGCTGTGGGACTGGAAACTGCGTCCTGACGCGCGAATGGACCCTGAAATCTGACAGCTATACGGTCGGGCAGCACACCGTGGAAGTAACCGTCACCGATGGGTCGGGCCTCTCATCGAGCAAATCGATGACGATGAATGTTCAACGGGACGCGACCTCACCACAGGTCGAGAGCACCGGCCCGCTAGCCGAAGCCCCCGAAGGCTGGGTTGAACAAAAAAACTACAGCTTTACGGCGACTGCAACCGATACCAACGGCTACGGGGTCAAGCAGATCAGGCTGCTCATAGACGGAACCCTGGTTGGGGAATCTGAAGTCAGCTCGTGCGAAGCCGGGGGCTGTTCGAAGGCTAAAACCTTCAACGTCAATGCGGCCACCTATAAAGGGGGCGCCCACGAAATCGCCGTCATCGCCGAAGACGGTGCAGGAAACTGGAAAAAACAGACGTGGACGATGAACGTCGATCCGCAAGGCGCGGTCGGCGCAAATGAGGCGACCGACACCCTCGAAGCTATGGAAGAAACGGTGCCGCCAGAAGAAGAATTCGAGCCCGTGGCGTCGACTGATGAGTTCTTGGAACAGCAGGAGATAGAAGCTGGGGACAATCCCCACTTTCATTGGGAAGAAGGGAAGATTGTTAGTAGTGGAGTAACGGTCGATACGGAAATCGATCCCGTCGCGGAAACCCTGATTATGGAAGGCCTGCAGGGACCCGTCGAACTGAGCCCTCGACTGGAAGCGTCGCAGCCTGCTGTTGTTGAAAATGCAGCAGCGGTGATTCCATCGACCGGCGTTGGCGCTGATACTGTGATCAGGCCCGAATATAGCGGCGCCTACATGTTCACCACGATCCGCGACGGAGCGGCTCCAGAGGAATTTGCTTGGCACGTCCATCTCGCGCAAGGGCAATATCTCACGCAGTTGGACCCGCAGCATATAGCTGTAATCTCGAAAACCGGCGCGGAAGCCTGGACCGTTAGCGCGATCCCTGCAAGAGACGCGACCGGGGAGGCCGTTCCCACGACGCTATCTATTCTTGAAGGCAGCGATATCGTGCTCAAAGTTCCACATCGCAATGCGGGGTACACGTATCCCATATCTGCTGGACAATCTTACGTGACTGAATACGCCATTGTGACGGTGAACCTAGTTGAAGAACAAATCGCAGAAGAAGAAGAAGGAGCGGGAGCAAACGCGGAATCAGGCTCGTACACTGAATCTGAAGAAACCTCCGAAGGCTTCAACTTCAACGATCCGTTAAGTCAAGCCGAACAGGATGACCTGAATGGTTATCTCTATTCAGGCCCAGGTACCCACCGAAATAAGGAAAAGCCCGTGCCGAAACGCCAAGCCCGGCACATGGCACATCCTCAGCCACTTCCAAGGAACAGTCCGCTCTACCGTCCTAGTAACCCGAAGGAAGAATCGGGCGAAATCAAAAATCTTAATGTGGGAGCCTGCTCGGGCTTTAACTGTCCTATTTGGGAAATGGCCTTAGATAAAGGGACGTTCAAGGTTACGAACCGGCTTGCGGAGTGGTGGAGTCCGGCCGGTTGTGATTACAACGTGATGGATTGGTGGTCGTGGAATCTCTCAGTGAAGCTGCTCGACGTGGGCCACCGCCGAAATGAAGTAAAACGAGGGTCGAACGAACACATTACCTATTGGTGTAAGTTCAACGTTGTAATATATCCACTGCCCGATCTCTTGTGCATGGTGAACCACTTTTCACTTCAAGAGTGGGTCTTTCCCAACGGCTATACCGAGCGGCACATGATCGAGCGAAACCCGCCGTTCTACCCGCAACTACCACCAACGGAGTGCGATGAAAGCTAGGCGGATCCGCGACGAATGGTGTTAGACTTCTCGACATGCTCGGCATTTCGCCCTGGCCCCCTACCCGTAGAACGTTATGGCTGGCGACCGCCCTGAGCGTCGTCACTGGCGCTGTGGTCGTACTCGCAGGGGTAACGGCACGGACGGCACTTGGAATCGTCTTCATTGTTGCCGTTCTCATCTGCATCTTGGGCGAGAGCCCGCAGTCGCCATACGGGGACAGCAAGAGAAGAAGAAGGAAGGGAATTAGGGGTGACTAGTCGGAGGACCATAGGAGAGGGCGCTTCAGGACAAATGTCTGTGAGGGCTTGTTTGCCTGTTTGGCGCATGATCGTCGGTGCAGTGTTGCTGCAGAGTTCCCTGCTCCTCGTGTTCTCGCTGCCCGCAAGTGCAAAGCCGGGGTACTCGGTTCATCCGCCTGCGAGCTGGCGAACCTTCAGCCTGAACGGGAGTCGGGGGTATGACATTGTCGTCGTGGAAGAAGGGAAGACAGTTCGGATTGAAGCTTTCGATTCCGGGGGTAGGCTAGCGGCCTATCAAACGCAGGTTCATAAAGATGGAAACATGATTCGGGCGAAAATTGGCTCGGTTGGTCGGATCGCAATGCGTTTTGTCCCGTCAACTCCGTATCGGCGAACGAGCGAACCGCAGGGAGATTGCCGGGGGAAGAGAAGCTTGGTTCAACGGGGAACCTTTCGAGGTACTTTCCAGTTCCAAGGCGAGTTAGGGTTTACGTCTGCTCGTGTGACTCGTGCTCCAGGCATGGCGGTTCGCGAGTTCCGCGAAATATGCCGCGGCGCTTCGGCTGCTCTGGGCCCAGACAGGCCCGTTAGGCCGGCGTTGCGGATTTCGCACCGAAGTCGCTCTGAAGAAGTAAAGGTTCTTGTCTACCGGTCGCGTTCGGTGGACGGAATTGAAGCTGGCCTTATCAGCTCGCAGCCTCATCTCGTCACTGAACGCTGGTGTTGGAATTTCGGCGAAGAAGTACAGATCGATAAGGACGCCGTAGGCAACATGACGATCGAAGCAGGGCTACCCTTCGAAGGGAGAGCAATGTTTCAGCCGATGGCAGAATCGGAGGCGCAATGGAGCGGGGACCTTCGTTGCTCTCTGCCTGGTAGGGGCATTGTGCCTCTAGTCGGACCTGGTTTTCGCACCGAATAGTCAGTTCATTCAGTAGCCCAGCGCGCTGGCAGGACAAGATGTCCATGTACGACCTGGGTTTGCCCAAGTGGCTTTTCAGCACGCGGTCGACGGGCATTGGGAAGTAACCAGGGGAGCGGGAATAGACCAATCATTTATCAGTGTCTATACCATCATGCCTACAAGAATCAATACGAAATCGTGTACCAATGGATCAGTGTCGCGGGGGTTGCCACGGACGGAGAGAGCAACGGGCCGCTGACGGGTGGCAGTGGAACGTTCGAAATAAGCGTTGGGTTGGCGCACGGACTTATTCCAAGGAAGGTAACCTCACGTTGTTCGCATGGGTCTACCCGAATGGATTTCAGCAGCGTCACGTCAATATGCATTGGTGTGGGCAACCGGCGGATCACAGTTGTCATCATCGGACTAAGGTCTGGGTGGAATAGCCAACTCGCTGGCCACTGAGGTTGTGAACCGGAGGGAAGAGATGTTGTCTGACTCAGAACAAGAATCTTTCAGCGCGCGGACGCTTGATGCTGCCACCGGAAAGGTTCAGCAGATGGCCGCAAGCGCTGCCCGCAATTCAGACGCGCCCATCGCCAACGGCTGGCTGATCTTCTACCTGTTCCTAGTGGTTGCAATGCTCGTGTTTGTGGTGGGAGCTATTGCTGAATGGCATGATGGTGCGGGTAAGGGCAGTGTCTATGTCGACGCTTTATGGCGCGTTACGTGGGTCACCTTTCAGATATTGAAAACGGCCCTCATCGTGCTTCTGGTGATTTGGGGATACCGCCGGTTCATTCGAAAGGAAGGCGAGGAATCTGACCCGTGATCTCCAGCGATCTCGAGGTCTGTGACGGTGCGACTGCAGGAGCTTGGATCAAGCCTCGGCTGGGTCGGGAGTTCGGAGCGGTAACGCTGCAGGTGCCGAAGGGTTACGACGCATACGCTCGGATCTTCCATCCGGCCTCCGGGCCGGACGGGAATCCGGTCAGGTGGGCTGAAGTCGCGGAAGCTGCCGGGACGGTGGCGCACCGTGAGATGCAGTGGCACGCGATTCTGGGCTTGGCGGGGCCGGAGGAACTTCAAGTTTCCTACAAGGCCGGCACTGAGAGTGGACCAAACTGGGCCGGGCAGGATCCACCGATTGGGGAGATGGATTTCGACACGCTCGATGCGCTGTGCGGGATCCTCATCGCCCAGACCGCGGACCCCGCCCATTGCTACTTCGGGCTCTGCACGATCCAGAGCTGGCTGGGTTCATTTTCAGCTCAGGAATTGAAGCCGCTTCTCAAATTGCCTATGGGACGGGATCACATTGTGCTCGCCGGTCCTCTCTCCGCCGTGGATCAGATCGTTCGTACTGACTCAAGCACGAATCCGAACTCCATAACTTTCTCAGCCCAGTATGGAGAGGGACCATCCCCGGAACCTGGAGAGCTTGATTGGAAATGGCGTGAGGCGCCGAATTTGATCTGGCCCGCCGACCGTTCATGGTTCGTCGTGAGCGAGGTCGACTTTGACTCAAGCTTGGTAGGGGGCAGCACCGAGCTGATCAAAGCGATTGTCGAATCGCCCGAGCTCGAGGCTTGGCAGGTCGAGCCGACCGACTCGCTTGCTGCTGACGCCGACAAGGTAAACCAGCGCTTCGCGCCACCCTGACCCGAGCGAATAGATGTCGAAATACCAGCTGTGTTACGACGGCAAGTGGCAGGAGAGTTTCGAAGACGAAGACCGCGCCTTGACCTTCGGGCGCGAAATAGCCGAGGAGACTGGGCGCCTGGTCCATGTCGTGCGGCGGGGCCTCATCATTCAGAAGCTCTTGGGGGTATTTCCCGAGAGCCGGGTGGAGGAAGGGGAGTGGCTCTGGAAGATCCGTTACAGCGGAGCGGGCTTTGGCGGCGGGCATTCGCCGTGAGGTCTACGAACGGGAACTGAAGCGTTGAATGACGCGCGCTGTCGCGTCGCATATCCTCGAGATCAATGAGCCTGGAGATGAAAGCCCTGCTGGTAATGGCGCCTGTTTGCTTGGTCGCGATGGCGTACGCGCTGACTCAGGGCAACTGGGATAGTGCCGTAACCCTTTTATTTCTTGAGGGCTTGATATTTCTCAATTACCGCACGGAAAAGCGAAGCCGATCACCAGTGGAACCCGAGCACCGCAACGAGGTCTAAGAACGGTTCCAAAGGGCCAAATCGCGGTTGGCTTCGCTAGAAGCCCTCGAAGCTTTTGTCGCGGTAGAGAAGCACGCCGGAGGCGCTGAAAGTTGCGACACCGGTGACGAACCCTTCCGGCAGGTAATACGCGACGAAGTAGCGGGCGTTGCGCAGCCAGATGACCTTCCGGCGTAGTCGCTCCGGGGGCGATTTGGGATAGATCGCCACGTGTTTGTTGTCGCTCAGCGTGACCAGTACTTTCGCGACCTCGCCGTTGACGGTTCCGCTGAAGACGCGGTAGCTGCCGTCCTCGAGTAGGAAATCGGAAGCCTCGATACCGAAGCGCCGGCCGAGGTGGCCACCGGCTGGGATGCCGGTTGCCCAGCCCCAATTTGCCGCCCCTTCCAGATCGAAGCCCATGCCGAACAGCCATTCGTGACAGGAGCCGCCGTTGCTCCCGATCGAACCGTCCACGGTCCATTTCCATCCGCTCGGGCTCGTCCCCGACGCTACTCGCACCTGATGCCTTTTGATGCAGGCGGCGTCGGCGGTCGCGGTGAGGACAAGCAAAGCAACCGCGGCGAAGAAGACGGGGATCGACCTGCGGCGCATCGGCGGAATATTACTCGGTGACAGCCCGTAATTACCAGGGTTGTTTTCGATAGTCTGCGGCCATGAACTGGGCGGGTAGGGTCCTTCTGACTGTGACGGTAAGCGGCATCTGTCTCCTTGCAACCGCCCACGCCGGTTCGGCTGTGAGCCACGGACGTAGAGAAAGTAACCACCCGAGGGTTATCACCGACGGCCGCCTGCGGCCCGGGCACCGCGAGACGATCCGGGTCACGGGCTTTCCGGGCAAGGGTGTCACCGAAGTTGCCTTTTTCCCCACCGCGATCTGCGAAGACCTCTGCAGCGGGCGATCGTTCCGGGGTGGGCGGACCAACACGAAGGGCGCAGCGAAGTTCCGGGTGCATGTCCCGGGAACGTTCATCGATCATCGAAACCGTCCGGCCTATTTCCGCGATGGTGAACGGATCGAAGTCGACGTGACCTGGGAAGGGCCCGACCACACCTTCGACGGCGCGATCGCCGCTCCCGAACCGATCATCGTCCGTGTTCACGGTTCTCGCCATGACTGAGCCCTACGGCTTGCGCCGCCCGGTGGCCCGGCTCTTGCCACCGACGACTCTCCTCGCACTCCTTTGCGCCCTCGCCTTGGGGGCTGGGTCTGCCAGGGCTTCCTCCTCCACGCAGCCACGCTCCGCGCCGACGACGCCGCTTCCGATCCCGGGGGCGTTCCGGCTGCCGGCGAGCAACGGCTACACGCTGTCCGTGGTCGCGGCGCCGCCGCGTGCCGGCAGCTCGGGGTCCCTGCTGATCTTCGCCTCCGCGAAGGGGAAGGGCGCCTTCTACAAAGCTCCCGCGACGTTGACCGAAACCTCGATGCAGGCTGACCTGGGGGAACTGGGGGAAATCTCGGTGAGCTTTCACCGCACCGGCGAGCCGACCAGTGCCTCCTGTGGCAAGGAAACGATCGCCTTCGACTCGGGCGAGTACGAAGGGAAGATCGACTTCCACGGCGAGGAGGGCTACACGAGCCTCGAAGCGAGCGCCGCGCCGGGGAACATCGACTATTTCCTCTCGGCGGTTTGCGGCACCATCGTTTCCACCGGCCCGCCGGGCCGCGCACGCGGCGCAGCGCTCTTCGTCCGCAATCCCGCGTTGGGGCCGCAGCTGAGCGTCAGAGAGAGCCGCCCGGGCGCCGCCGCGCAGATCGCCGCCTGGACGTCGGAGTACAGCAACGGCATCCGCTCCGAACGATTCGTGAGGTTGCGGATGCCGGGCGAGGACTTCAGCTACGACCGGCGACTGCGGACCGCGACCGTCAGCCCCCCGGTGCCGTTTGCGGGCAGCGCCCGCTTCGACCTCGGCAAGAAGGCGGGCCGGCGTTGGAGCGGAGACCTGACGGTCGACCTCCCCGGGAGAGCCGGGGTACCCCTTACCGGTCCCGCCCTTCGTGCCACTCTGGGTCCGAGTTGGTGATGGCGGCCCGCGCACGCCCGCTCAAGTAGCCCCGGTACTACCAGCCCGGTAGCCGCCGCAAGGCAGCCGGCGGCTGTCGCGTTTGTTCCCAGGAACTGATGCGACTTCGGGGCTCAATCAAACACGTGGCCGTTGCGGCTTTGCTCGCCCTGGCGTTGCTGGCTTTTCCCGGCAGCGCTGCCGCCAAGCCGCGGGCGCTTTATTGGGGCGCCTGGATCGGCCCCCAAATCACCGGCGAGGAAGCGCCCTGGGACATGGAAGCGGCCTACCGCTTCGAACAGGCGGTCCGCAAGGGCCTCTCGCTGCTCGAGTTCTCCGCTCCGTTCGCCAAATGCGACAGCGGCTGCACCTTCTACACCTTCCCCACGACCGAGATGGAGAAGATCCGCCAGCACGGGGCGATTCCGTTGTTCAGCTGGAACTCCGGGTCCTCCGGGGGCGACCATGGGGAATTCCAGCTCTCCGACCTGCTAGCCGGTCGCTACGACCCCTACATCCTCGCCTTCGCCCAGCAGGCCAAGGCCTGGGGGCACCCGTTCTTCCTCCGCTTTAACTGGGAGATGAACGGCAACTGGTTCCCCTGGGGGGCGGCGACGAACGGCAACCAGGACGGCGAATCCAAGCTCGCCTGGCGCCACGTCTGGAGCATCTTCCAGCGGGTCGGAGCGACCAACGCGACCTGGGTCTGGTGCCCCTACGTCGGCGACGAACCGCTGGCGCCCTATTACCCCGGCGCCCGCTACGTCGACTGGACCTGCCTCGACGGCTACAACTGGGGGCCGGACTCGCCGGCGCAGGCGCCCTGGCGCAGCTTCAAGGAAATCTTCGGCGGCGCTTACCGCCGGATCGTCCGCCACATCGCCCCCGGCAAGCCGATGATGCTGGCCGAGCTGGCATCGGACGACACGGGAGGGGACAAGGCCGCCTGGATTCGCGACATGTTCACCTCCCTGCGCCTCGGCTTCCCGAAGGTCGCCGGCCTCGTCTGGTTCGACAAGTTCGATCAGGGGGTCGACTGGCCGATCGAGACCTCGCCGATCGCCAGCGCCGTCTTCGCCCACGGGGTCAGGAGCGGTCCCTTCCAGGGCAACGTCTACTCGCGGCTGCGCCAGACGCCGATCCTGCCGCCGCAGCGCTGAGCGGCAGAGGCCCGCCCGGAGTCGTTCTCCGGACGGGGCCTCTTGCGCCTGGCCGATGAGTCGATGGAGTGTCTGCGCTGATCAGCGCTAGGTCTTGAGGCCGGTGGCAATCGAGGCGGGGCCTTCGAAGCCGGCGAGCGCAACGACTGTAGGGATCGGTTTCTCCCCGCTTTTGCGCCTTCGCATGTCCGATTCCGCCTTGATCTCGAGCGTGCGTTCCAGCACCCGGTCCAGTTCGCTCTGGATCTCCGTCCAGCCCTGTTTGTCTAGCCCCATCGGGGTTTGGCTGAGGTGGCTGTCGGGTTGCGCGTCCAGCGTCCCCTCTTTGTGGGCTTCTCTGCAAACTTCCAGGAAGTCCAGAAGGGCTCCCTCGCTGACTTCCCGTCGTTCTTGCTCGGTCATCGCCTCGAACTCCCTGTCCGTGATCACTTTGAATCGGTCTGCCACGTAGTAGTGCCGCCTGCCCCCGCGCACGGGTTCGGTTCGGCTGACGTGGATCCAGCCTTCCTTTTCCAGCAGGCGGAAGTGGTAGCTGACAGCGGCGACCCGTAGCCCTTCTTGGTCGGCGATTTCTTTTGGCGTGACCTCTCGCAGATGGCAGGCAGCGACGATCCGCACCTGCAATTTGCCCGCGGGAATCTTCTGTCGTTTCCTCCCGCCGCGTTTCTTCTGCGCCATCGATACCTCCCCATAGTTCCCCTTGATTGCTATTTGCCCTGACACCGGGCGGTTCTTTCCCAGGAACCCGGCGTGCACTTGAAGTTAGACAGGGAGCCCGAGACAAGACAAGGCAAACGCCCGGTCTTTTAAATTGATTTTTCTCCATTAATCAAGATAAGTTCCTCATCTCGTAAAGCGATCCGCCCAGGAGGTGAGGAGATGAAAATCATCAGCATTGAGATTCCGATGCCGACCGTGCAGACCCGGAAGTCCGTGTAGCGGAGGCGGGGGGGCGGGCGAAGAAGAGCCCGCCCCCAATTTTCAGACGAAGCTTTTTGTCCGGGCGAGGCCCATAGCATGGGGTCGATGTCCACTGGTGAATTTGCCGAGATCGGCGTCGATCGCCGAACGGGCTTTCGTTTCGCCTCGCTGGCAGCGCTGCGGCCCTACGCGCTAGGGCTCTACTTCCTGGCGCTCGTCCTTTGGAGCGCGCACTACGGAATCCCGGTCCAGCGCGAGCTGGTGATCCTCTGGACCTGCGGGGCGCTGGCCTGCGCCTCGATCGGGCGGCCGCCGCGGGAAATCCTCCAGCTGGTGCTCGATTGGCTGCCGATCGTCGCGGTGCTCTGGGCGTATGACCTGACCCGGGGGGTGGCGGACTCGATCGGGATCGGCATCCACTACGAGACGATGATCGACTTCGACCGCTTCGTCTTCGGCGAAGTGCCGACGGTCTGGCTGCAGGAACGGCTCTACGAGCCGCACGTGGTGCAGTGGTGGGACGTCGCCTTCACCCTCGTCTACACCTCCTACTTCATCGTCCCCTTCGTCCTCGCCGGCTGGCTCTGGGCGCGCGACCGGCTCGGCTTCCAGCGCTTCACCCGGCGCCTGGTGACGCTGGCGCTCGCCGGCCTCGCCACCTACATCGCCTTCCCGGCGGCGCCGCCCTGGATGGCCGGGGAAATGGGGCTGATCGGCGAAGTGCACCGGACCACCGCGCGCGGCTGGGAAGTGCTCAGCGTCGGCACCGCCTCGCTCTTCTCCAAGGGCCAGGAGACGAGCAACCTCGTCGCCGCCGTCCCCTCGCTGCACTCGGCCTTCACGATGCTGGTCGCGCTCTTCCTCTGGGGCCGGGTGCGCCCGAAGCTGCGACCGCTGCTGCTGCTCTATCCGCTGGCGATGGGGCTGACCCTGATGGCCACCGGCGAGCACTACTTCTTCGACGTCGTCCTCGGCTGGCTCTACGCCGGCGCGGTGATGGCAGCCTGGGCCTGGTGGGAGTACCGGCGCGAAGCGCGGCTAGCGACGGCTAGCGAACCGGCAGCCGCAGCTGCAGGTTCGAGACGGTGATCGGCGCCTGCAGGTTCGACGGCCGCGCGTAGGGCGCGTCGGAGGGCAGCAGCTCCAGCTTCACGGTGTCGCCGGCGGCGAAGCGGTAGCCCTGCGGGTGGAGCTGGAAGACGACCCCTTTGCCACCTTTGCCGGGGCGCAGGAGGCCGCGGGCGACCAGTCGCTCTTCGCCGCTGGGGAGGACGTCGAGCAGGCGCGCCGCCAGCTCGGAGTCTTCGCCGACGGTGGTGAGGTCGGCTTTAATCGTCGGCGAGCCGAGCAGGGTGAAGCCGGGTGCCGGCACCGTTAGGCGGTAGTTGGCGACGCCGAGCTGGTTGGCGCCGGCGGCGGTGGCGCAGGCGCCGCTGCCGGCGATTGGGTCGAAGGCGACGCCGATCGCCGGGTTGCCGGCGCCGGGGAGGATCGTCTGCGACACCGCGCTGTTGAGCTGGACTTCGCTGGTGGCGAGTTCATGCCAGCTGCCGGCTTTGTAGGGGCCTTCGGAGGGGCCGCCGCAGACGGTCGTCAGCGCTTCGGCGCTCGAGCTCGGTTCCGGCCCGGCTCCCTTCAGGTAATGGTCGAACCAGGCGTTCTCGCGCTGCAGGAAGAGCGCCTCGTCGGCGGGCTTGTTCTGGCTGCGGGCGTGGCCGTCGTCCATCAGGAAGAGGGAGATCGGGTCGCCGGGGTACTCGGCGCGGGTGCGGTTGTAAAAGCGGATCGCCTCGTCGACCGGGAAGAGGTCGTCGTTCCAGCCGTTCTGGATCAGCAGCGGCGCTGGCGCCTCGGAGTGGTCGATGTAATAGGAGGAGTGGTAGGTGGTGATCTGTTCGACGATCCCGGCCGCCAGCGGGTTCGAGTCGTAGGGCTCGCCGGCGTTGATCAGCGTGTACCAGCCAGTCAGGTTCGCTTCGGTATCGGTCGCCGAGTAGTTGCTCGTTGCCAGGCCGGTGCCGTAGAGGCCGCTGACGAAGGAGAGCTTCTCGACGCCGATCTTCGCTTTCCCATTCGGGCCGCGGTAGGGCGAGTCGGTGGCGGTGTCGAGGGTGCTGCCGTTCGGCATCAGCGAGTAGGCGAGGTCGCTCCAGGGCCACTGCGGCACCGCTGCCGCCAGTTCCATTTCCTTGCCGCCGGGTGATTCCCAGGGGACGAGGGTGCCGCTGGGGAGCATCGTGCGGTTGCGCAGCGCCGCCAGCGCCAATGACATTCCGCCGCCGTAGGAGACGCCGGTGGCGCCGATCTTCTTCGGCTCGGCGACGCCTTCATCGGCGAGGACGGAGATCAGGTACTGGGCGTCGCGGACTTCGTAGCGGTCGTCCATCAGGTGGTTGTAGCCCTTGGCGCAGGCGGCGGTGAGGCGTTCGGGGTCGGTTGCCCCGCAGGAGTTGCCCCAGCCGCGGTCGCTCATGCTGAAGACCGCGTAGCCCGCTTCGGCCCACTGCTGCACGCGCGGATCTTCGAGGCCGATCTTGTGCCCGCCCCAGCCGTGGAAGAGCCCGATCAGCGGGTAGGGCCCGTCTTCGCCCGCGCTCGGCTGCGGCGGCAGGACCACGTTGACGTCGATCTTCGTCGCCCCGTCCCAGGTCGCCGTTTTCCCCTGGCAGAGGCGCACGTTCCCGTTCGCCACCTGCGTCGCGCAGCCGACGTCGCCGCCGAACAGCGGTGGCGAGACCGCCCGCGCCGCAGGCACCACGGTCAGCACGACCAGCAACGCCGCCGCCGCGCCTCCCAGAAACCACCTCATCCTCTCGATGCTCAACCCAGCGCCTCCTCCGCAGTAAAGACGAAGTGCTTCTACCCGCGATGACCGTCCTTAAGCGAGGCGGCGGGAGAAGCTTTCTTCGAGGGCGTCCTTGCCGTCTTCGCCGGGCACCGTCTTGTCGAGGCGGGCCCAGGCGTTGCGGCCGTCGAGGTGGAGGCTTGCGACCTGGTTGTCGAAGCAGGGGCCCTCGAGGGTGCGCCAGCGGACGCCGGGGTCGGGGGCGCCGGCCGCGCGCGCCAGGAGGCGGGCAAAGGTGATGGCGGGCTTGCGGAAGGCGGCGCGGACCACGCGGCGCTCTTTTTCGTCGAGGGGGTTGCGGTAGGGGGAGCAGACCGCCTGGTAGACGGGGCTGCGACCGTTGGAGGCGCCGTCGGACGCCGGGTAGGCGACCTCGCTCAGGTAGGCGTGGTGGACGTCGCCGGAGAGGACGACGATCGAGGCGGGCGCTTTGCCGCGCTGGCCGGTCGCCACTTCGTGCAGGAGGTCGCGCAGCCTCGCGAACGACTCGCCGAAGGCGGCCCAGTGGTCGAAGTCGACTTCACGCCGCAGCTTCTCGCTCGCCCAGGCAGCCGATTTGCCCCAGGCGCCGTCGCAGAGCTGCTCGTTCCAAGCCTCGAGCCGGTCGAAGGTGGGGGAGAGGATCCAGGGGACGGTGGTGCAGATCAGCAGGTGGTCGAAGTCGCCGCTGGCGTGGTCGACGATCCAGTCCCACTCCTCGTCGTCGACGATCGCGCGGCGGTCCTCCTCCAGCACCCGCCCGGCTCGCGAGTCGATGAAGACCGCCCGGGTGCGGCCGAAGTTGCGGCAGAAGCTCCAGCGCACGCCGGCCCCGGTCGAGTCGATCCGCTGCGCCCAGGGGAAGAGCTCCTCCTCGCCCGTCTGGTTGCCGCGCACCCGCTGGTAGAGCTCGTCTTCGGCCAGCTCGCGCGGCGAGAGGTTGCCGAGGTGCTGGTAGATCCAGTAGCTGGCGACGCAGCCGACCGCGCGCCGGTGCCACCACGACTTCGCCCGCATCTCCAGCAGCCAGCTGCGGGAGATGTTCCAGTCGTCGCTCATGTCGTGGTCGTCCCACAGCATCGAGACCGAGACGGTTGAGAAGAGCCAGCGAATCAGCGGCTCCTCCCAGCTCTCCTGGTAGAGCCAGGTGTACTCCTCGAAGTCGGTCACCTCGTCGCCCGGTGGCGTGTCGGTGCCGCGCCGTTCTTTGATCTTCTTGCGCGTCTTCGGCGAGCCCTCGTCGACGTAGACCTGGTCGCCGAGGAGGAAGAGCTGCTCGGGCCACTCCTCGCGATCGCCGGCGGCCATCTGCTGCGCCAGGACCCAGAGCGCGTCGACCTCGTGGCCCTGGTCGGTCTCGTCTTTGGGTTCGGTGAAGGGAGCCTCGTGCGGCACCGCGACCCGGCAGGAGCCGAAGACGATGTCGAGCTCCTTGCCGGCGTCGGTGGTGCGGATCGCGCTCGGCGGCAGCTCCGACTCGGGCTCGGGCCAGCGCACCTCGCCGTCGAGCTTCACCTCGTACTCGTAGCGCGAGGCCGGCTCGAGCCCATCGATGCAGACGACCGCGTAGTGGTGGCCCTCGACCCGGAAAGTGTGCTCGCGGCGCCCGAGGACCTCGACCTCGCATGCCTCGCTGGTCTCGACCCAAACCGTCGCCTCCGTCTCGGAGACGTGGCGCAGCAGCGGACCGAGGACGAGGTCAGTCATGCCCCCGGTCCTACCCAGTTGGGCAAATTTTCAGATCCGGCCGAGCAGGAGGAGGACGAGGAGGATCAGAGCGATCAGGCCGAGGATGCCGCCGGCCACGGCCACCTTCAGCAGGACCAGCACGATCGCAACGACGATGAGAAGACCGATCAGTGCTCCGACCATCTGGATCCTCCTGTTTCCGCGGAGGGAAACCCCGCAATTGGAACGAGTTCTTTAATGAAACGGGCGTGCCCCCAATCCGTCAGTCCTTTCCGAAAGGCACTGACGCTCTCGCCGGCGCTCCGTTTAGTAGGTAGCGGAAATGTCCATATCTATGAACAAATGGCGCGAGATGGGAAAATCGGCCGATGAGCGAAGCGGCAGCCGCGGCGGGATTCAACCGCCTGCTCTCCGACGAGCGCCTCACCCGCCGTGCGGTCGGGGGGGACGAGCGCGCCTTCGCGGCGATCTTCCGCCGCTATCACCAGAGCATCTACCGCTACTGCCTGGCGATCGTCGGCAACCCGGAGGACGCTCAGGACGCGTTGCAGAACACGATGGCGAAGGTGCTGCGGGCGCTGCCGGGCGAGGAGCGCGAGATCGAGCTGAAGCCGTGGCTCTACCGGATCGCCCACAACGAGTCGATCGACCTGCTGCGGCGGCGGCGGGAGACGCGCGAGCTGGACGTCGAGCAGATCGCCCCGGGCTACGGCCTCGCCGAGGACGCGGCGACGCGGGAGCGGCTGCGGGGGTTGATCGCAGACCTGAAGGAGCTGCCGGACCGCCAGCGCGAGGTGCTGGTGATGCGCGAGCTGAGCGGGCTCGAGTTCGAGGAGATCGGCGCCGCGCTCTCGACCTCCGGGGAGGTAGCACGGCAGACGCTCTACGAGGCGCGGCAGAGCTTGCGGCAAATGGCGGAGGGGCGTGAGATGAGCTGTGCTGTAGTGGCCAAGGCGCTCTCCGACGGCGACGGTCGCGTGGCTCGGCGCCGCGACATCCGCTCCCACCTGCGGGCCTGCCCGGACTGCCGCGCCTTCCGCGACGAAATCGAGGGTCGCCAGCGTGACCTCGCGGCGCTTTCGCCGCTACCCGCGGTGGCGGCGGCCGGGATGCTGCAGGGCCTGCTCGGCGGCTCACATGGAGCGGCCGGCGGCGGGCTGGCGGCGACGCTCGGCGGCGGCGCGGCGAAAACGATCGGCGCCTCGGTCGCGGCCAAAGGCGTGGCGACGGTGGCGGTCGTGGCGGCGATCGGCGTCACCGCGGCCGACCGGACCGGCGTCATCCACCTCGGTCTGCCCGGCGAGCAGAGCTCGCAGCCGGCCAAGCAGGCTCCCGCGTCTGGCGGAGCCGCGACGGGGGGAGCGAAGGCAGCGCAGCAAGCAACCGATGGAGCTGGCAAGGCGGGTGCCGCCGCGGGCTCGCAGAAGGCGCCGGCCGATTCTGGAGTCACCACGGGCAAGGGCGCTGCCCATCACCAGGAGAACGCCGCCGGCCACGGGCACCACCACGCCGGCGCCGACGAAGACCTTCCCGGTTACGGCCCCGGGGTCGAGCATCCCAGCGGCGAGGGCCACGAAAAGCAGTACCCCTCCGCGGCGACCGAGGGACAGGAAACCGCCGGCGCCCAGAAACCGCCGTCGCCGGAACCCGAGGGCGGCAGCGACGGTTCCGGCGCCGAACATGCGGTGACGCCGAGTAAGCCCTCTCCGCCGAAGTCGCCCCCGCCTACCAGTGCGCCGCCGGAGGAAGCGCCCGCAAACCCTCCCTCAGCGAAACCGGAAGCGCCGGCTCCGGCCGCGACTCCGTCGACCCCGGCAGCCGAAAAAGCGACGCCTGAACACTCACCCGGGTCCGGCGGCAAACCGGAAAACCTTCCCGAGGCTGCCCCGTCGCCCTAGCGGGCGGCGGGGCTCCCGATCCGCAGCGGCAAGGGGGTGGAGCCGCCGCTTGACTAACCGCCGCCCCTCCGCGAGCATCGAACAATGGTCCAGGGGGGTCTTGCCAGGTGGGGAGCTATGTGCTTGGTCGCGATCGGCCTACTGCTGAGCGCGGCGGCGCCGGCGTCCGCGTCCGTCTACTTCGGGGCGCTGATCGGCGGCGAACCCTACGGCCAGGTAGGAGACGCGCCGGAAAACGAAGCCGCCTGGGACCTCTTCGAGCGCCACGCGGGCAAGAAGGTCGCGATCCTCAACCAGTCCCAAACCTGGTGCAGCTTCGACCCGGGGGAGATGGACAAGACGGCGGCGCGGGGGGCGATCCCCTTGGTGACGATGGGCCTCGGCAGCGCCACCCTGGCCGAAGTGCGGGAAGGCAAACAGGATGCGGCGATCAAACAATGGGCGCAGGCGGCGAAGGCCTGGGGCCACCCTTTCCTCTTCGGGCCCTGGTGGGAGATGAACGGCGCCTGGTTCCCCTGGGGGCGGAGCACCGAATTCGTTGCCGCTTGGCGGCACTTCCACGACGTCGTCGTTGCCCAGGGCGCGACCAACGTCACCTGGACCTGGATCACCAACGCGATCTGGTTCGACCCGGAATCGAACCCGACCCCGTATTACCCCGGTAACGAGTACGTCGACTGGGTCGGGATCGACTCCTACAACTGGGGCCTCAACCCGGCGCAGCCGGACAAGTGGCGCAACCCCGACCAGACGCTGACGCCGACCCTCAGCATCGTCAACGGACTCACGGGGGGCGGAAAGCCGGTGGCGATCGTCGAGGAGGCCTCGAGCGAGTACGGCGGCAACAAGGCCGACTGGATCCGGGAAATGCTGACGACCTACGTCCCCCATCACCCAGAGATCGGGGCTTATCTCTGGTTCAACCGCAACACGGAAAAGAACGGAGCCCACAAGGACTGGATGATCGAGACTTCGGTGACGGCGCAGCAGTCGTTCCGCAAGGCGATCCAGAGCGGCATCTACGTCTCGGCGCCGGTCTCGCTGCCGAACCTGACGAAAGTCCCACCGCCCCCGGCCGCGAGCCCGGACCCGACGCAGGCCGCCGACCTCTCCGCCCCGGCCGAAGTCGCCACCGGCCCCGATGTCGCGGTGGCGCCCGACGGCGTCACGACCGTCGTTTGGAGTGCCCGCACCGGCGGCAGCTTCGCCGTATTCACGCGCCGGATCGCCGCCGACGGCAGCCGCGAGCCGGCGGTGCGGCTCTCCGACCCCGCCCAGGACGCGTTGGCCCCGCAGGTCGCGGTGGCGCCTGACGGCACCGCCACCGTCGTCTGGAGCCGCTTCGACGGCCAGAACTTCCTCGTCCAGGGGCGCCGGGTCGATCCCGGGGGGATGCCGGAAGCGTCGACCAAGAACCTCTCGGTGACGGGTAGGGACGCGGTGGACCCGCGCCTCGCCGTCGCCTCCGACGGCACCGCGACCGTGGTCTGGAAGCGCTTCAACGGCTTCTACGACCGCGTCGAAGAGCGCCGCATTACTCCCGCAGGCGAGCGCCTGCCGGCCGACTCGACCAACCTCCTCTCTGCGGACCAGCAGGATGCGGTCGAACCGGAGGTCGCCTCGGCCCCCGACGGCACTTCGACCGTAGTCTGGAGCCGCTTCAATGGCTCCGACTCGATCGTCCAGCGGCGGCGGATCGGCCCGCTGGGTGCCACCCAAGGAGAAGTCGCCGATCTCTCGGGGGTGGGGGAGAGCGCGATGCAGCCCGAGGTGGCGGTGGACCCCGATGGCGAGGCGACCGTCGTCTGGAGCCGCTTCGACGGCGGCAACTGGCTGATCCAGGAGCAGCGGCTCGATCCCAACGGCGCCCCCGACGGCGCCGTCGCCAACCTCTCCGCCAGCGGGCGCGACGCCGCCGAGCCGCAGCTGGCGATCGACGCGAAAGGCGCGGCGACGGTCGTCTGGGAGCGCTACGACGGCAGCAGCTTCGTGGTGCAGGCGCGGCGCCTCGACTCCGCCGGCGTGCCGGCGGCGGTGCAGAGCCTCTCCGTCAGCGGCCGCGACGCCGCCGAACCGCAGCTGGCGATCGATCCTGACGGCACCGCCACCGTCGTCTGGAGCCGCTTTGACGGTTCGGACTTCGTGGTCCAGCGCCGCGACGTCGCCCCGGGTGGCGCCCTCTCCGCCACCGAAGGCGTCTCGGTGCCCGGCCGGCGCGCCAGCGCCCCCGTGGTGGCCTGGGGAAGCGACGGGACCCTGGCGATGGTCTGGCGGCGCTTCGCCGGCAGTGGCGACGTGGTCCAGGCGGGAACGGTCCCATCCCCACTGCCGCCCCCTCCGCCACCGCCCCCTCCGCCGCCACCTCCACCGCCGCCAGGGGGCGAAGAACCCGGCCCAGGGAGCGAGGAACCCGGGCCGGCGGCCGGAACCCGCAGCGCCGGCTCGACCCCGCCGTCGAGCGGCTCCGCAACCGCTGCCTCCTTCCAGATCGAGAAGGTGATCGTCAACCGGAAGCACGGGACGGCGACGCTGAAGGTCTCGGTGTCAGGGCCCGGGCGGCTGACCCTTGCCGGCGCCGTCCCGCGCAGCCAAACGCTGGACGGGGCCGGTGTCGCGTCTCTTCGCGTCGTCCCGAAACCCGCGAAACGGCGGCTGCTGAGCCAGCGCGGCGTCCTGCGGCTGAAGGTGACCGTCAGCTTCGAGCCGCTCGGCGGCAGCGCGATCAGCCAGCAGTTGACGCTGGGGCTGAAGAAATCTCAGCCAAAAACGGGGTGAGAAAGCGCCCGATCAGCTTGCTCGGGTTGTCGATCGGCCATGGCGGCCGTTCGCTGGCAACCGAAGTTTCGCCGTGCCCGCCGCCGAGCCAGCCGAACAGGTAGCGCGGCTTGGTGCCGGTCCAGAGGATCCCGCGCAGGACCGGGTCGAGCGGCTTCGCCTCGACGTCGCAGCCGAGCTCGGCTGCGATCGCCTCGACCGCGACGTCGGCCTGCTGGGTGGCGATGCCGCCCTGCTTGACCGGGAAGTTGGTGACGTCGCCGATCGCAAAGGCGTGGGCGGCGCCGATGATCCGCGAGTGGTCGTCGACGGGGATGAAGCCGGCGGGGTCGTAGGGCAGCCCCTCGATGTGCCGGCCCTCGATTCGGGGCAGGCTGACGACGGCGTCGGCTTCGACCTCCTCGCCGGGGACGATCGCGAGGGAGCCATGCTCGTACTTGACCGGGTGCGTCCCGGTCACCACCTCGATGTTGTGCTCGGCGAGCAGCTCGGCGACCTGCTCGGAGGCGCGGCGGCCGAAGATCTGCAGCGGCCCGTCTTCGGGGGTGACGATCGTCAGACGGGTGCCGGTGATGCCGGCGCGCTCGAGTTCGGTCGCCGCCAGCAGGGCGAGCTCGTAGGCGGGCAGGGCCCAGCCGTGGCCGCCGGGCATGGTGAAGACGAGGTGGCGCAGGCGGCCTTCCCGCAGCCGGCTCACCACTTCCTGGACCTCGCCTTCGTCGGCGACGCCCCAGAAGGTGGTCGCGCCCGGCACCGACCAGAGCAGGCGGGCGCCGCAGGCGACGATCAGGAAGTCGTAGGGGATCTCGTTGCCGTCGTGGGTGTGGGCGCAACGCAGCGCGGTGTCCACCCAGCCGACGTTTTCGAGCCGGAACTCGGCTCCGCAGCGCTCCAACAGCCCTTGGAGTTCGTAGCGGAGGACGCGAGAGGCGCCGTAGGGCTCGCCGACCGCGAAAGGGCGGTAGACGAAGTCGCCCCGCCCAGCGCAGACCTCGATCTGCACTTTGTCGCCGGCCAGGTTGTGCAGCGCCAGCGCCGCCTCGAGCGCGCCAACGCCGCCGCCGACAATCAAGATCTTCGGAACTCCCGCCCGGTTCATGGCCGAAATTGTCCTGTCAGTGGGGCGGGTGCTCATCCGGGAAGAGCCGCGCAATCGAATGTGGTTTTCCCCCATCACGGAGTCCGGGGGCGGCTTAACTTCTCCCGATGCAGCTGGATCAGTTAGCGATCGCGCTGGCGGTGGTCTTCGCCATCAACCTGCTGCCCGCCTTCGGGCCGCCGACCTGGGCCGTGCTTGTCTTCTTCAGCCTCGACTTCGACCTGCCGGCGGTGCCGCTGGTGCTGGGTGGGGCGCTGGCGGCGGCGAGCGGTCGCTACGTTCTCGCCAGCGGCGCCCGCAGGCTGCGGCCGCGACTGGCGGCGGCGCGGCTCGAACGCCTCGACCGCGCCCAGGCCGCCCTCAGCGCCGACCGCCGCCGCACCGCCGCTGGCCTCGGCCTCTTCGCCCTCTCGCCGGTGCCTTCCGGCCAGCTCTTCACTGCCGCCGGCCTGATGACGGTGCCGCTGATGCCGCTGACCGCTGCCTTCTTCGCCGGCCGCCTCGTCTCCTACTCGATCTACGTCGGCGCGGCGTCGATCGCCGAGAAGAACCTCGGCGACCTCGTCCTCGACGCCCTCACCTCGCCGCTCGGGATGGCGCTGCAGGTGGCGATGCTGATCGCCCTCGCGGTTCTGCTCGGTGGCTTCGATCCGGAGGAGCGCCTGGCGCGGTCGGGCCGCCGGTAAGACCGCCGTTGTGCTTGTGGCCTTGTGCGGATGGCTGCCCCCCAGGGTGGGCATACCTTCGACCGTAAGCAACTAGCGAGGGGATCGAGATGGCCACCGAGAGCAACACCAGCGAACTTCTATTGCGGGTCGAGGTGCCGGGAATCAAGCCCGACGAGATGAAGATCGAGGTGAAGGACAGGGTCCTCACGATCTCCGGGGAGCACCACGAGGACCACGTGGAGGAACGCGAAGGCTACGTGCACCACGAGACTCACTACAGCTCCTTCTCGCGCTCGATCACGCTACCGCCGGACGTCGACACCGAGCATTTGCAGACCCATATCGAAGACGGCAAGGTCGAAGTCCACATCGAGGACGGCAAGATCGAGGTGACGCTGCCGGAACCTGAGGGCGACTGACGGGTGCGGCTCCTCGTTGGCTTCGATGGCAGCGACGGTGGGCGCGACGCGCTCGAGCTGACGCGCGTGCTGGGCGAAGCAACCGGGGCGGGCGCATTGGTCGTCACCGTGCTCCCCTACGGGCCGCTTCCGATCCCCTACGAAATCCTCGAAGCGGAGGAAGCCCAACGGGCAAAGCCTCTGTTCGAAGAGGCAAAGGAGCGGCTGGGCGGGCTCGAGGTCGAGACGCGCGCCTTCGGCGGCGGCTCGCCGGCCGGGGTGATCAACGACCTCGCCGAGAGCGAGAAGGCCGAGACGATCGTCGTCGGCTCGCCCCATCGCGGGGCGATCGGTCGGGTGGTGATCGGCAGCGTCGCCGACGGGCTCCTGCACGGGGCCCCGTGCGAGGTGATCGTCGCGCCGAGCGGCTACGCGAAGGAGGAGCACGGCCCCTTCCGCACAATTGCCGTCGCCTACGACGGCACGTCGGAAGCGAAGGCGGCGCTGGCGCGGGCGGAAGCGATCGCGCTCGCCTGCCGGGCGACGATCGTCGTCTACACCGTCTCCGCGCCTCCCGCGGTGGTGCCGGGCGCGGCCGGCTACACGCCGGCGATCCCGCCCGAAGCGGGGGCGATCGTGACCCGGACCGTGAAGGCGGTCGACGAGCGGCTCGCCGCCACCGGCCGGGTGCTGAGCGGCGTCCCCGGCGCCGCGATCGTCGAGGCCTGCGAGGAGGCGGGCGCCGACCTGCTGGTCGCCGGCTCGCGCGGCTACGGACCGGTGGCGCGAGTCCTGCTCGGCTCGGTCTCGACCCAGCTTGCCCACAAGGCCCTGTGCCCAGTCTTGGTAGTGCCGCGGCCGTCCAATCGATCGGAGGAGAAATGAGAAGCAACGGAGTGGCGATCGAGGCCGACGACATTTCCGTAGGGACCTCGTCTGTCCTCGGGTTCGACCAGCTTTCCCGCGGCGACGTCGCCTTCGCCGGCGGCAAGGGGGCCAACCTCGGCGAGTTGACCGCGGCGGGGCTGCCGGTGCCGCCCGGGTTCGTGATCGGGGCGCCCGCCTACGCGACCTTCTGCGAGGAGTCCGGCCTGCGCGCGCGCATCGCCGCGCGGCTGGAGGATCTCGACGTCGAGGACACGGCCGACCTGGCGCGGGCTGCGAGAGAAATGCGGGAGGAGATCGAGCGCGAGCCGATCCCGGCCTGGCTCGCCGACCGGATCAACACCGCTTATGAGGAGCTGGCTGGCGAGGGCGGCGAGATGCCGGTGGCGGTGCGCTCCTCTGCCACCGCCGAGGACAGCGAGTCCGCCTCCTTCGCCGGGATGAACGAGACGCTCTTGAACGTGCGCGGCGCGGATGCGCTGCTCGACGCCGTCCGCACCTGCTGGTCTTCGCTGTTCGGCGCCCGCACGATCTACTACCGCGCCAAGCGCGGCTTCGGCCAGGCCGACATGGACATCGCCGTCGTCGTCCAGCGCCAGATCCGCTCGACCCGCTCGGGGGGGATGTTCACGATCGACCCCTCCAGCGGCGACCGCGAGCGGCTGGTGATCGAGGGCGCCTTCGGACTCGGCGAGGCGGTCGTCTCCGGCTCGGTCTCGCCCGACCGCTATATCGTCGTCAAGGACGGTCTGCACATCGACCGCCGCGAAGTCCGCCGCAAGGAGCTGGCAATCGTCCCGCTGCCGGAGGGCGGGACGGAAACGCGCGAGCTCAGCGATGTGGAGGGCAGACGCCCGGTCCTCAGCGACGAGGAGGTGCGCGAAGTCGCCGCGCTCGGAGTGCGGATCGAAGAGCACTACGGCTCGCCGCAGGACACCGAGTGGGCCTACAACGAAGGTGGGACCGTCTGGATGCTGCAGTCGCGGCCGGTGACCACGGCCGGCGGCGAGGCGATGGGCGACGCCGCTGCCGGCGAGCGCGGGCGCGAGCTGGTGCACGGGCTCGGCGCCGCGCCGGGCGAAGCGAGCGGCTCGGTGCGGGTGATCTCGAACTTGGAGCAGGCGAGCGAGCTGCGGGACGGCGAGGTTCTCGTCACCCACATGACCGCGCCCGACTGGGTGCCGCTGATGCGTCGCGCGGCGGCGATCGCCACCGACTCCGGCGGCATGACCTGCCACGCCGCGATCGTCTCCCGCGAGCTCGGCATCCCCTGCGTGGTCGGCACCGGCGAGGCGACCAAGGTCCTGCGCGACGGCGAGGTCGTCACCGTCGACGCCGGCGCCGGCCTCGTCACCGAGGGCGCCTCGGCTCAGCCAGCCGCGGCCGAAACTTCCGCCGGCGTTCGTCCTTCGGACGCCTCTGCCGGTCCAAGGACGAACGCCGCGCCGGTTACGGGGACGCGGGTCCTCGTCAACCTCTCCGAGCCCTCGCAGCTGGAGCGGGTCGCGAACCTCGACGTCGACGGCGTCGGCCTGCTGCGCGCGGAGCTGATGGTGGTCGAGGCGCTGGAGGGGACGCACCCGCGGGCGCTGCTCGAGGCCGGCGAAGGCGAGCGTTTCGTCGAGCGCATGGCCGAGTCGCTGAACCGCTTCGCGTCCGCCTTCGCGCCGCGGCCGATCACCTACCGGACGATCGACTTCCGCAGCAACGAGTTCCGCGGCCTCGAGGGCGGCGAGCGCTTCGAGCCCGAGGAGGCGAACCCGATGATCGGCTACCGGGGCGCCCTGCGCTACATGCACGAGCCCGACCTGCTGGAGCTGGAGCTGCAGGCGATCGGCCGCGTCTGGGAGGCGGGCCACGAGAACCTGCACGTGATGCTGCCCTTCGTGCGGACCCCGCGCGAAGTCGCCGCCTGCCGCGAGATGTTCGAGCGCGCCGGCCTCTTCGGACGCCGCGGCTTCGAGCTCTGGGTGATGGCCGAGGTGCCCTCGGTCCTCTTCCACCTGCCGCGCTACGCCGAGCTCGGCGTAGCCGGGATCTCGATTGGCTCCAACGACCTGACCCAGTTGCTGCTCGGCGCCGACCGCGACTCCGAGCTGGTCGCCGAGGTCTTCGACGAGCGCGACCGCGCCGTCACCGAGTACATCTCGCAACTGCTCGGGCGCGCCCACGAGCTCGGCCTGCGGACCTCGATCTGCGGCCAGGCTCCCTCGGTCTACCCCGAGTACGCGGAGCTGCTGGTGCGGGGCGGGATCGAGACGATCTCGGTCAACATCGACGCCGTCGACCGCGCCCGCCGTCTCGTTGCCGCCGCCGAGCAGCGCCTGCTCTTGGAACACGCACGACACGAAGGAGAGTCGCGATGAAGGCCTACCAGCTGACCGAATGGGAACACCCCGCCGAACTGCGGGAGGTGCCGGTGCCCGAACCGGGGCCGGGCCAGGTCCTCGTCAAGATCGGCGGCGCTGGCGCCTGCCACTCCGACCTGCACCTGATGGAGTGGCCGCCGGGCACGCTCGGCTTCGACGTTCCGTTCACCCTCGGCCACGAGAACGCCGGCTGGGTCGAGGCGGTCGGCGCCGGGGTCGAAGGCGTCGACCTCGGAGAAGCGGTCGCGGTCTACGGCCCCTGGGGCTGCGGGCGCTGCCGCGCCTGCCGCTTGTCGGCCGAGAACTACTGCGAGCACCAGGCGGAGATCGGCGCCTTCGGCGGCGGCCTCGGGCTCAACGGCGGCATGGCCGAGTACATGCTGGTGCCGAGCCCGCGTCTGCTGCTGCCGCTCGGCGACCTCGACCCCCGCGACGCGGCGCCGCTGTCGGACGCGGCGCTGACGCCCTACCACGCGATCAAGCGCTCGCTGCACCTGTTGGTGCCGGGCTCGACCGCGGTGGTGATCGGCGTCGGCGGCCTCGGCCACATGGGAGTGCAGATCCTGCGGGCGCTGAGCCCGGCCCGGATCGTCGCGGTCGACGTCTCCGAGGAGCACCTGAAGCTGGCCTCCGAAGTCGGTGCCGACGAGACCGTGAAAGCGGGCGAGGGCGCAGCCGAGGAGATCCGCGAGATCACCAAAGGCCGCGGCGCCGAGCTGGTGGTCGACATGGTCGGCTCCGACGACTCGATCGCAACCGCCGCGGCTGTCGCCAAGTTCGAGAGCGACCTGACGATCGTCGGCCTCGCCGGCGGCAAATTCGAGTTCGCTTTCGGGGCGGTGCCGTTCGAGGCGCAGCTCTGCATCCCCTACTGGGGGACCGCGGTCGAGCTCGAAGAGTGCCTGGAGCTGGCCCGCCAGGGCAGGATCCACGCCCACGTCGAGCACTTCTCGCTCGACCAGGCGCCGGAGGCCTACGCGAAGATGCGTGAAGGGCACCTCGACGGCCGGGCGGTGATCAGCCCGAACGTGGTCTCACTCAATTAGGCCGCTGAGCAACTCGACGTATTCGCGCAGGCGGTGGATCGCCAGGTAGCGGTCGATCACCCGCTGCCGGGCGGCCTCGCCCATCGCTTCGGCGCGGGCGGGGTCGGCGAGGATCGCTTCGACCGCCGCGGCGCAGGCGGCGAGGTCGTGCGGGTCGTCGATCAGAATCCCGGTCCCCCCGTCCTCGACCTGGTCCTGGATGCCGCCGACGCGGCTGCCGACCACCGGCCGCCGCTTCCACATCGCCTCGGCGACGGTGAGGCCGAAGCCCTCGGCGAGGCTCTTCTGGACGACGACGTCGGCGCGGCGCTGGATCGCGTTGACCATCGCCCCGTTTTCTTCGATGTCGTGCATCGGCAGGCTGAGGAGATGGGCGCGGCGGCGGTCCTCGGGGTCGAGTTGCCGCCAGGCCTCGACGACTTCGCCATAGACTGCTGCGCCCTCGGGGTCGTCGGAGACGCCGTCGGTGTCCGGGCCGGCGAGGACAAGGTGCAGGTCGGGGTCGTCGAGGTGCTCAGCCAGCATCGCCAGCAGCCCGAGCGGGTCCTTGAGCCGGTCCCAGCGGGAGACCTGTACCACCACCTTGGCGCCCTCCGGCACCCGTTCCTCCTGCACCGCGGTCGCCGGACGCTCCACCCGGCCCGGGGTGCCATCGGTGCGTTCGAAGACCGGCGCGCCTTCGAGACCGTCGGGGATCAGATCGATCGACTTCAGGATCGATGTGGTCACCTCCGGCGCGAAGTCCTGGTTCTTCGGCGAGAAGGGGTCGATCACCGGCGGCATGCACCAGACCTTCTCCCTGTCGAGCCCGTCCCAGACGTACTCGTGCCGGGAGAAGACGTAGGCGCTGGCCTGCTCGACGAAGGGGCGGAGGAAGTCCCAGGCGCCGCGGGCGAGGTCGTTCGGGCGGTCGACGCCGATGTGGCAGCGCCAGACCACCTTCAGCCCGCGCTCGCGGAGGGCCGGGATCATCCCCGCCGTCTGCGGGTCGTGCAGGTAGACGACGTCGCCGGCCTGCATCTGCGGGCCGAGGGCGTCGCTGTTGGCGCGCAGTGCCGACTCGTAGAGCTGTCGGGCGTCGTTGTCGAGGGGGCCGCCGTCGCCGGGGTCGCCGTGGAGGTGGTTGTGGAGGCGCTTGGTGACGGCGAAGAACTCCGGCCCCTCGCGCAGCACGACCCAGCGCACGTCGACGCCGGCGTCGCGGGCGTAGGGGAGGAGGCAGCGCAGCATCTCGGCGACGCCGCCGCCGCGGGCGGTCGAGCTGATGTTCCAGATCGCCCGCCCGGCGAAGCGCTCCTTCGCCCAGCGGGCCGCCGCCTCGAGCTCCTCGTACTCGTCGGGCAGTAGCGAGCGGTAGCGCTCGATCGGCTCGGCGAAGATCGGGATGAATTCCGGGTCCGCCACTAGCCCTCCCCGCCGAGCGCGCCCATCGTCGCCACAACGGACGCGGCCAGGGCGGAGAGGTTGTAGCCGCCCTCGAGCACGGCCCCGACCGGCGCCTTCCAATCGCTTGCGGCGTTGCGGGTCAGGGAGGCCATCCGGGCGAAGGATGAAGCCTCCAGGCGGCACTCGGCGAGCGGATCGTCGCGGTGGGCGTCGAAGCCGGCCGAGATCAGCACCAGCTGCGGCTTGAAGGCGGCCGCTGCCGGCAGCACCTCGTCTTCGAGCAGCGAGAGCCAGACGTCCTCTTCGCTGCCGGCGGGGACCGGCAGGTTGATCGTGAAGCCCTCGCCGGGGCCGGAGCCGACGTCGCCGCGGGCACCGGTGCCGGGGAAGATCCCGCCCTGGTGGATGCTGGCGAAGAGGACGTCGTCGCGCCGGCGGAAGATCTCGGCGGTGCCGTTGCCGTGGTGGACGTCCCAGTCGAGGATGAAGACCCGCTCGAGGCCGAGCTCGGCGATCGCCAGCGCTGCGGCGACGGCGATGTTGTCGAAGAGGCAGAAGCCCATCGCCCGTTCCGGCTCGGCGTGGTGGCCCGGCGGCCGCGTCGCGCAGAAGCCGACGCCGGCCTCGCCGCTGACCAGCGCCCGGACCATCTCGCTGGCACCGCCCGCCGCCCGCAGCGCCGCCTCGTAGGAGCTTTCGCCGGCGAAGGTGTCGACGTCGATCGCGCCACCGCCCGAGCGGCAGAGCTCGCGGATCGCCTCCACGTGCTCCCGCGGGTGCACGAGCATCAGCTCCTCCTCACTCGCCCGAGGCGCCTCCCGCCGCTCCCAGCCCAGCCAGTCCCGCTCCACCAGCGCCGCCTCAATAATCCGCAACCGCTCCGGCTGCTCCGGGTGCCCCGGCAACCCCCGCGGCGGATCGTGCTCCAAACAGGCGGGATGGCTGAAGTAGAGCATCGCGTGACTGTAATGGGGAGGGGGCCGATGCACCTCCTCCGGAATTGACCTCCCCTCCGCTTCGCTCCGGGGAGAATCTGGAGCGCGAGCTGCGCTCGCGCAATGAGCCAGATTGCATATCGCCGAACATTCCTCCGGAGGTGCATCGGCCCCCTCTTCAACAGTGTGCTGGCAGATGAACGGCTTGACCCTGGGCCGTCCTGAAGTGCGTGTCGGGAGGGGTCCGGTCATCCCCTGAGGGAATGTTCGCGAAGCGGCGATATGCAATCTGTCTCTTGCCCTCCATAGGAGGGCAGCATTTCCGGGGAGCATGCCCCGAAGGGGCGCGACAAATTCCCTCAGGGGATGACCGGACCCCCTCTATCCGCCCTGCCAGGCCAACTCAGGTGTCGATCAGCCCGTTGGCCAGTGCGTAGCGGGTCAGCTCGGGGCGGCTCGACAGTCCCAGCTTCTGCTGGATGTGGGCGCGGTGGGTCTCGACGGTGCGGACGCTGAGGGAGAGCTGCTCGCCGATCTCGCGGTTGGTGTGGCCTAGGGCCATCAGCTTCAGCACGTCGGTCTCGCGGGGGGAGAGGATCGGCTTGTCCGCTTCGGCGTCGTCCTTGAGGCCGGCGGCGACCCGAGGGCCGAGGTAGCGCTCGCCCGCGGCGGCGGCGCGGACCGCCTTGATCAGCTCCAGGTGCGCCGAGTCCTTGAAGAGGTAGCCGCTGGCGCCGGCGTCGAGGGCGCGCCGCGCCAGGGTCAGGTCGCGCTCCATCGTCAGCAGCACGATCGCCGTCTCCGGCGAGTCCTCGCTCAGCTCCGGCACCGCGTCGACCGCCAGCCCGTCGGGCAGGTTGACGTCGAGGACGAGCACGCGCGGCTGCTTCTCCGCGATGATCTCCCGCCCGGCGGCGATGTCACCGGCCTCGCCGACGACCTCCAGGTCGTCCTGCCCCTCGAGCAGCGCCTTCAGCGCGCCCCGCACCACCGCGTGGTCGTCGACCAGGACGACCGTCGTTTTCCCCTCCGCCGCACTCACGCAGCGAGCGTAACGCGTTGCGGCGGACCCGCATCGGGGTTTGTGGCAAATCCCGGATGCCGCTTCCCGGTCGAGGGGAGACGATCAATCGCGGAACAACGTTGTCGCGGCGCGGAAACCAGTCCGCTCCCCAGGTCGAGAGAGTGCCGTCGTCGCGACCTCTATCTCCAGCGCGGTCCTTCTTACCGTCTGGTGGCCACGACCTGTGTCCCCGCCTCACCCTGAGCTACCCGAGCCATATCGGTGAGAGTAAGCAGCAGGTCGGCGTCGAGGCGGCGCGCCAGCAGGGCCGCGGTCAGGTCCTTGTCGATCGCCGCTTCGACTTCGTGCATGGTGCCGTCGCCGTTGAGGGCGATCGGGATGCCGCCGCCCGCGCAGATCACCAGCGCGCCGGAGCCGACCAGCACGCGCAGGCTGCGGACCTCGGCGATCGCGCAAGGCTCGGAATCCTCGCCGTTCACCACTACTTGGGTGAGGACGCTGACCACGTCGCGGTCGGGCAGACGGTTGCGCAGCGCCAGCTCGAGCATGTGCCCGATGCGGGGGACGCTGCCGTGGGTGACGATCACTTCGTGCTCGGCGGTCAGGGACGCCAGCGCGGTGGCGGTCTGCTCTACGTTGCGGCGCTGGAGCGCGTTTCCGCCCAGAGCGACAAGAATTCTCATGCCGACAGGATCGCGCCGATCCGGGCCCTTCCCATCGGCCGAAAACCACATTCCCGCGTGCGGGGTTTTCGCCGGGCTGGGAGCCGTGCGAGACTGCCCCCACGAGTCATGGAGAGCGGGGATAAGCAGCAGATAACGGTCGTCCTCGCCGACGACCACAACGTGATCCGGACCGGCCTGCGGGCGATGCTCGAGGCCGAGGACGATCTGCGGGTGATCGGCGAGGCCGCCGACGCGCCCGGAGCGCGGAAGCTGGTTCGAGACCGCCGTCCCGACGTGCTCGTCCTTGACCTGCAGATGCCGGGAGCCGAGCCGGCGAGCGACGTGCCGGAGCTGCGCGAGGAGGTCCCGGGCACCGCGATCGTCGTCCTCACGATGCAGGCCGACCCACGACGGGCGCGGGAGCTGCTGCGCGTCGGCGCCTCCGGCTACGTCCTCAAGCAGGCGGCCGAGCGGCAGCTGACCGAGGCAATCCGCACCGCCGCCGGGGGCGGCTCCTACATCGACCCCGAGCTGGGGGGCGAAGTGGCCCAGCTCGGCGCCGACCCGCTCGAGCAGCTCGGCGACCGCGACCGCGAGCTATTGCGCCTGCTCGCCCTCGGCCACACCAACCGCGAGATCGGCGAGCAGCTCTACCTCAGCGTCCGCGCGGTCGAGGTTAACCGGGCGAAACTGCTGGAGAAGCTAGGGCTGGAGACGCGCCCCGAACTGGTCCGCTTCGCGATCGCCAATGGGGTCATCGACACCGGCGGCGACAACGACTGAGTAGAAGCGCGTTGGTAGGGAAGGGTGGGTGTGCCTCTCGCTTCCTGGTTCCTCGCCTTTAAGTGGACTTCTCTCGCCAAGTGATCTGTGCGAGGAACAGGACGCCGGGCGCGAGAGGGACACCCACCCCTCCACGAGCCGCCTCAGCTTTTCTGCAGCGGCACCCGGGCTGAGATGTCGGTGCCCTCGCCGGGTTGGGAGCTGACCTCGATCTCGCCGCCGAGAAGCTCGATCCGCTCGCGCATGCCGGTGAGGCCGCGGCCGCTGGTCGAGGTGCTCTGGTCGAAGCCGTCGCCGTCGTCGCGGATGGCGATCCGGATCTCGCTGTCGCCCTCCTGCACGCTCAGGGTCACGTGCGAGGCGTTCGCGTGCTTGACCGCGTTGGTCAGCGCCTCCTGCACGAGTCGGTAGACGAGCCGTTCCTCGTCGCGCCCCGGTTCCTCGCCGATCTCGATCGTCGTCTCGACCTCGACGCTGCCCCGGGCGGAGCTCTCCTCGGCCAGGGCCTGCAGCGCGCCCGCCAGGCCCAGCCGCTCCAGCGCCGCCGGGCGCAGGTCGTTGATTAACCGGTTCAGGTCGTTGATCTGACCCTCCAGCTGGGCCATCGCCTCCTCCGCCGCGCTCTCGATCAGCGCGTCGCGCCGTTCGCCGGTGCTCTGCAGTGCCGTCGCCAGGCTGATTCGGATCGCCGCCAGGTTCTGCAGGGTGTCGTCATGCAGCTCCCGCGCCCAGCGCTCGCGCTCCTTCTCGGCCGACTCGACCTGCTGGCGCAGGCGGTCTGACTCGACCGTCTGCGCGGTCGCCACCGCGGTCGCGGCGCTGGACGCGAACGACTGCAGCAGCCGCAGGTCCTCCTGGTCGAACTCGACGCCGCCGGCTTCGCGGTCGAGCGCCACCAGGGCGCCGACGGCGCGGCCGCGGAAGAGCAGCGGTACGACCAGCGCCGCCTCGGCCTCGAGCCGCTCACGCAGGCGCGCCTTCGAGGGCGGCGAGCCGCGCTCAAGGCGCTGCGAGACCTGTTCCTCCATCGCCGCGCCGAAGACCGAGTCGTCGATCGGCACTTCGATCTCCCGCACGTCCCCCTCGATGCGGCCGGCGCTGGCGGCGACGAAGAGGTGGTCCCCGCGGCGCAGCAGCACCAGCAGAGCACGCGCGTCGACCAGCGCCCGCGCCCGCTTGACGATCAGGTCGAGGACGCGCTCGACGTCGGTCTCGCCGCCGACCGTGCGGGCGATGTCGACCGAGGTCTCGGCCCGCCGCAGCGCCTGCTCGGTCTCGGCCTCGCGTTCGCTGAGGCTGGTGTAGAGGCGGGCATTCTCGATCGCGATCCCCGCCCAGCTCGCCAGCGTCAGCGCCGCTTCCTCGTCGCTGTCGTCGAATTCTTTGGCGCCCTGCTTCTCGGTCATGTAGAGGTTGCCGTAGGTCTCGCCGCGGACCGTGATCGGCACCCCGAGGAAGGAGTGCATCGGCGGGTGGCCGGGCGGGAAGCCGTAAGCGTGCGGGTGGGCGTTGACGTCGCGCAGCCGCAGCGGCACCGGCTCGCGGATCAGCTCGCCGAGGACGCCGCGCCCGCGAGGCAGGTTGCCGATGTCCCGCCGGGTCTCCTCGTCGATGCCGACGTTGATGAAGCGTTCGAGTTCGCGCCGCTCGCGATCAAGCACCCCAAGCGCGGCATAGCGGGCCCCGGTCAGCTCCCGCGCCGCCTCGACCACCGATTTCAGCACCGCCTCGATGTCCAGCTCGGAAAGCAGGCTGTTGCCGACGTCGATCAGCCGTCGGAAGCGTTCTTCCTCGATCCCTTCGGTGGACGAACCCGAACTCTCCATGACTTTCGAATACTCCCACCAATTCGCCGATTTTGGGAGGGGAGCGGGTGCCAAAGGCGAAAGCGACCGCATGGAACGCAAGCTCAGCGTCGGCGACACCCTCAACGAGGTATTCGACATCTACCGCGACCAGGCAGGAGTGCTCTTGCCGGTCGCCTTCTGGTTGTTCC
>Ga0207640_10000151_pt1 | contig 50644 bp, 49 predicted proteins | sample KBSCornC42_FD_184300 | JGI IMG/M metagenome (GOLD analysis project Ga0207640, IMG submission 184300) | Corn rhizosphere microbial communities from Kellogg Biological Station, Michigan, USA - KBS Corn C4-2 (SPAdes) (version 2) | ecosystem: Host-associated > Plants > Roots > Rhizosphere > Soil ... | reverse complement strand
CCGCAGCGCTGCTCAGCCAGCGCCTTGCCGGTGGCGACCTCGCCGGTCTGCTGCGCCGATTCGCCGCTGGCGCCGCCGAGCAGGAGCGGGTGGCCGAAGACGCGCGCTCGGCGACCGCGCAGGCGCGCTTCACCGGTCTCCTGGTGGTGGCGATGCCGACGGGCGGCGCCCTCTTCGCCGAGCTCTTGCAACCCGGCTTCCTCGCCGGGTTGGTCGCCTCACCGCCGGCGGCGGTGCTGCTGGCGCTGGCGGCTGCGCTGCAGGTAGTCGGCTTCTTCGCGATCCGCCGCTTTTCACAGGTGGTCGAGTGAGCGGCGCGGGATTGCTGGCGGGGCTGGCAGTGCTGCTCGCACTGGCTGCCGGCAGGGAGCTGCTGCGCGGCCGGGCCGTTCAGGTGCGCCTGCCGCAGCCTCTCCTCGGCAAGCTGGCCGGAGCGGCCGGCGGGGCGCTGCTCGGGTTCCTGGCCGCGCCCGTCGCGCCGGGGCGGACCTCGCTGCTGGTGCTCGTCGGCCTGCCCGTCGCCGGCTTCCTCTTGCCGGACGCGCTGCGGGAGCGGCGGGCGCGACAGCGGCATCGGCGCCTGGTCGCGGCGCTCCCCGACGCGCTCGACCTGCTCGCCGTCAGCGCCGGCTCCGGCCGCGGGCCGGCGGCGGGGATCGAACAGCTGGCGCGGGCGGGGGAGGGGCCGCTGGCGGAGGAGATGGGGCTGACCGTTGCCGAGCTTTCCTACGGGGTCCCCCTCGGCGCGGCCCTGGCCTCGCTGCGCAGTCGTGTCCGCGGCAACGAGCTGGCAACCCTCGTTGCTGCGATCGAGCGCTCCCGCCGGTTCGGTTCGCCGCTCGCTGACCAACTGCAGCGTCAAGCTGCTGCGCTGCGCCGCGACAGCCGCCGCGCGGTCGAGGAGCGCGCCGCCCGCGCCGCTCCGAAGATCCAGCTCGTCGTCGCGCTGGTCCTGGTCCCCTCGGTCCTGCTGATGATCGCCGCCGGCCTGATCGCCAACGCCGGGACGCTATTGGCTGGTTTCTAGAGCCTCGTCCCGCAGCCGTTGCGCCACGGCGGCGGTGGCGGCGGCGATGCCGTCGAGGTCGGTTGCGTTCTCCTTGTGGCCGTTGACGTAGCAGCAGAGGGCGCCGTTGACGAGCTCGAAGGCGAACTTGTTCGGCGCCGCTTCGTTCAGCCAGACGATGAAGGTGGGGGCGAAGAGGCGGCGCAGCCAGACCGCGTCCTGCTCCTTGCCGGCGAAAATCTCGTACTTCTCGTCGAGCGCCTCGCTCTCCAGCTTCACCCGCTCTTTGTTACCGCGGAAGACGTCCTCGAACTTCTCCAGGGAGCGGAGGCCGAACTTGCGCTGGCAGTAGAGCTCGGGAACGTGGGCGACGCACTCGGGGACTTCGACCAGGCCGAGGGTGTAGCGGTAGTAGTTGGTCTCCCGGTTGCCCTCGCTGTCGGTCGTCTCCTCCTCATAGGTATAGAGAGCGAGGACGCCGTCGATGCCGTCGCCGATCTGGCCGCTGAGGGTGCGGTTGGCGTAGCGGTCGTCGCCCTTCTTCAGCAGCGGCGTCACCTGTGGCAGCGGTCCCTTGCCGCCGAGGACGAGCCCGCGCTGCTGGGCGTAGGAGTCGAAGAAGGCGTCGGCGGCCTTCGAGTCGGCGATCACGAAGACGATTAGGACGGAGACGAAGAAGACGCCGACCGCGGCCGCGCCGCCGATCGCCGGTCCGATCAGGGCGGCCCCGGCTACCCCGGCGGCGATCACGAAGACCGCGATCAGGATCCAGGTCAGCGGCTTGCGCATCAGTCGCTTGAAGTGGAAGCCACGAAGGTCGTTGGCGTCGTCGGGCGCAGTTTCCGCCGCCGCGTTTGCCTCGGGGGTCGTAGCCACGGATCGCAACCTACCGCGCCGCCGCGGATGCAAACGGGGTTGCAGAGGGGGGTCGTGTTGCAAAGTGGGGGAGAGTGGGTTATTGTGGCGATCGAGTTGAAGCCCAGGACCGGGGTGGTGAGGTTCCTCCCACCTCATCACTCCGGTCCCTTTTCGTTTCTGTCTTTCTCCCCCCGTTTCAGAAAGGACTCGCGAGGTGCCGTTCCGGGGTCTCTACGAGCACAGCCTCGATTCCAAGGACCGGCTCACGGTTCCCTCTCGCTTCCGGGCTTCCCTCGCTGACGGAGTCGTTCTCTCCAAGGGCTTCGACCCCTGCGTCTGGGTGCACACGACCGAGGAGTTCGAGCAGCTCTCCGACCGCTTCCTCTCGCCGCACAGCCCCTTCGGGCGCGATGCGCGCCAGCTGCGCCGCCGCTTCCACGGTGGCTCCTTCGACGAAACGCTCGACTCCGCCGGGCGCATCCGCATCCCCAAGCCGCTGATCGAGCACGCTGGCCTCGACGGCAACTGCGTCGTGATCGGCGCCGGCGAGTACCTGGAGATCTGGAACGCCGACGCCTGGGCCAAGCAGGAGGAAGAACTCGACGCCGCCGCCCCCGAAATCGCCGAGGGCCTAGCCGCCGCCGGCCCCACCGCGTAACCATGAGACTGAATGCAGCCGCAGCCCACACCTACCCGTCACCCCGGGTGCCGACGCGACCATCACTTCGGCCCGTCGAGGTCGTCATGAGCGAGCACGAGCCTGTACTCGCTCCCGAGCTGGTCTCGCTGCTGGCGCCCGAGCCAGGGCAGATCGCGGTCGACTGCACCTTCGGCGCCGGCGGTCACGCCCGCCAGGTCGCCGAGCTGATCGGGCCGGAGGGGACGCTGATCGGGATCGACCGCGACCCCGCCGCACAGGAGCGCTTCAACCGCTTCTCCGTCCAGGTTCCCTGCCGCACCCTTTTCATCGGCGCCGACTTCGCTGCAGGACTTCTTGCGCTGCAGGGCGAAGGAGTCCGCCCAGACATGGTCTACATGGATCTGGGGATGTCCTCGATGCAGGTCGATGCGCGTGAGCGGGGCTTCTCCTATTCCTACGACGCGCCGCTCGACATGCGGATGGACACGCGGCAGAAGTTCACCGCGGCCGACCTTGTCAACGAGTGGCCGGAGGCGCGGATCGCCCAGGTACTGCGCCGCTTCGGCGAGGAGCGCCACGCGGGTGGGATCGCGCGGGAGATCGTCCGCCGCCGCCCGCTCTCGACCACTTCCGAGCTGGTCGACGCGATCAAGGCGGGAATGCCCGCTTCAGCCCGCTTCGGCGCCGGCCACCCGGCCAAGCGCAGTTTTCAGGCGATCCGGATCGCCGTCAACGGTGAGCTTGAGGCGCTGACCGACGCGCTGCCGCTGGCCTGGTCACAGCTGAAGGTCGGCGGACGCTTCGCCGCGATCTCCTTCCATTCGCTCGAGGACCGGCCGGTGAAGCAGTTCCTCGCCGCCAAAGCGCGCGGCTGCATCTGCCCGCCCGAGCTGCCGGTCTGCGTCTGCGGCCACGAGCCCGAGGCAGAACTGCTGACCCGTCGCGCGATCTCGCCGGAGGCCGAGGAGGCGGAGCGCAACCCGCGCTCGCGCTCGGCCCACCTGCGCGCTGCCGTGAAGATCGCCGAGGAGCAGCCAGTGGGGGAGACCGGCTGATGGCCGTCGCCGTTCCCAGGAGTCGTCCGGTCAGGGCACCGGCGCCCTCGCGCACGACGCCGCCGCCCAAACGCAAAACTCCCGTCCGCAAACCGGCCACCAAACGGGCGCCCGCGGCCCGACCAAAACTTGCCGTAGTCGCCGGCCGCACCGCCGTCGCGGTCCGCGACCTGCCCGACTCCGGCCTCGTCGTGCGGATGACCCAGGGGCGCCTCTGGATTGGCGTCCTCGGCGTCCTCCTGGTCGGGATCGTCGCCCTCAACGTCGCCACCCTCAGCTTCGCCGCCACCTCCGGCAAGGTCGACGAAGCGATCACCGCGCTGGAAAAAGAGAACTCGATGCTGGAAAGCCGCGCCGCCCAGCACTACAGCACCGCCCGCGTCCGCAACGAGGCCGCCGAACTGGGGCTGGCGATGCCGACCACTGAAGAGCCGAAGCTGATCGAAGCGAAGCCCGGCGACGTCGCCACCGCCGCAGCCCGCCTCGCTGCCGCCGGTGGCTAGGGGAGCATTCCCCGAATGCGCTTGATCGAGCGGCGGATCGGGCTCCTTTTCGGCGGCTTCCTCCTTTGCTTCCTCATCATCTTCGGCCGTGCTTTCTGGCTGCAGGGCGTCCAGGGTTCGAAGCTCGCCTCCGAAGCGGTCTCCCAACAGACCGAGGTCGTCACCGTCCCCGGTCTGCGCGGGGACCTGCTCGACCGCCGCGGCAACAAGCTCGCCGCCTCCGAAGACGCGGCGACGATCTATGCCACCCCGTATCAGGTGAAAAACCCGCCGCAGGCGGCCGCGCAGCTGGCGCCGATCCTCAAACAGCCGAAAGGGCAAGTGCTGGAAGCGCTGAGCGCCGAAGGCGGCTTCTCCTACGTCGCCCAGAAAGTCGACCTCAGCACCGTGGCGAAGGTGGAAGCACTCGACCTGGAAGGGATCGGCGAGCTGCCGGACACTCGTCGCACTTACCCGCAGGGTGAGATGGCGGGGCAGGTGATCGGCGCCGTCGGCTCCAAGAACCAAGGGCTGACGGGGCTGGAGATGGGAGAGGAAGAAGTGCTCGGCGGCAGCGACGGCGAACGGCGGATCGTCAACGACGCGCTCGGCCAGGCAATCCGGATGGAAACGGTGAAGGAAGCCGAAGACGGCGAAGACATCGAACTCACCCTCGACCCGGTGATCCAGCAGAAGACCGAAGAAGTGCTGAATGGAGTGGGAGAAACCTACGCGCCGACGGGGGCCACGGCGATCGTCGTCGACCCACGCAGCTCGCAGGTCCTGGCGATGGCGAACTGGCCGCCGGTCAACCCCGAAGACCTCTCCGAAGTCAGCAACGAAGACTTGATGAACAAGGCGACCGGCTTCAACTACGAACCGGGCTCGACCTTCAAGGCGTTCACCGTCGCCGCCGCGCTGGAAGAAAAACTGGTGACGCCGACGACCGAATTCGTGTTGCCGCCGACGATCCAGGTCGCCGATCGGACGATCAAAGACGCCGAGGAACGCGGTACCGAAACGATGAGTGTCGGCCGCATTCTCGCCCAGTCCTCGAACGTGGGGGCGGTCACGATCGGCGAGAAGGTCGGCGCCACCAAATTCAGCAAGTGGATCGACAAGTTCGGTTTCGGCAAGCCGACCGGCATCCAGTTCCCGAACGAGGAATCGGGGATCGTCCCCAAGCTCGACGAATACTCCGGCTCGACGATCGGGAACCTGCCGATGGGGCAGGGCCTGGCGGTGACGCCGATCCAGATGGTGGAGGGCTACACCGCGATCGCCAACGGCGGGATGCTGAAACCGCCGCAGCTGGTCAAGCGGGTCGGGGAAGAAAAGATCAACGAGCCGAAGGGCAAACGTGTGATCTCCTCGCAGGTTGCCGGTGAGATCCGCGAAATGCTCGAAGGAGTGCTGGCGCCCGGCGGCACGGCGTCGGAGGTCAGCGTCCCCGGCTACAGCCTGGCGGGCAAGACCGGAACCGCGCAGGTCGCCGAAAACGGCGGCTACTCGGAGACCAAATACATCGCCTCCTTCATCGGCTTCGCCCCGGCGCAGAACCCGCAGCTACTGGCGGCGGTGATCGTCAACGAACCGCAGGGGGAAATCTACGGCGGTTCAGTGGCGGCGCCGGCCTTTGGGCAGATCGCGGAATTCGCCCTGCCTTACCTCGGTGTCCCTCAGGAATAATCGGCTGCGGATGAATCTGGCCGAGCTTGTCGCGGGGCTGCCGGGGGCGCGGGTTCTCGGGGATGCCGCCGTAGGAGTGGTTGATCTTCAGTACGACAGCCGCAAGGTTGAGCCGGGGTCACTCTTCTTTTGTGTGGTGGGGGAGAAGGTGGATGGGCATGAGTTCGGGCCGCGGGCGGTTGAAGATGGTGCTGCGGCGCTGGTGGTTGAGCGGGAGCTGACCGAATTGGCGGTGCCGCAGGTGGTGGTCCCGGATTCGCGGGCGGCGATGGCGCCGTTGGCGGCGCGGTTTTGGGGTGATCCGACGGCGCGGCTGCGGGTGGTTGGGGTGACCGGGACGAATGGGAAGACGACCACCGCCTTCCTGGTCCGCGAGATCCTCCAGGCTGCCTCCTTCTGTTGCGGCCTGCTGGGGACGGTGAAGCAGGTGGTCGGCGGGGTGGAGAAGGAAGTGGTGCGGACGACGCCGGAGGCGATCGAGCTGCAGGCGACCTTCCGGCAGATGCTCGAGGGCGGCGACGAAGCCTGCGCGATGGAGGTCTCTTCGCACGCGATGGCGCTGCACCGCGCCGACGCGATCCACTTCGAGGTCGCCCTCTTCACCAACCTCACCCAGGATCACCTCGATTTCCACGCCGACATGGAGGACTACTTCCTCGCCAAGCGCAAGCTGTTCGAGGCGGGGCCGAAGGTGAAGATCGTCAATGTCGACGACCCCTACGGTCGCCGCCTCGCCGAGGAATTCGAGTGCGTCACCTTCTCCGCCGAGGGCGCCGAGGCCGACTACAGCGCCCGCGACGTCGAGTTCGACGCGCTCGGAGCGAGCTTCAGCCTTGGCACGCTGCGGCTGCGGACGGCGCTGCCCGGTCACTTCAACGTCGCCAACGCGCTCGGCGCCTTCGCCGTAGCGGAGGCGATGGGGGTGGGAGGCGACATCGCCGCCGCCGGGCTGGCGCGGGCGGCGCGGGTGCCGGGCCGGTTCGAGCCGGTCGACGAGGGGCAGGCGTTCGGGGTCCTGGTCGACTACGCGCACACCCCCGACTCGCTGGAGAACGTGCTGCGGGCGGCGCGGCGAATCACCACCGGGCGGGTGATCTCGGTCTTCGGCGCCGGCGGCGACCGCGACCGCGACAAGCGTCCAAAGATGGGCCGGGCCGGCGCCGAGCTCTCCGACTTGGCCGTGATCACTTCAGACAACCCGCGCTCGGAGGACCCGGCCCAGATCGTCGCCGAAGTGGCGGCGGGCGCTGAGGGCGCCAAGGAGCTGGAGGTGATTGTCGACCGGCGCGAGGCGATCGCGCTGGCGCTGGAGCGGGCACGGCCTGGCGACACCGTCGTCATCGCCGGCAAGGGGCACGAGCAGGGACAGGAGTTCGAGGGCGGGCGGAAGATCCCCTTCGACGACCGCGAGGTGGCACGCGAGGAGCTCGGGAAACTGGGAACGCCGGCGTGAACCTCTCGCCCGCGGAGATCGCCGCCGCGCTCGGGGCGGAGGTGCTTGCGGAGGGCTCGCCAGAGCCGCCGCGGCGGGCAGTCATCAACTCCAGCGAGGCGGGTCCCGGCGACCTCTTCTTCGGCCTCCGCGGCGAGAAGGTCGACGGCGGCAAGTTCGCCCCCGCGGCAATCGACGCCGGCGCCTGGGGCGTGGTCGTCGGCTCTTCCTTCAAAACGCTTTTCTCTCCGCATAGCGGAAACAAAGGCGTTCTCACCCGGGAGGGCACCGGCGCTTGGGTTTTCGTCGTCGAGGACCCGCTCGCCGCCATGCACGCGCTCGCTCGCGCCTGGCGGCGCGCGCTCGGTGCCCGCGTCGTTGGCGTCACCGGCTCGGTTGGCAAGACCTCGGTCAAGGACATCGCCCGGGCGCTACTGCCGGGCAGGGTCCACGCCAGCCCCGAAAACTGGAACACCGAGATCGGGTTGCCGCTGACGATCCTGGAGGCGCCCGACGACACCGAGGTGCTGGTGGTGGAGATGGCGATGCGCGGGAAAGGGCAGATCGCCGAACTCGTCGCGATCGCCGAGCCCGAGGTGGCGGTGATCACCAATATCGGGCCGGTCCACGTCGAGTTGCTCGGCTCGATCGAGGCGATCGCCGCGGCCAAGGCCGAGATCCTCGACGACCTGGCGCCGGGCGGGACCGCGGTGGCGCCGGTCCACGCCGGTGAGCTGGAGCCGCACCTGCAGCCGATTCCCAGGCAGCTGCGCTTCGGCAGCGGCGGCGACGTCGAAGCGACGGACGTCAAGGTCGTCGATGGTGTCACCGAGGCCAGCGTCTGGATCAGGGACGAGAGCCAGCGCTTCCACTTCCCCTTCACCGAGGCCCACAACCTGACCAACGCGCTGGCCGCGATCGCCGCCGGCGTCGCCCTCGGCGCCGACCTCGCCGGTATGGCCGACCGCGCTGCGAGCATAGGATTCTCCCGCTTCCGCGGTGAGCGCTTGGAGCTTCCCGGCGGGATCGTCCTCGTGAACGACTCCTACAACGCCAACCCGGTGTCGATGCGCGCGGCGCTCGACCATCTTGCCTCGCTCGGGGCGGAGCGCTCGGTCGCCGTCCTCGGCGAAATGGGCGAGCTCGGGCCCGATTCGCCGAGCTTCCACCGCGAGGTGGGGGAGCACGCCCGCGCCGCCGGGATCGACTTCGTCCTCGGGGTCGGCGCGCCGGCCCGCGACTACGACCCCGACGAACTCGTCGCCGACCCCGGCGAGGCCGCCGAGCTGCTGGCGGCGCGGCTGGAGCCGGGGGACGCGGTGCTGGTCAAGGGCTCGCGCTCGGCCGGGCTCGAGGCGGTCGCCGAACAGCTGCCGGAGCTGATGGAGGCGGGCGATGGGTGAAGTCCTGATCGCCGGCATGGCGGCGATGCTGATCTGCATCTTCCTCGGCCCCAAATTCATCGAGTACCTGCGGGTGAAGGAGTTCGGGCAGCACATCCGTGAGGACGGGCCGCAGGAGCACCACGCCAAGGCGGGGACGCCGACGATGGGCGGGCTGATCGTCTTCGCCTCGATCTGCGTCCCGTTCCTCGTCCTCTCCGATCGCGACGCGCAGAGCATGGCCGTCTTCGGGGTGGCGATGGGCTGCGCCGTGCTCGGCTTCGCCGACGACTACATCAAGATCGTCAAACGCCGCTCGCTCGGCCTCGCCGGACGCTGGAAGCTGCTCGGCCAGTTGCTCCTCGCCTTCGGCCTCTGGTGGGTCGCCCGCCACTCGGTCGGCCTCGAACCGACCCTCTACTTCCGCATCGGCGACGGCAGCATCGACCTCGGCCCGGTCCTCTACTTCGTCCTCGTCTTCCTCGTGATCGCCGGCACCTCGAACGGGGTCAACCTCACCGACGGCCTCGACGGCCTCGCCGCCGGCTCCTGCGCGATCGTCCTCCTCGCCTACACGGCGATCGCCTTCGTTGCCAACGAGCAGCAGAACCTGGCGCTGCTCTCCGCCTGCCTAGTCGGCGCCTGCATCGGTTTCCTCTGGTACAACGCCTTCCCGGCCTCGATCTTCATGGGCGACACTGGCTCACTCGGCCTCGGCGGCGCGATCGGCGCCCTGGCGGTGATGACCCAGACCGAGGTGCTGCTGATCATCATCGGCGGCATCTTCGTGATCGAGGCGCTCTCGGTCCTGCTCCAGGTCTTCGCCTTCAAGACCTTCCGCCGCCGCGTCCTGCTGATGGCCCCCCTGCACCATCACTTCGAGATGATGGCCTGGTCGGAGACGAAGATCATGCTCCGCTTCTGGATCATCGCCGCCGTCTGCTCGGGGATCGGCTTCACTTTGTACCAGCAGTCGATCGGCAGCTGAGTATGGCCAGGCACGGGCAGGGCCGTTACGGGTCCGTATCTCCCTCCTCTGAGTCTGGCCCCGCGCCCCTCTTCCTTGCACGCCTGGTCAGCAAGCCGAGTAAGCCGATGAGCAAGTTGAGTGAGAAGAAAAGGGGGCTGACGATCAAAACGGCAGCTTGGATCACGATGATCGCCAGGACCACCAGCATCAGCATTCGAGCTGTTCTCACCTCGAGCCCTAGCCGCGTGATCCGCTCGTAGAGAGCGACTGCCTGCTCTGCCGTTCCGCTGTCCTCCAGATTTTGAAGGCAGGCTTCTTCGAATGCTCGCTCTAGATCTCTTCGTGACTTTCTCGATCGAGTCTTGAGGCTCGGCGACCCCGATGTGGGCTGTCCTGGACTGCTGAAGGCGAATTCACGATTTGACTGCGAATCTTGGGACGGCTTCGAGTCCGACATTGGTCTCTCCTGATCGCCGCGCGGGCACCGGCCATCGACCTGCAGGCAGGCAACGCTCAGAAGAGTCCTGGCCCGAAACCGACTGAAGGCGAAGCAGGAACAGCCGGAGGGCGGAGCTTCTATGCCATGGCAGGATGAATGAGTGCTTTGCGGTCATTTAGAGGATTGAAAAGTTGCAGTGCATCGGCAGGGAGCAGCGAAGCTGCTGTGCCTGTGATCTGGCTCTGTGAGTGCACTGTCAGCAGGCTGAGTTGCCTGTTCTTTCCAATCCTCAGGACCGCCGCGACACACGCGAAAAGGGAACTGGCGAGACCGAGGGTTAGTCCTGAAACCGGGGTGAGAGCTGCGTAGAGGAGATGCGGGGTGGCAGCTGAGGCTGCTCCTGCAAATGCCATAAGGGCTAGGGCGGCCACTGCCGCCAGAGCGAGACGCTTCAGCTGTTTCATCCTGCTTCTCCTCTCGGTCTTTGAGATAGGGCGCCCGGGGGTTTGAGCGAGGGATGAGGGCTCACCTCGATGTCCGTCCCTTGATGCAAACGTGTTCCCTGGATGCGCTCAGGAGAACTTAAATTATTCACGAATTCATGTCAAGGTACGAGTCTGTCTCAGGGCCTTTGTGACGGATTCGATGGATCGACGAGCCCGTGGCGGCAGAATCCCCTGTTGTGCCAGAGGTAGAGGTAACGGCAGGGCCGATCGATTACGGCGACAGCGGTGGCGAGGGTCGGCCGGTCGTCTTCATCGGCGGGCTGCCGCACGACGAGAGCCTCTGGGACGGGGTGATCGCCGAGCTGGCGCCGCAGTTCCGCTGCCTGACGCCGGTGCTGCCGCTGGGCGCCCAGCGCAAAGCCCTGCGCCGAGACGCCGACCTCTCGCTGGTCGGGCTGTCGCGCATGGTCACCGAGTTCCTCGAGCGGCTCGACCTGAAGGACGCCGTCGTCTGCTTCAACGACTGGGGCGGCGCCCAGACGATGGTCTCCCACGGCGGGACCGACCGCGTCGGCGCCTTCGTCCTCGTCTCCTGCGAGACCGCCGACAACTACCCGCCCGGCGTGGCTGGCCGAATCGCGGCGCTTTCGGGCTTCATGCCTGGCGGCTTTGGGGTGATGCGCTTCGCCCTCTCCTCGCCGGCGCTGCGCCGCCTGCCGTTCACCTACGGCCGGATGAGCAAGCGCGGCGTCTCCGACGAGCTGATGCACCGCTGGCTGCAGCCGCTGAAGCGCCCCGAGATCCGCCGCGACACCCGCAAGTACGTCCGCGACGTCCGCCACGGCAGGCGCGAGATGCGGGCCGCGACGCCAAAGCTGCGCTCCTTCGAGCGCCCGGTCCTCGTCGTCTGGGACGAGGAGGGAACGATGATGCCCAACAGCGAGGGCCGCCGCCTCGCCGACTCCTTCCCCAACTCAAAGTACGTCGAGCTGCCCGACTGCTACACCCTGATCCCCCTCGACCAGCCGCAAGCGCTGGCGCGCGAGATCCGGCAGTTCGCAGCTCCCTAGCCGTTCCGTGGTTCCTATCGGACGTATTTAGTCCGTAAGGAACCACGCAACAGGTCCGCCCGATCCGATCGCGAAGCTTCAGGCGTGCCGCAGCGCATCCCGGCCAAGGAGATTCGTCCGCCCCTGCCCAAGGGGCCGTTTCTCGTGGTCGGCCTGGCGCGCTCTGGCCAGGCCGCGGCGCGGATGCTGGCGGGGCGGGGGGAGGCGGTGCGGGCGGTGGATTCGGGGCATCCGGAGGGGGCGGCAGGGTTGGAGGGGGTTGGCGTCGAAGTCTTCCTGGATAGGGATGGACTGGCACAGCTCGAGGGGACGCGGACCGTCGTCAAGAGCCCGGGAGTTCCCCGGGAGGCACCGGTGATCGCAGCCGCGCTGGAGCGTGGAATCGAGGTGATGGGGGAGGTCGAGTTGGGCTGGCGGGCGCTGCCCAACCGCTTCGTCGCCGTCACCGGGACCAACGGCAAGACGACCACGGTCGAGCTGCTGGGCCACCTCTACCGCACGGCCGGTGAGCCGGTGGCGGTGGCGGGGAACGTCGGCGCCCCGCTGGCCGGTTTGGTCGGCGAGGTGCCTGGTGACGACACGATCGTCTGCGAGTGCTCCAGCTTCCAGCTTGAAGACACGGTCGCCTTCGCGCCCGAGTGCGCGGTGTTCCTCAACCTCGCGCCCGACCACCTCGACCGCCACCACGATCTCGAGTCCTACCTGCAGGCGAAGCTGCGGATCTTCGCCAACCAGGGCAACGATGACGTCGCCGTCTACAACGCCGACGACCCCTTCCTCGCCGACATCGACCTCGGCGGCTGCGCCCGCCGCGTCGCCTTCTGCCACGGCGCCGCCCCCGACTGCGAGGTCGCCGTCGCCGAGGGGACGATCTTCTACGACGGCGAGCCGCTGCTGCCGGTCGCCGAGCTCGGCCTTTTCGGCGAGCACAACGTCGCCAACGCGATGGCCGCCGCCACCGCGGCGCTGGCGATGGGGATCGACCGCGAGGCGGTGCGTGAGGGCCTGCGCAGCTTCGCGGGCGTCCCGCACCGTTTGGAGCAGGTGGCCGAGATCGACGGCGTCCGCTTCGTCAACGACTCGAAGGCGACCAACGTCGCCTCGGCCACGGTCGGGATCCGCGCCTTCGACGGCGGCGTCCACGCGATCCTCGGCGGCAGTGAGAAGAACGAGCCGTTCACGCCGCTGATCGACCCGATCCGCGAGCGAGCCCGCGCCTGTTACCTGCTGGGGGCCACCACCGAGCGGATGGCGCGGGAGCTGGCGCCGGTGCTCGAAGCTGGGGTGGAGCTGCACCGCTGCGCTGACCTCGAGGACGCGGTGCGGCGCGCGGCCGCCGCCGCAACCGCCGGCGAGGTCGTCCTGCTCTCGCCCGCCTGCGCCAGCTTCGACGCCTTCGAGAACTTCGAACGCCGCGGCGACCGCTTCCGCGAGATCGTCGCGGAGCTGCAGCGATGAGCGCCGCCGCACTCCCCCTCGGTCGCCGCAAGGCGACCAAGAAGAAAGCCAAGAAGCGCGCCCGCCCGCGTCCGCGCCCGCTCGAGTACAGCCTGCTCCTCACCGCCACCCTCTGCCTGCTGGCGCTGGGAGCGGTGATGGTCTTCTCCGCCAGCTCGACCACCAAAGTGCTGCAGGAAGGCGGGCTCTCGAGCAGCGCCTACTACCTGAAGCGCACGTTGATCTTCGGCTCGGTCGCCCTCCTGATCATGCACGTGACCGCGCGGATCGGGCTCGACAAGATCCGCAACCTGACGCCGCTCCTGCTCGGCGGCTCGATCTTCCTGCTCCTCGTCGTCCTCGGCGCCGGCACCGAAGTCAACGGCGCCACCCGCTGGATCGGTGGCGGTGCCCTGCAAATCCAGCCCTCGGAGCTGACGAAGGTGGCGCTGATCCTCTACGGCGCCGACCTCCTGGCCCGCAAACCGAAGCGGGTGCGCTCGCTGGAAGGGATCATGCCCTTCCTCCTCGTCACCGGCGCCTCCTGCCTGCTGATCATGCTCCAGCCCGACATGGGGACGACGATGGTGATCGTCTTCTCGGTCGCGGCGATGCTGATCGCCGCCGGCGTGCGCCCGGTCGACCTCGGCAAGATCGCGCTGGTGATCGGCGGCCTGATGCTGCTGATGGCGGTCGTCGAGCCCTACCGGATGGCGCGCCTCACCTCCTTCCTCAACCCCAGCGCCTCGGCCGAAGGCGCCGGCTTTCAGGCGGCGCAGGCGAAGATCGCGCTCGGCTCGGGCGGGATCTTCGGGGTCGGGATCGGCAACGGCGTCTCCAAGGCCTTCTACCTGCCCGAGGCTCACACCGACATGATCACCGCCGTGATCGGCGAAGAGCTGGGGCTCGTCGGCATCAGCGCCCTCGTCGGCCTCTTCGGGATGCTCGGCTATGCCGGCCTGAAAACGGCGCAGAAAGCGAAGGACAACTACTCGAAGCTGCTGGTCGCTGGGCTCACCTCGCTGGTCCTGGTCCAGGCGACGATCAACCTCTTCGCGGTGATGGGGCTGGCGCCGCTGACCGGGGTGCCGCTGCCCTTTGTCTCCTACGGCAACAGCAGCCTGATGGCGACGCTGTTCGCCGTCGGCCTGATTCTCAACGTGGCCCGTGGCGGCCGGGCGAAGGCGTCGCGCGCGAGGACGCCCACCGGCGCTGGCAAACTGCGCGTCGTCGAAGGCGGGCGCGCGCCCGCGAGTCAAAGGAGCAGATCGAGCGGTGCCAGGAAAGCCAAGAGTGGTCGTGGCGGCGGGGGGAACCGCGGGGCACGTGGTGCCCGCCATGGCGGTCGCCGACGAGCTTCGGGCTAGCGGCGCCGAGGTCAGCTTCCTCGGCACGCGCGAGCGGATCGAGGCGGAGCTGGTCCCCGCTGCCGGTTACGAGATCGACTTCGTCAAGGTGCGAGGGATCGACCGCCGCAACCCCCTAAAGGCCGCCCGCGCCGGGGTCGAGGCGCTGGGCGCCGTCGGCGAAGCGCGTAAGGCGCTGCGGCGGCGCGGTGCCGACGTGGTGATGGGCGGCGGCGGCTTCGTCGCCGGGCCGGCGGGGCTGGCCGCGGCGATGACGCGGACGCCGCTGGTCCTGACCGAGGCCGACAGCCATCTCGGTCTCGCCAACCGCCTGCTGGCGCGACGGGCGCGGCGTGTCTGCCTCGCCTTCCCGATCGAGGGACGGGAGGAGGAGCCCTACCTGGTCACCGGGCGGCCGGTGCCGAAAGCCGTCCTCGAAGGCGATCGCGAGCGGGCGCGGGCGCGGTTTGGCATCGCCGCTGACGCCAAGGTGCTGCTCGTGGTTGGCGGCAGCCAGGGAGCGCGCTCGATCAACTTCGCCGCGGTCGAGGCGTTTGCCGTGCGTTCTCGCGACTTCCACGTGCTCCAGATCGCGGGCAAGCGGGACTTTCCGGAGCTGGAGGCCAGGCTCGCCGCCTCTCCTCACGCCGAGAGCTACACCCTGCTCGACTACGAGCCGAACCTCGGCGACGCGCTTGCCGCCGCCGACCTGGTGCTCGGTCGCTCGGGCGGCTCGATCTTCGAGGTGGTGGCGGTGGGGCGACCGGCGATCCTCGTGCCATATCCCTTCGCCACCGCCGACCACCAGAGCGCCAACGCCGAGTGGATGCGAAGCGGCGGGGCGGCAACGGTGATCGCGGACGCGGAGCTGACCGCGGACCGTCTGGCGGCCGAGGTCGGAGCCGTGCTCGGCGACGACGCTCGTCTGGTGGAGATGGCGGCCGCTGCGCGTCGGCTGGCCAAGCCCGACGCCGCCCGCAGGATCGCCGACGAGGTACTGGAGGCAGCGCGGTGAGCGAGTGGCGCGGGCGGCAGCTCCACTTCATCGGCATCGGTGGCGCCGGGATGAGCGGGCTGGCGCTGGTCTGCACCCGGCTCGGCGTTACCGTCACCGGCAGCGACCGCAGCGACTCCTCTTATATGGAGCGGTTGCGCGAGGCGGGACTGGAACCCGCGGTCGGGCACGACGCCGCCAACCTGCCGGAGGGGGCCGAGGTGGTGGTCTCGACCGCGATAGGTGAGGACAACCCGGAGCTGGCGCTGGCGCGCGAGCGCGGCATCGAGCCGATCCACCGCGGTCAGCTGCTGGCAGAGCTCTGCGCCGAGAAGAGACTGATCGCCATTGCCGGCACCCACGGCAAGACGACCACCACCGCGATGACCGCCTGGGGGCTGCGGGCGATCGGCGCCGACCCCGCCTTCTTCGTCGGCGGCGAGGTGCCGGGCCTCGGTCCCGACGGCAGCACCGCCAACGCCGGCTGGGGCGAGGGGGAGTGGGTCGTCGCCGAGGCCGACGAGAGCGACGCCAGCTTCCTGCGCCTGCGGCCGGAGGTGGCGGTCGTCACCAACGTCGAGATGGACCATCACTCGCGCTGGGGCTCGCTGGCCGAGCTGCACGAGGCCTTTCGCAGCTTCGTCGGCCCGGCACGGGGGCTGGTCGTGCCGGCGGACGAGGACATCGGCTGGCTGGGGCAGAGGGGGGAGGAAGCGCGCTTCGACGCCGCGGCGCCGGGCCCGGCGGAGCTGGAGCTGGCGGTGCCCGGCCAGCACAACCTCCGCGACGCCCGCGCCGCGCTCGGCGCGATCGAGCTGGCGGGCCTCGACGTGGCGGCGGCCGCCGAGGCGCTCACCCGATTCCCCGGCGTCCACCGCCGGCTCGAGTTGAAAGGCTCGCGCGGGGCGGTCCATATATATGACGACTACGCCCACCACCCGACCGAGGTGCGCGCCGCCCTCTCGGCCCTGCGGGAACTGCGGCCCTCGCGCCTGATCGCGGCCTTCCAGCCCCACCTCTACTCGCGGACGAAGGCGCTGACGCAGGAGTTCGGCGCCGCTCTCACGCTCGCCGACGAGGTCGTGGTCCTCGACGTCTACCCGGCCCGCGAGCAGCCGGTCGGCGAGCTGGCCGGCGTCAGCGGCCTGCAGGTCGCCCAGGCGGCCGCCGAGCGGATGGGTGGAGGACCGGTCTGGTGGCTGCCAGAGATCGAGACTGCGCAGCGCGCGCTGGCCCAGCGCCTGGATCGCACCCAGGAGGTTGGCGAGGCGCCAATCCTGGTCACGATCGGCGCCGGCGACATCGTCAAGCTGGGAGAGTCCCTGGTCACCGAGCCGGTGGCGTTGACGGAGGCGGGACAGTGAGCACGCCGCCCGACGGAGTGGAGCGCGACTTCCCGCTGGCGCGCCTGACGACCGTCCGCACCGGCGGCGCCGCCGACTGGTTCGCGCGGCCGGGCGACGAGGAGGCGCTGGTCGCCGCCCTGCGCTGGGCCGACGAGGAAGGGCTCGCGGTGGGGGTGATCGGCTCGGGGTCGAACCTGCTGGTCGCCGACGACGGCTTCCACGGGCTGGCGCTGAAGCTGAACGGTGGGCTGGCGGAGATCGAACGGGAAGGCGATCGCGTCGTCTGCGGCGGCGGCTACCGCTTTCCCTCGGCCGCGGCGAAAACCGCTGGCTGGGGTCTCTCTGGCCTCGAGTTCGGGATCAACATCCCCGGCACCACCGGCGGGGCCGTGCGGATGAACGCCAACGCCTACGGCGGCCAGCTGGCGCTGGCGCTCGAGTGGGTCGACGTCGCCACCGCCGCCGGCACCGACCGCCGCCGGCCCGATCAGCTCGGCTTCGAGTACCGCCGCTCGAACCTGCGCCCGGGCGAAGTCGTCGCCCGCGCCTCCTTCCAGCTGCAGCCCGCCGACCCGGAGGAGGTCCGCGCCACCTTGGCCGGCATGCGCGAGCGCCGGCGCGAGGCGCAGCCCTCGGGGATCAAGACCTTTGGCTCGACCTTTAAGAACCCGGAGGACGAGAAGGCGGAGGGCAAATCGGCGGGGCAGCTGCTGGAGGCGGCCGGCTGTCGCGGCCTCCGCCACGGCGGCGCCCGCTTCTCCGAGAAGCACGCCAATTTCGTCGAGAACGACCGCGATGCCAGCACCGCCGACGTGCTGGCGCTGATGGCGGCGGGAAGGCGCCGCGTCTTCGAGCGCTTCGGCGTTGTGCTGGAACCCGAGGTGCAGGTCCTGGGGGAGGTCGAGTGGCCCGACTGGGATCTGTGAGGCCGCGACTGGCGGTCGGGGCGCTGATCGCCGTCCTCGCCCTGGTTGCCGTCTACTGGTTCGTGATCCGCCAGGACACCGCCGAGCCGACGGTGTTGGTGCCGCGACTGGCGGCGACGATCGGCGAAGGGTCAGAAGCGGTCGGCGTCTCCGCCGACGGGGCGCTGGTGCGCTGGCTGCCGCTGCCGGAAGACCCGCCGCTGCCGCGACTGCCGCTGGAAGACCTGCCGAAGGGGGGGCGGGTGAAGGGGCCGGCGCTGGAACAGGTGCGCATCCTCGCCGCCGTCCCAGACGAACTGCGTCCCTATGTCGAAAGCAGCTTCTACGGCGACAGCGGGGTCGACGTCAACCTCACCACCGGGATCGAACTGCGCTTTGGCGACGCCACCAAGGCGAGGAAGAAGTGGCGCGCGGCAGCCGCGGTTCTCGCCGATCCGGAAATAACCGCGCTCGATTATGTAGACCTGCATGCCCCGAGCCGCCCCGCCTACGAAGGCGAAGAACACGAACTGCCACCCGCACCCTGAACCAGCCCTCAGGTCTCACAAACCGCTTTGGCAAGCGGTCCCGCAAAGTCTCAAGTAAAGGGTGAGGGTAGGCAAACCCTCAACCCTTGGTTGAGATATCCGCCTGCAGGATGCCTCCCGCTGGTTTGACAGAACCCCGGGAATGCCCTACGTTCAAGCGCAATTTCCGCCGTTCCTTCAGCCCCTCGAACCCTAGAGTGTTGCTGAAGGCTCGGACGGAACAAAGGCTCAACTCAACTCAAAGCTTTGGAAACGCGCCAAGGGAAACCGGGCGCGCTGGAGAAAATCGGGAGATGGAATCCACTTACCTTGCGGTCATAAAGGTCGTCGGCGCAGGCGGCGGCGGTACTAACGCGGTCAGTCGCATGATCGACGCCGGCATCAGGGGCGTCGAGTTCGTCGCCGTCAACACCGACGCGCAGGCGCTGCAGGCCTGCGACGCCGACATCAAGCTTTCAATCGGCCAGGAGCTCACCCGCGGCCTCGGCGCCGGGGGTAACCCCGAGGTCGGCGCCGGCGCGGCGGCGGAGAGTCGCGACGAGATCAAGGAGGCGCTGAAGGGCGCTGACATGGTCTTCGTCACCGCCGGCGAGGGTGGCGGCACCGGCACCGGCTCGGCCCCGGTGATCGCCGAGATCGCCAAGGAGGAGATCGGCGCCCTCACCGTCGGTGCGGTGACCAAACCGTTCGAGTTCGAGGGCAAACGACGGATGCAGCAGGCGCTCGAGGGGATCGAGAAACTGCGCAACAAAGTCGACACCCTGATCATCGTCCCGAACGAGAAACTGCTGCAGGCGGTCGAGCGGCGGACCAGCGTCCTCGAGGCCTTCCGGATGGCCGACGACATCCTCCGCCAAGGTGTCCAGGGCATCACCGACCTGATCACCATCCCGGGCCTGATCAACCTCGACTTCGCCGACGTGCGGACGATCATGCGCGACGCCGGCTCGGCCCTGATGGGCGTCGGCTCGGCCTCCGGCGAGGCCCGCGCCCTCGACGCCGCCAAAGCAGCGATCACCTCGCCGCTGATCGAGGAGTCGATCAAAGGCGCGACCGGGATGCTGCTGAACATCACCGGCCCCGAGGACCTCGGCCTGTTCGAGGTCAATGAGGCCGCCCAGCTCGTCCAGGCCGAGGCCGACGACAACGCCAACATCATCTTCGGCTCCGTCGTCGACCAGTCGATGAAAGACGAAGTGCGGGTGACGGTGATCGCCACCGGCTTCGAAGGCTTCGAGCTTCTGGCCCGTTCGCCGCAGCGCGTGCGACGCCGCTACGAGAGCCGCCCGCGCGTCTCGGCTGAGGACACGGACATTCGGAAACTCCGGGTCTCGGACGACGACATTGACGTTCCTGGGTTCTTGAAGGAATAGGTCTGCGAGGGGCGTCGGTACCCCTCCCAAAACGCGCTCGCTTCGCTCGCTTTGGGGAGTGTTTTGGGAGGGGTACCGACGCCCCTGCTCACCGCGCCCGGTCAATAGGCTGGGGGCCGATGCGCACTCCTCTTTACGAGCAGCATGTTCACCTTGGGGCGAAGGTGGTGGATTTCGCCGGTTGGGAGATGCCGGTGCAGTACGAGGGGATCAGGGAGGAGCACTCGGCGGTGCGGCGGCACGCGGGGATGTTCGACGTCTCCCACATGGGCGAGGTCGAAGTTGAGGGGCCGGGGGCGCTTGCGTTCCTGCAGCGGGTGCTCTCCAATGACGTCGCCAAGATCCAGATCGGCGGTGCGCAGTACTCCTGCCTCTGCAACGAGGAGGGCGGTGTCATCGATGACCTTTTCGCCTACCGGCTCGGCGGCGATCGCTACCTCGTCGTCACCAACGCCGCCAACCACGACGCCGACCTGGAGTGGCTCGGCCGCCAGAGCCGCGAGTTCGACGCGATCGTCCGTGACGTCGCCGACCGCTACGCGATGCTCGCCGTCCAGGGTCCGCACGCGCGGACGGTGCTGGAAGCGACGCTGGGGATCGAGCTGCCGCCGCGCTTCCACGTCTCCCATCCCCAGATCGGACGCCGCCCGGCGCTCACCTGCGGCACCGGCTACACCGGCGAGGACGGGGTCGAGTTGCTGCTCGACCCGGAGGTGGCGGTGCCGATCTGGTGCGAGCTGCTGGAAGCGGGGATCGTCCCCTGCGGGCTCGGCGCCCGCGACACCCTGCGGTTGGAGGTCTGTTACCCGCTGCATGGCAACGAGCTGAGCACCGAGCGCAACCCGATCGAAGCCGGCCTCGGCTGGTGCTGCAAAGAGGCAACGGGGTTCATCGGCTCCGAGGCGGTCGCCCGCGCCCGCGCTGAGGGCACGGCGGAGGAGCTGGTCGCGTTCAAGATCGACGGCCAGGGGATCCCCCGCGAAGGCAACCCGGTGATGCGGGGCGACGAGCAGGTCGGTGCGGTGACCAGCGGCACCTATGCGCCCTCGCTCGAGCTTGGGGCCGGGATGGCCTACGTCCGCTCGGAGCTGGCGGTGGTCGGTGCCTCGGTCGAGATCGACGTGCGCGGCAAACGCCGCCCCGCCCGGATAGCTTCCAAGCCCCTCTACGCGAAAAGGAGCTGAGCCTTGCCCGACGCCACCTACCCCGACGACCTGCGCTACCACGAGGAACACGACTGGGCCCGGATCGAGGGAGACCAGGCGACCCTTGGGATCACCTGGTACGCCCAGGATTCGCTTGGCGAGGTGGTCTTCTTCGACCCGCCCGAGGTAGGGAGCGCGATCCAGAAAGATTCTTCCTACGCCGAGGTCGAGTCGGTGAAGGCGGTCAGCGACGTGATCGCGCCGCTATCGGGGGAGATCGTCGAGGTCAACGACGTGCTCCAGGATTCGCCGGAGAAGGTCAACGAGGACCCCTACGGCGAGGGCTGGCTGGTCAAAGTGCGGCTGACCTCGCCGGAGGAGGCCGAGACGCTCCTCGGCGTCGAGGAATACCGCAAGTTGCTGGACAACTAGCGGCCGAGCCCGACAACCCGCTCCCCTAGCATCAGCCGGGTGACTCGCTACACCTCAGCCACCCCTGACGACCGCCAGGAGATGCTCGACGCGATCGGCGTCGGCGCGGTCGACGAGCTGTTCAAGCAGATCCCCGCGGATCTGCGCCTGGGGCGCCCGCTGGCGCTGCCGGAGGGGATGAGCGAGGCCGAGGTCTACGAGCGGCTGGCGGCGCTGGCCGGGCGCAACGCCGACGCCGAAGAGCAGGTCTGCTTCGTCGGCGCGGGGATGTACGACCACTACGTGCCGGCGATCGTCGACGCGATCACCTCGCGCAGCGAGTTCCTGACCCCGTACACGCCCTACCAGCCGGAGATCAGCCAGGGCGGGCTGCAGGTGATGTTCGAGTTCCAGACGGCGATGTCGGAGCTGACCGGGCTGCCGGTCTCGAACGCCGGGCTCTACGAGGGACCCTCGTCATTGGCCTCGGCCGGCTACCTGGCGATCGGGGCGACCAAGCGCAGGCGCTTCGTCGTCTCTCGCGGCGTCCACCCGCACAGCCGCGAGACGCTGCGCACCTACTCGGTCGGCTTCGGCGCCGAGGTGGTTGAAGTCGGCCTCGAGGGCGGCCTAACCGACGCGGCGGCTCTGGCGGCGGCGGTCGACGGCGAGACCGCGGCGGTCTTCCTGCAGAGCCCGAACTTCCTCGGCGCGGTCGAGGACGTCGAGGCGCTGGGCGCAGCGGCGAAGGAGCACGGCGCGCTGCTGATTGTCGCTTGCGACCCGATGACGCTGGGAATTCTCAAGCCGCCCGGCGAGTGCGGCGCCGACATCGCCCTCGGCGAGGGCCAGCCGCTCGGGAACCGCCTCGACTTCGGCGGCCCGTCGTTTGGTTTTTTCTGCGCGACCGAGGAGCAGATCCGCCGCATGCCGGGCCGGATCGCTGGCGAAACCGAGGACGTCGACGGCCGCCGCGGCTTCGTCCTGGCGCTGCAGACGCGCGAGCAGCACATCCGCCGCGAGAAAGCGACCAACAACATCTGCACCGCCCAGGCGCTGAACGCGCTGGGGGCGATGGTCCATCTCGCTTGGCTTGGGCGCCAGGGCTTCCGCGAGCTCGGCGAGTTGCTGGTGCGGCGGACCGCCTACGCGCGCGAGCGGCTGAGCTCGGTCAACGGGGTCGAGCTGCTGCACGAGGCGCCGGTCGCGCGCGAGTTCGCAGTGCGGCTCGACGCGCCGGTGGAGAAGGTGCTCGACCGCGTCGCCGAGCGCGGCATCGCCGCCGGCTACCCACTCGGCCGCGAGTACCCGGAGTTCGAGGACGGGTTGCTCGTCGCGATCACCGAGCGCCGCACGAAAGCCCAGATCGACGAGCTGGCCGAGGCGCTCGGCGCCGCGATCTCTGCGGAGCGAGAGGGGGTGGCCGTCTAATGGCACTGACCGAGACCCCGATGCAGGCCGAACGCGCGCGGACGATCTTCGAGAAATCGAAGGAGGGTCGGCGCGCGGCTGCCCTACCCGCGACCGAAGTCCCGGAGAAGCCCCTCGCCGAGCTGATCCCCTCAAAGCTCCTGCGGTCCGAGCCGCCGCGGCTGCCGGAGATCGCCGAGCCGGAGATCGTCCGCCACTACAACCGGCTCTCGCGCCGCAACTTCGACCTCGACAGCGGCTTCTATCCGCTTGGCTCCTGCACGATGAAGCACAACCCGCGCCTCAACGAGCGGGTGGCGGCGCTGCCCGGGCACGCGCGGCTCCACCCGGCGCAGGACCCGAAGCGCGCCCAGGGGGCGCTGGAGCTGATGTGGCTGCTGCAGGAGTCGCTGGGCGAGATCTGCGGCCTGCCGCACGTCAGCCTGCAGCCGAGCGCCGGCTCCCACGGCGAGCTCGCCGGCCTGTTGCTGACCCGCGCCTACCACGCCGACCGCAATGAGGTGCGGACCAAGGTCCTGGCGCCCGACACCTCGCACGGCACCAATCCCGCCTCGGTGACGATGGCCGGCTACACGGTGGTCAAAGTCGCCACCAACGATCAGGGCGGGGTCGAGATGGACGACCTGCGGGCGAAGATCGCCGAGGACCCCGACGACGTCGCCTGCCTGATGCTGACCAACCCGAACACGCTCGGGGTCTTCGACGAGAACATCGCCGAGATCGCCCGGCTGATCCACGAGGCCGGCGGCACCCTCTACTACGACGGCGCCAACCTCAACGCGGTCATGGGCCACTCCCGGCCCGGCGATATGGGCTTCGACATCGTCCACGTCAACCTCCACAAGTCGTTCAGCCAGCCACACGGTGGGGGCGGGCCGGGAGCCGGCCCGATTGCCGTCTCTGACCGGATCGAGCCCTTCCTGCCGCGGCCGCAGGTGGTCCGTCGCGAGGGCTCCAACGGCCACGGCCCCAGCTTCGACCTCGACTTCGAGCGACCCAAGTCAATCGGCCGCCTGCGCGGCTTCCAGGGCAACTTCGGTGTCTTCGTCCGCTCCTACGCCTACATCCTCAGCCTCGGCGCCGACGGCCTGGCGGAGGCCTCGGAGACCGCCGTCCTCAACGCCAACTACCTGAAGGCGCGCCTGGCCGAGGGTCGCGCCGGCGAGCGCCTGCCGATCGCCTTCGACCGCCACTGCATGCACGAGTTCGTCCTCTCCGGCAAGCCGATGAAACGCGAGCTCGGCCTGGCGACCCTCGACCTCGCCAAGCGCCTGCTCGACTTCGGCTTTCACCCGCCGACCGTCTACTTCCCGCTCCTCGTCGAGGAGGCCCTGATGGTCGAGCCGACCGAGACCGAGACCAAGGAGTCCCTCGACGCCTTCGCCGAGGCGATCGAGAAGATCCTCGCCGAGGCCGAGACCCAGCCGGACCTGGCGAAGAACGCCCCGTACACGACCCCCGTCCGGCGCCTAGACGAGGTCAAAGCGACCCGCCAGCCGGTCGTTCGTCAGCCGCTGTAGGGATGATCGGGAGCGCAGGTCCTCCGCGCCCCGTAGACGCCAGAGTCGCGACTCCAGACGACCTCGACGCGGTCGCCGAGACGCTGGCCCAGGCGTTCAACCGGGATCCGGTCTGGGCCTGGGCGTTCCCCGACGACGAGCGCAGGCTGGAGCAGCACCGGTCCGCCTGGCGCCTTGCGGTCGGCTCGGCAATTCCACACGGGTGGGTCTGGATGACCGCTGACTGCAGCGCCGCCGCCGTCTGGATCCCGCCGGGTGAGCCCGAGCTCTCGCCCGAGGACGAGGTGCGCTTCGAGGCGTTGCTCCGGGAAATGCTCGACGAGGAGGGCGCCGAGAGGGTCCTGGACACCTTCGAGCGCTTCGACGCCGCGCACCCTCACGATCGCGGCCCGCACTACTACCTGAGCCTGCTCGGCACCCATCCCGACCATGCCGGCAGGGGATGGGGCATGGGCCTGCTGGCCGACAACCTGAAGCGCCTCGACGCGATCGGAGCAGCCGCCTTCCTCGAGTCGTCGAACCCGGCGAACGACCAGCGCTACGAACGGCTCGGCTTCAAGCCATGCGGCAGCTTCGAACTCGCCGGCGACGGCCCCGATGTGACCCAGATGTGGAGGGACCCCGCCTCTTAGAGGTTCGCGGCGCCCTTGTGTTCAGAGCGCGGGCAGCTCCTGCTCCAGCTCCAGCACCGGGGCGAAGAGGTCGCCTTGGTCGTCAAGGCGCCTGAGGACGTCGGTGGTTTCGAACACGAGGTCGCTGCCGTTGCCTGACTCGGCGGCCGCCTCGACCTCCTCCCAGGTGACGGGGGTTGAGCAGGTGGGGTGCTCGCGGGCGCGGAGGGAGTAGACGGCGATCGTGGTTTTGCGTTCGTTGTTCTGGTACCAGTCGATCAGGACCTTGCCGCTGCGGTCGGTCTTTTTGCCCATTTTCGCCAGCACCTCGTCGGAGTTCTGTTTGGCGACGATCTGGGCAATCGCCTGGGCGAAGGGGCGCGTCTCCTCGTAGGTGGCCTTGCCGTTGAGCGGCACGTAGAGCTGCATGCCCTTCGACCCCGAGGTCTTAACGAAGCTCTGGAGGTCGAGCTGGGCGAGCAGGTCGCGCAGGCGCAGCGCCACCCGCGAGCAGTCGACGACGTCGGCGGGTGGGCCGGGGTCGAGGTCGAAGGCGAGCACGGTCGGCCGTTTCGGCGCCCGGCTCAGTGACAGCGAGGGGTGCAGCTCGATCGCCGCCAGTTGCGCCATCCAGATCAGCGTCGGCAGGCTGTCGCAGACGCAGAAGTCGATCTTGCCGGCGTTGGGGCCCGCCTGGACCCGCGCCGTTTTCACCCATTTCGGCCGGTGTTTCGGGCAGCGCTTCTCGAAGAAGGCGGCGTCGAGATCGTCGACCCCTTCCGGGAAGCGCCGCAGCGTCACCGCCCGCCCGCTCAGGTGGGGGACGATCGCCGGCGCTACCCGGGCGTAGTAGTCGACCATCTCGCCCTTGGTGAACCCGGTCTCTGGGTAGAGCACCTTGTCGAGGTTGGTCAGCCGCAGCTCTTTGCCGTCGACCTCGACCTGCCGCGTCTCGCCCACGGCTTACGAACCTATTTCGAGGCTTTGGCTTTGGCTTTCGAGCGGGAAGAGCTTTTAGCTTTCGCTTTGCTCTTTTTCGAGGCTTTGGCTTTTGGTTTCGCTTTCGCCGCTTTGCCTTTGTCGCTCGAAGAAGCCCCTTTTTCTTTGACCGCGGCGATGCTTTCCTCCAGCGCCGCCATCAGGTCGGGGGCTTTGGTCGCTTTCGGCGCCTCGGTTTCGGGCGCGACGATCTCTTTGCCTTCGGCCTTCTGTTCGATCAGGGCCAGCAGCTGTTCGCGATACTCGTCGCGGTACTCGTTCGGGTTGAACTTGGTGCTCAGCGAGTCGATCAGCTGCTCGGCCATCTCCCGCTCGCGCTTGGCGACTTTCGGCGCCTTGTCGGGGAGGGAGTCGTCGAGTTCGGAGGGCGGCACGACCTCATCGTGGAAGCGCATCGTGGTCAACGTCAGTACGCCGTCGGAGGCGCGGATCGCCGAGAGGTGCTCTTTGTTGCGGAAGACGAAGCGGGCGATCGCCGCCTTGCCCGAGCTTTCCATCGCGGAGGCGAGCAGCGAGTAGGCCTTCTCGGCGCCGTCGGCGGGGCCGAGGTAGTAGGGGCTGTCGAAGTACATCGGGTCGATTTCCTCGATGTCGACGAAGTCCTGGACGTCGATCGCACGCGTCTTCTCCGGCGCCAGCGCCGCCATCTCGTCTTTGCCCAGCGGCACGTACTGGCCCGGCGACAGCTCGTAGGCCTTGACGATGTTCTCGTAGGGGACCTCCTCGTCGGTCCCTTCGGCGACTCGCCGGTGTTTGATCCGGGCGCTGTCGGACTCGCGGATCTCGCGCAGGGCGATGCTGCGCCGCGCCACCGCGCTGTACATGCGCACGGGCACGTTCAGTAGCCCGAAGCTGATAGTTCCACTCCAAATTGCTCTAGCCATCGTTCGATCTCCTTACCCGGGATTGTTCCAGCCGAACGCGCGAGGATCGATAGAGGAGAGCGCAGCGAGAGGCATCTTGCGATCCGCGGCAGGGTGGGATGATCCGCCGGTGCTGTTCGAGCTGCGAGAGGTGGGGTTGGACCGTGGCGGCAAGACCGTCCTCGACTCGCTCAGCGCTGGGATTCCGGCGGGCGCGACGGCGATCGTCGGCCCTTCCGGCGCCGGCAAGTCGACGCTGCTGCGGCTGCTGAACCGCCTCGCCGACCCGGATCGGGGCGAGATCGACTACCGCGGGCAACCGCTGCGCTCCTATGAGCCGCTGGCGCTGCGCCACGAGGTCGCTCTGGTGCCGCAGCTGCCGGCGCTGCTGGCCGGGACGGTCGAGTCGAACCTGCGCTACGCCGCCGACCTCGCCGGCGAGGAGCTCGACACCGCCCGCACCCTCGGCCTCGCCGGCCTCGACCCCTCCTTCGCCGGGCGCGATGTCGCCAAGCTCTCGGTCGGCGAGCAGCAGCGAGCGATGCTGGGCCGGGCGCTGGCGCAGCGACCGCGCGTCCTGCTCCTTGACGAGCCGACCTCGGCCCTCGACCACGCCGCCCGCGACACGATCGAGTCGGCGCTGGCGGAGCTGCGACGCGAGCTGGAGATATCGATCGTCCTCGTCAGCCACGATCCCGAGCAGGCGCGCCGCCTCGGCGACTGGGTGCTGCAGTTGGAGAGCGGCCGCCTGGTCGGCTGCGGCCCGCTGGCGGAGGTGCTCGCATGATCCTGCTGGCAAGCACCTCGATCCACGTCGACCTCTGGCAGGTCGCCGCCTCGCTGGCGCTGGTCGCACTCGCCGCGGCGATCTCCCTCTGGTGGGGCGCCGACCTCGAGCGCGACATCGGCATCGCCACCGTCCGCTCCTTCGTCCAGCTCACCCTCGTCGGCTACGCGATCAAGCTGATCTTCGACGTCGACTCGATCTGGCTGGTGCTGGCGCTGCTGGCGGTGATGGTCCTCTTCGGCGCGATCACCGCCCGCAGCCGCGCCAAGAAGGTCCCGGAATCATTCAAGCCGCTGCTGATTGCCCTGGCGCTGGCCGGCGGCACCACGCTTGGCCTCGTCGTCGCCCTCGGCATCTTCGAACCGACGCCGCGCTACCTGGTCCCGGTCGGCGGCATGGTGATCGGCAACGCGATGACCGCCTCGGCCGTCGCCCTCAACCGCCTCGGCGACGAGATGGCGGAGTCGCGGGCGCGGATCGAGGCGACGCTGGCGCTAGGCGCCACCTCCCGCGAAGCGGCGATGCCGACCGTCCGCCGCGCCCTGCGCTCGGGGATGATCACCCTCGTCGACTCGACCAAGACCACCGGCCTGATCTTCTTCCCGGGGACGATGGTCGGAATGCTGCTCGCCGGCGCCAGCCCCACCGACGCCGTCCGCCTGCAACTGATCCTCCTCTACGTCCTGCTCGGCAGCGTCTCGATCTCCGCCCTGACCGCGACCGTGCTCGCCTACCGAAACTTCTTCACCCCCGCGGCGCAACTGCGCGAACTCGACGATCCGGAGGCCGCAGCCGCCTAGACTCGTCGGGGTGTCCCGCCGGCAACTGCTGACGCTGATCGCGACGATCCTCGGCTCGACGATCGTCTTTCTCGACAGCACGGTCGTCAACGTCGCCCTGCCGGCGATCAGCGAAGGGCTCGACGTCGGCCTCGCCGGGCAGCAGTGGGTCGTCGAGGCCTACACCCTGGCGCTGGTCTCGCTGCTCCTGGTCGGCGGCAGCCTCGGCGACCAGTTCGGGCGGCGGCGGATTTTCGTCGTCGGCCTGATCGCCTTCGGCATCACCTCGGTTCTCTGCGCGATCGCCCCCACCGAGGGGTTCTTAATCGGGGCACGGGCCCTGCAGGGGATCGCCGGGGCGCTGCTGGTGCCCGGTTCGCTGGCGATCGTCGCCTCGACCTTCGAGGGCGAAGCGCGCGGCAAGGCGGTCGGCACCTGGACGGCTTGGACCGGGATCGCGACCGTGATCGGCCCGGCCGGCGGCGGCGCCCTGATCGGCATCACCTCCTGGCGGGCGATCTTCTGGGTCAACATCCCCCTGATCGCGGCGACCGTCTTGCTCACTCTCCACTCGGTCGAGGAGAGCCGCGACGAGGACGCCTTCCTCGGCATCGACTGGGCCGGGATCGCGCTTTCGGCGATCGGCCTCGGCGGCCCGACCTTCGCGCTGATCGAGCAGCCCTCGCGCGGATGGAGCGACCCGATCGTCTGGGCGTCGATGGCCGCCGGGATCCTCTGCTTCGGCCTCTTCATCCTCCGCGAGGCGACCGCCCGCCACCCAATGCTGCCGCTGGGCCTGTTCCGGATCCGCAACTTCTGGGTCACCAACCTGACCACGCTGGCGACCTACGCCGGCCTGATCGGCGGCCTCTTCTTCGTCGGGCTCTACCTGCAGCAGGTAGTCGGTTACTCGCCGCTGGAGGCCGGGCTGGCGACGACCCCGATCTCGATCCTGATGTTCTTCCTCTCACCCCGCTTCGGCCGCATCACCTCGGGCACGGGGCCGCGGATGCCGATGACCGCCGGGCCGATCATCGGCGGCATCGGGCTGCTGCTCCTGATCCGGATCGACACCGAAGCGAGCTACCTCGTCGACGTCCTGCCGGGCCTGCTCGTCTTCGGGGTCGGGCTCTCGGCGACGGTGGCGCCGCTGACCGCGACGGTCCTCGACTCGGTCGACGAACACCGGGTTGGAGTCGCTTCCGGGGTCAACAACGGCGTCTCCCGTGTCGCCGGCCTGCTGGCGATCGCCATCCTCGGGGCGGTCATCTCCGCCGGCTTCGGCGCCAAGCTCGACGACCATCTCGGCTCGGCGCCGCTCTCGACCGCCGGGGCCGCGGCGGTCGAAGAAGCGAAGGAAAAGCCGCTGGCCGTCCCCGAAACCGACAGCGTGCCGGGCGCCGAAGCCGACCGGGTGATGCAGGCGGCGGAAGCCGCGTCGACCTCGTCCTTCCACCTAGGGATCGGGATCGCCGGGATCCTGATGATCATCGGCGGCATCGTCGCCGGCCTCGGCGTCCAGAACCCAAAGCGGAAGGTCGTCTCGGTCCCCACCCGCGGCGCCGCCGCGGCGGGCGAGTGCGGCCACGGCAGCGACGCCGACTGCGCCGAAAAGCAAGAAAAGGCCGGGGCGGCAGCCGAAACCGCATGAATCCGGCGACAGCCATCCCCGGCTAGTCTCCGCCTCCGCATGTCGAAACCGATCATCTTCTCCGGCATCCAGCCGACCGGCCGCAAGCACCTGGGCAACTACATCGGGGCGATCCGGCAGTACGTCGAGGGGCAGGACCGGGGCGAGCCGGCGATCTTCTGCATCGTCGACCTTCACGCCATTTCGGTCCCCTACGACCCGTCCGAACTGCGCGAGCGCGTCTACGACACCGCCGCGATCCTGCTCGCCGCGGGCCTCGACCCCGAGCGCTGCATCCTCTTCCGCCAGTCCGACGTGCACGAGCACACCGAGCTGACCTGGCTGCTCTCCGCGGTCACCGCCCACGGCGACCTCAACCGCATGCACCAGTTCAAGGAAAAGGTGGGGAAGGACCGCGAACTCGCCTCGGCGGCGCTCTTCTACTACCCGGTGCTGATGGCCGCCGACGTCCTTGCCTACCGGGCGACCGAGGTTCCGGTCGGCGACGACCAGCGCCAGCATGTCGAGCTGATGCGCGAGATCGCCCGCCGCTTCAACCAGCGCTTCGGCGAGACCCTGGTCGTCCCGGAGCTGCTGATCCCGGAGGTCGGCGCCCGGATCATGGACCTGCAGGAGCCGGAGCGGAAGATGTCGACCACCGGCGGGACCGAGAACGGGACCGTCCTCGTCCTCGACGAGCCCGGCGCGATCCGCAAGAAGTTCGGCTCCGCGGTCACCGACTCCGGCCGCGAGATCGAACGTTCCCCCGAGAAGCCGGGTGTCACCAACCTGATCGACATCCTCGCCGTCGCCCGCGGCAGCGACCAGGCGGCGGTCGAAAGCGAGTTCGAGGGCGCCGGCTACGGCGACTTCAAGAAGGCCGTCGCCGAGGCGGTGGTCGAGTACCTGGCGCCGGTCCGCGAGCGCTACGAGGAGCTGCGCCCCGACGAGGCCGAGCTGGACCGCGTCCTCGCCCTCGGCGCCGAGAAGGCTCGCGCGATGGCGGCCCCCGTCGTCGCTGAGGTCCGCGAGCGCATGGGCTTCGGCCGCCCCCAGGGCTAGTCTTCGTTCGAATGGCCGTCGCCGACCTCGACCTGGATCTCGACCTCGACGTCTTCGCCGGGCCCTTCGACCTGCTGATGGCGGTCGTCCTGCGCGAGGAGGTCAGCCTGCTGGACCTGCAGTTGGGGGAGGTCGTCGTCGCCTACGTCGAGCACCTCGAGCGCGAGGGCGAGCTGGAGTTGGAGGTGGCGACCGAGTTCCTCGTCCTGATCGCCGCCCTACTGGAGCTGAAGTCGCGGCTGATGCTGCCGGGGCCGGAGGACGAGCTGGGCGAGCTCAAACCCGAGGAGGCGGTCGAGGAGCTGATCGCACGGATGCTCGAGTACCGGCGCTACCGCGACGCCGCGGCCGATCTGGCCGAGCGCTTCGAGTCCCAGCGCGGCTACCTCTACCGCTCGGCGCCGCTCCCGCCGGAGCTGCGGCGGGTCGCCGTCGAGGCGGCCTCGGCCGTCTACGACCCCGACCAGCTCGGCGCCGCCCTCGGCGACCTGCTGACCGAGCCGCCCGACGTCGACATCAGCCACATCCGCCCGACGGTCTCGCTGGAACGGCGGCTGCGGGCGGTCCGCGACGCGCTGCTGCGTCGCTCCGACTTCGACTTCGACGAGGAGTTCGGCGGCGAGGACCGGCTGACCCAGGCGGTCACCCTCTTCGCGATGCTCGAGCTCTACCGCAAGGGCGAGGTGACCTGGGAGCAGGGCGAGTGCTTCGGCCCGATCCGGGTGAAGAAAGTGGCGCCGACCGCAGTGACCAAGAGCGGATGAGTGACCTCTCCCGTACCGTCGAGGCGCTGCTCTTCCTCTCGCCGCAGCCGGTCGCGGTCAAGGACCTGGCTGAGGCGACGCAGGCGACCGAGGGCCAGGTCGAAGAGGCGATTGCGCTGCTGCGCGAGGACCTCGCCGAGGGCAAGCGCGGAGTGGTGCTGCGCGAGGTCGGCGAGGGCTTCAGCCTCGCCAGCGACCCGGCCAGCGAGGACGCGGCGCGGCGCCTGCTGGCGAAGCCGAGGACGCCGCCGCTGACCCAGGCCCAGGCCGAGACGCTCGCGATCGTCGCCTACCTGCAGCCGGTCTCACGGCCCGAGATCGCCCGCATCCGCGGCGTCAGCTCCGAGTCGGCGGTGACCAGCCTCGCCGAGCGCGGCCTGATCGAGGAGGCGGGCCGCTCCCGCTTCGGCGCCGCGATCTTCAAGACTTCGGAGCTGTTCGAGCGCCTCTTCGGCCTCAGCGGCCTTGACCAGCTCCCCGACCCCTCGAAGTTCGACCCCAGCCCCGAGGACGAGCGGGAATTGCGGGAGCGACTCCTGAAAGCTGGCGAACAGCGGGCAGAGTGACCGCTGAGGGAGCCGGGGATGGAGCTCGGCGGACAACAGCGGGGAGGGTCCGGCGAGCCCCATCCCCGGCTCCTCGATCGTGAGGCTTGCCAAGTTCCTTGCCCATGGGGGAGTTGCTTCCAGGCGGAGGGCGGAGGAGATCATTGCCAAGGGACTGGTGACGGTCGGAGGCGAGGTCGTCACCGATCCGGCGCGGGACGTGGGGGAGGACGACGACGTGCGCGTCAACGGGGCGCCGGTCGCCGCGGAGGCGCGTGAGGTCTGGGCGGTGAACAAGCCGGTGGGGGTGGTCTCGACCGCGCGCGAGCCGGGGAGCCGGAGGCCGGTGGTTGATCTCGTCGAGACGGAGGCGCGGCTGTATCCGGTGGGGCGTTTGGATGCCGACTCGTCGGGCCTGTTGCTGCTGACGAACGACGGTGAGTTGGCGAATCGGTTGACGCACCCGCGGTACGAAGTGCCGAAGGCATATGTGGCGAGGCTGCGGGCGCCGATCGCGGAGCAGGACATCGAGCGCCTGCAAGGCGGGGTGGAGCTGGAGGACGGGCCGACGGCACCCGCGCAGGTGAAGCGCCTCGGCAAACAGGAGATCGAAATCGTCCTCCGCGAAGGCCGCAATCGCCAGGTGCGGCGGATGCTGGAGGCAGTAGGCAACGAGGTCATGGCGCTGCGGCGGGTGCGCTTTGGGCCGTTGGGGCTCGGAGACCTGCAAGAGGGTTCCGCGCGCCGCCTCTCAGATGACGAGATCGCCCGGTTACGCGAGGCGGCGGGCTGACAGTTCCTGCCGCTTGGGGCAGCCAAATCCCCCTCCTACTAGCTAGTGGGGAGGGGGATTTGGCTGTCAGTTGCGGCAGGAACTACTGGACTGAGCGTCGTTGGAGAGCCGCGAGACGATGGTGTCCACGACGGCCTCCCCTTCGTGTTCCGCTTCCTTGTGGGTGACGCGCAGGACCGAGTAGCCGGCGCGCATCAGTTCGCGGTCACGCCAGCGGTCGCGCTCGAAGGCCATGGCCGTGTCGTGGAAGTCGCGGCTGTCGGCCTCCACGACGAAGCGCTGCTCGCGCCAGAGGAAGTCGACCTCGATCCGGCCGTCGGCGATCGCTACGGGCGCGTTGATCAGGGGCGGGGGCAGGTCGCGCTGGACGAGCAGCGGCAGCACCTTCGCCTCTAGCGGGCTTTTGAGCTTGCCTCGCGTTTTCGTCAGCGGCGCCGCGGCCCGCCATTTCTCGATAAGGGCGAGTAGGCCCTTCATCCCGCGGCGGCGCGGGTCGATTGACGCCTCGATCGCCGCGATGTCGAGGAGGCGCCGATGCGCCGCCCGCTCGAAAGCGCTGCGGAGCGTCCAATCGCCCACGGTGCCCGCGAGGTCCACCAGCGTCCGCGCCGGGCTCGTGCAGGGGATGCCGCCGACGGTTCCCGTCTCCTCCAGTCGCGGTGGCCGCACGCGGTGGAAGCGGATGCCGTCGATCCCCCGTCCGCTGGCTCCAGGCGTAATCACGTCGATCACCACAGGGCCGTCGTCGATGAGTCCGAGCAGGGCAGCCGCGCTGCGGTGAGAGACGACCGTGCCGGGTCCGCAGGCCAGGATTGCGGCCATCAACCGTCCGCGCTCACCAATCCGGCGGTGGCCGAGGGCATAGACGCCGCGGAACACCCGGTGCAGCCGGCCTCTCTTGATCGCGTGGGCGATTGCACCCTCTCCCACCCCACAAGCTCGCAATTGATCTCGCGAGATGACTCCGTACTGGCGCTCTGCAAGGTCTGCCAGCCCCTGACCGCGAGCAGTGCGAGTTTTGGCTGTCATGCATCCATAAGTCGCACTGCTCGGAGATTCGCCCCCCTCCTCTGAGAAGATCCATAGGAGTGAGCGGGAACGGAAGCAACGGAAACCTAGAAGCTGGCGCTTACCAGCCGCCTCAGCAGCGCCTCTTCGCCGTTCGCGGGGCCACACAGGCGGAGGCGAACGAGGCGGAGGCGATCATTGGTGCGACCGAGGAACTGATGCGGGCGGTGATCGAGCGCAACGGGCTCGAGCCGGCCGACATGGTCAGCTGCCTGTTCACGACTACCGACGACCTCGATGCGGAGTTCCCGGCGGTTGCGGCTCGCAAGCTCGGATTGGACTCCGTGCCGCTTCTCTGCTGCCGCGAGATCCCCGTCCCCGGCTCGATGCCGCGGGTGATCAGGGTGATGCTCCACTTCTACGCCGCGGCCGATCACGAGCCGGTGCACGTGTACGCCGGCGAGGCGCAGAAGCTGCGGGCCGACCTCCACGCGGCTCAGTAGACCCGGCGTCCGTCAGAATCGGTTTGCCGATGACGATCACCTTCGCGGAGAAGCTCGCCCGCATGCCGGGCTACCAGGCCGGGGTTCCGACCGGGCAGGCGCCCGAGGCCATCGCCTCGGGCAGCATCGCCCAGCTCGCCTCCAACGAGTCGCCTTTCCCGCCGCACCCGCGGGTGGTCGAGGCGATCCAGAAGGCCGCCGGGGCGATGCACCGCTACCCGGACCCCGACGCGACCCTGCTGCGGCAGCGCCTCGCCGACCGCTACGAGACCGAGCCGGGGCGGATCGCCGTCGGCAACGGCTCCTGCGAGATCCTCCTCGCCGCCGCCGACGCGCTCTGCGAGCCCGGCGCCGAGATCGTCTACGCCTGGCCGTCCTTCTCGATGTATCCGTACCTGCCCGCGTTGACCGGGGCGCGGGAGATCCGCGTGCCGCTGGCCGAGGGCGACGTCCACGACCTCGACGCGATGGCGGCCGAGGTGACCGCGGCGACCCAGCTGTTGATCGTCTGCAACCCGAACAACCCAACCGCGACCCACATCCCGGCGGCCGAGATCGCCGCCTTCTGCGAGCAGATCCCGAGCCACGTGACGGTCGTCCTCGACGAGGCCTACGTCGAGTTCCAGGCCCACGACGACCCCGACGCCACCCTCGACCTGCTGAAGGACTTCCCGAACCTGGTCGTCCTGCGCACCTTCAGCAAGTGCTACGGGCTCGCCGGGCTGCGGGTCGGCTACGCGATCGGCTCCGCCAACTTCCGCGCCGCGGTCGACGCCGTGCGCCAGCCCTTCAGCGTCAATGCCCTCGCCCAGGCGGCCGGGGCGGAGGCGGTGCGCCACCAGGACGATGTCCTGCGCCGGGTCGAGAGCACGATCGCCGCCCGTCTCACCGTCGAGGAAGGGCTGCAGCGGCTCGGCCTCGAGAACACCGACTCCCACGCCAACTTCTCCTGGATCGACCTCGGCGACGCCGACGAAGCCGCGGTCATCGCCGGCCTCGCCGAGCGCGAGATCGCCGTTCGCCCGGGCAAGGCCCTCGGCGGGCCCGGCCACATCCGTGTCAGCTACGGCACGGTCGAGGAGAACGAGCGGTTCCTGCGTGCCCTGTCGGAATTACTTGACTAAAGCTGTGCTCGTGGTACAACGTCCAACAACGTGAGGTTGGACAAAGGGACATCCACGGCTGGCAGCAGCGCGCTCGACGTTTTCGTCGCGCCAGCTCACCTCACCTATTGGTATTGGCGATTTAGCTAGGCGCCCGGCCTGGCGGCTGCATGTCGCCAGAAGACCAGATCTTCCGCCGGGCGCCGTCCGAGTTCGCGTTGCGTTTCGCGGCTGAGGTGACCCGGCAGCGAACGACCAGAAAGTACGATTTCAGGGGTTTGGAGAAAGGTAAAGGCAATATGTTCATCGGAATGGAGGGGGCGAAACGAGACGGCGTCCGCGATCAGCGGATCGGGAAAGTCGTCGAGCTGTCGCCGCCGGAACGGCTTTTGGCCGAGTTACCGCTTGGTGAGGAGCGGGCGAAAGTAGTCATCCGGGGCCGCGAAGAAGTGCGCGACGTGCTGCAGGGGAAAGACCCGCGGCTGATGGTCGTGGTGGGCCCGTGCAGCGTCCACGACCCGAAAGCGGCGATGGAGTACGCAACGCGGCTGAGCGCGACGGCGCGGGCGCTGCGCGACGACCTGCTGGTGGTGATGCGCGTCTACTTCGAGAAGCCGCGGACGACGACCGGCTGGAAGGGGCTGATCAACGATCCGCACCTCGACGAAAGCGGCGACGTCAACGCCGGGCTGCGGATCGCCCGCAAGCTGCTGCTGGAGGTGCTGGATACCGGGCTTCCGATCGGCTGCGAGTTCCTCGACCCGATCACGCCCCAGTACATCGCCGATTGCGTCGCCTGGGGGGCGATCGGGGCGCGCACCTCGGAGAGCCAGACCCACCGCCAGCTTGCCTCCGGCCTCTCGATGCCGATCGGCTTCAAGAACCGGACCGACGGCAACATTCAGGTCGCGGTCGACGCGGTGCGAGCGGCGGCGGTCTCGCACGCCTTCGCCGGGATCGATGACGCCGGCCAGCCGGCGATCCTGCACACGACCGGCAACCCCGACTGCCACATCATTCTCCGCGGCGGCCATGGGCAGCCGAACTTCTACCCGCCGGAGGTCGAGGACGCGCTGGTGACGCTCGGCGTCGCCGGGCAACCGGAGCGGCTGGTGATCGACGCCTCTCACGACAACAGCGGCAAGGACCCGCAGAAGCAGTTCTTCGCCGCGGGCGACATCGCCGACCAGGTTGCGGACGGAAACAAGGCGATCGTCGGGGTGATGCTGGAGTCGTTCCTGGTCGAGGGGCGGCAGAACCTCGTGCCGGGCGAGGAGCTCGTCTACGGGCAGTCGATCACCGACGCCTGCATCGATTGGGAGGACACCGTCTCGGCGCTGGAGCGGCTCGCTTCCGCCGTGGAGGCGCGGCGCGGTTCGTAAGGCCGCGCCCTCGTCCATGAAGATCGCCGTCCTCGGGGTGGGCCTGATCGGAGGCTCGATCGGGCTCGCCGCGCGGCGGCGGTTGGACGCCGAGGTGGTCGGCAGCGGGCGCAGCCCGGAGCGGCTGGCGCAGGCGGTCGAGTTGGGGGCGATCGACCGCGGCGCCAGCTCAGTCGCGGAGGCCTGCGAGGGCGCCGACCTCGTCTTCTGCGCCGGCCCGGTGGCGGTGCTGCCGGAGCAGGCGCGCCAGGCCCTCGCCGCCGCCGGCCCCGACGCCGTCGTCACCGACGTCGGCTCGACCAAGGGCGAGCTGGTCGCGGCGGTGGGTGGCGACGAGCGCTTCATCGGCGGCCACCCGCTGGCGGGGGCGGAGACCGCGGGGGTGGAGAACGCCCGCGAGGACCTCTTCGAGGGGGCGCGCTGGTACCTGACCCCGACAGAGCGGTCCAGCGGCCTGCTCTACGACCGCCTGCAGCGGGCGCTCGCGGCGCTGGGGGCGCGGCCGCAGGCGATCGACCCACAGGGCCACGACCGCCTGATGGCGACGGTCAGTCACCTGCCGCACGTGCTGGCAAACGTGCTGGCGAGCGAGGCGGCGGACTCGCTGACGCAGGAAACCGAGCGACTGCCGGACGTCGGGCCGAGCTTCCGCGACGCCACCCGCGTGGCGGGGTCGAACCCGGCGATCTGGGCCGACATCTTCGCCAGCAACCGCGAGGCGGTCGCGGACTCGGTCGACTCGGTCGGCGAGCGGCTGCGCGAGGCGGCGCGCCTGATCCGCGAGGGCAACCGCGAGGCGCTCGCCGCCTGGCACGGTGCGGCCGGCGAGGCGCGCCAGCGCCTGCTCGAAGCCGAGTCGGAGGCCGGGCCGCTGCGCGAGCTGCGGATCGTCGTCGCCAACAAGCCGGGGACGATCGCCGAGCTGGCACTGGCGCTGGGCGAGGCGGGCGTGAACATCGAGGACATGGCGCTGCACCCGGCTCCCGACATGACTTCCGGCGCGGTCTCGCTCTGGGTGGGTGGCGAGGAGCAGGCAGCGAAGGCGGAGCAGCTGGTCCGCGGCCTCGGCCACACCGTGACGGTCCTCGGCAGCGGCGAATAGGGTCGCGAGCTATGAGTCGCTTCGAGCCCTCGGGACCCCTGCGCGGCTCTCTGCGTCCGCCGTCGGACAAGTCGATCAGCCACCGCGCGGCGCTGATCGCGGCGATGGGGGAGGGAGAGACGCCGATCCGCGGGTTTCTCGATGCAGCCGACACGCGCTCGACGCTGGGCGCAGTCGAGGCGGTCGGGGCGCGGGTCGAGAACGCTGGCCCGGCACGGATCGCGAGCGAGCTGCAGATCCACGGCGTCGGCCTGCGCGGTGCGGGTCCCGCGACGATCGACGTCGGCAACGCGGGGACCCTCCTGCGGCTGATGCCTGGATGGCTGGCGGGGCAGGTAGGGGAGCAGTGGACCCTCGATGGCGACGAGTCGATCCGCCGCCGCCCGGTGGACCGGATCGCAGGGCCGCTGAGGCAGATGGGCGCTCATCTCAGTGCACGGGAGGATCGCCTGCCGCCGCTGGAGATCGAGGGCGCACCGCTTTGCGGCATCACCTACGAGATGCCGATCGCCAGCGCCCAGGTCAAGTCCTGCCTCCTCTTCGCCGGACTGTTGGCGGAGGGTGAGACGCGGGTTGTCGAGCCCCTACCCAGCCGCGATCACACGGAGCGGATGCTTGAAGCCGCGGGCGCCGACGTACGGCGCGAGGGATTGACCGTCACCGTACAGCCCGCGGAGTGCCTGGAACCAGCGCTCATCGCGGTTCCTGCCGATTTTTCGTCAGCAGCCTTCTTCCTCGTCGCTGCCTTGCTGGTGCCTGGGAGCGATGTGCGGTTGGAAGGGGTCGGCGTCAACCAGACCCGCACCGGCCTGCTGACGATCCTCGAACGGATGAAAGGGGACATAGACGAGGGGCCACTCACGGGCGAGCATGGCGGCGAGCCGACCGCAAACATCGAGGTCCGCTTTTCGTCTCTCCAAGCCACCGAGGTCGGCGGCGCCGAGATCCCGCTGGCGATCGACGAGTTGCCGCTGGTCGCCCTCGCCGCTTGCTTTGCCGAGGGCACGACGACCATCCGCGACGCCGAGGAGCTGCGGCGCAAGGAGTCGGACCGGGTCGAGACCGTCACCGCGGCCCTGAACGCGCTCGGCGGCAAGGTCGAGCCGACGCCGGACGGGATGGTCATCGAGGGCACCGGCGGCTTGCGCGGCGGCACGATCGACTCGCACGGCGACCACCGGATCGCGATGCTCGGCGCCGTCGCCGGCCTCGCCTCGAAGGAGGGGGTGGAGGTGCGTGGCATGGAGGCCGCCGCTGTCAGCTACCCCGGCTTCGAGCGGGACCTCAGCTCGTTACTCGGGGGGTGAGGTGCGGGGCGCCGACCTCGACGCGGAGCGGCTGGGGGAGGGCCCGCCGGTCCTCTTCGTCCCCGGCAGCGTCGTCGGGGCGGAGCTGACCTGGCGGCGCCAGCGCGAGCTCAGTCGCAGCTGGACGCTGGTCTTCCCCAACCGGCCGGGCTTCGGCGACAGCCCGCCGCTGCCGCGCAACGACTTCGAGGCCGAAGCGCCGCTGTTCGCGGAGCTGCTCGGCGATGGCGCGCATCTGGTCGGGCATTCCTACGGCGCGGTGATAGCCCTCTACGCAGCGGCGCTGCGCCCCGAGGCGGTGCTCTCGCTCACCGTCTCCGAGCCGGGCACCCTGCAGCTGGCGGGGACGCCCGAGGCGGCCGAGATGATCGCCAACGGCGAGCGCCTCTACGCCGCGGCCGACACGATCACGCCGCTCGACTTCGTCCGCATGTTCCGCTTCGGCGCCAACTCCGCCCGCGAGACGCCGAGCGAGCTGCCGGAGCCACTGCGCCGTGGGGCCGAGCTGGCGATGCGCGAGCGCCCGCCCTGGGAGGGAGAGGTGCCGCTCGACCGCCTCGCCGCGGCCGGCTTCCCGGTCCTCGTTGTCTCCGGCGGCCACTCTCCCGCGTTCGAGGCCGTCTGCGACCGGCTGGCCGAGGCGCTGGGAGCCGAGCGGGCGACGATCGAAGGGAAGGGCCACAGCGTCCCCGAGACGGGCGACCCCTACAACCGACTCCTGGAGCGTTTCCTCACCTCGCATACGCTGCCGTAATGGTGATCGCGATCGACGGCCCCGCCGGGGCCGGCAAGTCCTCGGTCGCGCGCGCTGTCGCGGCCGAGATCGGTTTCACCTACCTCGACTCGGGGGCGATGTACCGCTGCGTGGCGCTGGCGGCGCAGAAGGGCAAGGTCGATCTCGACGACGGCGAGGCCGTCGGAGCCTTGGCCGAAGGGCTCGAGATTGACTTCGACGGCCAGCGGGTGTTGCTCGGCGGCGACGACGTCAGCGACGAGATCCGGACCCCAGAGGTTTCTGCCGCCGCTTCCCAGGTCTCGGTTCACCCCCGGGTACGTGCCGCGATGGTCGAGCGCCAGCGCCAGCTGATCGCCGCCGGCCGCTACGTTGCTGAGGGACGCGACATCGGCACCGTCGTCAGCCCCGACTCGCCGCTGAAGATATTTCTTACCGCCTCAAACGAGGAGCGGGCGCACCGTCGCGCCGCAGAGATCGGCGAGCCCGTCGAGCAGGTGCTGGAAGCGCAGCTTCAACGCGACGCCCGTGACACCGAGCGCGAGCACGGCGCCCTGCGCGCCGCCGAGGACGCGGTCGAGCTCGACACCACCGGTTTCTCTCTCGACGAAGTGGTCGCACGCGTCGTCACCCTCGCCCGCGAGAAAGGCCTGGCATGAGCCTCGCTACCGTCGCCGTCGTCGGCTTCCCCAACGTCGGCAAGAGCACCCTCGTCAACCGCCTGGTCGGCGGCAACGAGGCCGTCACCTCGCCCGAGCCGGGAGTCACCCGCGACCGCAAGCGGCTCGCCACCGAATGGAACGGGATCGCCTTCGAGCTGGTCGACACCGGCGGTATCGACCTCGGCGACGAGGCGGAGCTGGCCCAGGACGTGCAGGCACAGGCGCGGCTGGGCATCGCCGAAGCCGACGCGATCGTCATGGTCGTCGACGGCCGCGCCGGGTTGCGGGCCGGCGACGTCGAGCTGGCGAAGACGCTGCGCGGCTCGCAGGTGCCGGTGATCGTCGTCGTCAACAAAGCCGACCGGCCCGACGACTACTCGATCACCGCCGAGTTCCACGGGCTCGGGCTCGGCGACCCGATCGCCGTCTCCGCCACCCACGGGCTTGGCACCGGCGACCTGCTCGATGCGATCGCCGCCGCCCTCGGCGACCGCGAGCCGCAGGGCGACGAGGACGACGCCACCCGCGTCGCCGTGATCGGCCGCCCCAACGTCGGCAAGTCCTCGCTCGTCAACGCCTTCCTTGGCTCCGAGCGGGTGATCGTCTCCGACATCGCCGGCACCACCCGCGACGCGATCGACACCGAGGTCGAGGTCGACGGCCGCCGCGCGATCCTCGTCGACACCGCCGGCCTGCGCCGCCGCTCCAAGGTCGCCGGCACCGTCGACTACTACGCGCAGCTGCGCTCGGAACGGGCTGTCGAGCGGGCCGACGTCGCGATCGTCGTCTGCGACGCCTCCGAGGGAGTGACGACCGAGGACCTGCGGGTCTCGGAGATGGCGATGAAGGCCGGCTGCGCTTCCCTGCTGGCGATGAACAAGTGGGACGTGACGACGACCGACATCGACGACGCCCGTGCCCGGGTCGAAAGGAAACTGCGGCTGCGCCCCGCCGTCATCACCGTCTCGGCCAAATGGGGCCGCAACGTCGTCACCCTGCTGCCGCGGGCGCTGGAGCTCGCCGACAAGGCTGCGGAGCGGATCCCGACTCCGGAGCTGAACCGCTTCGTCAGCGACGTCGTCGCCCGCACCCCGCCGCCTTCGAAACGCGGCAAGCGCCTGCGCCTCTACTACTCGGCGCAGGTGGGGGAGAGCCCGCCGCGGGTCGCGATCCAAGTCAACGACCGGAAACTGATCAGCCGCGACTGGGCCTACCACCTGGAGAACCGGATGCGCGAGGCATACGGGCTCGAGGGGGTGCCGCTGATCATCGATTTCGTCCCCGCCTCCGGCCGCCGCCGCTACTCCGACTGACCAACCGACGCCAGTCGACATTCCTTTACTCTTCCGCCATGACTACTTCGAAGCCGCTGGCTGAGGGCGAGTACCTCTTCACGTCCGAGTCCGTCACCGAGGGCCACCCCGACAAGGTCGCCGACGCGATCTCCGACGGCGTCCTCGACGCGATCATGGGGGGCGACCCGGGCGGCCGCGTCGCCTGCGAGACGCTCGTCAACACCGGCATGGCTGTCGTTTCCGGCGAGATCTCCACTGACGTTCACCTCAACATCCCGGAAATCGTCCGCGAGACCGTGCGCGGCATCGGCTACGACCACGGCGACTACGGCTACCACTGCGACCACATCTCGGTCCTCACCTCGATCGACAAACAGTCGCCCGACATCGCCCAGGGCGTCGACAAGGCATACGAGACCCGGGTCGACCCCGGCGACGACGACGTGCTCGACGTCGCCGGCGCGGGCGACCAGGGGATGATGTTCGGCTACGCCAGTGACGAGACCGAGGCGCTGATGCCGATGCCGATCCACCTCGCCCACCGGTTCGCCGAACGCCTCGCGGCGGTCCGCAAGGACGGGACGATGGGCTACCTCGGGCCGGACGGCAAGACCCAGGTCACCGTCCGCTACGCCGACGGCCGCCCCGTCGCCGTCGAAAAGCTCCTGATCTCCACCCAGCACGACGAGGGGATCGACTCGCAGGCCCAGATCAAGCCGGAGCTCTGGGAGAACGTGATCCTGCCGGTCCTGCAGGCCGAGGTGCCCGGGCGCTTCGACGAGAGCGAGCTGCAGGGCGAGTTCCTCGTCAACCCGACCGGCAAGTTCGTGATCGGCGGCCCAGTCGGCGACGCCGGCCTCACCGGCCGCAAGATCATCGTCGACACCTACGGCGGCATGGCCCGCCACGGCGGCGGCGCCTTCTCGGGCAAGGACCCGTCGAAGGTGGACCGCTCAGCCGCCTACGCCGCCCGCTACGTCGCCAAGAACGTCGTCGCCGCCGGCCTGGCGCAGCGCTGCGAGGTTCAGGTCGCCTACGCGATCGGCGTCGCCCACCCGGTCTCCCTGATGGTCGAGACCTTCGGCACCGGCAAGCTCCCCGACGCCCAGATCTCTCGCCTGGTCGAGGCCGAGTTCGACATGCGCCCCGGCGCCTTCCGCGAGTACCTCGACCTCCACCGCCCGATCTTCCAGAAGACCGCTGCCTACGGCCACTTCGGCCGCGCCGACGACGACTTCACCTGGGAGCGCACGGACCGCGCCGACGCCCTCCGCAACGCGGCCGGCGCCGAGGCCGCCGCGGCGTAGCGAGCGCAAACAGCAGAAACAGGCTGGGTAAGGGGGCGAGATTCGGCGACTCCGAACTTGTCCTCGCTATGGCGGGGTCAAGTTCGGAGAGGGGCTAAGCGCTCGGCGGCTGGGCCTCGCCCAGGCCGTGGCTCCCCGCCGCCCCGGCGGCGGTCGCTTGGTCCACGGCGTGGACTACGTCGCCCGGGTCCGCCACGCCGGCGAAGATGAAGTTGTAGTCGTCGCTTGCCGCGGTGTCGAAGTCGACGTCGCCGATCTGCATTAGGCGCTGGTAGACGGACTGGCGGTAGTTGACGTTCTGGACACGCTCGAGGCGGGTCTCCTGGACCTCTTTGGAGACGATGCCGCGTTTGATGTTGAGGCGGCGGTTGGTGATCGTGTAGGTGGTCGCCACTCGTTTTATGAAGCCGACTAGGAGGGTGACCGCGAGGACGACGAGGATCACCGCGAAGGCGCTGCCGTTGCCGTCGATCAGCTTCGCGATCACGCCGAGGATCACCGCGACGAGAACGCCTTTCAGGTAGAAGCCGAGGATCGCCCGCCAGGAGGGGTGGCCTTCGAAGATGACGTGCTCTCCGGCGCTGAGGTTGACGCTCATTGGGCGCCAGCATATGCCTTCGTCCCCCCGCCCGCATAACCTCGATTGGTGACGATCCTCCGCGTCGAGCCGCTGACCACCGCCCGTGCCCTGCGTGGTCCCTTCGACTACCGCCAGCCGGAGGCGATGGGGGATCTGGAGGTCGGCAGCGTGGTGCGCGTGCCCTTCGGCCCGCGTCGCATCCTCGGCGTCGTCATCGAGATGGCCGAGACTTCCGAGCTGCCGCCGGAGCGCCTGGCGGAGCCGATCGAGGCGCTGGAGGCGGGGGCGACGCCAGAGCTCGTCCGCCTCGGCCTCTGGGTTGCCCGCGAGTACTGCTCGACCCCCTCGCGCGGTCTGCAGCTGGTGCTGCCGCCGGGGACGGGGACCGGCAGCGGCGGCCGCACGGTGCGGACGAAGACGGAGCTGCGGGTGGAGCTGCTGCCGGCCGGCGAGGAGGCGCTGGAGGGGGGCGAGAGGCTCGGTGCAAAGCAGCGATCGGTGCTGGAGGCGCTGCGCTCGGGAGAGATGTCTTCGGGAGAGCTCGCCACCGCGGTCGGCTCCGACCGTCAGACCCTGCGCCGGCTCGAGCAGCGCGGCCTCGTCGCCACCCACACCTCGAACGTGCGTCGCATCCCCGGCGAGCCTGGACTCAGCGGCAAGGCCACCCGTCCCGAGCTCCTGCCCGAGCAGGAGGCGGCGGTCACCGCGCTCGTCGCCGCCCTCGACGGCGAGGCCGGCGCCGAGCGCCAGCTGCTTCTCCACGGCGTCACCGGCTCGGGCAAGACCGAGGTCTATCTGGCCGCGGTCGAGGCGGCGCTGGAGCGGGGGAAGGGCGCAATCGTCCTCGTCCCCGAGATCGGCCTCGCCCCGCAGGCGGTGGCGCGCTTCCGCGCCCGCCTCGGCGACCGCTTCGCCGTCCTCCACTCGGCCCTCTCCGCCGGCGAGCGCTACGACGAGTGGCGCCGTCTGCGCAGCGGCGAGGCGAGCGTCTGTGTCGGCCCGCGCTCCGCGGTCTTCGCGCCGGTCCGCGATCTTGGCCTGATCGTCATCGACGAGGAGCACGACCCCTCCTACAAGCAAGAGGGCGACCCGACCTACGACGCCCGCGCCGTCGCCCGCAAACGCGGCGAGGACAGCGGCGCTGTGCTCGTCGCCGGCACGGCGACGCCGCGCCCGGAGAGCTGGCTGGAGCTGCCGCGCCTGGAGCTGCCGCGCCGGGTCGACGGCCGCCGCATGCCGCCGGTGCACCTGGTCGACATGCGCGAGGCAGACCCGCGCTCGGGCCCGGTCCACGCCGAGACCTGGGAGGCACTGGAGGCCGTCCGTGCCGCCGGCGCCAAGGCGATCGTGATGATCAACCGCCGCGGCTTCGCCCCCTGGCTCACCTGCCGCTCCTGCGGACACCACTGGGACTGCCCCAACTGCGACGTCTCTCTGATCGTCCACCGCCACAGCGGTCGCCTCGTCTGCCACCACTGCGCCCACGCCGAGCCCCAGCCGCGCGCCTGCCCCGAGTGCGGCTCGACCACGCTCTCCCGCGCCGGTGCCGGCACCGAGCGGATCGAGGGGCTACTGGCCGAGCGCCTCGATCCGATGCCGGTTCTCCGCCTCGACTCAGACACCGCCGCCGAGCGCGGCGCCCACGCCCGCATCCTTGCCCGCTTCGACGAGCTGCCGAGCGCCGTCCTCGTCGGCACCCAGATGGTCGCCAAGGGTCACGACTTCCCCGAGGTGACGCTGAGCGCGATCCTCGACGCCGACGCCACCCTCCGCTTCCCCGACTTCCGCGCCGAGGAGCGGACCTTCGCGATGGTCGCCCAGCTCGCCGGCCGCTCCGGCCGCGGCGAGGCCGGGGGAGAGGTGATCGTCCAGACCCTCGCCCCGCACGCCTCCAGCATCGAGCACGCCGCCCGCCACGATTCCGCCGGCTTCCTCGAGGTCGAGCTGGAGCGACGCCAGGTGCTCCACTACCCGCCCTTCTCGCACCTGACCCGGATCAACTTCGCCGCCGAGCTGGAGCCGAAGCTGGACGATGCGGCCGCGGCCGTCGCCTCAGACCTGCGCCGCTCGCTCCCCGACAGCTCCGAACTGCTCGGCCCGGCGCCGATGTTCCGCGTCCGTAACCGTCACCGGCGCCGGATCCTGATCAAGGCCGACGACCGCGAGGGGACGGTGGCCGCCGTTCGGGAGGTGGTCGAACGGCGGGCCGGGGATCGATCGCTGAAGGACGTGGCGATCGGGGTCGACGTCGACCCGCAGTAAGGCTCAGTCGAGGCTGCCCAGGACGGCGTCTGCGAGCGCTTCCACCGCCGGCGGATGCTCGCAGAGGTAGAGGTTGGGCTCGATCAGCTCCAGCTCGATCAGACACGGGTCGAGGGTCGGGCCCTCGACCAAGTCGACGCGGGCGTAGAGCGGAGTCTCCTTGAACTCCGCGAGCGCCGCCTCGGCCAGGTCTCTCTCGGCGAGGGTCGGTTCGGCGGGGCTGACCGTGCCGCCCCAGATCGATTGCACGCGGAAGTCTCCCGCGGCGGGGCGCTTGCGCACCGTGTGGCTCAGTTCCCCGCCGATGAAGATCAGGGAGGTCTCCCCTCGCTCTTCGACGGATGCCAGAAACGGCTGCACCATCGCGTCGTGGTGCTCGAGGATCGACTCCAGAGCGGTTGAGCCCTTCCCGGCCCGAACTCGCTGCAGGTTCCTCGCTCCGAGGTCGACGACCGGCTTGACCACTGCCTCCTCCCACCCCACGCCGGCGAGGATCTGTTCGAGGCCGAGAGGCGAATCACGACCGACCCACACCGTCGGAATCGTGCGCAGGCCGCGTTCGCCGAGTTCGCGCAGGTAGCGCTTGTCGCTGTTCCAGATCAGCAGCTCGGCGGGGTTCAGCAGCCTGCTCTCGACTTCCACCCGCCCCGCCCAGGCGAGGTACTCGGCGTGCCTCTCATGGTAGTCCCAGGTGGACCGGACGAGGCAGAGGTCGAAGTGCCGCCACTCGATCCCAGGTTCGTCCCAGATCACCTCCCGCGCCTCGCAACCGCGCTCCTCCAGCGCTTGCTGCAGCAGCTCGTCGTCGACCTTCAGATCGGCGTAATCGGCGCAGGTGGCGATGGCGATTCGTGGGGAGGACATGACCGTGACCGCAGGAAGTATCAGAGGCGGGCGCCTTTTAGACTCAGATCGAATGAGCGATGAGACTCAAACCCAGGAGCGCGAGAGCGAGGAGCGCCGGCTCGAAGTCGAGATGCTGGAGCGCCGGGAAGCGGCGCTGGCGCACGTGGTCAAGTTCGGCGACCCGGTGCTGAAGAGCAAGGCCTCGCCGGTTGCCAGATTCGGCCCGGAGCTGCGCTCGGAGGTCGAGCGGATGTTCGAGATCATGCACGACGGCCTCGGCGTCGGGCTCGCCGCCACCCAGGTCGGGGCGCTGCGCCGCCTGCTCGTCTTCCAGGCCGGCCCGGACAGCGCACCGAGCGCGCTGATCAACCCCGAGGTCGAGTGGCTCTCGGAGGAGACCGCCGTCGCTGAGGAGGGCTGCCTCAGCCTGCCGCGGGTGACGATGGACGTCGAGCGTCCGCTGTTCGCGCGTTTCAGCGGCCGCGACGTCGAGGGCGCGCCGATCGCGATCGAGGCCGCCGGCCTCGAGGCTCGCGTCCTCCAGCACGAGATCGACCACCTCGACGGCGTCCTGATCCTCGACCGCACCGTCCGCGAGCAGCGTAAGGCGGCGCTGCGGGCGCTGCGCGAGGGCGGCAGCTACAGCCCCTCCGCCGAGGAAGAGATCGGCGAAGAGGGCGAGCTGCGCGAGCCGCGCACCGACGCGTGAGGACCGCCTACCTCGGGACCTCCGAGTTCGCCGCCACGGTGCTGCGCCGCCTGGCGGGCTCGCCGCACCGGCCGGCGCTGGTGGTGACGCCGCCGGACCGGCGCCAGGGGCGCGGCCGCAAGGTGCAACCGCCGCCGGCCGCCGGGGCGGCGACCGAGCTGGGCCTCGACCTGTTGCAGGCGGAGAACGTCAACGATGACGGGGCGCTGGAGCGGATTCGCGCCGCTAAACCGGAGGCGGTGCTCGTCTGCGCCTTCGGGCAGCTGATCCGCGAGCCGCTGCTCTCCGAGTTCCCGATGCTGAACGTGCACCCCTCGCTGCTGCCGCGCTGGCGCGGGGCAGCGCCGATCGAGCGGGCGATCATGGCTTGCGACCCGACCACCGGCGTTTGCGTGATGCGTCTGACCGAGGGCCTCGACTCCGGCCCGGTGGCCCTCACCGAGGAGGTGCCGATCGGCCCGGAGGAGGACTTCGCTTCGCTCTCGGCGCGGTTGGCTGAGCTCGGCGGCGACCTGCTGGTCCGTGCCCTCGACCTACAGGCCAAAGGCGCGCTCGAGTTCACCGAGCAGGACGAGGGAGGGGTCACCTACGCGGAGAAGATCGACTCCACCGAGCGGCGCCTCGATCCCGACCGTCCGGCGGCCGAGCTGGCGGCGAAGGTGCGGGCTCTCAACCCGCACGTCGGCAGCTACCTGGAGACCGCGGCGGGAGAGCGGCTGGGCGTCCGCCGCGCTCACGCGGTCGAGACTGACGTGCCCCAGGGGACGCTGGAGGCGCGCTTCGACACGCTTCTGCTTGGCACCGGCGAGGGGGCTCTGCGGCTCGACGTGGTGCAGTCACCCGGCAGCAAGGCGATGCCGGCCGACGCCTACCTGCGCGGGCACGAGCCGCCGCGGCTATGAGCGCGGAGGGCGCATGACGACCAGCGCCGGCCGCGTCTCGCCCGCGCGCTCGCTCGCCTACGCAACCGTCCGCGCCACCTTCGAGGACGGCGCCTTCACCGAGCGCGCTTTCCGGTCTGAGGCCGACCGCCTAGGGCTCGGCGGCCGCGACCGCGCCCAAGCGCAGCGCCTCGCCTACGGCGCCGTGCAGCGGCGCGGCACCAGTGACGTCGCAATCGAACGGCTCGCCGGCCGCTCGACCCGTCTCCTCGACCCGCCGGTCCTGGCGGCGCTGCGGCTCGGCCTCTACGAGGTGCTCTTCGCCGACGCCACGCCCGACCACGCCGCCGTCGACCAGGCGGTGGAGCTGGTCAAGGCCGCCGGCGCCGCCCACGCCTCCGGCTTCGCCAACGCGATCCTGCGACGGGCGGTGCGCGAGCGCGCACAGCTGAGCGAGGATCTGCTCGGTGACGACTCGACCCCGCCAGCCGCTGCGGTCGCCGACTCGGCGCCGCAGTGGCTGGCGGAGATGTGGTGGCAGGAGTTGGGGGAGGAGGCGGCGCGCTCGACCCTCGCCGCCTGCAACGCGCGGGTCGAGGTGGCGATGCGGGTCAACCCGCTGCGGGCGGAGCGGGAGGCGGTGCTGGTGCGCCTACGGGAGGCTGGGGTGGAGGCGCGTTTGCCCGAGGCCGACTGGCCGCTCGCCGCGCCGGAGATGCTCGTGATCGACGGCCGCATCGGCGAGACCGTCCCGGCGGCGATCGAGGCGGGCGAGCTGACCCCGCAGAGCCGCGGCTCGGCCGCCGTGGTCGAGGTCCTCGACCCGCAGGAGGGCGAGCACGTCCTCGATCTCTGCGCCGGACCGGGGATCAAGACCGGGCAGATCGCCGAGCGGATGTGCGACCGCGGCGAGGTGATCTCGGTCGAGCTCGACCCGACCCGTGCCGGCGAAGTTGCCGCCCAGGCCCGTCGCCTCGGCCTGCACAGCGTCACCGTGATCGAGGCCGACGCGACCGAGTCGGGCATGGCGCCCGGCTTCGACCGCGTCCTCCTCGACGCCCCCTGCTCGGACCTCGGCGCCCTCGCCTCGCGGCCCGACGCCCGCTGGCGCAAGTCGCCCAGGACCATCGAACGGTTGACCGAAACGCAGGACCAGCTGCTGCGCAGCGCCGCCGCCGTCCTGCGCCCGGGCGGCATCCTCGTCTACTCGACCTGCACGATCTCCCGCCGCGAGAACGAGGATCGGATCGCCGCCCTGCTGCAGGCGTCGGAGTCCGGCGAGGTCCCGCCGCTGCAGCTGGACGACCTCGGCGCCCGCAATTCGCAACTTTTGTCACCCGCGGAGCCACGCTGTCTGCAGCTACGTCCCGACCGCGATCGCACCACCGGCTTCTTTATTGCCCGCTTCACCCGTACAGTTTGAGGGCGTGAGCCACCCCAACCAGTCAAGCCTGGGGGACTCGAATCCCCTGGGCCGCGCCCCTTGCCCGAACTGCGGCGAGCCCTGGCTGCGCCCGACCCAGCTGCCGGGCCGCCTGCGCTGCGTCAACTGCCTCAGTCGCTTCGAACTCGTCTCCCAGTGCCCCAACTGTGGCGAACACCAGACGATCGCCCGCATGACCAACACGGCAGACATGGAATGCCAAAGCTGCGGTTCCTCGATGCTGAGGGCGGCCTAGCGCCGAGCCGTCGTCTAGGTTTGCGCTCGTGAGCGAGCGGATGGCAGAGCTGCTGGGGGAGCCGCGGGTGGCGCCGTCGATCCTCTCCGCCGACATGGGTCGGCTCGGGGCGCAGGTCGAAGAGGTGATGGACGCGGGGGCGCGAGTGATCCACTTCGACGTGATGGACGGGCACTTCGTCCCGCCGATCACGATTGGGCCGCTGGTCCTCAGCGGGATCGCCGACCAGGTCCACGACGCCGGTGGCGCCGTCGACGTCCACCTGATGATCGAGGCGCCGGAGCGCCAGATCGAGGAGTTCGCTAAAGCCGGCGCCGACTCGATCACCTTCCACCAGGAGGCGACCCCGCATGCCCATCGCACCCTCACCGCGGTCCGCGAAGCCGGCTGCCTCTCGGGTATAGCGATCAATCCAGGAACCCCGGTTGAGGCCGTCCAGGAGCTCCGCGGCCTAGCCGACATCGTCCTCTGCATGTCCGTCAACCCCGGCTGGGGCGGCCAGTCCTTCATCGAGACCTCGTCCGAAA
>Ga0207640_10000150_pt1 | contig 50663 bp, 44 predicted proteins | sample KBSCornC42_FD_184300 | JGI IMG/M metagenome (GOLD analysis project Ga0207640, IMG submission 184300) | Corn rhizosphere microbial communities from Kellogg Biological Station, Michigan, USA - KBS Corn C4-2 (SPAdes) (version 2) | ecosystem: Host-associated > Plants > Roots > Rhizosphere > Soil ... | reverse complement strand
GAGCGAAGAAAATCGCAAAAGCGCGCATGCCATCTCCCCAAGAGCATTGAGCAGCCGAATTCAGGCTGTTAGCGCTACCACAACTCTTGGGGAGGAGTCGCGTCAATGTTGAGCAGACGAGAAATGCTTGCGGCCACGTCGGCAGCGGCGGCTGTGGCGGTTGCGAGTCCAGCTTTTACACGAAATCCAGGCGGGGACTCGCTCGACGGGCTGGCCCGGCGCAGCGGCCGAGGATTCGGCTCAGCGGCGATGTGGGCGCCGCCCGGAATGGATGCGGGGAGCATCAACAATCCAAATTATGCTACGCTGCTCGAGTGGGAGTGCTCGATCCTGGTCCCCGAAAACCAGCTCAAGTGGCAGTGGGTTCGGCGTGGCGGCCCCGACAGCTTCGACTTTCGCGCCTTCGACGCGATCTTAGCCTATGCGGAAAGCAAGGGGTTCAAGATGCGCGGCCACACGCTCTTCTGGACGCCGACGAAATGGTACCCGAAGTGGCTCGCGGAACGGCAGTTCCACAGCGCTGCCGAAGCCGAACAGTTGCTGGTCAATCATGTTCAGACCGTGTGCCGGCGCTATCGTGGCAAGATCTATTCCTATGACGTGGTGAATGAGGCGATCCAGCCGGAGACCGGTGTAATCCGCGATACCAACGTCACCAAAGCCATCGGTGGCGAGCAGTTCCTGGATCTGATGTTCCATACCGCTCGCGCTGAGGATCCAACGGCGGAGCTTGTCTATAACGATTACATGGGCTGGGAGACCGGACAGAACAACACCCACGCAGCAGGCGTGCTGAAGCTGCTCGAAGGGTTCAGAAAGCGCGGAACGCCTGTCGATACTCTGGGCGTTCAATCGCACATCAAGCTGCCGAAGGATGGACGCGTCGCCGATGCAGTTCAGGCCATCGAAGGGCCGTGGCGAAGCTTCCTCGATGCCGTCGTGAGCATGGGCTACAAGCTCAAGATCACCGAGTTCGACGTCAACGACCAGGATGCTCCGACCGACATCGCCATCCGCGATCGAATGGTGGCGAATTACGCCAGGGCGTACCTTGAGCTGATGCTGTCCTACCCGCAGCTGAACGACATGCTCTGCTGGGGGATGTGCGACCGCTACAGCTGGCTAAACGGTTTTGCGCCGCGCCACGACGGCACGCGCGAGCGCGGCACGCCCTACGACGTGGATTTTCGCCCCAAGCTGTTGCGTGACGCGATTGCAGCCGCTTTTGTGTCGGCGAAACCCAGTCAGCCAGGAGCCAAGGCTTGAGACCTGAACAACATCTTCCCGATATCGACCGCTACGACGGCCGAATGCCTTACCGGCGGTGCGGTCGGAGCGGGCTCGACCTTCCGGCGATTTCGCTCGGGTTGTGGCAGAATTTCGGCGGCGCGGATGTGTTCGAGACGGGGAGGGCGATCCTCCGCCGGGCCTTCGACCTCGGCGTCAATCACTTCGATCTCGCCAACAATTACGGGCCGCCATATGGTTCCGCGGAGGAGAATTTCGGCCGCGTCATGGCGGCGGATTTCCGGCCATATCGCGATGAGCTCATCATCTCGACCAAGGCCGGTTACGACATGTGGCCGGGGCCGTACGGGATCGGCGGTTCGCGCAAATATCTGCTTGCCAGCCTCGACCAGAGCCTCAAGCGCATGGGGCTCGATTATGTCGACATCTTTTATTCGCACCGGGTCGATCCGACGACTCCGCTCGAAGAGACGATGGGGGCGCTGGTGCAGGCGCACCGCCAGGGCAAGGCGCTGTACGTCGGGATTTCGTCTTACTCGCCGGAACTCACCCGGCAGGCCTACGACATTCTCAGGGGCGAAGGCGTCCGGCTCCTGATTCACCAGCCGAGCTATTCGCTCCTCAATCGCTGGATCGAGGATGGGTTGCTGGAAACACTCGGCGATCTGGGAGTCGGCTGCATTGCCTTTTCACCGCTGGCGCAGGGATTGCTGACCAACAAATATCTTGGCGGCCTTCCCCAAGAGGCGCGAGCGGCGAGGGACGGCTCTTTCTCCCGCGAGATGCTGACGGAAGAGACGCTCACTCACGTGCGCGCCCTCAACGAACTGGCGAAGGAGCGCGGGCAGACGCTGGTGCAAATGGCGATCGCCTGGGTACTCCGCGATCCCCGCGTAACATCGGCGCTGATTGGGGCCCGAACCGTTCAGCAGCTCGAAGATTCGCTAACGGCAGTCCGCAATTTTGACTTTAGCACTGATGAGCTGGAGCGGATCGACCATTTCGCGACCGACGCCGGGATCAACATCTGGCAACGGTCATCCATTATCAAGGAGATCGGTTGATGCGTGGGATTGTTGCTGCCGGGATTGCACTTCTGCTCGCGTCCTGCGCCGCCGTGCCCGCATCGGCGCCGGTCGCGCCGCAGCCCGAGATCGCAATCACTATCGACGACCTTCCGGTCCACGCTCCTTTTCCGCCGGGCGTCACTCCCAACCGGGTCAACGATCAGATGATCGCTGTACTCAAGGCCGCAGGAGTCCCCGTCATCGGCTTCGTTAATGGAATCGGGGTCGAACAGCACCCGGAAACCATTCAGGCGCTGCGGGACTGGCGCGCCGCCGGTTTCGTGCTCGGCAATCACACCTGGTCGCACCCGTTCCTGAGCAAGCTTAGCCTTGCGGAGTGGGAAAATGAGCTCACTAAGAACGAGCCGCTTCTCGCGCCGCTCGACGGGAACACCGACTGGCGCTGGTTCCGCTATCCGTTCCTCGACGAGGGCAAGGACGAAGCGCAGAATGTCGGGGCGCGGCAGATATTGGCGAAGCACGGCTACCGCATCGCCGATGTGACGATCGGCTGGGGCGATTGGGCATTCACCGGCGCCTGGGCACGGTGCAATGCGGCCGGCAACACGGCGGCTGTGGCCGAGCTCGAGCGGATGTACATGGATGCCGCGAAACAGAATATTCCGATAGCGCGGCAGACTGCGCACCTGCTCTATGGCCGCGACATTCCCTACGTGCTGCTGATGCACGTCAGTGCGATGAGCGCGCACATGATGCCGCAGGTGATTCAGATGTATCGCGATGCCGGCTTCCGGTTCGTAAGCATCGCGGAGGCGGAGAGCGATCCCGCTTACCGGAATGACGTCGACCTCTCGCTGCAGCCGCGGACGCCCGATTGGAAGCTGGCTCAAGAGAAAGGCGTGACGTTGCCGCAGCCCCCGGATCTTCAGCCGAAACTGAACGCGATGTGCCCCGATCCGAAAGCGGCGACGACCAGCCCGTAATGGGACTCGTTCCCCGAAGGACCTTCTGACCTCATTGCGGAGCCGCCTAGGCAATGGTAGCGCTAACCCATTCCGCCATCGGGGGAAGGGGGTATATGGGTAGACCGAGCCGTCGCAGGCGCAGCTCCATCACCATCGCCGATGTCGCGCGAGAGGCCGGCGTCTCGGCGATGACGGTTTCCCGCGTGATCAACGGCGTCCAGAATGTTCGCGAGTCGACCCGGGCGGCCGTTCTCGATGCTGTCGAGAAGCTCAACTACTCTCCGAACACCGCGGCGCGCAGCCTTGCCGCCGGCGAAGCGATCCACATCGGTCTCCTCTACGCCAACCCAAGCGCCGGCTATCTCAGCCAGTTCGTGATCGGCGCACTCTATGCGGCGCGCGGCGTCGGCGCGCACCTGATGATCGAGGCGTGCGAATCAGAGGACGCGGACGAGCAGGCGGAGGTGACTCGGCGTTTCGCGAATGGCGAAGTGGAAGGTGTGATCCTGCCGCCGCCGCTTTCGGAATCGCAACCGATCCTGGCTGAACTCGAAGCCATCGGGATGCCGGTTGTGACAGTGGCAATGGGAGCTCCCCACGAAGACGCGCTGAACGTTCGGATCGACGACCGGGCGGCCGCGGCGGAAATGACCCAGCACCTGCTCAATCTTGGCCACCGCCGAATTGGTTTCATCAAAGGCCATCCGAATCACGTCGCGAGTCACGATCGCTTCCGCGGGTTTTGCGACGCGATGCGCGACTTCGGGCTCAATCCGGACGAGATGCCGGTCGAGCAGGGCTATTTCAGCTACCGCTCCGGCCTGACCGCGGGTGAGCGGTTGTTAGGCCGGGGAGAGGTCCCGACGGCAATTTTCGCCAGCAACGACGACATGGCCGCGGCGACGATCAGCGTCGCCCACCGTCTTGGAATGAACGTCCCGGATGACATCAGCATCGTCGGCTTCGACGACACGGCGCTGGCGACGAGCGTGTGGCCGGAACTGACCACGGTGAAGCAGCCGATCGCATCGATGGCGGAGGCGGCGCTGGAACTGCTGGTGGCGGATTTGCGCGGCAATCGCGCCGGTGCGCCGCACAAGGGAACGGAGCGTGTGCTCAGCCATGCGATCATTATTCGTGAATCGTCGGGGCCGCCGCCAAGCGGGCGTCGAGGGCGATCGCGCAAGCCTGCGAACGAGGCTTGACCGCTTAGGGAAGCGTGTTACCGCTACCAAGTTCTTGAGGAGGGACGGGGATGGTTGAAGCAAGCCCGCAACGGGCGAATATGGGTTTCATCGGCGCCATCGTCGCGGTGGCGACGATTGGCGGTTTTCTGTTCGGTTATGACAGCGGCGCCGTTAACGGCACGCAAAATGGCCTTCAGGCCGCTTTCCACCTGAGCGCAGGCGGACTCGGGTTTACCGTGGGTTCGCTGCTGATCGGCTGTTTCGTCGGCGCCTTCTTCGCCGGCACGCTCGCTGAGAGTATAGGACGCCGAAACGTGATGCGGATTGCATCCGTTCTGTTCCTAATTGGTGCGCTGATCCAAGGCTTCGCCTCGACACAGCTCTTGTTCATAGTCTTTCGCTTCGCGGGCGGCATGGCGGTGGGCGCCGCTAGCGTCCTCTCGCCTGCCTATATTTCCGAAGTTGCACCGGCCGACATTCGTGGACGGCTGACAACGATTCAGCAGATTATGATCATCGGAGGACTGACCGCCGCAGCGGTCGTGAACTACTTCTTCCAGCAGGCGGCAGGCAACGATTCCACGCACGTGCTTGCATTGGGGTTGGAAGCATGGCGTTGGATGTTCCTCGCGCAAGCGCTTCCAGCCGCGGTGTTTTTGGTCGCTCTGTTCTTCGTGCCGGAAAGCCCGCGCTTTTTGGTGTCGAAAGGGCGCGAAGATGAAGCCGTCACGGTGCTCACCAGCCTGTTCGGTGGCGCGGCGGCCATTCCGAAGTTCGAAGAAATCAAGGCGACGTATGCGTCCGACCATCGTCCGCGCCTGTCCGACGTGCTGGCGCCGAACGGCGGCTTCCTCGGGATGCGCCCGATCGTGTGGGCAGGTCTGATTATTGCCGTTTTCCAACAGCTCGTCGGCATCAACGTGATCTTCTACTACAGCGCCACGCTGTGGCAGGCGGCTGGATTTTCGGAAAGCCAAGCTCTGCTGACCACGATCATCAACAATTCGATTTCCCTGGTTGCCTGCTTTGTTACTGTGGGCCTTGTCGACAAAATCGGGCGCAAGCCTTTGTTGCTCGTCGGCTCTGTGGGCATGGCCATCACTCTGTTTGCGATGGCCTATTCCTTCTCCACCGGACACCTGATCGGCGACAAGCTTTCGCTGCCGGGTCACATGGGAACGACCGCTGTCGTGTCCGCTCTGGCCTACTCCGCGTTGTTCAACATCAGCTGGGGGCCCATCATGTGGGTTATGCTGGGCGAGATGTTCCCGAATCAGATCCGCGGCTCGGCGTTGGCTGTGTGCGGTTTCGCACAATGGTTTGCCAACTATCTGATCACGCAGAGTTTCCCGGTTATGCTCGCCGGTATCGGTTTGGCAGCGAGCTACAGCTTCTATGCCGTTTGCGCGGTGATCAGCTTCTTCCTCGTGCAGAAGTTCATCCACGAAACAAAGGGCAAAGAGCTGGAACATATGGAAGGCTGAAGCGGGCAACCACCAGCTTCGAAGAAACAAGGGCAGTCCCGACGGACTGCCCTTTTTCTTTTACTGAACGGGAAGTTCGAATACCGGTGCGGGCAGCAGGTCCATGTCGTACAGGTTGACGATCGGATAGTCCGCCCAGGCGTAGCGTACGCGGGTTACCGGCTGGCCGTCTCCGGTTAGCGTCACCGTATTCCCGTTCACCGTCGCATCGGTGAAGCGGCACGAGTCGGGTGTCGCGCCGCACAGCTGGAATCCGATCGGCCGATTGCCGCTCAGCGCCTGCAGCGGCTTCGTGAAGGTGACCGTGACGCCGTTCCCTGAGCGAGCTGCGCTAGCCGGCAGCGGTCCGATGCGGCCATCGGCCGTGTGGTAGACCAGCGTGTCAGCCGCAAGCGCCAGCCGGCGCCCCACTTCCTGTTTGTTCGAGGGATGTACGTCGCGCCATTCTCCGATGTCTATCGCGCTGACCAGAGCTGCGTGCGGATCCGCCTGCGCCGCGATCCGCTGGTCGTTCACCACCTCAGCCAAACCGCTCTCTTTCGGGTGCGCGACTGGAATTCCGTAACCGGCGAGGCCGACGATGAAGAAGGGCAGGTCCGGCTTGCCGAACTGCTGCCGCCAATTGCCCATGAAGGCAGTCAGGCGCTTGTCATAGCCTTCGGCCATACCGGTGTCGTTTTCGCCCTGGTACCAGGCGGCGCCAGTGAGCCCGAGGTTCCCCAAAGGCGCTATCATCGCATTGTAGATGGTCGAAACGCCAGCCGACCCGTCCCACGGGGTGACGGGTGGATCGCCTACAGAATCGGCGATTCGGGAATATTCCCAGCCGGTGGTCAGGGGTTTTGACTGCCCATCAGCAAAGGTCAGCGCGAACTGATCGGCGGGGCCGGTGAATCCGCCACGGCCCCAGACGTTGCGGACGAAGACCATGATCTCGTTGGCGCCGGGCTTCAGCAGACCCTTGGGAACGGGGTAGCTGCGCGGCCCGAATGGATCGCGGAGCCCGCCGACCGAGACTCCGTTGACGAAGGTCTGGTCCATGTCGTCTGCGGCACTCAAATGAAGCGTCGCGGGCTGCGCGGCCTCTGCCGGGGTGAGAGTCACGCGTTCGCGGAACCAGGCCGAGCCGATCCAATTTTTCCACTCCGGACCCCAGCTGTCCCAATAGGTGAGGGAGGGCGCCGGGCTCCAGGAGAGCGTCGAACTGTTCTTCCACGGCTCGTGTCCAGGCTGGTCGCCGGTTTTCGAGCGCCACCAGCCAGCCCATCGGTCTGCAAAGCCGCGCACCGCCGCTGCGGGATCCTTTTGGTTGAGCCTAACGAGCGCAGCGTCCTCCGCGCCGCCGCTGGCGGCATTGGCATCCAAACTCATCCACGCCCGGATCGGGGTACCGCCCCAGCTGTCGTCGATCGCTCCGATCGGCACCTTCGCGGTCTCGCGAAGCTGCTTCACCATGAAATAGCAGGCGGCGGAGAAGTTCTTCACGTCGGGACTCGCGACCTGCCAGTCGAAACCTTTGGAGAATGAGGTCTGCGGCGTTCCCGCGAGCTGCTGCGGGACTTTCGTCAGCCTGAGATCAGGATCGGGATCGGCCCGTCCGCCGCCGTAGCCGAGCGCGAAGGGAATCGGATATTCCATGTTCGACTGACCCGAGCAGAGCCAGACGTCGCCGATTTCGAGATCGGTCGATGTTGCCGATCCGTCGGGACCGGTGACGCTTAGCTCCAGGTTCTTGCCGTCGGCGCGCGGGGGAAAGCTTGCCTGCCAACGGCCTGCTTTATCTGCGGTGGCCGCGACATTCTGGCCGCCAAAGGTCACGGTCAGCTTCTCGCCCCGCGCCGCGCTACCACTGAGGCGGATCGGCCAGTTGCGCTGGATAACGGCGTGCGTGCCGAATTGCGGATCGATAGAGGGGGCGGCCGACGCAGCGGTTCCGATCAGCGCCGTCGTCGCGAAAAGTGCTCGAAAGGTCACAATGTTCATAAACCTACGCGCGTGCGCGCTACGCCCGCCCGCGTGCGCACGCGAGTCAGCCGGAATACTCGACAAAGATACAGACATGCGCATCCCCTCAATGAAGCAATGGAAACCCTATTTGTGAATGGCCCTCCCGCCGGATGCGGTCCGGTTTAGAAGGCGACGAGCGGGGAGGCGATCCCTGCCACGTCGCATTCGAACTGGAACAAGTGTCCCGCCAACGGTTGCGCCTCCAACTCTTCCGACTTCATGCCCTGGCGAGCTGTGGTCGCGAAAACGGTGCGCAGATCAGCACCACCGAACGCGATCTTCGTCACGTTTGCGGTGGGGAATTTCACTGTGTTCACCAGCCTGCCTTCCGGCGAGTAGCGGCGGGCTGCCCAGCCGCAATAGAGACCGATCCAGACGCAGCCCTCGCTGTCCACGGTGGGTCCGTCGGGGAAGCCCGCGCCTTCCTCGATCGTAACGAAGGAGCGCCGCGGGCCGAGACTCCCGTCGTCACGGATTTCGCATTGCTCAATTGTTCGGGCGAACGTGTCGACGATGTAGAGCGTACGGCCGTCAGGTGAGACGGCAGGGCCATTGGTGACGATGATGTCGCCGATTCCGGTCGGCGTCACCTCACCGTCGGCGAAGCGGTAGAAGGCGCCGGTCTTTGTCTTCTCGTCATTATCCATCGTCCCGAACCACAGCCGTCCCGCAGGATCGACGGCGCCGTCGTTGAGGCGGTTGGCAGGATAGTTGGCATCGATCGTGTTGATGCGGTGGAACGAACCGCTTTCGGAATCGAATTTGAACAGGCCCGACTTCAAGCCGGCAATGAAGCCCCCGCTCGAAGCAGGGAAAATGAACGCGGTGTATTCGGGGGCTTTCCAGCTGCGTTGTGTTCCGCTGGCGGGATCGTAGCGGTGGATGGCGTCATTCTTGATGTCGACGAACCAGAGCGCCTTGTCGCGCTCATCCCACATCGGACCTTCGCCCAACTCTGCTCCGACCTCACAAACGGGCTTCGGTTCGGTGCAGGCCATTTCGTCTCCCTCTCTAGCGCCACCCCGCGTCTACGAAATAGGCGTGGCCCGTGACCAGCCTCGCATCGTCCGAAGCCAGGAACATCGCCATTGCAGCAACGTCCTCTGGCATCAAGCGGCCGTCGAGACATTGTGCTTCGACAAGTTCAGCCTCGGCCTCCGGCGTGTACCATTGGAGCTGCCGCGGCGTTCGGACATTCCCCGGCACGATGCAGTTCACGCGGATATTATCGCAGCCGAGATCGCGGGCGAGCGATCGGGTGAGGCCTTCAATGGCCGCCTTGCAGGTCTGGTAAAGAACCAGATCAGGCAGCGCGAGGTGCCAGCTGATCGAGCCGAGATTGAGGATGACTCCGCCGCCGCTGCTGCGCATCCCGCCGACCACCGCCTGAGCGCAGAAGAACTGGTGCTTCAGGTTGGTGCTCAGGCGCTCGTCCCAATATTCCTCGGTGACCTCGTCGAACGAATGCCGGTCGTCATTGGCGGCATTGTTGACGAGCACTTTCGTGGGACCACGCTCCTGCTCGAGCGCGGCGATCGCCTTCCTCGTTGCCGGAATGTCGCGCAGGTCCACGTGAAGAAACTTCGCGCCTGTGCGTCCGGCAAGCTCGGTGGAATCAGGCTCGCAAATGTCGATGAAGGCGACGTTCGCGCCTTGCTGCGCGAACGCCTCCACTATTCCCGCCCCGATGCCCGATCCCCCGCCGGTGATGAGCACATTCTTGCCGCGCAGACTTGGGTAGACCGCGCGGCGGCCGCTCTCTTGATTCAAAATGCTCAGCTCCAGCTATAGACCGTCTTGGTCTGGGTGTAGAATTCGACTGCGGCGAAGCCCTGCTCGCGCGCGCCGTAGCTCGACTTGCGGGTGCCGCCGAACGGGACGTGATAATCGACCCCCGCGGTCGGCAGGTTGACCATCACCATTCCGGCACGGACGCGCCTACGGAAATCGCGAGAATATTTGAGCGAGTTGGTGACGATGCCCGCCGAGAGGCCGAACTGACCGCGATTCGCGATCTCCAGCGCCTCGTCGTAGTTCTTCACTTTGACGGTGCTGGCGACTGGGCCGAACACTTCTTCGCGATTGATCGTCTGCTCGGGCGCGGTGTCGGCGATGACCGTCGGCGCCATATAATAGCCGCGCTTGTCGAGCTTGAGCGGCTCCTCGCCGCCGGTGACAACCCTGCCCCCTTCCTCGCGAGCGATCTTCACGTAGCGGAGGTTCTGTGCGAGCTGATCCTCGCTCACCGCGGGTCCGATCTGTGTGTTCGGATCCAGCGCGTCGCCAACCCGAAGCGATTTTGCCTTCTCCGCCATCGCTTCGACGAAGCGATCGTGGATGCCCTCGGTGACGATGATCCGCGAAGACGCGGTGCAGCGCTGGCCGGTTGAGAAGAAGGCGCCGTCGATGGCGCACATCACGGCGCGGTCCAGATCGGCATCGTCCAGAACTACGAGCGGGTTCTTGCCGCCCATCTCGAGCTGGACCCGCGCCTGGCGCTTGGCCGCGCCTTCTGCCACGCTGGCGCCGACTCCCTGCGACCCGGTGAACGACAGCCCGTCGATATCGGGATGGTTGACGATCGCCCGGCCGACGTCGCCGCCACCGATCACCAGGTTGAAGACTCCCGGAGGAGCGCCGGCCTCGATCAGGATCGACGCCAGTGCATGAGCGATGGCGGGGGTCGGCGTAGCGGGCTTGAGGACGACCGTATTGCCGAAGGCGAGGGCAGGGGCCGACTTCCACGCCGGGATCGCGATCGGGAAGTTCCACGGTGTGATCAGGCCGAATACGCCGACCGCTTCGCGGTAGGTCGCGGCATCGACCGCCGGACGCGTCGATTCGAGAGTCTGGCCGTGACGGCGGAGCGCCTCGCCGGCGAAATATTTGAGGATCCGGGCAGCGCGCATGACTTCGCCCGTGCCTTCGGCGAGAGTCTTGCCTTCCTCGCGCGAGAGCAAGGTGCCGAGCTCCTTGGCGCGGCTCATGATGATCGTGCCCGCCTTGTCGAGGACGTCCGAGCGGACTTCCGGAGAGGCTTCCGACCAGGCCGGGAAAGCGGCGCGGGCGGCCTTCACCGCCTCATTGACCTCGGCCTCGCCGCCCTTGGGATAATGCGCGACGACATCGTCGAGATTGGAAGGGTTGACGCTCTCACAGGTGCTGCCTGCGGCAACGCTCTCGCCGTTGATGAAATGGGTCAATGTGTCGGGCACAGTCTTTCTCTCCTTGTCACGCGTTCGATAACAGGCCGCGGGAAGCGAGGTTGCGCATTAGCTCGCGTACCCCGAACGTCCACGGTCTCGCGTCGCGCGATGTAGTGACTGTGTTGACCAAAGTCCCGAGCTTGGGGCTCGAAATTCTCACCTGGTCGCCGACTTTGTGCGTGAATCCGCGCCCTGGCTCGTCCCGATCCTCGGTTGGCGCAAACAGTGTGCCCAGGAAAAGCGCAAAGCCATCCGGATAGTGGTGTTCGCTGAGCGCCTGCCGGACCAGCTCCTCCGGATCGCGGCTGATCTCGCTCATCCGGCTCTGGCCGCGAAGGGTGAAGCCGTCGGTACCGGTGATCTCCAGCTCGACCACCGCCTGCCGCACGTCGTCCATGGTGAAGCTGTCGTCGAACAGGCGGATGAACGGCCCAATCGCGCAGGATGCATTATTGTCCTTCGCCTTGCTCAGCAGGAGGGCGCTCCGGCCTTCGAAATCGCGCAAGTTGACGTCATTGCCCAGGGTCGCGCCGCGGGGACGGCCGTGGCTGTCGACTACGAGCACGACCTCCGGCTCCGGGTTGTTCCAGCCCGAGTCGGAGCGAACGCCTATCTCGGCGCCCCAGCCGACGCTGGCGAGCGTGGCCGTCTTGGTGAAAATCTCGGCGTCCGGCCCGATCGCAACTTCCAGATATTGGGACCACAGCCCTTCTTCGATCAGCGCCTCTTTCAGGCGAGCCGCAGGTTCGCTCCCCGGCACAACCGAGCGGATACCCCCGCCGATTCGCGATTCGAGCTTGTCGCGGATGGAAGCTGCGACGCGGTAATCGCCGCGGGCGCGCTCTTCGATCACCCGCTCGATTGCCGAGATTGCAAAGGTGACGCCCGCCGCCTTGATCGGCTGCAGGTCGATCGGGGAGAGGAACTGCTCAACGGGGACATGGGTGAGTTCGTCGACTTCAAACAGCTTTTCGCCACTGACTGCGGTCGGCCGATCCTGGTCCATCAAATCGGCGACTGTGGGGGCGGCGCGGGACACGTCCTCAACGACACCGCCGCGAATCACCACCGGCGTAGGGCCTTGATCGGTGAGCAGGCGCCCGACAAGAATCGCATCCTGACAATCGACAGGCAGCATGGCGGCGCCAAAATCCATGAGTGAAACCTAACCCCCAACCCAAATGGTAGCGCTACCATTCTGTTTTGTTGTCACCTCTGTCAAGAGAGGGCTGGTTAAGTCGTGTGAAGGGGAGTGAGTATTTATGACGAAGTTGCGTTCGATCTGGCTCGTAGCCACTGCCGCTGCTGCTGCGCTTGCAGTTCCGGCTCATGCGCAGACGAATATGCCGTGGATGAACCGCGCGCTGAGCCCCGATCAGCGTGCTGCAATGGTGGTGGCGCAGATGACCCAGCAGGAAAAGCTCCAGCTGGTGTTCAGCTATTTCGGCACCAACAAGGATGAGAGAGACCATTACAAGCCGGCGCTGGAGGCCCGGTACGGCTCTGCGGGTTATGTTCCCGGAATTCCTCGGCTCGGGATTCCGCCGCAATGGGAGACGGATGCTGGCGAAGGCGTCGCGACACAAGGTGCCGATCCTGACCCGCGGCTGCGAACCGCGCTTCCCTCCGGCCTTGCAACCGCGGCGACCTGGGATCCCAAGATCGCCTTTGAGGGCGGCCGGATGATCGGACATGAAGCGCGCAACTCAGGCTTTAACGTCCAGCTTGCGGGCGGAGTCGACCTGATGCGCGACCCCCGCAACGGCCGGAATTTCGAATATGGCGGGGAAGATCCACTTCTCGCCGGGACGATTGTCGGATCCGAAGTGGCGGGAATCCAGTCCAACCACATCGTCTCGACGATCAAGCATTATGCGATGAATGACCTGGAGACAGGCCGGAATTTCCATAACGCCATCATCGATCCCGCGGGTGCCCGAATGTCCGACCTGCTCGCGTTCCAGTTTGCGCTGGAGCGCAGCGACGCAGGTTCCGTCATGTGTTCCTACAATCGCGTGAACGGCGACTTTGCCTGTGAGAACAACTGGTTGTTGAACGACGTTCTCAAACGGGATTTCGGCTTTCCGGGCTATGTGATGAGCGACTGGGGAGCGGTTCACAGCACGGTCAAGGCGGCGTTGGCGGGACTGGACCAGGAGTCCGGCTGGCCGTTCGACAAGGAGCCCTATTTCCGTGAGCCCCTGGCCGCCGCGATTGCCTCCGGAGCGGTTCCTGAGAGCCGGTTGAACGACATGGCGACCCGAATCCTGCGTTCGATGTTCGCCCATGGCCTCGTCGACGATCCGGTGCCCGCCAGTGCTCCGATCGATTATGCCGCTGACGAGGCGGTGAGCCAGGCTGATGCCGAGCAGGGCATGGTCCTTCTAAAGAACAACGGCAACCTGCTTCCACTTACCGGTGCGAAGCGCATCGTCGTTATCGGCGGCTATGCCGATAAGGGCGTTCTCGCCGGAAGCGGCTCTTCGCTTGTCTATCCGCGTGGCGGCAATGCGGTCCCCGGACTAAAACCCACGGGCTGGCCCGGGCCGGTGATGTATTATCCCTCTTCGCCCGTCGACGAGCTGCGGCGTCTCCTACCGCAGGCGAAGATCACATTCGTGGACGGTGGCGATCCTGCGGCTGCCGCGGTCGCGGCGCGCGCTGCCGATATCGCGATCGTCTTCGGGACGCAATGGTCGGGTGAAGGCTTCGACGTGGCGATGTCGCTCGATGGCAATCAGAATGCGCTGATCGACGCGGTCGCGCAGGCTAACCCAAGAACAGCGGTGGTGCTCGAAACCAACGCGGGTGTCGCGATGCCGTGGGTTTCACGGGTCGCTGCGATTGTCGAAGCCTGGTACCCGGGCCGGGCGGGTGGCAAGGCGATCGCCAACGTGCTGACCGGGCGAGTCAATCCGTCCGGCCGCTTGCCCGTCACCTTCGCAGCGTCTGAAAGCCAGCTCCCGCGTCCGGTGCGGCCCGGCGGGAATTCGGAGAACGATGCCTTCGATCTTCAGTACACCGAGGGCGCAGCCGTTGGGTACAAATGGTTCGACAAGAACAACCTGCAGCCTTTGTTCCCGTTCGGCTACGGCCTCAGCTACACCAGCTTTGCGCTCGGCTCGCCGGTGCCGACGGCGAATGCGGATGGAAGCGTGACGGTGCGGGTGCCGGTTCGGAACACCGGCGGCCGACGTGGAAGCGAAGTTGCCCAGGTGTATGTCGGGCCGGTCGCGAGCGGGTGGGAAGCGCCGAAGCGGCTAGGCGGGTTCCAGAAGGTCGATCTCGCGCCGGGCGCATCGCGGACGGTGAGCGTGACGATCGATCCGCGGCTTCTCGCGACCTTCGATGAAGCCTCGCACCAATGGCGGATCGCGCCGGGAGCCTACAAGGTGATGGTCGGCCAGTCGTCGCGCGACATCACCGGAACGGCGGCGGTCAACCTGCCGGGGCTGACGCTTCCGTCGAACTGGCGTCCCGGACCGGCAGCCGCTGCCCCAGCTGCGACGCGCGGCGAGCGAGGCTGATCAGGAGCAGACCCTCGCGGGCGTCTGCCGGATCGACCGGAACCGGCGCGCCCTCGAGAATGGAGTCGGCGACTGCTTCGTAGAAGGCGAGGTAGTCGCCGCGCTCGTTGGGCACGGATTGTGAGCCCCCATCAGGGAAGGTGAGGGTACCGGTCCGTTCGTCCATTCCGAAGCTGGGGTCGAGCGGATCGGCTCCGTCCTTGAGCGCGGCCTCCTGCGGATCCAGCCCGAACTTCACGAACGACGCTTCGCTTCCGTGCGCGGCCATTCTCGGGCGTGGATCGGCGATCAGCGAGGAGCAGCGCAGGCAGACGCGGCGCAAACCGTAGTGGAGCGTCACGTCGAAATAATCGTCGGCTTTGGCGTCCGGTCGCTGGGCGAAAATATCCGCCGAAACGGATTCGGGCAGTCCGAACAGCTGAAGCGCCTGGTCGACGAGGTGCGGACCGAGATCGTACCAGACGCCGCCACCGGGCTCGTCCGTCTCCCGCCAGCCTTCCTTGATTGCGGAGCGGAAGCGGTCCCAATGGGCCTCGTAGAGCGAAATTGCCCCGATCCTTGGCAGGATCCGCTTGAGCGTGAGGAAATCGGCATCCCAGCGGCGGTTGTGGAACACCGTGAGAATCCGGCCGCAGTCCTTGGCTACGTGAATGAGCTCGTCGGCTTCTTCGAGCGTGACGGTGAATGGCTTGTCGACGACAACGTTTTTACCAGCGTCGAGCGCGGCCTTGGCGATCGGGAAATGCGTGGTGTTGGGGGAGGAGATCACGACCAGGTCGGACCGTTCCAACAGTGCGTCGAGCTTCTCGACTCGGTTCGGCGCGTCACGCGATGTCTGGACCCCGGCAAGCTCCATGCGCGAGCAGGCGCGGATCAGCGGCGCATGGAAGACCGCGCCACCGAGCCCATAGCCGACCAGGCCGACGCGGATTGTCACGACACTAGGAATACGGGCGCGGGCATTCCCGCGTCATAGCGACGCGTTGAGGGAAATCCACGCGACGTTGTCGCTTTCGTCGGGCTTGTTGGTGAGGAAGATGTGCTGGTTCATGTAACCGAACTCACCGGTGAGATGCTTGCCGAGCGGCGTAGTGAACGCAACGATATTGCGGATTCGGTCAAACCCGGGCTTGGTTTGAAACCTGGTGGTGTTGAGGTTGAAGAACGGCTCGCTGGTAAAGGTGATGCCCGTGGCGCTGCCTTTTTCGAACGGGATCGTATAGCGGACGAAGGGCCGCACCCGCCAGCCAGTGCCGTCGGCATTGCTCCGCCACCTTTGCTCGGTTCGGAGCCGCGCGCTCACCATTCCCGGCCCGATCTTCCAGATCTTGTCGAACGTGAGCTGCTCGCGAAGCCGATGCTCCATCGTCGTGAAGTTGCCACGGCTGTACTGCGGGTTGTGGGTATAGCCCGCCCAAGCCGTCACCCATTTGTTGAGCTTGTAGCCGAGCAAAGTGTTCGCCTCGAATTCATAGAGGCCATGTTTTTTGTCGCTAAACCGCTCAGTGATTTCCTCCGACAGCCGCCAGTTGTCGGAGAGCTTCACGGTCAGCGCTTCGTTGGTCCAAATCTGGCTGTCTTCGGTCGCTAGAGCGGGTGTGGTCAGTGCCAGGCCGAGCGCCGCAGCAAATGCAAGGCGCGAGTAGCTGCGCGTCGTCATAGTCATGATATTTCCCCGTCTCGTCGTTGAATTGAGCGCCGCTAGATCCCCGTTGCGGCGAAGATGTGCCCGTCCGGGTCAAGTTCGCGCAGGTCTCGGCCGCGGGTTTCCTTCCCGAACCAACTGACCAGGATCAGCGCGGCGATCGTCGGCACAATTATCATGAGTGAAACAATGGCTAGCGCCGGAACAAGCGCGAGCATGGCGGCCAACTGCGCGAACATGCCGCCGGCCTTTGTACAGGCGGCAACTGTGCCGGTTGTTCGGCCGCGGATCCGTAGTGGGAAGCTTTCTGCGGTATAGGGCAGAAGCATCGCGATTAGCGCATTCGTCCCGATGATCAGCAGGGCGACCGGAAGCACCGGGCTGAATCCCCCGGCGACCTCAAGCCACAACACGCCTCCCAGTCCTGCGAGAGTCATGGCGAGCGAGGCCGCGACCGACCATTTCGTGCTCCAGCTGCTGTACAGATAGGCGACGATGAACACCGTCGGAAAAGCGATCAGGGCGGATTCCGCAAGCAATTTGCTCGTGACCCCAACGCTGTAGCCCTTCGAGATCAAATCGGCAGGAAGCCAGATCAGCAGGCCGAAATTGATCAGGCTGAAACAGATCGCGGCCAGGCTTAATGCAAAGAGCTTTCCGAAGAAGGCTCGCCCGGTGAGCGCGACCGATGAACCCTGCTCAAGCGCCTTCTGCTCGGCCGCCCGCGCTTTGCGCGCCTTCGATCCGAAGCGTTCCATCACGATCCGGGCTTCTTCCCTGCGTCCGCGCGCCAAAAGGAATTTGGCGGACTCCGGCATGAACGAGCCCAGCAGCACGAGCGTGAGGCCAGTCGGTAAGTTGAGGATCCAGAGAATCCGCCAGCCAAAGAAGGGCTGGAGGAGCGCCGAGAAAGTACTGGCCGCGAAATAACCGCCGACGGCCCCAAGTCCGCCGACGAGCACCAGCGCCCAGCCCCGATGCTTGCTCGGCATCATTTCGGCCAGCAGTGCGTAGGTGACTGGCAGCATTCCCCCAGCCGCAACCCCCATCATGAAACACATGCCGACGTTCCATGCCAACGAAGGCATCGCTCCGCAGATGGAGGTGCCGACGAACATCACGGCGGAAAGGAGGATCGTCGCCTTGCGGCCGTAGATATCCGCCAGTGTTCCCCAGATAATCGAACCAATTACCGTGCCGGCGAGCGCCGAGAAAGGGAACGACGAAACCGTCGCCTTGGTGACATGATATTCGCCCATCATGCCCGGAAGAGTGAATCCCAGGGTCGCTGGCTTCATGATGTCAATAATCAGGGCGATTACCAACACCGACATCAGACCCCAATGGGCGCGGCTGAGCGGCGCGTCCTCCGGTGGCGTGACAACGATTTCCTGCTGTGCGGCAAGCTGTTGCGCAATGTCCCTTGGCAGCAATCCGTAGGCCGCGATCCCGCATCCACCGACGATCGCCACCATCCCCAGGATCATGTCCCAGCCGATCGGCATTCCAGCCAACACGAAATGATTGTGGCGGCCCATCAGGAACATGGGCGCGTGCATGAGCACGCCCGCGGTCACGGCGATGACGCCCAGTGCGAACGCCCAAACGCCGCGCCGGTCGGAGAGGGTGCTTGTGCCGACCATCAGAGGTTCGCCTCGGCCACCATGCTGCCTTCGAGCTTGCCGAGCTCACCGGATTCACGCGCCTTGCGGCCGTAGAAGATCTCGAACAGCGGACTCGCCATCATCGTCGTGACGATCGCCATCAGCACCATCATCGAGAAGAGGGTGGGGCCGATCACACCCTTCTGAAGCCCGATATTGATGATGATGAGCTCCATGAGACCGCGAGAGTTCATCAGTGCGCCAATGCCGAGCGCGGTTCGGTTGTTCTCCCCCGATAGCCTGGCCGCTGTCCAGCAGGCGCCGAACTTGGCGACGATGGAGACAATGAGAATACCCATCGCAATCAGCAGCAGCGACGGCGAATTCACCATATCCATCCGCGTGTTGAGACCGGAGAAGGTGAAGAACATTGGGAGAAGGAGGATCACCGTCATCGGCTCCAGCTTGCGCCGGAGTTCCTGAGCGAACAGCCCGCGCGGCATGACTGCTCCCAGAAGGAAGCCACCGAACACGGCGTGAATGCCAATCGCATCCATCAGGAAAGCGGACAGGCAGAACAGCATCAGCGTCACGGCGAGGATGGAGGTGCTCATCTCGCCCTTTGCCTCGACTGCGCGGCCAAGCGGCGCCAGCAGCCGCCGTCCGAATAAAAGCATGAAGGCGGCATACCCAACGCCGCCAACGATCGCGACGACCGCAACGCCCGGGCCGGCTCCGAAGGTCGCAAGTACGATCGCAAGCACACACCAGGAGGCAGCATCGTCGAAGGCGCCGGCAGTGAGCGAAAGCGTCCCAAGCGAGGTGTTGGAAAGGCCGCGCTCATTGATGATCCGCGCGAGCATCGGAAAGGCGGTGAGGGCGACACAGGCACCCATGAAGAGCGTGGCATTGAACTGGCTGATACCGTCCGCAAAAAGACCGGGCACGCGCATCAGGAATGGCGTGACGAGGATCGCGAGCGCGAACGGCGTCAGAATGCCGGCCGCCGAAACGCTCGCGGCACTTCGTGCTTTCGTCTTGAAATGGTCGAGCTGCAGCGTCAGGCCGACAATGAACATGTAAAGGCCGACGCCGAGCTGCGCGCCAGTATAAAGGACGCTCTTGGTTTCCTTGGGGAAAATGAGGCCCTGAACGTCCGGGGACAGCAGGCCGAGGAGCGACGGCCCAAGGATCACACCGGCGATCATCTCGCCAACGACCTGCGGCTGGCCGAGGAGCTTCTGTCCCAGCCATCCGACGACGCGGCAGGCGAGAATGATGATCGCAAGTTGCAGGAAAAAGTGAATGCTGTAGTCGCTTGGCGACAGGCTCACCGCGGCTTTTACAGCCGGACCGTGCGAACCCATGATGCCGCCCAAAGCCGCAAGCGTCTCATTCCAGAGACTGGCCATCGATTTCCCCTCCATCCCATCCGGACTCACCCGGCGGTGCGAAAAAGTGCGGAAAGCGGCTAGAGCGCAACCGGGAATTTGAATCGCGCAATCGAATTTCAGCGGCATGGCAATTTCTGTTGCGAGCACGCCACGAAGTAGTAACGTACCTACAATATCGAAAGTCAAATATAGCTACTTGCCTACCGGAGAGCAGCGTTGAAGAGCTTCACCAGCCGCGAGTTCAATCAGGACGTCAGCCACGCCAAGCGAGTCGCGATTTACGAGCCGGTGTTCGTCACCGACCGCGGCAAACCGACCCATGTTCTTCTGAGCATCGACGCCTACCGACACCTCGTCGGTAAGTCGGACACTTTGGCCGACCTGCTCTCAGTTCCTGATCCGATGCCTGCTTTTGTCGATTGGCGCGCGGCAGGGCCGTGGGCGCGGAAGGGCTGATTCATGTATCTGCTGGACACGAACGTGATCTGGGCTTTCCGCAATCGTGAGCCTGAACATGCGGACGGGCCGCTGTTCGAGTGGGCGGCGAACCAGATGCCGAGCGCGCTCTTCGCCTCAGCCATTTCCCTGATCGAGTTCGAGAATGGGGCGCGGCAACTCGAGCGCAAGGACAAGATCGGGGCAGCGGCTATCCGCAACTGGATCGAGACGCGATTCCGGCCCGCATTCGAGGGGCGGATCATCGCCATCGACGAGCCGGCGCTGCTAAGCTGGTCGCAACTCGGCTATTCGGACTTCAGGGATGGGGTCTTCGCAGCTACGGCGCTTCAGCACGGATTGGTGTTCGCCACCGACGCGGTTCAGAATTTCCGGAGCGGCAGAGTGAAGACCGTCAATCCGTGGGCTTATGCGGCCGATGTCGACGATCTCGATTGGCGGCGAGCTTCCCGAAGCGCTCCGATCTGGCTGAAGAGCCTGTTCGTCCGCGCCTGATCAGGCGGCGGCAAGTTCCGACACCAGTTGCCGATGCGACGGCAGGTCGCGCGCCGCTTTCTCGCTAAGCATCCGAATGCGGTCGAACAGGCGCTGCGCGGCAGCGACATTCGGAAAGTCCGATCGGCCAGCCGACAGGTCGGTTTGAAATTCCATCCCGTAGAGAATGTACTGGTAATTGAAGAAGGCGAAGGATTCGACGTCGAGAATGAAGTCGAAGCGACCGGGCGGCCGATACCGCCACTGCCTAAGCAGCTCCTGAAGCTCGTCCGGAATGGTCGCTGGATCGGCGTTCTCGCGCCAGAACGGCTCGGATCGCTGTGAAAGACAATAATGAAGCTTCAGGAATTTCACGATATTTTCAAAACGCGCGGTCATCAGCTGGTTGAAGCGCCGGGCCGGAGCGTCGACCGGGCCGTGGTGCGGAAACAGCTCGGCGATCATCCCGACGGCGGCCTCGATGAGGACCAGCCCCGTCGCCTCCAGCGGTTCGAGAAAGCCGGCGGACAAGCCGACCGCTACGCAATTGCCGACCCATTGCCGTTCGCGGTAGCCGGCATCGAACGAGATAAGACGCACGGCATCTTCGTTAAGGCGCGGACCGATGTACTCGCGCAGGATGGCGAAGGCGCGCTCGTCGCCGATATGGTCGCTCGAATAGACGCAACCGATGCCGCGGGCACCGGCCAGGCCGATGTCCCAGGTCCAGCCGCCCTCGTGGGCATTGGCGAGCGTGTAGCTTTCGATCGGAGCGTCGGGATCGTCGTACGGGAGCTTGCAGGTGGCCGCGCGGTCGGCAAACAGGGTGCCGCGCACCGAACGGAACGGGATGCCAAGCGTGCGTCCGATCAGTTCCGCGCGAAATCCGCTGCAGTCGATATAGAGATCGGCTTCGAGCGTCCGGCCATCCTTCAAAACGACCTTGCTGATCGCTCCATTGCCGTCGAGCTCGGCATGTTCGAGCTCACCAGTGAGATGAGCGACGCCGAGCTCCTGGGCCCGCTCCGCCAACAGGCGTGCGACACTTCCGGCGTCGATGTGATAGGCGTAATTGAGCGGGCCGTCGAAGTCCGGCTCGCCGAGCCGCTTCGGCCCGCGCTTTGCACCGGCGACCCGGTTCTGGATCGTTACCGCCTCTGCGAAGGAGGGCCGTGAGTTCGGCTCCTGAAGCAGCCAGTAGGGAACGAGGCTCGTCTCTTCGGAATAGAAGGGCGCCTCGAACGGGTGGAAGAAGCGGTGGCGCTTTCCGGCTCCCGGCTCGCGCAGCCAGTCGTTGAACAGAATCCCCTGTTTGAATGTCGCGGAGGATTCGCGGACGAACTTGCGCTCGTCGATATCGAGGAAACGAAGCGTCTCGCGGATCGTGGGGAAGGTGCCTTCGCCTACCCCGATGATCCCGATTTCGCTCGATTCCAGCAGTGTAATCGTGAGGTGCGGGTTCTCGGGCAGCGCCAGCGCCTTCGCGAGATAAGCGGCCGACAGCCACCCGGCGGTGCCGCCACCGATGATCAGGATATGCCTCGTGCCCTTGTCCATCGCGGTGATCGATAGCCGGGCCAGCCGTTCCCGAACAGGTGGCAGCGGCGTCCTTGTGAATTGCGGCTCTGCCTTGACCAGTTGTGCAGAGACTGCCTTAACTAACGACAACTGCTGATTGGGGAGCGGCCGAATGAATGTGTTGCGTAGCGCGTTTGTTTTGTTGTTGTTCGTCTTTGCCGGATGCGTTTCGGCGCAGACGCCACCGTCACAGCTTGGAATGGAATCGCCATTTCACCGCGGCGTGAATGTTCTTGGATATGATCCGTACTGGAAGGATGCGAGCAAAGCTCGCTTCCATTGGCGGCATTTCGCCGAAATCCGTCATGCGGGCTTCGATTTCGTTCGCCTGAACCTGGCCGCTTTTCAGTTCATGGATTCGCAGAACCGGCTCGATCCTATGTGGCTCGCCAAATTGGACACGGTGGTGAACGAAGCGACCAAGGCGGGCCTCGGCATTCTGATCGACGAGCATGACTTCGACACCTGCTCGGCCGATGCCAACATGTGCCGCACGAAGCTCACCGCCTTCTGGCAGCAGGTCGCCCCGAGGTTTGCGACGGCGCCTCGGAGCGTCGCCTTCGAAATCCTCAACGAGCCGCACGACCAATTGGATGGCGACGTGTGGAACCAGCTATTCGCTCAGGAACTGGCGATCGTCCGTCAGACCAACCCGGCCCGGATCGTCGTGGTCGGGCCCACGCACTGGAACGGGATCGAAGACCTCTCGCGGCTCAAACTTCCGGCGGATCCCAACCTGCTCGTCACCTTTCACTATTATCACCCGATGACCTTCACCCACCAGGGAGCGAACTGGGCCGGACCGGAACTCCAGAAGCTCCATGGCGTCACTTGGGGAACTGACGCCGACAAGGCCGTGGTGGCGGCCGATTTCGACAAGGTGCGGGCCTGGGCTGATGCCAACCACCGGCCGATCCTTCTGGGAGAGTTCGGCGCGTTCGACATGAGCGGAACGCCGGTCCAATATCGCGCCGCTTATGCCGATGCGGTCGCCCGTCAGGCGGAGGCGCACCATTTCGGCTGGGCCTGGTGGCAGTTCGATGGCAACTTCATCCTGTGGGACATGAAGGCGAACGGCTGGAATGAGCCCATCCTCCATGCCCTTATTCCTGGATCGAAGTAGCCCCTACTTCCGGTCCAGCGTCACCAGAACGATGTCATTGCTTCGCATCGGAACGGTGAGGCTGTAGCTTCCATTCGCTCCGACGCGGACGACTTGGTTCTTTTCAGGCAGGTCGCGGGTCAGGCTCTGGAGCTTCGCCAGTTGCGCCGGGCTCAGCGTGTCGGGCTTGCCCATCTGTAACCACGCGGTCTGCGGATCATTGTGCTGGAAGCCGGTGCGGTGGATTTCGAGTCTGTAGCTCCCCGGCTTCAGGTGCCGGAACGCGATCCGCGCGGGCGCAACCAGCAATGATGGATGCACCTTGGTGTAGTAGGGCCGGTCGCTTTCCTTCTGGTCCGGCTGTTCCCAGTCCCACACCACCGCCGCAGTGTGTTTTCCGTCGCTTGCCGCCCAGGTCTCAGGATCGGTCGCAGGCACGGCGTTGCCGCGAAGCGCGTGGAGATATTTGTAGGTGAACCAGGCCGGCTTGCGGATACCGTCGATGTTCATCAGACCGAAGCCGCCGTGAAACGGGTCCGGCGGCGGTCCGGATTCGTAGAAGATGTCGGTGTACGTCCAGTAACTCATGCCCTGCAGATAACCTTGCGCACCCTTGAGCTTGGTCAGGATCCATGGACCGCTGATGTAACTGTCGTGGACCGGGTCCCGCGGCGTGTAGCTGGTGCTCCACTCGGTGAAATAGAGCGGCAGGTTGGGGAATTTCGAGGCCTGGATCTGGGCGCGCACCTTGCGGATGTCGCCCACGATGGAATCCGGGTTCGGCGACAGCTTGGTGTCCGACTGCCCTTTTTCGTCGAGAAAGCCGCCGTCGACGCCGTAGGTGTGGGTCGTCACGAAATCGATCGGCGCGCCGCTCTTGGCGACGTGATCGAGGAATTCGGGAACCCAGGCTGCGCCCGCGGTCGAAGGTCCGCCAACCCGGAGCGCGGGATCGACACCTTTCACGGTGCGGGCGGTGAGATCGTAGAGCGCGAAATACGCGGCCTGATCGCCGCCTTCCCAGAAGCCGCTAAGGTTAGGCTCGTTCCAAACCTCGAAATACCAGCTTCGGACCTGATCGCGGCCATAGCGCTGCTCCAGGTGGCGGACGAAGGCGTCGACGAGATTGTGCCATGCCTCCGGTTTCGGGTGCGAGGTATTGCCGTTCCACCAGAAGATCTTGTTGTCCGATGTTTTCAGCGCCTGTGGCGTAAAACCGAGCTCTACGAAAGGCTTGATGTGCTTTGCCAAGAGCTCATCGTAGAGCTTGTCAATGCCTGTCCAGTCGTATGTGACAGCGCCATTTGGACTCTGCTTCACCGTGCCCAGTACGTCGTGAAAGATCGCGTGAAAGCGGATGTAGCGGAAGCCGAGTTCATCGACTGCGGTTCTAAGCTGGGCCTGCGCTTCGGGCTTGATCAAAGTGCCCGGATAATCCGAGCCGACGGACAGATCGAAGAAGCGGTCGAGCGGCTTGTCCGCCTTCGCCACATCGAGCGTGATCTGGCGCGGCGCCGCCGGAGCAGCGATAGCCGGGGTTGCAGCAACGAGTGAGAGCGCGGCAACGCCGGCGCGGAGTGATGTGAGCGGTAACATTCGGGTTTGCTGCCATGCTTTTTGGGACGCCGCAATTCCGGTTCGCAACATTTCCGGTTACCCGAAGCCCGAGGAGGCGCAGGTGAATCCGATTTACGAACAGATGGGCGAAAGCATCTTCGCGCGGATGTCGAGGCTGGCAGTCAAGCACGGCGCGGTGAACCTGGGGCAAGGCTTCCCCGATTTCGGCTGGCCCGATGAAATCCTCAATGCGGCTGCGCGCGCCGTGAAGGAGAAAACGAACCAATATGCGCCTGCTCCCGGATTACCTGAACTGCGGCAGACGGTCGCCGATCACTATAATCGTCATTTCGGTCAGGCTCTTGAGCCGCATAACGTCTGTGTGACGTCCGGCGCCACCGAAGCGCTCGCCTCGTGCATTCTGGCTACCGTCACGCCGGGCGACGAAGTCATCATCTTCGCACCGGCTTACGACAGCTATGCGCCGATGATTCGGCGGGCGGGTGGAGTGCCGGTCGAAATCGCTCTTCAGCCTCCCGAATGGCGCATCCGGGAAGAGGCGTTGACGGCAGCGATCACATCGAACACGCGCGCAATGCTGTTCAACAATCCGCACAATCCGACAGGCCGGCTGTTCGACACCCAGGAACTCCAGGTGATCGCTAACGCTGCGATCGAGCATGGTCTCATCGTTATCGCCGACGAGGTGTGGGAGCATGTGCTGATGGACGGGCAGACCTTCGTCCCCATCGCGACGCTCCCGGGAATGGCGGCGCGGACTTTCAAGATCGGCTCGGCGGGGAAAATCTTCTCGCTAACCGGGTGGAAAATCGGCTGGATCGCCGCCGCACCGGAGCTAGCGTCACTCGTCACCAGAGCACACCAGTTCCTCACCTTTTCGTCCGCGCCGAACCTGCAGTGGGCAGTCGCATTCGGTATGACGGAGGGCGATGCGTGGATCGAGCCGATGCAACGGCGATTCACTCGTGCCCGCGATCGCATGACTGCTGCGCTCCATGCGGCCGGTTTCGTCACCCTGCCGTCAGCTTCAACCTATTTTCTCTGCGTCGATTTGAAGGCATCGAGAATTCCAATGGATGACGTAAGCTTCGCTGATCAAGCCGTTGAAAAAGCAGGTGTGGCTGTCATTCCACTTTCCGTTTTTTACGAACAGAACGCATCGCGGTACCTGGTTCGCCTCTGCTTCGGCAAATGTGACGAGACAATCGACGCCGGTGTCGCCGCGATGGCGAAAGCGCGGGATCTTCTCACCCGCTAGTCGACCAACGCAGGCCACCTCTTCTCGAATTCGATCGACCACGAAAGAAGAGCCTCCGGCTCCAGCGGCTGGGCCACGAGATATCCCTGGACTACGTCGCAGCGGATCGAGCGGAGGAAGCGAAGTTGTCCGGCAGTCTCGACGCCCTCCGCGGTGGCAACCAGTCCGAGGCCATGGGCGAGATCGACAATCGCCTTCACGATGACGCAACTGTCATGCGCTTCGGGGAGGTCCTTCACGAACAATCGATCGATTTTCACTTCGGTAAAGGGGAGTTGGCGAAGCTGCATCAGCGAGGAATAGCCGGTCCCGAAATCGTCGATCGCGAGACCGATCCCTTTGATCCGGAAACGGGTCAATGTGTCCATCAGCTTGATGAGAGGCTGGGTCGCCCCCTCGGTCAGTTCCAGCACCAGCCGGTCTGTCGGAACCTCAAGCTCGCGGCAAATGCGCTCCACCAGATCGGGAAAATCCAGCCGCTGCAAGCTCAGGGCGGAAATATTGAAAGCGATGTTGGTCTCGAGACCTTCGTCGCGCCACGATCGCCACTGCTCCAGCGTGGTTCGGAGTCCCCATTCGGTGAGCGGTCCGATCAGACCGTACTTCTCGGCGAGTGGAACGAAGCGGGATGGTTCCACCGGTCCCCGTTCGGGCTCGGTCCAGCGAACCAGGGCCTCCAGCCGCGTGAGCTTGCCGTCGGTGAGCCGCACCTTCGGCTGGTAGAGCATGTGAAGCTCATCATTTTCGAGCGCCCGCTCGAAATCCTGTGCAAATCTTTGCTCCGGCTGCGATGTCATCGGACCAGCGTTGGCCGGACCTCGTTCAGCAATTGCTCGAGATGTTCGGCGAGGACCGGCTTTTCCAGTGGTCCGACCATCTTCAGCCCCAGCGCTTCCCCAAGCCGGAAGGCCGATTCGAGCACCCGCCGGTCGAATCCGCTGATGATCAGCACCGGCTGGGCGTAATCCTGGGCCGCAAGGAAACGCAGCAACTCCACGCCATCCATCCCGGGCATGCCAAGGTCGAGAGCAACCATTTCGGGATGATTGGTCAGAAAGCTTTCACGAAAAGCGGCGTCGTTGGAGGTCAGGAACGGATCGAATCCGCAATCGGTAGCCACACTGGCGACAAAGTCGGCGAGCACGGGCTCGTCATCAATCAACAGCAGCCGCGGCCGAATCATCACTCTCCCTTTTCGGCGCGAAAAATTGCCAACTCCTTTGCGCTCACTCTCTGGCGAAGGAAACCGGTTTTTAACCGCATTCGCTCCACTATGCCTCAAACTGGCGTATTCCGCCCGAGGAAGGCTTCGCATGTTCAACTCTTTGATCCGCCGCAAGCAGGCCCGCTCCCTCCAGGAGGAGCAGGCGGCGTTCGAGTCGACCACCTTCTCGCTGACGACCGATGTTCCTCGCCCGGTCGAGCGCCGCTCGGACGAGCGCGTTGTTCCCTTGCTTCGGGTCGCGAAACTGATCACCGACTCCGGCGAACGGCTTGCGCGGGTGCGCAACGTCTCCGCCGGCGGGGTGCTTGCCGAAGTTGTGGATTGCCCGGCGGTCGGCACTCCAGTGCATGTGGAACTGTCCTCCCAGAGGATCCCCTCCACAGTGATCTGGATCCGCGAGGGGCTGGTGGGACTGAAGTTCGAGCATGCGGTCGATCTTGGCGAGCTTCTTGCCGGGCGTAAGCCAAGACACGGGTTCCGCCCGCGGCCCCCGCGTCTTGAGGTCGCCTGCAAGGCGTCCGTGCGGGTAGGCAAATTCTACTACACGGTCGACGTGCACGATATTTCGCTTGGCGGGATGAAGGTCGAGCCGATCGAGGAATATTGCGTCGGCAAGGACGTGACGGTCGTCGTCGAAAGCTTGCGTCCGATTAAAGGCGAAGTTCGCTGGTATCGTGACCGCCGGGCCGGAATTGTGTTCAAGAAGCCGCTCGATTTCGAAGAGCTGGCCGAATGGATGGGCAAAAGGCTCGAAGTTGCGAGCCTGAAGGCCAGCCTCCACAAAAATTAAGGCGCTTCCACTGCGGCGAAGCCGCGTGGTCTCGTCGCAAACAATATACGTTCGTCGCACCCGCGCCTCGCAATGAGGTCCTGAAACGCTTATCTTCCGTTCAAAGGAGATGGGCGATGGCTGAGGATGTCGCGGTACTGGCGGGCGGCTGCTTCTGGTGCACCGAAGCGGTGTTTCAGGATGTGATCGGCGTGAAGTCGGTCGAGAGCGGCTATACAGGCGGTCACGAGCCCAATCCGACATACAAGCAGGTCTGCGGCGGGGACACAGGCCATGCCGAGGCGATCCGGATCACCTTCGATCCGCACGAGATCAGCTATGCCGACCTCCTCGACATCTTTTTCGCCACCCATGATCCGACGCAGCTCAATCGGCAGGGGAACGATATCGGCACCCAATATCGATCGGCGATTTTCCCTCAAAATGCAGAGCAGGAAGAGGAAGCGAAGCACGCCTTATCGCGCGCGCAGGGCGATTGGGACGGGCGCGTCGTCACCAAGATCGAGCCAAAGTCCGAATGGTGGCCGGCCGAAGACTATCACCAGGACTATTGGGAAGGCGAAGGCCAGCGCAATCCCTATTGCCTCGCCACCATCCCGGCCAAGCTCCAGAAGCTTCGCAAGAGCTTTCAGGCGCGGGTAAAGGAAGAGGGTGCCGCAGCCTAACGGGGCATCGCGGCCCGCTTGAGCCGGTCATTGATCGCTGCGCCCAGCCCCTCATTTGGGATTGGCGCGACAGCGATCCTCTGCGCTTCGGAGCTGTCGCCCTGGTGTAGAAGATCGAATAGGCGCGCAGCCGCCTCGACGAAGTCGCCTGAGCGGCTGAGACTCACCCCTCCCTCGACGTTCCCGAAGCCAATCAGATATTCTCCCGGCTCGGCGCTCATCGCATTGAGGCGGAGCGGCTTTCGCGGCGCATAGTGGCTTGCGAGCTGGCCAGGCGCCTCGATCGAGCCGCCGGAGACGGGCGTCGCACCGGGAACCACCACAAGGCCGGGCCGCAGCAGGCGCAGTTCGCCATCCTTTTCGGCGACGATAGTCGACTCAATTCCACCTGCACAGGCGCCGCCATCCACAATCAACGGGATTCGGCCGCCGAGGCTCCTCGCCACATGCTCTGCGCGTGTAGGGCTGATCGAGCCGCTGGCGTTCGCGGACGGGGCAGCGAGGGGTCGGCCCACGGCCCGCAGCAGCGCCTGCATCGCGGGATGGTGAGGCACTCGGACGGCGACGGTGCTCAGGCCCGCCGTCGCCAGCGAGGCAATGCCCGACTCTGAGCATCGAGGCGCCACCAGTGTCAGCGGGCCAGGCCAGTGCTTCTCCGCAAGCTGGCGCAAACGGCCACTCAAATCCGCAATACGCTCGGCGGATTGCAAATCAGGAACGTGAATAATCAACGGATTAAAGGATGATCTTCCCTTGGCTTCGTAAATTCTCGCAACGGCGTCCGCATTTGTTGCATCGGCCGCCAGTCCGTAGACGGTCTCGGTCGGTATCGCGACCGGCTCCCCAGTCAGAATCAGCCGAGCTGCATCTTCGATTGAAGCTTCGTTAAAAGGGAGGACGCGGGTTTTCACCCGCGCTCGCTACTGGATAGCGCCTTTGAGAGAAAGTCAGGCGCGTTCGCTTTCCAGCAATTCGGCCGCTGCGATTCCCAGACGCTTCATGCGCTCGCGAATGGCTGGCCATTCCTCGTTGACGAAGCGGCTCCGCTCCGATTCCTTCAGTCGCGACCGCGCACCCGGCGCGACGAACAGGCCCACGCCGCGCCTGACGATCACCAGCCCCTCATCCTGGAAGCCTTGATAAGCCTTTGCGACCGTAAGAGGGTTCGCCTGCTCCTGCGCAGCGAGCGCGCGCACCGAGGGCAGGGCGTCGCCATCGCCATAAAGACCGGTCAAAATGCCTTCCGCGATCACCTCGCGAAGGCGGAGGTAAACAGGTTTGTCTGGAAGTCTTCCGAGCGTCATGCTGTCATAATACAGCAGCGCAGGAATTCGTCAAGTGAACTCAGGCGGTTGCCACGCGGAAACAACCTCGGTTAGCTGCGGGCGGGGCCGCTCTTCGAGCTCTACCGTGGACTGGCCGATGAAGATGAAGCCCGCGATATGCTCGCCCGGTCCGCAGAAAACGGCTGTCACGCGCGGCGAATAGGTGCGCCAGCCGGTCACCCAGCCGGCGACATAGCCGAGCGCGGTCGAAGCATTCAGAAGGTTCATGCCCACCGCTCCGCACGATAATTGCTGTTCCCAAACCGGGATCTTGTGACCCTCGATTGGGGCAGAGATGAGCACGACCAGCGTGCCGCCATAATGGGCAAACTCGTCTTCCTTGTTGTGGTGAGCGATAGTCGCGCAGGGGTCCTCTTCCGACAGCGCCTGGCGAAACACCGCGCCTAACGCGTCCCGCTGATCGTCCCGGACGACCACGAAGCGCCACGGGTGCAGCTTTCCGTGGTCGGGTGCGCGGATCGCAATCGACAGCATTTCCGCGAGTTCGGCCTCGGTCGGACCTGATCCGGTCATCGTTTGCGGTTTGCCCGACCGGCGCGTTTGCAGCAGCGAAAGGGCGGAAGAGTGATCGTTCAGCATGCCGTTCATCTAAGGGCGCACCACGCTCGCAACAATGCGCCTTCACAAGTCCACCCATCGGTCTAGGGTGCGAGCCTTGGATTATCGTCCTGGGGAGAGGATGTGACTGCGCTCAAGCTTGTTGGCTCTTGGAACGAGGGCGACTGGACGGCCGCCCTGTGTCTTGTCGTGCTTGCCGCCTTTCTTGCGGTCGGCGGTCTGGTCGCGGTCCGCAAGGAGCCGGAGTTCGCCGGTCACCCTAAAGGCCTCTACATGCTCTTCTTTGCCGAGATGTGGGAGCGCTTCTCCTACTACGGCATGCGCGCATTGCTGGTCTTTTACCTGACCGAGCATTGGCTTTTCTCCGATGCCAAATCGAACCTGATCTACGGCGCCTACACCAGCCTGGTGTACATCACGCCGGTGCTCGGCGGCTATCTTGCTGACCGCTATCTCGGTCAGCGCAAGACGGTGCTGTTCGGCGGAATCCTGCTCGCCTTTGGCCACTGCCTGATGGCGGTGGAAGGCCATGGCGGACAGGTCGATCCTGCGATCAACATCTTCTGGCTTGCGCTGGCGCTGATCATCGTCGGTTCGGGTTTCCTGAAGGCCAACATCTCCGTGATCGTGGGCGAGCTCTATTCTCTTCGCGATCCGCGCCGCGACGGCGCCTACACCATCTTCTACATGGGGATTAACGTCGGCGCTGGCGCGGGCTCGATCCTGGTCGGTTATCTTGGGCAGACCGTCGGCTGGCGTTACGGGTTCGGCTTAGCGGGAATCGGCATGGTCGCCGGCCTCCTCGTCTTTGTCCTCGGAAAGGCTGCGCTTCGGGGCCGAGGCGAACCTCCCGAGGGATCGGATCTTCGGGCGAAGATTGCCGGCATCAGCCGCGAGTGGTTTCTCTACGGCATCGGCATCGTCAGCGTCGCAGTCATCTGGGGTCTGATCCAGTATCAGGACGTGATCATGTGGTTCCTGATCCTCGGCGGCATCGCGTTACTCGGCTACGTGCTGGTTGCGGCCTTTCAGCTCGAGCGTGACGCGCGCGATCGAATCTTCGTGATCATCTTCCTTGTCGCACTCGAACCCTTGTTCTGGGGCCTGTACGAACAGGCCGGCGGTTCCTTCAATCTCTACACCGACCGCTTCACCGCGCGCGGGGACGTGCCCGCATCGCTGTTCCAGGCCGTGAACCCCATCTACATCATGATTTTCGCGCCGGTTTTGGCATGGCTGTGGACTGCACTCGGACGGCGTGGACTTGAGCCCTCGACGCCCTTCAAGTTCGGGTTGGGACTGGTGCAGGTCGGGATCTCGTATCTCGCTTTCGTCTGGGGTGCGGAAGCAGCGGGACCGGCGCTGACCCCGGTGATCTTCGTCTTCCTGCTCTATTTCTTCCAGACAACGGGCGAGCTGTGCCTCTCGCCCGTCGGCCTGTCGGCGATGACCCGGCTTGCGCCGCGGCACATGGCTTCGCTGATCATGGGCGCCTGGTTTTATGCGACCGCCGGAGGCGAATTCCTTGCGGGCAAGATCGGCGAAGCGACTGGCAACGGCGCCGGGGGCGAGATGACCAAGCAAGGGACACTTTCGGTGTACGACGAGATCGGTTGGATCGCGGTCGGCGTCGGCGTGATGGTGCTGGTGGTCGCGCCGCTGGTGAAGCGGCTGATGCACCTCGATACGCTCAAGGAGACAGAACTCGCGGGTCGCGACGAGCTCGGCGAACCGGCCGCAGCCGGAGTGCACCCGAAGCGGGAGACAAAGCCCGTCCAAAGCTGACGGGCGAGGCGCTTCTGGCGCTGGGTCGCCCAATCGCGCTAAGGGCCGCGCATGACGCGTAAATTCTTCGGCACGGACGGCATCCGCGGGCAAACCAATACTGAGCCAATGACGGCGCAGACCGCCCTTCGTGTCGGACAGGCGGCGGGAGCCCACTTCCTTCGCGGCGATCACCGCCACAGGGTCGTGATCGGCAAGGACACGCGCCTTTCCGGCTACATGATGGAATCGGCTCTGGTCGCTGGATTCACCAGCGTCGGGATGGACGTGGTGCTCCTGGGACCGATGCCGACCCCTGCGGTGGCGATGCTGACGACGTCGATGCGCGCCGATCTCGGCGTCATGATTTCCGCCTCCCACAATCCGTTCGCCGACAACGGAATCAAGCTATTTGGCCCGGACGGCTATAAGCTCAGCGATGACGACGAGCGCGAGATCGAAGCGCGGCTGGAGCAGCAGCCGAAGCTGGTTTCGCCGGACAGCATCGGCCGCGCCCGCCGGATCGATGATGCCCGCGGGCGCTACATCCACCATGTGAAGTCGACCTTCCCCGACCGGCTTAGGCTCGACGGGCTCAAGATTGCGATCGATTGCGCCAACGGTGCGGCCTACCACGTTGCGCCGGAGGCGTTGTGGGAGCTTGGCGCAGACGTCGTCCCGCTCGGCGTCGATCCGGACGGCCTCAACATCAATCGGCGGTGCGGCTCGACCCATCCGCAGGCGCTGCAGGAGACGGTGGTCGCGAGCGGCGCGGACATCGGCCTTGCGCTTGACGGCGATGCCGACCGGCTGATCGTCGTCGACGAAAAGGGGAGGCTGATTGACGGCGATCAGCTGATGGCGCTGGTCGCTCTCGATTATCAGCGGCGCGGCGTCCTGAAGGGATCGGTTGTTGCCACTGTAATGTCGAACTTGGGCTTCGAGCGGCGCTTGAAGGAGGTGGGGATCAATCTGATTCGAACGCAGGTCGGTGACCGCTATGTGCTGGAAGCGATGCGCGAGCACGGCTGCAATCTCGGCGGCGAGCAATCCGGGCACATCATTCTTGCCGATTATTCGACAACCGGCGACGGCTTGGTGGCCGCGCTCCAAGTGCTTGCGGCGGTGGTCGACAGTGGAAAACCCGCCAGCGAAGTGCTCGACCAATTCCGGCCGGTACCGCAGCTTCTGAAGAACGTGCGCTTCAACGGTGGTGCACCGCTGGAGAATGACACCGTGAAACAGCGAATTGCCGACGGAGAGCGCGCGCTTTCTGGTCGGGGGCGGTTGCTGATCCGCAAGTCCGGCACCGAGCCGCTGATCCGCGTGATGGCCGAAGGCGACGATCCGGCGCTGGTCGAGCGGATTGTCGATGGCATCTGTGAGGCGGTGCAGTCGGCAGCGTGAACGCTTTTTTTCCGTTTCGCCATTAATGGGCGTTTCGTGCACATGGAAAATATCGCCCCGAAACGCTCGGCCGGGGCCGGTAAGATGACCGGCACTGCGCGCGTGCTGATCATCGCCGGATCGGATTCCAGCGGTGGCGCCGGCATTCAGGCGGACATCAAGACAGTGACGATGCTGGGCGGCCACGCGATGACTGCAGTCACGGCCGTCACCGCCCAGAATACGCGCGGCGTCGACTTCATCCATCCAGTCCCGGCGGAAGCCGTGCTCGCGCAGATCGACTCCGTCGCCGAGGATATCGGGATCGATGCGGTGAAGATCGGGCTGGTTCCCGGAGCCTTCACCGCCGATGCGCTGGCTAACAGGCTAGGACAGTTAAAAAAAATCCCGATCGTGTTCGATCCGGTGATGAGCTCTACCAGCGGCGGGCAGCTTGCCGACGACGCCGCAATCGCCGCGTTCGGCAAGCTGATGGCGATTTCCACGCTCGTCACGCCCAACCTGCCGGAACTCAAGCGGCTGACCAATGAGGAAGACCCTGTCGCCGCGGCGCTTCACCTCGTGTCCGAGCATGGCTGCGCGGTCCTGATCAAGGGCGGCCACGATGAGGGCGATGCGCTCGCCGATGCCCTGATCGAGGAAGACAATATGATGAGCTGGCAGGGCCAGCGCATCGAGACCGAGCACACCCATGGTACCGGCTGCACGCTCTCGAGCGCCATCGCCTGTTTTCTTGCCCAGGGCGACAGCCTGACGTCGGCGGTTGAGCGCGCCCGCACCTTCGTTCGCGTTGCGCTTCAGGACACGCCGGAGCTAGGCAGCGGCGCCGGTCCGATCGGGCAGGGCAGGGTGCGGCTTGATGTCGGCCCCGGACCGAGGCTCAATCAGGTGACCCTGACCGGACACGACTACGCCCGTTCGGTTGGCTTCTACAAAGCGCTTGGCCTCAAGCAGATCGTCGACAATCCGCCTGATTATGCGCGATTCGAGACGGCGGGCGGCGGGACTTTGTCGGTCCAGATCGACAAGGAGCAGGAGATCAGCGGCGATGTCGCCGTTTATCTCGAATGCGACGATCTGGATGAGCGCGTGGAGCGGCTCGCTCGCGCCGGGCTGCCGTTCGAGCACGGCCCGAGGAACCAGCCCTGGATGTGGCGCGAGGCGCGGCTTCGCGACCCTGCGGGCAACATCATCTTTCTCTACAAGGCCGGAGAGGCCCGCCGCTTCCCGCCTTGGCGGATCAATGGTGTGTAGCTGCTGACTTCGGGCAGGGCTGCCGGGACAGCCACTTTATAGCGGCGGCAGTCCCCGCCTGGTCCGGCCCGGTTTCCTGGTCCGGTATAATTGAATCGACGTACTTTTTGCCGGTTCGGTCGAGCCCCCAGCCGGAGGTCATCAGGATTTCTGCGCCATCAGAAAGGTGAACGGGTTGGTTTGCGGTCACCCATCAGGCGGTCGCGGCACCGAAGAAACGCGTCGTGGGCCGGCCCTTGAACGATATGGCCGCGAACTCGCCGGCACTGGCCGTGGATGCGCCGATCAACACCGCAACCGGCAATTTGTCGCGCGAAGAGGCTGCAAAATGGGCATCGGTAGCAGCTGAAGTCGCCACCATTCCATCTTTCAGAATCCAGGGGAACGATTGGCCCGTCGCATTCTGAAATCGGCCGAGGACGCCGTCATCCAGCAATCCGCTGACCGATGTGATCATCGGGTACATGTTGCCGCCCTTGTCGGACCTGAGGTCGACAATGAACCGGCAGACGCCGCTTGCCCTCAGCCGGGCCACTTCCCGCTTGCCGACTTCAGCATATTGCTGGCCTTCCGAAGGAGAACCCATGAAATCGAAAAGGCGGATTACGCCTATGCGGTTGGCAAGCCGCTGTGCTTCGGGAGGGCGGAACGGAGCGGGAGTCGCCTTGCCGCTGGATTGCCCCGTTTCCCACGCCTTTGCCTGGTCCGGATCGGCAAAAGACGTATGCTTCTCGCCAAGTTCTTTGATGATCAGCCTGATGGCAGGATAGGTATCCGCCGTGCTCTTCGCGCCCGCGGCGGTGCGGTAAGCTTCTTCGCTCAGCTGAGGCCAGTTCATTTTCGATGCATTGATATGCATCTCCCGGAAAAGCTCGATTGCGTGATCGAGATAGGCGCGGGCTTCGGGCGTCATTTGTACGGAACTGGGTTGAGCTGACGCGATCTGCGCGGCCAGCCCCGCTGCGGTCGTCGCAACCATTCCGGCGCCAATCCATCTAAATATCGCGGCACGCATGCGATTTCCCCCTTTTGTCACCGGTGCCGAGCAGCGACACCCTAATCCACAACAAAGAAATGCCAAGTGTCTGCTTTCGCTGGAATGACGGGAACGGATCGCTGTAGCATGGCGACTCGATGCCGCGCCGTTGCTCGTTCAAGCTCGAACTCGATTATCCCCAGCCTCTCGCCGGCGTGGACGAAGCGGGCTGCGCACCGCTCGCGGGCCCTGTCGTCGCCGCCGCCTGCATCCTCAATCGCGACAAATTTCCGCGCGGGATCGACGATAGCAAGAACCTGCCGCTGGAAAAGCGCGAAGCGCTTTACGCTAGACTGGTGAAGTGCAGCGCCTGGGGCGTCGGAGTCGCTTCGGTCGAGGAGATCGACCGAATCAATATCTATTGGGCGCGGATGTTGGCGATGACTCGCGCGGTTGAGGCGCTGGAAATCGAGCCCGCCTGGGTGCTGGTCGACGGCAACGCGACTCCGCGCTGGGATCGGCCCTCGAAGGCGATCGTAGACGGTGACGCCAAATGCCGATCGATCGGCGCCGCCTCGATCATCGCCAAGGTGACCCGCGACCGGATGATGGCGGAGTGGGCGGTGCAATATCCCGGCTATGGATGGGAGACCAACCGCGGTTACGGAACACCTGAGCATTACCGCGGCCTTCGCGAGCGCGGGCTGACCCCGCTCCACCGCCGAAGCTTCGCCCCGATCCGGGCGATCGAACTGGGTCATGCCCAACCCGAGCTTCAACTGATCAAAATGCCCGAAAGCGAGTCTTTCGAGTCACACACACCAGCTATTGAGTCCACCGAATCCATCCAAACTCAACATGTTGTGATGCAGCCCTCGTCCGTCATCCCGATCTAGCGGCCCCCAATCTCCAAGCAGGCCGAGCACGCTTGACCGCGAGTCACGGCTGACTCACCATCGCCGGCTCACCAGGGGGCCTAACTTTATGAACCTGCTTGCCCGCGTACCGGAGCCGGAGGTGCGGCCGCGCCGAAGCCGCGTCGAAAAGCGCGAGCTTCCGCTCGACACCATCCTTCAGGGCAATTGCATTGCCGAGATGGCGAAGCTTCCGGCCAAGTCGGTCGACATGATCTTTGCCGACCCGCCCTACAATCTGCAGCTAGGCGGCGACCTGTTCCGCCCCGAAGGCAGCCGTGTCGATGCCGTCGACGACGATTGGGACAAGTTCGACAGCCTGACTGCCTATGACGACTTCACCCGGGAATGGCTCGCCGAGGCTCGCCGGATCCTCAAGGACGATGGCACGATCTGGGTGATCGGCAGCTATCACAATATCTACCGCGTCGGCTCGCTGCTGCAGGACGAGGGCTTCTGGATCCTGAACGACATCGTCTGGCGCAAGACCAACCCGATGCCGAATTTCCGCGGCACCCGCTTCACCAACGCGCACGAGACCCTGCTCTGGTGCTCGAAGGACGAAAAGGCGCGCTATACCTTCAACTACCGCGCGATGAAGGCGCTCAACGACGACCTGCAGATGCGATCGGACTGGCTGATCCCGATCTGCGCAGGCGCGGAGCGGGTGAAAGGCGAGGACGGGGCGAAGGCGCACCCGACGCAGAAGCCGGAGGGCCTGCTCTACCGGATCCTGCTCGCCTGCACCAAGCCGGACGACGTCGTGCTCGATCCCTTCTTTGGCACCGGAACCACCGGAGCGGTGGCGCGGCGGCTTCGGCGCCGCTGGATCGGGATCGAGCGCGAGCGAGCCTATGTGAAGGTCGCGAGGGAGCGGATCGACTCGACTCTGCCGCTCGACGAGAGCGCGATGGCGACAATGGCTGACAAGCGCTCCGCGCCGCGTGTTGCCTTCGGATTGCTTGTGGAAAGCGGCCTTTGCCCGCCGGGCACGGAGTTGACGGACGCCAAGGGGCGCTTCTCGGCTCGCGTTCGCGCGGACGGTTCCATCGAGTCGGGTCCGCATTCGGGCTCGATCCACAAGGTCGGCGCCGCGCTCCAGGGTGCGCCATCGTGCAACGGCTGGACCTTCTGGCATGTGGCTAGCGGCGGTTCACTGGAGCCGCTGGACGCGTTTAGACAAAAGCATCTTTCGTCGTCCGAAGCGTAGCCGGGGGATCAACTGCTTTGTTTCACGCCAAGGCGCAAAGGCGCGAACTAGACAGCCTTTTCTTTGTGCCTTCGCGCCTTTGCGTGAATCCCAATTATCTCCCGGATTGCTTCGTCGCTTCACTCCTCGCAATGACGTTTGAATGATCCGAACTCTCATCCGCCCGACCGCCTTCGTCGACTCGCCGTTCGGCAATGACGGCAAGGTAGCGCGGCTTGCTGGCGGGCTGTGCTGGTTCTCAGCGGTCGAGGTGTTGACGATCGAAGGTAATCGCCGCGTTTCGGCAGAACTCGTTCCTATTGAACAGCTTCACGATCGTCTTGATGATGAACTCTCATCTCAATGGGAGCGCCTGACCACTCTGCGCGCGTCGCTCGAACTCGGCTCCCGGACCATCCGCCTCGACCAGCCGCAGGTGATGGGGATCGTCAATGCCACCCCTGACAGCTTTTCCGACGGGGGCCAGTTCGCCGCCGCCGCGAACGCAGCCGAGGCGGGCGCTCGAATGGCCGAGGCGGGCGCGGCGATCATCGATGTCGGCGGGGAATCCACCCGGCCAGGCGCCAAGCCCGTCTGGGAAGGCGACGAGATCGAACGCGCGATCCCGGTCGTTCGCCAACTCGCCGCAGCCGGCGCAGCAGTCTCGATCGATACCCGCAAAGCTGACGTCATGACGGCAGCGCTGGAAGCTGGCGCGCGCATGGTGAACGACGTTTCGGCGCTCACCTACCACCTCAGATCGTCGGACGTTGTCGCCTCCGCCGGAGTTCCCGTTGTGCTGATGCATCACCAGGGCAAGCCCGAGGTGATGCACCACGATCCCCGCTATGAGGACGTGGTCGTCGAGGTCTATTGCTGGCTCGAGGAGCGGATCGCCGAGGCCGAGGAAGCGGGAATCGCGCGCGACAGGATCCTGATCGATGTCGGCTTCGGCTTCGGCAAGTCGCTCGCGCACAATCTCGAGCTGATGAACAATCTGGCGCTCTTCCATTCGCTCGGCTGCGCTCTGGTGCTTGGCGCCAGCCGAAAGCGCACCATCGGCGCGCTCGCCAACGAAGCGCCCGCCGATCAACGCCTCGGCGGCAGCATCGCCTTCGCGCTGAAGGCGGTGGAGCAGGGGGTACAGGTCGTCCGGGTCCACGATGTTCCGGAAACGGTGCAAGCGCTAAAGGTTTGGCGCGGGATGCGGGATCAGGCGCTCACGGCGCGATGATCCTCCCCGGAACGGGGAGGGGGACCAGCGAAGCTGGTGGAGGGGGCCCAGTCTGTTCTGTAGTGCCGCCACGCGAATGAATCGCGTGACGTCGGTCCTGTCGGCTTCGCCGCAGGCCATCCTTCGCTTGCCGTCTCTTCGCGCTGCTCCGGCGACGCGTTTGGATGGCTTGTCCCATCCAGGCCAACCGAACCAGCGCGTCGGCGTCGCTGCGCTCGGCCGCTACGCGGCCGTATCGATCCCCATCTCGCCGAGCTTGCGGTAGAGTGTCGACCGGCCGATTCCGAGCCGCCGCGCCACTTCGGTCATCCGCCCGCGGTAGTGGCCGATGGCGAGGCGGATGATGTCCGCCTCGATGTCTTCAAGCGGGCGCATATGCCCGTCGTCGCCGAAAACGGTGACGCCCGGACCGCCTGTGACGGCAGCTTCACTCGATTGGCGGCTGATCTGCGGAGTGACGTCCGCAACTCGGCCGGCAAACCGGGTTTGTGTCGCAATGTGAGGAAAGTCGTCGGTGGTAAGCGCCCCTTTGCACTCCAGGGCTGCGCGCAGGAGCACACTGGCAAGCTGGCGGACGTTGCCTGGCCAACCGTAACGCATAAGCACCGTTAGCGCGCCATTGTCGATGCTGACCGGCGGAATCAGCTGCTGTTGCGCGAAACGAGTGAGAAGATGGCGGGCGAGAGCGGGAATGTCGCCGCTGCGTTCGCGAAGGGGCGGAAGGTGCACGGTAGTCGTGCAGATTCTATCGCGCAGCAGCTGGTTGAATTGTTCGGGCAAATCCTGTGAACTTGTGGCGATCAGCCGAACATCGATGGAGTTGCTGCCGTTGCAGCCAACCGGACGAACTTCCCCCGTCGCAAGGGTGCGGTCCAGCTTCTCTTGGGTGTCGGCGGGCAGCGAAGCGATCTCGTCCAGGAATAATGTCCCGGTGTTCGCCTCCAGCATCTTGCCCGCCTTGGCTTGGAATGCGCCAGCAAATGCGCCCGCTTCATAGCCGAACAACGTGCTGTCGGCAGCGTTCGGCGCCATTGCGCGGCAGTCGACTGCGACCAGCGGTGCGTGAGCCCGAAGGCTGGCGGCGTGAATGGCGCGGGCCAGCGTTTCCTTGCCGGTCCCCGCTTCGCCGACAATCAGGATCGGCAGGCGATTGCGCGCGGCCTTCGCGGCGACAGCAAGCGCGCTTCGAAAGGCAGGCGCTGCGCCAACCAGCTGGTCGAGCGAAAGCGGCGCCGATAGCTTCTCGATGACCGGGGTCAGTTCGCCCGGCGGGCGGCGGCGGTCTGCGATCGCGGCCAGTGCCTCCAGCAGTCTTTCGGGTGCGACGGGTTTTTCGAGGAAATCGGTCGCGCCGGCGCGAACGACTTCCAGCGCGACCGGAACGGCGTTGTTTTCCGTGAGGACAATGACCGGCAATCCGGCCCTGCACGAGCGGAGCCCGTCCACAATTCTTGCAGCGCTGTCGCGATCCCAATTGCCGAGCAGGGCGACCTTGACCTCCGCCCCATAGGGTCCGCGAAGGATGGCAACGGCGGTCTCGACGCCATCGGCGCCGACCACCGTCCATCCGGCACGGCTGGCAATCGCCGAAATCTGCCGGCGCTCGCCCGCATCGGCGTCGACCAGCAGTAGCGAACGGATGATCTCTTCCCGCATGGTCAAAGCATAGTCGAGAAACGTTAAGCTGCGGTTTCGCTCTTGGGGTGCGGGCGTTCGCTTGATATGGACCTCTCAAACCGCAGCCACAGGGGTTCAGCATGGCCGAAGAAGATCCGATTTTGACCAACCCTCCGACGCAGGAGATGGCGCGGCACGTCCACGATTACGAGAAGTTCACCCGCCTGTTCAAATGGGGCGCCATCGCGGCGGTCATCTCCGCGTTTATCGTTCTCTGGATCATCCATTGACCCGGTCGCGGGGATGAAGATTGCTGTCCTGAAGGAGGAGGCCGCGGGTGAAACCCGCTGCGCGGCAATTCCTGAAACGGTGAAGAAATTTGCCGGGCTGGGCGCGGACATAGCGGTTGAGACTGGCGCAGGAGCTGCGGCGGGCATTTCGGACACCGATTTCGAGTCGGCTGGAGCCAAGCTCGGTGATCGTGCGGCTGCTCTTTCCGGCGCTGAGATCATCCTTTGCATCAACGGACCGGACGCGAGCGACCTCAAAGGTGCGAACACTGGCGCGTTGCTCGTCGGGGCGCTCGATCCGCTTCGACGCAAGGCCGCAGTCGAAGGCTACGCTAAAGCCGGTCTGCAGGCGCTGGCGATGGAATGGATGCCGCGGATCACGCGGGCGCAATCCATGGACATTCTGTCGTCGCAATCCAATCTCGCCGGATACAAGGCGGTTGTCGATGCCGCAGCGGCATTCGGACGCGCGTTCCCGATGATGATGACGGCGGCAGGTACTGTCAGTCCTGCGAAAGTGTTCGTGATGGGGGTCGGAGTCGCGGGGCTCCAGGCGATCGCCACCGCAAAGCGGCTTGGGGCTCAGGTCAGCGCCACCGACGTCCGCTCCGCAACCAGAGAACAGATCCAGTCGCTCGGCGCCAAGCCGATCTTCGTCGAGAATGTCGCCGGGATCGAGGGCGAAGGGCAGGGCGGCTACGCGACCGAAATGTCCGATGAGTATCGCAAGGCGCAGGCGGAGCTCATTTCCTCGCACATCGCCAAGCAGGACATCGTGATCACGACTGCGCTGATCCCGGGAAGACCTGCGCCGCGGCTGATCAGCGATGCGCAGCTGGCGACCATGCGGCCGGGAAGCGTGATCGTCGATCTCGCCGCGGAAGCTGGCGGCAATGTCGAGGGCTGCATTGCCGGCGAAACGGTCGAGAAGCACGGCGTCGCAGTGATCGGCGCGTCCAATCTCGCGCGGACCTTGGCGGCCGATGCTTCGGCCCTCTTCTCGCGGAATTTATATAACTTCCTCAGCGCTTCCTGGGACAAAGAAAAGAACGCGCCCGAACTTCCTGATGATGATGAGATCGTGAAGGCGATCCGCCTGACCAAGGATGGTGCGGTCGTCAACGAACGGCTGTTGGGAGCCTGACACGGCCAGCACTTCCGACATCCTGATCATCGGCGGCGGCGTAGGGGGCCTCTCGGCCGCCGCAGCATTGAGCGAACAGGCCAGGGTCACCGTCCTGGAGGCCGAAGAGCAAATCGGTTTCCATTCCTCCGGCCGAAGCGCGACCATGCTGCATTACGCGCTCGGCAACCCGCTTGTGCGGGCGCTGACTCTCGCCAGTCGCCCGTTCTTCGACCAGCCGCCGGAGAGCTTTGCGGGCATATCGCTGGGCCGGCGAATGCCGGTGCTCATCCACGCGCGCGCGAGCGAACTTGCTGCCCTGGACGAACTGGACGCGGCAATCGCACCTTTCGCGACCCTGGAGCGCGTTGGTGAACGCGAGATGCTCGAACTGTGCCCGGTACTCAATGTGGGCGACGGCGGCTCGGTCGCGGGGATTGTCGACCACAATGGGCTTCGGCTCGATCCGCATGCGCTGCTGCAGGGCTATGCCCGGACCTTGCGCAATCGCGGCGGCGAGATCGTCACCGATACTCGAATCGCCTCCTTTCAACGTGCTGGCGATGCCTGGCAGCTTGAGAGCGAGAAGGGCGAGCAGTTCGAAGCCCCGATCGTCGTCAATGCGGCCGGCGCCTGGGCCGACGAAGTCGCCAAGCTCGCCGGCGTGCGGCCAATCGGCCTTCAGCCGAAGCGGCGCACCATCATCACCTTCGATGCTCCGGCGGGCATGGATCTCTCCGGCTGGCCGTTCACCAAGACGGTCGGGGACGAACTCTATTTCGCGCCGGAATCGGGGCGGTTGTTCGCTTCACCGATGGACGAGGTGCCGAGCGCGCCCACCGATGCGCAGCCCGACGATTACGAGGCCGCTCTTGCCGCTCATCGGATGGAGGAACGGACCACCGTTAAGGTTGAGCGCATTCATAGCCGCTGGGCGGGGCTCCGGTCTTTTGCGCCGGATCGGCATCCGGTTGTGGGATTCGCCCCAGATGCGGAGGGGTTCTTCTGGCTGGCGGGGCAGGGCGGATTCGGGCTCCAGACGTCGCCGATGATGGCAGAGATTGCCAAATCGCTGATCCTCGCAACGCCATGGCCCGCTGCGACGGTGACCCTGGAAGCGCTAAGCCCAGTCCGCTTCAGCTAGGCCGGTTCGCCGATCAGGTGCAGCGCTATCCGGCGCGTGGACGGCTCGCGGCGATGTTCGAAGAGATAAATGCCCTGCCAGGTACCGAGCATCATCCTGCCATCCTGCACCGGGATCGATAGCTGCGTCTGAGTGAGCGCGCTTCGGATATGCGCGGGCATGTCGTCCGCGCCCTCGTCATTGTGGGTGTAGAGCGATCGGTCCTCCGGCGCGATCCGGGCGAAGAAGTCCTCGAGATCCCGACGTGCGGCGCGGGCAGCATTCTCCTGGATCAACAGGGATGCCGATGTGTGGGTGCAGAAGAGGGTAAGCAACCCATCGCCGGTAGCCTGCGAATTGAGCCAACGCTCAACATCGCCAGTGATTTCGTGAAGGCCTACTTTTGGCGCCCGAACCTGAAGCGTGCCGATTTTCTGTTGCAGCATTTGGTTACCGAACGACGCGCTTCAAGTCGAGTTGCGCAGACGCGCAAAAGCGCCCGCTCAACGAGCAGGCGCTTCGCAATTCTTCAGATCAGCTGGTTAGGCGCTCGTGCCGCCGCTGCCGCTGCCGCCGCCCAGCGCCCATGTCCAAAAATTCCAACGGGTAGGTCTGTTCTTCATGGGATCGCCCCTTTTGAATTCTTTGATTCGACGGGCGATATTAACCTTAATGATCTTGGTTAGCAACTCATTAACCAAAGATGGCATGGACGCGCGAAGCTACGCGGCTCAAGCCGGCCCAATTCTGATTAATTTTTAGAAGGCTAGGCTGCCTGGCGGCCTGTCGCGGAGAGGCGACGTCTCAGGCTTTCGAGGCTCATCGGGCGGCCAATAACGAAGCCCTGGCCGACGTCGCAGCCCATCTCGATAAGCATGTCGAGTAGTTCGCGATTTTCCACCCCCTCAGCTACGACACGCCGGCCGAGCGAATGAGCGAGGGCGATCGTCGATTGAACCATCAATCGATCGCTGCGGTTGTCGGCCATGCCTTTGACGAAGCTCTGGTCGATCTTGATCTCCGCAGCCGGGATGGTGCGCAGATATTCCAGAGTCGAAAATCCGGTACCGTAATCGTCGATAGAGATCGTCACGCCCATATCGCGAAGCTGAGTCAGCGAATCGAGCGCCTGGCCCTCTTCGGTAAGTGCCGCGCTCTCGGTAAGTTCCAAAGTCAGGTGCGTGGGGTCTAGGCCGTGACGTTGCAGTAGAAGAGCAACTTTCTTGACTAGCATCTTATCGGAGAGAAGTTTGCCGGAAAGATTGACGGCGACATCGAATCTGGCGCCGCGTTTATTGATGGCTGCGGCAGTAGAGATGGCCTGCTCAAGAACGAACGCGGTGAGCTTTCCGATACGATCGCTCTGTTCGGCTGCGGCGACGAATTCGCTTGCCGCAATCGGCCCCTTCTCCGGATGGGTCCAGCGCGCGAGCGCTTCGGCGCCGGTGATCCTGTTGGTGCTGAGGTCCAGCTGCGGCTGGAACGCGATCCACACCTCGCCCCGGTCGATAGCCTCGTCGAGCTGCCCGAGCATCGATAGCTTCCAGGATGCGTTCTCCAGGCTCTCCGGGTCGTGATATTTCCATTTGAGGCCATGGTGCGCAGCCTCGTCGGCTGCGACCAGGGCGCTGGCGAAACGGTTTGCCAGCGACCGGCCGCTGCCGATCTCGACACCGAAAGCAACCGAAACGTCGACGCTTGATCCATCGACCTTCACCGGATTGCGGAATAATGCAGAAAGGGCCTCAAGATGATGCCCGAACGGAGTTGTCGGATCGTCGAACCACGCGAAAATCCCCCCGTCGCCGTGGAACAGGATTCGGTTTGGTGCTCCGACGGTTAGACGGCCGACGATCTGTTCGACAAGCTGCCGTTCCTTGTCAGCGGGAAGCGCGGAAGCGATTTCCACGAAATTCAGAATTCGCGCGGCCACTAACGCGTTGTTGCGTCCTTCACTGTGCGACCGAAGCGCCACCAGATTTGGCAAGCCCGAGATCTCATTCACAAACCCGCGCCGCCTGAAATATCGTGAGGTAAGTGATAGGCCGACCCAGGACACGACCAGTAGGCTTGGTGTAATGTCGAGAAAAATGAGGTGAGCTTCGAAGAACGCTGTTCCCAGGAGCAGAAACACTGCCGCTGTGCCAAGGATTATGCCTTGTTCCAAGGCGCGTTTGCGAAGCAGAGCAGCTGCCGCGACTATGAGGCTCAGGATGAAATCCGGCGCCCACCCGAGGTCTATCGGCATGCCTCGCTTCAGCGTTTCTGCCCCGATTATGTGGATGTACGCACCACCAGCCTGCGTAAAACCAGGTATGAAATAGACGTCACCGGTGAGGTTGCTTGTTGCCCCGACTACCACGTCCTTCCCGCGAACTTGCCGCGGATCAAATGCGCCATTCAAAATCGAACCGGCTGACGCCGTTGGAATTGATTGCGGTTCGATCGAATAGTCGACGGTGAAAGTGTTACCTGGATGACTTCTCCGCCCGGAAAGCATCGACGCAAAGCTTGGGACTGCGCCGACCGTTGAATTCAAACCATACGGGATTTTCCAGACGGCGTTCTGATAGTTATATTCCCAACTGATCGTTGCCAGCTTCGCGTGGGCGGCAAGCGCAGGCAGAGGCGGTTGATCCGCAGTCGTGCTCCCCGCGTGAAGAGAACTTCCGATTGGCAGCACAACGCGTCCGGATTGTTTGATCGCATCAGCAAATGCCTGGTCATCGGCAGCATCGGTCGCAGCATAAAATTGGGCATCGAAGAAAATCCGCTTTGCGCCGGCCTTCGTCAATTGATTCACGAGTTGAGCAAATTCGCGCCGAGGCCAAGGCCAGCGGCCGACCTGTTGGAGCGACTCGTTATCGATCTTGACAAGGACTATGTCGCCACTCGCACCATGTCGGTGAGACCGATTGCGCAGACCCCGCAGGACGTCTTCGAGCGGATTGGGCGTGAAGAACAGGCCAAAAACCAGCCCCACGACCGCCATCCACAGCAGCAGCCGCCACGGCTTACGTTCCGGCCTTTTGTCTTCGCGCGTGTGCACGGGGCGGCGCCTGCTCCGATGTCCTTTGAAACCCCTTGCCGCCGAAAGGTTAGGAAATAGGAAACTTTAACACCGTTTACGAAGGGGAGTCGCTGGCGGTTTAGCAACTTGCCTCTGTCCTATAGCCGTGATTTGTGCATGACTGTCCGCGATGAGTTTGCCGCCGCGCTTTCCAATACAGCAGTTGGATATCTCTCGCGCGAACGAGCGCGCGCGCGTGTTGAGGAGCAAAGTTAGCAAACTTCCAGAGGAGAAGAGGCGCTGATGGACTTCATTTCGATCCTGTCGATCTTCGTTCTGGCCTGCTTCGTCGGCTATTACGTCGTGTGGTCGGTGACTCCGGCGCTGCACACGCCATTGATGAGCGTCACCAATGCAATCTCTTCGGTTATCGTGGTCGGCGCACTGATTGCCTCGGCGGCGGCGGGCAGCGTGACGTCAAAGTGGCTTGGCCTCGTCGCGGTCGCGCTCGCCAGCGTGAATATCTTTGGCGGCTTCGCCGTCACCCAGCGGATGCTGGCGATGTACAAGAAGAAGGAGCGGCCAGCCCCGCAGGGAGACAAGACTCATGCATGAGGCGGCGGTTCAGCAACCCGCCTGGGTGCTCCTCGCCTACCTGATCGCTGGCGTCTGCTTCATCCTCGCGCTTCGTGGCCTGTCGAGCCCAGAAAGCAGCCGTCGCGGCAACCGCCTCGGCATGATCGGAATGACGATCGCGGTCGGGACGACGCTCATCACGCACGTCCCCAAGCACCCGTTTTATAGTCAGCCGTTCGAGGCGGAGCCGGGGCTACCAAACTGGATCTACAGAGGAATGCAGATCGATTGGCCCACGATCTACGGAATTGCTGCGGCCATCGTGATCGGCGGCGGGATTGGGCTCGTCACCGCCCGCAAGATCCAGATGACGGCGATGCCGCAGTTGGTTGCCGCCTTCCACAGCCTCGTCGGAATGGCCGCGGTTCTGGTCGGCGCGGCCGCCTACCTCAATCCCGAGGCGTTCGGGATCGGAGTACGCATCACGCCAATCGCCACGCCGTCCTTCGTCAGCATCTTCCCGCAGAGCCGCATCGAGATGGGCCTCGGAGTCGCGATCGGCGCGATCACCTTCTCCGGATCGGTGATCGCCTTCCTGAAACTCAACGGCAACATGTCGGGCAAGCCGATCCTCCTGCCGCTCCGGCATGTGATCAACCTCGGCACGCTGGCCGCGATCCTGATCCTGATCGCCTACTTCACCCAGGATGAGGCGCCGGCGATTTTCTTCACGATCATGGGGCTCAGCTTCGCGATCGGTTTCCTCCTGATCATCCCGATCGGCGGCGCCGACATGCCGGTCGTGATCTCGATGCTGAACAGCTATTCCGGTTGGGCCGCGGCGGCGATGGGCTTCACGCTGCACAACAGCGCGATGATCATCACCGGAGCCCTGGTCGGGTCTTCCGGCGCGATCCTCAGCTACATCATGTGCCGGGCGATGAACCGGGGCTTCATCTCGGTGATCGCCGGTGGGTTCGGCGCGGTTTCGAGCAGCGGCGACTCCGCCGCCATCGACCGCCCCTGGAAGCGCGGCTCGGCCGAGGACGCTGCGTTCCTGATGGCGCAGGCGGACCAGGTGATTATCGTTCCCGGTTACGGAATGGCGGTCAGCCAGGCGCAGCACGCGCTCCGCGAAATGGCCGACCTGCTCAAGTCCAAGGGCGTTCGGGTCAAATATGCGATCCACCCGGTCGCTGGGCGAATGCCGGGCCACATGAACGTCCTCCTCGCCGAAGCCAACGTCCCTTACGACGAGGTCTTCGAGCTGGAGGACATCAACTCGGAGTTCGCGCAGACAGACGTCGCTTTCGTCATCGGCGCCAATGACGTGACCAATCCCGCCGCCAAGACCGACAAGAGTTCCCCAATATACGGAATGCCGGTGCTGGACGTCGAAAAGGCTCGCACTGTGCTGTTCGTGAAGCGGTCGATGGGTGGGGTCGGCTACGCAGGTGTTGATAATGAGCTTTTTTACCGCGATAACACGATGATGCTTCTTTCCGACGCCAAGAAAATGGTTGAAGAGATCGTCAAGAACCTCGGCTGATTCGGGAAGGGTTAAGCCGGCGTTCGCCACAATAGCATCTGGGTTAAAGCCCCCAGCCGGTCGCCGGTGGGGCGTGCCGGGGGAAGACATCATGCGGAAGCTCGGAATCGTCGGCGGGACAAGCTGGTCCTCGACGGCTCTCTATTACGATCACATCAACCGCGCGGTAGCCAAGCGTCTCGGTGGGCTGCACAGTGCGAGGCTGGTGATCGAAAGCCTAGATTTCGAGACCGACTATGCGCGGTATCACCGAAGTGGTGATTGGAAAGCCGTCGACCGCGTCGTCGCCGGGGCTGCCGAGCGGCTGAAGGATGCGGGAGCCGAGGGCATTCTGCTCGCCTCCAACACCATGCACAAATCAGCCGACCTGGTGCGCAAAGCTACCGGGTTGCCGCTGATCGACATCCGTGAGGCGACGGCCGCCGAGTTGGTCGCAGATCACCGCAGCCGGATCGCTTTGCTTGGCACCCGTTTCACAATGACCGAACCCTTCGCCCGCGAAGCTTACGAGGAGCGTGGGATCATCGTCCAGGAGTTGACGCCGGAGTGGCGCGCCGAGGTGGATCGCATCATTTACGAGGAACTGGCAGCGGGCCAAGTCATCCGCGACAGCCAGCGCAAGCTGAAGACGCTGATCGTCGAGCTGTCGCGGCAGCGGGTTCAGGCAGTCGTCCTCGGCTGCACCGAGCTGGTGCTTGCGGTCGATGCCCGCGCCAACGTGCTCCCGGTCTACGACACCACAGCGATCCACGCCCGCGCCGCAGTCGAATGGATGCTGGACCGGGAGGAAGAGGCGAGGGCGGCCGCCTGACCCCTCGCGCTCGTCGTCGCTACGCCCTATTTCGAGGGTTGTGACCAAGGCTGACCGTCCCGACCTTCCCGGCGCATCGAACCGCTTCAATGAGGAGCAGGCGACTTACGCCGTGCGCGGTGCGGAACAGCCCGACCTCGAGAAGGGCGTCGCCGCGATCCGGGAGGTGCTGAAGACCCTTCCGGTCCGTCCCGGGGTCTACCGGATGCAGGATGCGCGCGGCGACGTGCTTTACGTCGGCAAGGCCCGGGCGCTGAAGAATCGGGTCACCAATTACACGCAGGTCGCCAAGCTTCCGAAGCGGCTTCAGCGGATGGTGTCGCAGACTCGGTCGATGACGATCGTCACCACCCGCACCGAAGCTGAGGCGCTGTTGCTCGAGGCGCAGCTGATCAAGCGCTTCCGGCCGCCGTACAACGTCCTCCTCCGCGATGACAAAAGCTTCCCCTTCATCCTGCTGCGAGAGGATCATGCCTTCCCGCGGGTTCAGAAGCATCGCGGTGCGCGGCGGGTGAAGGGCCACTATTACGGACCGTTCGCAAGCGCCGGTTCGGTTGCCCAAACACTTAACGCACTTCAGAAGATATTCCTTCTAAGGAGCTGTTCAGACAGCTTTTTCGAAAACCGGTCGAGACCCTGCCTGCTCTACCAGATCCGCCGTTGCTCGGCGCCTTGCGTCGGACGGATCAGCGAGGGCGGCTATGCGGAGCTGGTGAAGGAGGCGAAGGCGTTCCTCGCCGGCCGTTCGACTGGGGTGCAGGAGCGGCTCGGGCGGCTCATGGCTGAGGCCGCCGACAAGCAGGACTACGAGCTCGCCGCCGTCTACCGCGATCGGCTCCGGGCGCTGACCTATGTCCAGGGCAGCCAGACGGTCCACGCAGAGGGACTGGGCGACGCCGATGTCTTTGCACTCGCCTGCAAGGCAGGAACGATGTCGATCCAAGGCTTCTTCATCCGCGGCGGGCAGAATTGGGGGCACCGGGCTTTCTTCCCCGCCCATACCAATGAAGTTCCAGAAGCTGATGTTCTCTCGAGCTTTCTCGTCCAGTTTTACGAGGAGGTCCCGCCGCCGAAGCGGATCCTCCTCGACCGCGACCTGTCCGATCGCGAGCTTCTGGAAGAGGCGCTATGCGAGCGCGCCGGGCATGCCGTCGCGATCGAGCAGCCCAAGCGCGGAGCGAGGGCCAAGCTGATCGAGCAGGCAAAGCGAAACGCCGAGGAGGCGCTGGACCGGCGGCTCGCCGAAAGCGCGACCCAGAGCAAGATCCTCGCCGAACTTGCCGACACATTCGAGCTTGCCGAGGTGCCGAAGCGGATCGAGGTCTACGACAACAGCCACATCATGGGCACGAACGCCACTGGCGCAATGATCGTCGCTGGCCCCGATGGTTTTCGGAAAAATTCTTATCGCAAGTTCAACATCAGGCGGCCCGAAACCGCGCCGGGGGACGATTTTGCGATGATGGGCGAAGTGCTGGAGCGGCGCTTCGGCCGGTTGGAG
>Ga0207640_10000149_pt1 | contig 50997 bp, 38 predicted proteins | sample KBSCornC42_FD_184300 | JGI IMG/M metagenome (GOLD analysis project Ga0207640, IMG submission 184300) | Corn rhizosphere microbial communities from Kellogg Biological Station, Michigan, USA - KBS Corn C4-2 (SPAdes) (version 2) | ecosystem: Host-associated > Plants > Roots > Rhizosphere > Soil ... | reverse complement strand
CCGTGAGCTGGTCGCCAGCCGCCGCGCCGAAGGCGCCCGCGTGCTGGTGGTCGTGTCCGCGCTCACCGGCATCACCGACGCACTCAAACAGATGTGCGCCCAGGAAGACAAAGGCAAACGCGTCGAGGCTGCACGGGCGATCGCCCAGCGTCATTACGACCTGCTCGATCACATGCAGCTGGCGGTTCCGGCCACCCTCGCGGAGCGGCTGTCCGAACTGGCGATGCTGGCCGAGGACGGCCCCGGCGCCATGGGCGAACTGGCCTGGGCCGCGCTGGTGCAGGCGCATGGCGAGCTGATGTCCAGCGCACTGGGCGCCGCGTTCCTCTCGCATGCCGGGCTGCCCACCGAGTGGCTGGATGCGCGCGACTGCCTCGCGGCGGTGGCGCTGCCCAACCAGAACGAGCGCACCAAGCTGCTGTCGGCGATGGTCGAGGCGCGCCCGGACCCGGCGCTCAACGCGCGCCTGGCGGAGCTGGGCGAGGTGTTCATCACCCAGGGCTTCATCGCCCGCGAGGCGCAGGGCCGCACTGTGCTGCTCGGCCGCGGCGGCTCGGACACCTCGGCTTCGTACTTCGGCGCGCTGCTGAAGGCGCAGCGCGTGGAGATCTGGACCGACGTGGCCGGCATGTTCACCGCCAACCCGCGCCAGGTGCCGGGTGCGCGCCTGCTGCAGCGGCTGGATTACGAAGAAGCCCAGGAAATCGCCTCCACCGGCGCCAAGGTGCTGCATCCGCGCTGTCTCTCGCCGCTGCGCGAGCCGCGCGTGCCGATGCTGATCAAGGACACCAACCGGCCCGAGCTGGAAGGCACCGTGATCGGCCCCGAGGTGCGCGAGCACGCGCCCAGCGTCAAGGCGATCAGCGCGCGCAAGGGCATCACCCTGGTGTCGATGGAATCGGTCGGCATGTGGCAGCAGGTCGGCTTCCTCGCCGACGTGTTCGCGCAATTCAAGCAGCATGGCCTGTCGGTGGACCTGATCGGCTCGGCCGAGACCAATGTCACCGTGTCGCTGGACCCCACCGAGAACCTGCTCGATTCCGACGCCATCGCGGCGCTCGCCAGCGACCTGGCCAAGGTGTGCCGGGTCAAGGTGATCGCGCCGTGCGCGGCGATCACCCTGGTCGGCCGCGGCATGCGCTCGATGCTGCATACGCTGTCCGGCGTGCTGGCGGAGTTCGGCCAGATCCGCGTGCACCTGATCTCGCAGTCGTCCAACAATCTCAACCTCACCGTCGTGGTGGACGAGAACGTGGTGGACGATCTGCTGCCGCATCTGCACGAGCTGCTGATCGCCGCCGGCGCGCTGCGCACCGACGACAGCGCGCTGTTCGGCCCGAGCTGGCAGGCGTTGTACGGCAGCGGCGAAGTGGCGGCTCCGGCGGCCTCGTGGTGGCGCACGGCCGAGCGCGAGCGCCTGCTCAAGCTCGGCGCCGAGCGCACGCCACGCTACGTCTACCACCTGCCCACCGTGCGCCAGCAGGCGCGCGAGCTGAAATCGCTGGGTGCGGTCGACCGCCTGCACTATGCGGTGAAGGCGAATACGCATCCGGCCATCCTCAAGGCGCTGGCCGAAGAAGGCTTCGGCTTCGAATGCGTGTCGCCCGGCGAGATGCAGGCGGTGATGGCCGCGGTACCGGAGTCGGCGCCGCTGCTGTTCACGCCGAACTTCGCGCCGCGCGCCGACTACGAGTGGGCGCTCGCCACGCGCGCCACCATCTCGCTGGATGCGCTGTACCAGCTGGAACACTGGGGCGAGATCTTCCGCGGCCGCGAAATCGTGCTGCGCGTGGACCTGGGCCGCGGCCTGGGCCATCACGAGAAGGTGCGCACCGGCGGCAGCGGCAGCAAGTTCGGCCTGCCGGTGGAACTGGTGGATCAGTTCCTGCGCCTGGCCGACACGCACGGCGTCATCGTGCGCGGCCTGCACGCGCACCTGGGCTCGGGCATTCTCGACGAAGGCCACTGGGGCGAGGTCTACGGCCAGCTCGCCAGCCTGGCCGAGCGCATCGGCAGCGTGGCCTTCCTGGACATCGGCGGTGGCCTGGGCGTGCCCTCGCATCCGGGCGAGGCGCGGCTGGACATCGCCGCGCTGGACCGCGTGCTGCGCAGCGTGAAGGCGGCCTATCCGCACTATCAGCTGTGGATGGAGCCCGGCCGCTATCTGGTCGCCGACGCCGGCGTGCTGCTGGCCCGCGTCACCCAGCAGAAGGGCAAGGGCGCCTGGCGCTACCTCGGCGTGGATACCGGCATGAACAGCCTGATCCGCCCCGCGCTGTACGAGGCCTGGCACGAGATCGTCAACCTCAGCCGCCTGGACGAACCGGCCACCGGCCTGTTCCAGGTGGTCGGCCCGATCTGCGAAAGCGGCGACGTCCTCGGCACCGACCGCCGCCTGCCGGAAGCGCAGGAGGGCGACGTGGTGCTGGTGGCGCAGGCCGGCGCGTACGGCAAGGTGATGTCGTCGCCGTACAACATGCGGGATGAGGCGGAAGAAGTGATCCTCGACTAAGTGCTTGCCCCTGCCTCACCGTGTGAGGTGGAATCCTTCTCCCTTCGGGAGAAGGTGCCGGCAGGCGGATGAGGGTTCGGGCGGAGTCGAGCGCACCACTTCGCCCGTACCCTCACCCCAACCCCTCTCTCCCACGGGGACTACCTTCGGGTCGCCGGCGGGAGAGGGGCTTATCGCTACAGCACGATCAGCATTCAGCCACCTTGCCGCTCTGCGATGAGGCAAGGTGACAAACCGGAGCCACTCCAAGTGACCACCCCCATCCAACCCCGCCTCACCCAGATCTTCCGCTTCGTCCGCTGCAGCTACGCCGACGGCGTGGCCGAGCTGGCGTATGCCTTCGACAACGGGGAGGAACTGGTCGAGCGCGTGCGCTTCCCGCATGCCCCCGCCGTGCCGCCGGCGCATGCCGCCGCGTTCGAGCGCGCGCTGAAGCTGCTGCATCTGGTCGCCGGCGTCAGCTACTACAAGGCCGGCGTGCCGCCGCGCATCGAAGTGGCGGGTGGTCCGCTGGACGACGCCACGGCCGATCTGCTCGATGCGCTGTACCTGCATGGCCTGGCGGAGTTCGCCTACCGCAATGGCCTGGATCTGCGCGGCCGCATCGCGTTCCCACGCGGCGGCGCCGCAAGCGCGGCGGCGCCCGCGCTGAACCTGCCCAGGCGCACCCTGGTGCCGATCGGCGGCGGCAAGGATTCTCTGGTGGCGGTGGAGGCGATCAAATCCGCCGGCGGCGACGCCACCGCGGTGTGGGTGGGCAATTCGGAACTGATCGCCGCCTGCGCGGCGCGCACCGGCCTGCCCACGCTCAATATCCAGCGCGAGCTGGCGCCGCAGCTGTTCGACCTCAACCGCCTGGGCGCGTGGAACGGCCATATCCCGGTGACCGCGGTGAACTCGGCGATCCTCGCCCTGGCCGCGATCCTCTACGGCTACGACAGCATCGCCTTCGCCAACGAGCGCTCGGCCTCCGCCGCCACGCTCGAATACGAAGGCCAGCAGGTCAACCACCAGTGGAGCAAGGGCTACGCCTTCGAGCAGCTGCTCGGCGACTGGCTGCATGCGCAGGTGGCGGCGGATCTGGATTATTTCTCGCTGCTGCGGCCGTACTCCGAGCTGGCGGTGACCCGCGCGTTCGCCAAGCTCACGCCGTACTTCGACGTGTTCTCCAGCTGCAACCGCAACTTCCGCATCCTCGGGCCCAAGCCGGCGGATCGCTGGTGCGGGCAGTGCCCGAAGTGCCATTTCGTTTTCCTTGCGCTGGCGCCGTTCCTGCCCAAGCCGCGCCTGCTGCAGATCTTCGGCCGCAACCTGCTGGACGACGACAGCCAGGCCGCCGGCTTCGATGCGCTGCTGGAATACCAGGACCACAAGCCCTTCGAATGCGTGGGCGAGGGCGCCGAGGCGCGCGCCGCGATGTATGCGCTGAGCCAGCGGCCGGAATGGCAGGAAGACGCCCTGATCGCGCGCTTCCGCAGCGAGATCCTGCCGCAGCTCGACGTGTCCGCGCTGGCGCTGGAACCCTGGCTGCAGGCCTCGCCCGAGCAGCGCATCCCGGCGCGCCTGCGCGGCGCGCTCGACTTCTTCGCCTGAGCGGCCCGCATGCGCATCGCTGAGCTGGCTGGCAAGCGCGTCGCCATCTGGGGTTTCGGCCGCGAAGGGCGCGCCGCCATCGCTGCCCTGCGGCAGCGCCTGCCGGAGCTGCCGTTGACCTTGTTCTGCAGCGAGGCGGAAGTCGCTTCCGCGCAGGTTTTCGATGCGGCGCTGGACGTGCGCGGCCGCGAGCCCGACGCGATCGACCTGGCCTCGTTCGAGGTGGTGGTGAAGTCGCCCGGCGTTTCCGCCTACAAGCCCGCCTTGCTCGCCGCGAAAGAGGCCGGCCTGCGCGTCACCTCCGGCACTGCGCTGTGGTTCGCCGAGAACTCCGCCGCCAAGGTGATCGCCGTCACCGGCACCAAGGGCAAGAGCACCACCACCGCGCTGCTGGCGCATCTGGCGCGTGCGCTGGACGTGCGCACGGCGCTGGCCGGCAATATCGGCATGCCGCTGCTGGAACTGCTGGGCCAGTCCGCCGAGCTGTGGACCATCGAGCTGTCCAGCTTCCAGACTGGCGAGGCCGGTCCGCTGGCGCTGGGTGTGATCACCAGCCTGTACGAGGAACATCTGGACTGGCACGGCTCGCGCGAGCGCTACGTCGCCGACAAGCTCAAGCTCGCTGATGTCTCGCAGCGCCTGCTGGTGAATGCCTTGCAGCCGTCATTGCTGGAGAAGACCGCCAGCCATCCCGCGCGCCTGCTGTTCGGCGAGCCGCAGGGCTGGCATGTCGCGAACGGTTTTATCCGCCGCGGCGACGAAAACATCTTCGAAGCGAAGCGCCTCGCCGCGCCGGGCGCGCACAACGCGCTCAACGCCTGCGCCGCCTTGGCCGCGCTCGAAGCGATGGGCTACGACGCCATCGCCGCGGCGCCCGCGCTCGCCAGCTTCGTGCCGCTGCCGCATCGCCTGCAGCCGCTGGGCGAGCGCGATGGTGTCCACTGGATCAACGATTCGATCAGCACCACGCCGCAGGCCACTTTGGCTGCGCTGGAAAGCCTGCATGGCCAACCGGTGACGGTGCTGGCCGGAGGGCACGACCGCGGCCTGGACTGGTCGGACTTCGTCGCCGCCGCCGTGGCGCATCCGCCCCATGCCATCGTCTGCAGCGGCGCCAACGGCCCGCGCATCGCCGCCGCGCTGCGCGAGGCGAAGGTGGCGGGCACCCTGGTGGAAGTGGCCAAGCTCGACGCGGCGGTGGACGAAGCGCGCAAGCTCACGCCCACCGGCGGTTGCATCCTGCTATCCCCCGGCGCACCCAGCTTCGACCAGTTCCACGACTACGCCGAGCGCGGCCGCCACTTCGCCGACCTCGCCGGCTTCGACGGCCGCGCCATCACCGGCATTGCCGGTCTGGGCATCGCCTGAGCGGCGCGGATGTCGTAGGTTGGCGAGCCCAATCCGCGAAGGAATCCCCATGAGCCGCGTCGCCTCCGCCTCCATCGTCTCCACCGGCACCGACTACCTGCACCATATCCAGGCCGGCCATTTCGCGCTGGATACCGACGAGCCCAAGGCGCTGGGCGGGCAGGGCGCGGCGCCGGCGCCGTTCGATCTGTATCTGTCTTCGCTCGCGGCGTGCACCGCGATCACGCTGCGCATGTATGCGCAGCGCAAGGGCTGGAATCTGGGCGAGTTTCGCGCGGAGCTGAGCCTGACGCGCGACGACGAAGGCAAGCTGCATATCCATCGCGTGCTGCATTCGGATCAGCCGTTGAGCGACGAGCAGTGGCAGCGGCTGCTGGAAATCGTCGCCAATACGCCGGTGACGAAGGCGATGCGCGAAGGTGCGCAGATCAGCAGCGAGCGCGCGAGCTGATACTCGCCAAGAAAGACCACCGCGCTTCGTCACCCCATGCGATTCGTCACCCCAGCGAAAGCTGGGGTCCAGCGCCTTCAAGGCACTGGATTCCAGCTTTCGCTGGAATGACGAGTTCATGCTGGAATGACGAGTTCATGCTGGGGTGACGAATCGCATGGGGTGACGAATCCCCTACGGTGACGAAGGTGTTGGTTCGCTGTTCTAAGAACCATTGGCGGAAGCCGCCACCACCCCCAGCTGCTTCGCCAGCGCATACAACACCCGCATATCGTCGATATCCAACGTATCGCCATCCATCCCGCGGAAATGGTGATGGAACGAGCGCACCGCCGCCGGCCGGTTGTCCAGCGTGTAGCCGATCAGCCCCAGCGCCATCCATGGGTCGAAGCCCGCCGGCGGATCGGCCAGCGGGCCTTGCGGCCACAGGCCATAGCCGGCATCGGCCAGGCGATTCCACGGAAACAGCGGGCCGGGATCGTCCTTGCGTCCGGGCGCGAGATCTTCATGCCCGATGATCTGCGTGCGCGGAATGCGCAGGCGCGTGGTGAGGTCCGCCAACAAGCGCAACAGGCTGTCGATCTGCGGCTGTGCGAACGGCGAATGGCCATCGTTATCCAGCTCGATACCGATCGAAGCCGAGTTGAGATCGGTAATGGTGCCCCAGCGTCCCGGTCCCGCATGCCAGGCGCGCTGCTCGTCGGCGACAAGCTGATAGATGCCGCCATCCGCGCCGATCAGGTAATGCGCGCTCACCGGGCCGCCGCTGTTGGCGGTGCGCAGCGTATCCAGGCTTTCCCGCACCGAATGCTGGTCGGTGAAGTGCAGCACGATCAGCACCGGCCGCCGGATATCGTGGTTGGGCGAGGGCACCCAGGTGGCCAGCGGATTGCGTGCCGGCATGGGCGCGCAGGCGGCGAGCCAGGCCAGCGGCAGCAGGATCAGGGCGCGGCGCGCGGCGCGAAGCAGGGAAACGCATGCGGCAGGTGACAAGGCGGTCTCTCGCTGCGGGAAAACCCGCTGAAAACTGCCGCAGTGCAGGGGCAGCGTCAAGATGACTTACGGAGCGGCACGGTTCCGGCGCTAAGATCGAAACGTCCCACCACCTGCCGCGCGCCATGCATATCCGCCTCGACCGCGACCTCACCGATCCCCGCATCGTCGACCTGCTCGGCGAACACCTGCGCGACATGGCGCGCCATTCGCCGCCGGAAAGCATCCACGCCCTGGATCTCAGCGGCCTGCGCCGGCCGGAAATCAGCTTCTGGACCGCCTGGGACGGCGACGACCTGCTGGGCTGCGGCGCGCTCAAGCAGCTCGACGCCGATCACGGCGAGATCAAGTCCATGCGCACCGCCAACGCGCACCGCCGCCGCGGCGTGGCAGCGGCCATGCTGCGGCATCTGCTGGGCGAAGCCGGCAAGCGCTCGTACCGCCGGCTCAGCCTGGAAACCGGGTCGATGGCGGCGTTCGAACCGGCGCGCCAGCTCTACGCCAGCTTCGGCTTCGCGTTCTGCACGCCGTTCGGCGACTACATCGAAGATCCGAACAGCGTCTTTATGACGCGCCTGCTGTAGGCGTCACACCTGCGGCCGCAGCCTGGGCGATAATGCTCCGGTCTGCACTTTAGGGGGCGCCGGTACGGCGCGGGGGTGGGCGATGCATCTGGACCTTTTCACGCTCGGCGTCATCGGACTCGCCGTCGGGGCGACGATTTCGCTGAGTTTCACCTTGCTTGGCCTGGTGCTGCGCGGCCTGCCCGCGTTGCCGATCTGGGCAGGTGCGTTCTGGATCATCACCCTGGCCGGCCTGGCGCAGGGGCTGGACGAGCGCGAAACCTTTCTCTCCGCCATCGTCGGCAATGTGCTCATTGCGGTGGCCAATGCGGCGATGCTGATGGGCATCGCCGTGCATGTGCGCTATCCGCTGCGCTGGCGCTGGCCCTTGCTGCTGTCCGGCGTCTTTCTCGCCGTGCAGGTGGTGTTTCTGCTGGCGCCGCCGGGCCAGCGCGTCGAGGCCCTGGCCTTCGGCGGCAGGAGCGTGGTGTGGGATGCGTGGATGATCTGGGTGCTGCTGCGCCGCTCGCCGCGCGACCTGCGCGTGAGCTGCGGCTTCACCGCGCTGGTGTTCGGCGCGGACGCGGTGTTCTACGCCATGCGTTCGATCGTGATGGTGGCGCCGGCCACCACCTCGCAGGTGCTGCTGGCCACGCAGCTGGTGACTGCCAACTATCTGTTTGCAATCTTCTGCACCTTCCTGGTCAGCACCGGCTTCACCCTGATGCTGGCCGAACGCCTCACCGTGGACCTGCGCGGCATGGCGCGCACGGATGGCCTGACCGGACTGCGCAACCGCAATGCGGTGATCGAAGACGGCCGCGCGGCGGTGGAGAGCTGCCAGGCGCAGGGGCGTACTTCGTCCGTGCTGCTGCTGGATCTGGACCGCTTCAAGGCCGTCAACGACAGCTGGGGCCATGCGGCAGGCGACGAAGTGCTGCATCACTTCGTGAAGATCGTGCACGCCGTGCAGTTGCCGGATGGCGCCTTGCTGGGCCGTTATGGCGGCGAGGAATTCCTGCTGGTGCTGCCGGGCATCGATGCCGCGCAGGCCATCGTGGCCGCAGAAGAAGTGCGCTCGCGCCTGGCCGCCGCGCCGGCGGTCTGCGGCGAGGTGCGCATTCCGGTCACCACCAGCGTCGGCGTCGCCGGCGGCACCGGGCTGGATTTCAACGGCCTGATCACCGCCGCCGACACGGCGCTGTATCGCGCCAAGCATCACGGCCGCAACCGCGTGGAATGGGCCGGCTTCCGCCCGGCGGAAGCGGCGGCGGTCTGAGCATGGCGCCGCGCAGTCCGTTACCTGCGAGGTAATCGTCTGCGCGCCGGGCGGGCGGCAAAGTGGTTCCACACCAACCACAAGGAGCCACGCCATGAACGCTACGCATATCCTGATCGAACGCTACCTCAAGAGCTGGAACGAGACCGATCCGCTGCGCCGCCGCGTGCTGATCGAAGAGATCTACGCCGAGCACGCCGTCTACACCGACCCGATGGTGCAGGCGCGCGGCTGGGAAGCGATCGACGCCACCATCGCCGCCGTGCAGTCGATGTTCCCCGGCCATGAATTCCGCCTCGGCGGTGCGGTCGATGCGCATCACGACATGGTGCGATTCCAGTGGCATCTCGCTGCGCCGGGTGCGGACGAACCGCTGGTGATCGGCTTCGACGTCGCCCAGCTCGACGACGGCCGTATCCGCCAGGTACTCGGTTTCCTCGACAAGGTGCCGCAGGCGGCGTGAGCTGCGCGCCCGATGACTGATGGGCGATAACGCGCGCCGGAGTCCATGGGATCATCGGCGCGCTCTCTTTCCGCCTTGATATGGAGAACGCATGCCGCCATCCGCCATCCACTCGCGTCCCGTCGGCGACCTGCTGCGCGAATGGCGCCGGCATCGCCGCCTCAGCCAGCTGGAGCTGGCGACGGAGGCGGAGATCTCCACGCGCCATCTCAGCTTCGTGGAATCCGGCCGCTCGACGCCGAGCCGGGACATGATCCTGCATCTGGCCGAGTATCTGGATATTCCGCTGCGCGAACGCAATGCGTTGCTGGTCGCCGCGGGTTTCGCGCCGGTCTATGCGGAGCGTGCGCTGGAAGATCCCGCGTTCGAAACGGTGCGGCGGACCATCGACCTGCTGCTGAAGGGGATGGAGCCGTATCCGGCGCTGGCGGTGGACCGGTATTGGCATCTGATCACCGCTAACGCTGCGGCGATGCGTCTGATGGCCGGCCTGCCGGCGAGCCTGCTGGAGGCGCCGGTGAACGTGCTGCGGGCGAGCCTGCATCCCGCGGGGTTGGCGCCGCGTATCCGCAACCTCGCGCAATGGCGCGCGCATCTGCTGGAGCGGCTGCAGCGGCAGGTGGATGCGAGCCAGGACCCGAAGCTGATGGCCTTGCTGCGCGAGTTGCACGGCTATCCGGCGCCGGCGCTGGAGGCTGGCTATGCGGTGGATGCCGGTGGGCGGATCGCGGTGCCGCTGGAGCTGGTCGTGGACGGCGTGGTGTTGTCGATGCTCAGCACCACCACGGTATTCGGCACGCCGACGGATGTGCTGCTGCAGGAGCTGGCGATCGAAGCGTTCGTGCCGGCGGATGAGGCGACGGCGGAGCGGTTGCGTGCGATGGCTGGAGCTTGAATCAACCCACGAAGCGCCACGATCGGCCCCCTCTCCCTTCCGGGGAGAGGGTTGGGGTGAGGGGCCGGGCGGAGTCAAGCGCCGAGGGTCACCGCAAGCTCAAAAGCTTTTCTTCGCTCCGTAGAGGCGTTACCGCGAGCACCCGCCCCTCATCTGTTGCGACCGAAGGGAGTCCCCGTGGGACCGGCATCTTCCTCGCTCCTCTACGCGAAGAGGGCACAGGGATGTGCCCGGCTTTGATGAGCGAGGAAAGCCGCGCACATCCCTGTGCGCTCTCCGCGTGCTCCCCGGAGGGGAGAAGAGATCAGCGATCTAGCGCCTTCTCACCTTCGATGCCAAAAGATACGGAAGCCCTATTCCCTCCAGGCTGCCCACCACCCACATACAACTCATACGTGCCAGCTCTCACCGCACGATCACCTTGCGCATCCACCCCACTCAACTGCCGCGGATCGATCTCGAAGTGCACCAGCTTCGACTCCCCCGCCTTGAACGCCACGCGCTGAAAACCCACCAGGCTATGCCGCGCCGCGCCCGCAGCCTTTGAACTCAAATACACCTGCACCACTTCATCGCCATCGCGCTCGCCGGCATTGCGCACCTGCACGTCCACGCCGAGCTTGTCACCCGCCTTGAGCGTCGTGCCCGACAACTTCGGCGCCGCATAGGCAAACCGCGTATAGCTCATGCCCTCGCCGAACGCGAACAGCGGCGTGCCGCGGAAGTAGCGATACGTCCGGCCTTCCATCCGATAATCATCGAACTTCGGCAGATCGTTCGCCGACGCATAGAAGGTGACCGGCAAACGCCCCGCCGGGTTGTAAGCGCCGGCCAGCACATCGGCCACCGCTGTGCCGCCTTCTTCGCCGGGATACCAAGCGACCACGATGGCATCGGCGTGCTGCTTCGCCCAGTTCAAGGCCACCGCGCTGCCGCTGGTCAGCACCACCACCAGCGGCTTGCCGCTCTCCTTGGCCGTTTCCAGCAGGCGCTGCTGCGTGGCGGGCAAAGCCAGATCGGTACGGTCGCCGCCGGAGAAGCCAGGCACGCTCACCTGCAGCTCTTCGCCTTCGACATCCGGCGACAAGCCGACCACGGCCACCACCGCGTCGGCCTTGGCAATCGCTTCCTTCGCCTCGCGCAACTGCGCATCGGCCGGCGCGCTCCATTGCAGGCGGATGCCCTGGTCTTCGCCGCTATGGCGCAGTTCCAGCTTCAGCGGCCGCGCGCGGGTATCGGCGAAATGCAACGGCACATTGAGGTCGTAGTCCTTGCCGTGATCGTCCAGCACCAGTTTGCCGTCGACGTAGAGGCGCACGGGGTCGTGGCCCTTGCAGTCGAAGCAGCGGTCGATATGCAGGTTGAGGTTGTAGTCGCCGGGGCCGGGCGGCAGCAGGTCGCCGGTCCAGCGGACGGCGTAGCGGCTGGGATCGAGTGGCCTGGCCGGCGCGACCTCATCCCAGTCGAAATCGATACGGCGGTCGGTGCGGACCAGCGTGGGCTTGCCGCTGAAGTCGGTGTTGCCGAAGTATTCCCCACGCAATCCCGGCGCCGCATCCTTGCCGCCTGAGCGCAATGCCGTGACGGGGACAGGAACGGACACGCCCTGCGCCAGCGTCGCGCCCTGCGCATAGCGCACGCGCGACTCGCCGAAGCGCTTGATCAGGCCGGCCAGCGGCGTCACCGGATCGACCGCCGTGCCGTGATAGTTCGCTTCCAGGATATTCAAGGCATCGGCATTCGGCCCGATCACCGCGATGCGCGTATCGCTCTTGAGCGGCAGCGTGCCGGCTTCGTTCTTCAGCAGCACGATCGATTCGCGCGCAGCCTGCAAGGCGAGGGCGCGATGCGCGGCGGAATTGATGTCCTCCGCGCCGAATTTCGCATAAGGGCCGCTGGTGTCATCGAGCATGCCCATCCGATAGCGCGCGGCGAACAAGCGCCGCGCCGCTTGATCGAGCACGGCTTCACTCACCTGGCCTTTGCGCACCGCCTCGCCCAGCGCGGCATAAGCGATACCGCAATCCAGATCCGTACCCGCCGCGACCGCGGCCGCCGAAGAGCCGGCGTTGTCGGGCTTGTAGTGGTGGAACTGGGTCATATCGTCCACCGCATCGCAATCGGAGACGACATAGCCGCTGAAACGCCAGTCGCGCCGCAGCCGCTCCTGCAGCAACAGCGGCGAGGCGCAGGCCGGCGTGCCTTCCAGCGAGTTATAGGCGCACATCACCGAAGCCGCCTGTCCTTCCGTCACCGCCATGCGGAACGCCGGCAGATAGGTGTCTTCCAGATCGTGCGCCGGGGTGCGCGAATCAAAACCATGCCGGCCTTTCTCCGGCCCGCTGTGCACGGCGAAATGCTTGGGCGTGGCGGCAGCCTTCAATACGCCGGGATCGTCACCCTGGATGCCGCGCACGAATTGGGTGGCAAGCGTGCCGGTAAGGAACGGATCCTCGCCATAGGTTTCCTGCCCACGCCCCCAGCGCGGATCGCGAAAGATGTTGATATTCGGCGACCAGATGCTCAGTCCGTGATAGCGCGGATGATCGCCGCGGCCCGCCAGGTTGTACTTGGCGCGCGCCTCGGTCGACACCACGTCGCCCACCTGGTGCAGCAGTGGCGCATTCCAGCTTGCCGCCAGGCCGATCGCCTGCGGGAACACCGTGGCGTAGCCGGCGCGCGCCGTGCCGTGCAGACCCTCGCTCCACCAGTCGTAGGCCGGCACGCCCAGGCGAGCAATGGCCGGCGCCGAACTCTGCAGCTGCGCGATCTTTTCCTGCAGCGTCATGCGCGCGACCAGTTCGGCGGCGCGGCGGTCGGCCTGCGCGGTATCCATGGCGAGGGCATGGCCGGCGAACAGCAGGCCGAACGCCAATGCCAACCGGCGCGAGGCGGGGAAAGAACAACGGCGGAAACGCTGCGGATGCTTCACGGACACTCCTGGACCGGCGCCGCTCCGGCGCCTGTGGTGGACGCCGCATCGTGCGGCGAGGGGAGAGCAGGGAGAGCCCGAGTGTGCCACGGCCTTTCGCTTTGACGGGGCAATCGGGCGCCGGCACTTGCAGGATGAATTCTGATCGATGAATATTTTTGAACGTCGTTCAAAAATATATCGCCATGCCTCCTTCCGAACCCACCGGCCGCCGCGACCGCAAACGCCTGCAGACCATGGAAAACCTCGCCCGCGCCGCCGCCGCGCTGTTCGAGGAGCAGGGCTATGAAGCCGTGACCATGGAGCAGATCGCCGCGTCCGCCGACGTGGCCAAGGGCACGCTGTACAACCACTTCCCGGTAAAAGAGGCCGTGCTGGCGCATTGGCTGCACCTGGAACTGGCGGACAACCTCGCACTGCTGCACAAGCAGCTCGAAAGCCGCCCCGGCTTCGAGCAGGGCCTGATGCATGTGCTGGGCCATTCGGCGGACTGGTGCGAGGCGCATCCGGATTACCTCGCGCCCTATCTGCGCTTCCGCTTCATGGGCATCGGCAGCGAGTCGTCGCCGTCGGTCGACAGCGAACAGCTCAGCGATATCGCCGACACCTTCGGCTGGCTGATCCGGCGTGGCCAGGCCGCCGGCGAGATCCGCGCGGACGTCGAGCCGGAACGGCTCGCCAACGCCTTCCACCATCTCTATCTGGCCGCGATGCTGCGCTGGCTCGCTACGCCGCGCCTGAAGCTGCGCAAGGAATTCGCCGCGGCGGTCGAGCTGTTCCTGCATGGCGCCGCGGCGCCGGCCAGGCTTGTCTCTCTCTCCCGGAAGAAAAAGCCATGAAGATCCTCGTTGCCACCTACGGCACCGAAGGCGATGCGCGTCCGTTCGCTGCGCTATGCCGCGGACTGATCGATGCCGGGCACCAGGCCCATCTGCTCGCCGATGTCGCCACGCTCGGCAGCGCAAAGGCGCTGGGCGTGCCCGTCACCGCGCTGGCGGGCGATATCCGTGGCGCACTCGATCCGGCGCGTTCGATCGGTGGCGTCGTGGCGGCGGGCGGCGGCTTCAATGCCACGGCGCGTGCCCTGGCGAAGATCGCCGAGGAGCATGCCGAATCCTGGTTGCGCACCCTTGTCGAGGTTGGCGCGGGTTGCGATGCGGTGCTGGTGGCCGGGTTGGCGTCTTTCGTCGGCCTCTCGGCGGCGGAGCATCTGGGCGCCAAGGGCATCGGCTCAGGGATGATCCCGATCACGCCCACCGCCGCATTTCCCTCGCCGTTCCTGCCGCCGAAGTGGGTGCCGCGGCTGTTCAACCGGGCCAGCCATGAGCTGGTGAATGCGATGCTGTGGAAGGCGTTCCGCGCAAAGACCAATGCGGCGCGCACTGTGTTCGGCATGCCGCCGCGCAAATCGGTGTGGCGCGATCACCCGATGGTCTACGGTGTCTCGCCAGCTCTGTTGCCGACACCCGCCGATTGGCCTGCCAACGCGCGGTTGTGCGGGCAGTGGCTGGCGCCGGCTCCCGCGTGGACACCACCGCCGGCCCTGGTGAACTTCCTCGCCGCCGGCGCAGCGCCGGTCTATATCGGCTTCGGCAGCATGACCGGCTTCGATAACGCACGCCTGCTCGATGCCTTGGTGGAAGCGATGGCCGGACAGCGCGTGCTGTTCCATCCGGGCTGGAGCGGCATCGATGCGGCCGCGTTGCCTGACAACTTCTTCGCGATTGGCGATACGCCGCATGACTGGCTGTTCCCGCGCACGGCAGCGGTGATCCATCACGGCGGCTCCGGCACTTCGCATTCCGCCGCGCGTGCGGGTGTGCCTTCAATCGTGGTGCCCTTCGCCGGCGATCAGTTTTTCTGGGCCGAACGCCTGCGTCTTGCCGGCGTGGCGCCCGACGCGGTGAATGGCCGGCGCCCCGAAGTCAGCGCCTTTGTCCGCGCCCTGGATTTCGCGCAGACCTCGGCCGCACGCGCCAGCGCCAGCGCGTTGGGCGAGCGCATGCGCGCGGAAAACGGTGTGACCGATGCGGTAGCGGCGCTGGAGCGGATCGTCGAGGGCTGGCCTCAGAGGTAGCAGGCTTCCATCAGCGCCGTGGCGAGCTCGTCGAGCTTCTGATCGAAGCTGGTGTTGTTCAGCACGATCACGCTGTGGTCATCGCCCAGGCTCTGCCCAGCGGTCTTCTCCACGACGTAATCGTTCTGCGAACCCTGGCCCACCAGCAGCACACCATTGAAATGCTGGTCCACGGCGAAGCGGCGGGCGGTGACGGCGCAGGCAGCGCAATCGGCGAGGGCGGGGAAGGCGGGGAACAAGGCGAGCAGGGCCCACATCAATCGCCATCCGGTCTTGCGCTTGCGCAACTTCGACGAGCCATTCATCGGGGCACTTGGCGAACGGGGAACTCCCGATCGGATGCCCGGCGGCGCGGCAGGGTTTAAGCGCGCCGCGATCTTTCTTTCTGCAGGCTCAGCGGCTGGCCGACACTGCGGCGTTGCCGGCGACCGCTTCCGGCGCGGAGGCGTGGTCGGTCAGCATGCCGCCCAGTACCAGGGCGCAGACCAGCAGACCGGCGGCGAAGAAACCATGCAGCATGATGTTTTCGAATTTCATGACAGCTCTCCTTGGCGCAAAGTGATCCGGAGTCCGCTCGCGCCGTCTTGCGCGATGACTCAGTGATGGGCGGCAGCGACAGCGGTCGCGGCGATCACCTGCGGAGCCGAAGCGTGGGTGGTCAGCATGCCGCCCAGAGTCAGGACGCAAATCAGCAGGCCGGCGGCGAAGAAGCCCTTCAGCATCATGGTCTCGAATTTCATGTCGTCTCTCCTTGGGTGGTTGTTTGAGGCTTTCGAGGTATAGATGGCAAGGGTCGTGCCAACCGTGCCGATGGCTCGCAAGCCGCGCGGTTGAGCCATTTCTTCAAAGTGTCATGGCGCGGGCATGCTGTCCGCGGACAGACGGACAGCAGTGTCCGGACAGATCGGCGGACAGCAGATGCGAACGAAGGGCCTAGCGCAGGGCTTTGCGGTGCCGTTCCAGGAAATCGCCAACCAGATGGGCTACTTGATCCGGCGCGTCGAGCGTCGCGAAATGCGTGGAATCGAGGATATGCACCTCCGCCTGCGGCGCCTCGCGCCGGTAGGCCCAGGCGCCCGGCACGGTGAAGTAGCCGTCGCGCTTGCCCCACAGCACCAGCACCGGCACACGCAGTTTGCGCAGCATGGCCTGCCAGGCGGGATAGCGTTCGACATTGCTGCCGTAGTCGAACCACAGGTCGTTGCGCGCATCGACCACGCCGGGGCGCTGTACCGCTGCGCGCATCGAGGCCCAGGCATCGGGGCCGGCATGGTCCTCATCGTCCCATCCCGGTGCGCCGGGATAAGGCAGATGCGCGGCATAGGCGGCGCGGCGCTGGTCCAGCGCCGCGTTGCGCTCGCGCCAATGCCGGCGCAGCTCGCCCTGCGGGTCCTGCGCGGCGGGAAAGCCATCGAGATGGATCACGCCGTTCTGCACCATCACGCCGGTGATCGCCGACGGATCGGCCGCGATCAGGCGAAAACCGACCGGCACGCCGTAGTCCTGCATGTACAGGCTGTAGCGATGGATGCCGCGTGCGGCGAGGAAATGCGCCACGGTCCGGGCAAGTTGATCGAAGGTGTAGCGGTAGCTCTGGTGATCCGGCGCATCGGAGTAACCGAACGAGGGATAGTCCACCGCGATCACGTGCAGATGCCGATCAGCCAGTTGTTCCATCACCCGCGCGTACTGGATCGACGACAGCGGATAGCCATGCAGGAACACCACGGTGGGGTCGTCCGCCGCGCCGCCTTCGCGATAGAACAGGCGCAGGCCGTCCACCGCCTGCCATCCCTCCTTCAAGGTGGCGGCGCCCGCCGCGGGCGTGAAGCAGGCGAGCGCAAACAGGCATAGCAGGGACACGAGCGTCTTCATGGGTTCTCCGGCAAGATGAGGCGCCCCGTGCGGGGCGCGCCGAGTATTCGGCGCGCGAGCGGGGTGGTGAAGCGATGGATCTTCATCGCGCCATGAATGCCATTCACGCCAGCGGATCACCATGCGATACACCTTGCCGCCCATGCACACGCTGCGCGCCTTCGAAGCCTCCGCGCGCCTGCGCAACTTCACCCTGGCCGGCGAGGAGCTGCATCTGACCGCCAGCGCGGTAAGCCACCAGATCCGCGCGCTGGAGGCGTTCTACGGCACCGCGCTGTTCCGTCGCCAGCGGCATGAGGTGGCACCGACGGCGGCGGGCGAACGCCTGCTCGAAGCGACCCAGCCGCTGCTGGAGCAGCTCTCGGCCGTGGGCGACGCGCTGCGCACGCGCGATGCGCAACGGCTATCGCTCACCGCGCCGCCCTCACTGGTCAGCCGCTGGCTGATGCCGCGCCTGGGGGCTTTCCTTGCCGCGCATCCGCAAGTGGATTTCAAGCTGCATGCCACCACGGCATTGCTCGATCTGGATACGGAGCAGGCGGATGTCGCCATTCGCTATGGCAATGGCCGCTGGCCGGGACTACGGGCGGAAAAGCTGTTCGACGAGGCGATCTTTCCGGTGGCCGCGCCTGCCTATGCGCGCAAGCTCAAGCTGGTTGGCGAGGATTTCCACGCCGCGACCCTGTTGCGCGACGACTTCCAGACTTGGGAGCGCTGGTTCGGCGCCGCGAGCCCGGCGCCGTCCGGCCCGGTGTACAGCGACTCCGCGCTGCTGCTGCAGGCGGCCGAGGCGGGGCACGGCGTGGCGCTGGGGCGCAGCGTGCTGGTCGCCGATGCCATTGCCGCTGGCGCGCTGGTGCGACTGGGCAGGCGGGCGATCGAGGCCCCCGGCGCGTATTACCTGGTGGCCTCGCGTGACATGACCGCTACGCCGGCAGTAGCCGCGTTCCGGCAATGGCTTGCCGTGCAGGCCTGACTGATCCGGGCCAGCAAGCAATGGGAAATTCCCGTGCTTCGCGCGCAGCTTCGGCGGCTCTTTTCGCGGCGGGGAGTTGAAGCGCGCCCAGGCATGCCCATCTGGCATCGACCGGCTGGTGCTTTGCGCCGCCGCCGGCTTCCACTCCTCACGATCAGGAACGAATGATGAGCATCAGTTCCACTCTCGCCCGCACCGCCTTGTCTGCCGCCATGCTGCTCGGCGGCACGCTTGCCCTGTCGCCCGCGCATGCCGCGGCGCCGATGGCCAAGACCAGCGCGCCGGGCTACTACCGCATGATGCTGGGCGACTTCGAGGTGACGGCGCTGTCCGACGGCACCCACGCGATGGACTCCAGCCAGCTGTTGGATCCGGCCAAGGCCGCACTGGTCCAGCAGACGTTCAAGGCGGCCGACCAGCCGCCCTCATACGAATGGAGCTTCAACGGCTACCTGGTCAACACCGGCAGCAAGCTGGTGCTGATCGACACCGGCGCCGGCGGCTCCATGGGCAGCGACCTGGGCAAGCTGGCCGCGCGCATCAAGGCCGCCGGCTACACACCGGAACAGATCGACGAGATCTACATCACGCATATGCACCTGGACCACGTCGGTGGCCTGGTGGCCGACGGCAAGGCGGTGTTCCCGAACGCCACCGTGCGCGCCGGCAAGGGCGATGCGGATTTCTGGCTCAGCACCGCGCAGCGCGACAAGGCGCCGGCCGATGCGCGCGAGTTCTTCGACATAGCGCAGAAGTCGCTTGCTCCGTATGTAAAGGCCGGTCACTTCAAGCCGATTGCCGGCGACGGCGAGCTGGTGCCGGGCATCCGCTCGATCAGCCTCAGCGGGCATACGCCGGGCCATACCGGCTATGCGATCGAGAGCAAGGGCCAGAAGCTGCTGGTGTGGGGCGACACGCTGCACGTGCAGACCGTGCAGTTCGCGCATCCGGAGGTGTCGATCAAGTTCGACAGCGACGTGGCGGTCGCCGAGAAGTCGCGCGAGCGCATCCTGGCGGATGCAGCCAAGGGCGGCTATCTGGTCGCGGGCGCGCATATCGCGTTCCCGGGCATCGGGCATATCGCGAAGGATGGCGCTGGCTACCGGTGGTTGCCGGTGAGCTATGCCGAGCTGCACTGAGTGACGATCGAAGGGCCCGCATGATGCGGGCCCTTCTGGTTTACGGGCGGATGCTCACCAGGCTGGTCATCGCATCGACGTAGGAGAGCTTTTCGTCCACCAGCAAGGGCAACAGCGGCGTGACGGAGACTTCGTTGGTCTTGGTCCAGCGCATCTTGCCGTCGCCGTCGCGGAACACCAGGCCGCCCACATCCTGGATGACATACGGTTCGCCGTTGACGCGGCCCAGGAACATCATCACGTGGCCCGGGATGTAGATCAGGTCGCCGACCTGCGCATCGGCAAGCGCACGCATGCGGGCTTCATGGCTGTCGTTGGCGCCGAACAGCCGATGCTTCAAGACCGGACTCCTGGCCTGATCGCCGGTATTGCGCGGCATCTGCACGCCCACGCTGCGATAGACGTCGGAAACGAAGCCGCTGCAATCGCGGCCGTTGTACAGATGGCCCCAGCCGTAGCGCTCGCCGAGGAACTTGAATGCCTGGTGGATCAGGTTGGCGCGGGTCAGCGGCAGATAATCGGCGGCGCTGTCGGCCTTGCGCTGGAGCAGGGCCGGTTGCAGATGCAGCGAGCCATCGTCCGCGCGGGTCGGCAGCGACAGCGTCCACGCTTCATACGGCCCCTGGCCGTTGACCGGCTGATCCGGCGGCAGCTGCGCAAGCGGAATGCGCGTGCCCATATCCAGTTGCGTTTCCGACACGGCCGGGGCTTCCGGGGTATAGACGGTGCGCAGCTTGTCGCCCGTGATCACGCGGTATGTCGTGTTCGCCGCATAGGCCAGCACTTCGTCGCGCGTGCCGATGCCGATCGCCGCGGCTTCCACCCAGGCGGCGTAGCGCGGGCTGACCACGAAGTACCACGCGCCATCGGCGCTGGCGTGCACGATCGCCACCGGATCGCCGGGGAACAGCGTGCTCTCCTGGAACTGCTCGAAATCCTGCAGCCCCTTGCCGGGGAAGGCGCGCAGGCTGGTGGGGAGGTTGCGCATGGAAACGCGGTGCACCACCAGGCCGTAGCGCACAGGCACGCGCGTGGGAATCTTGTCGAGCGCCAATCCGGCGACGGCCGCGTCGATCGCGGTCTGCGGCAGCGGCTGGTCATGCTCGTCGTAAAGCGGTTTGGACGGTGCCTTGGACACGTTGGCAATCCAGGCATGCACCTGCTCGCCGGTCACTTCGCTGCCGAGCTTGGACAAGTCATACATGCTCGGGTCGTTCGCGAGCAGCCGCGCATTCAAGGCGTCGATCGCGCTGCGGTCCAGGATCACCTGGTCCGGTTCGGTCGTACGCGCCACCCAGTATTCCGGCGAGAGCATCGCTTCATCGGTGCCGATCACGCCCGAGGGCGGAATGGGCAGCACATCGCCGGCGAAGACCGGCGCGCAGACCATGGCAAGGAGCAGCGCGCCGGCGAGGTGGGTGGTCAGTCGCATGTGCAGGTTTCCGGATCAGCGGTGGGCAGCGGAGGCGGTGCTGGCGACCGATTCCGGCGCCGGCGCATGCGCGGTCAGCATCCCGCCCAGAACCAGCGCACACACCAGCAGGCCGGCGGCGAAGAAGCCCTTCAGCATCAGGCTCTCGAGTTTCATGACATCTCTCCTTGGCGGTTGATGGGGTCTTGCGAGGTATAGATGGCAAGGGGCGTGCCAACTTCGAAGACGGCTCGCAAGCCGCGCCGTTGAGCCATTTCTTTAAACCGTCATCGAGCGGAGTGTCTGTCCGCGGACAGGCAGGCCGGTTTGTCCGGACAAACCGGCGGACAACGGACGCATGCCGCCGGACCGGCGGCCGGATAGTGGGCGCCCGGTCACGCGGCCCGCCGGCATGCCCCGGTAAAATCCGCCGACCGCGCTACGCGGCCACCGCTGAAAAGGAGTTTCACGGTATGCGCATCGAAACCATCGATGAGCTGAAGGATCACCTCAAGATCCTCTTCGACGACCCCGCTTTGAATTTCGGCGACGAGCTGGGCTACGGCGTCACCTTCGACGTGCCCGGCAAGGCCCGCGCCGTGATGCAGTCCTTGCAGGACCGCACCGATCCCGCCCGCTGGGACGGCGACGCCGGCAACTGGTTCTACAAGTGCGATGACGAGAATTGGCTGCTATACCTGCGTTCCATACCGCACGCGGTGGTTTGCATCGCCTCGGTGAGGTCATTGCATCGGCGGCATCTGGAGCAGTACAGGGAAGCCTAGCCGCAGCCATTAAAACGCTGGTCCATCCATAAGGAATCGCCATGAGCCAGGAAGCTTTGCAGCGTAAGGCCCGTTCGGAAGCCCGTCTCGAAAGCGAGTCGGTGCCGCTCAACCGCCATCTGCCGTTTATCGATACCGAGTCCGAAGTGAGCGGACATACGCAGGAGGAAGTGGCGCTGCGTGCGCTGTGCCTGCTGCTGGTAGCGGTGAAAGGCGAGGGCTTGGAACAGGAGATCGTCGAGCGGATCGTGGAGGACTACGAGCTGGGTCCGCATTTCACGCCCAAGGAGCGCGCCTTCGTTGCCAACCCAGAGCCTTCGGAGCACGAGCGCATCCAGTTCTGCTGGCGCTACGAAGCGGCGTGGGTGTTGCTATGGGCCTTGGGTTACGTGGAGTCGCTCGGCAAGCCCACGCATATCTGCGATGTCGGCTATGCGGTCGAGCAGATGAAGGAGCGTAGCACGGAAACCTTTGTTGCCGAATCGAGGCTTCGTTCCCTGGCGGAGATTCTGGACGAGGCGGACCTGATCTATCGCTACCACTGGGCCGTGGTCGATGCGCGGCTCAAGCAGCAGCCGGCGCCGGCGGAGTTGGAGCCAGGGGTGACGATGGAGCGGCATTACGCGTTGAATTGGCTGATCGGGTATATGGATCAGGCTTGGGATGACATCTCCACTGATACCTGAAGTGGAGATCTGCCGGATGCGGAAAGCCCATTTTCTATCGCTTATGCGATTTCCTTCCGAGTGGGAGGCATGGGGCCTTTATCCCGATGAACTCTTTCTCGAGCAGCTTGCTCTTTACCGGCCAGGCGACGAGTCAGGAAGCGAGCATGATAGGAATGGCGCGTTCCATTGGTGGCTGAGGCGGAAGCCGGGCCAGGAGATCCTGGAAAGGTTGCTGCTGCTGGCCGAGATGGATGGTGATCAGGTCATGGCCGCGGATATTCGTAAGTACGTAGGGAAGGCCATGCTGGAGCTCCGTTTGAGCGGCGAGGATCGCGTCACCAGCCGACCAGAGGATTGAGCATGTACTTCTCATCTTTCTCGCATTCGCTCTGTGGTTCCTGTTCTCCGTCCATCCAGGCTCCTCGCTTGGCTTTGCGCTCACCGGCGGCGACTGGTGGCGGTTGTGGGAGGATCTCGGTGACGAGCAAAAGCAAACCAAGGCAGCTCTGCGTTCGGCCGGTGCGCGCTCGCTAGCCGTTCAATCGCTGCTCTCGTTCTTTGGGGTGTTGAGCAATTACGCGTATGAGCGGCCCGACAAGCTGGACACGCTCATGTTGATGGTCGCCACTTTGGGTGGGCTTGCCACGGGTTATGTGGCGCTGATCTGGATCACGCGGCGCAACGCTTGGTATGGGCGGGATTGAGGGGCAGGCCAGGGCTTCCACCGTTTCGGCGGCCTAAGGCGGCAACTGGATCGGCTCATGGAAGTCAGGCACGCTAGAACGAGCGGGCGTCGCGGGTATCGGCAAACTGGGGGTTGCCTGCGACTTGACGGAGGGGCTATGGCGATACCGAAGGTCTGGAGTCTGAGCGCGAGGACGCGGCTCGGCGTCGCGCTTTTCGTGGCTGCTTATCTGGCCGTCACCCATCCGTGGACGTTGAGCGATCGCTCGATGGCGCAGGGGCACTACGAGGTGGCGCTGGCATTTCTGATGATGGCGATAATTCCGCACGGGACGAGGCTGTATGTCGCGCTTGGCGTGACACTCCTGGTGCTTCTGTTGGCGGGTGTGGCCATCAATTGGATGTCTTTGGCATGAAGATGACTACGCTGGCGCTGGCTACGAAAGCGCAAGCGCAGTTGGCGGGTGGCCGATGATCATGCGCGACGATGCGCGGGGCTTGGCATGCCCCTGTTGTGGTTCATCCGCTATAGGTGAGCCGGGTGCATACGAAATCTGTGGGATCTGCAGCTGGGAGGACGATCCGGTGCAGTCGGAGGACCCGAGTTATGCGGGTGGCGCCAACGTTGAATCCCTGAATGACGCGCGGATGCGATGGGCGCTCAAGATGGACGCTGAGAAGCGTTAGTCCGCTTCAGGGCTCATGACCTCGGTTGATGAGAGCGGAGGTAAAGGCTGTGGAGTACATCAGGGTGTTATGGAAAGGCGTGGGTCTGGGCTATCCGGTCGAGATCCTGCTGGAGGTCGGTCCGGATGGTTGCGAGCGCCGCAAGGTGGAGCGCTTTGCGGATGGCCGGGTGGCGTTGGCCAGTGCGAGGTTCGCGGAAGGCGATACCCGGTTGGACGAGAAGCCGGCGCCTTCGTTGGCACAGATCGATGCCGATCCGGAGTTTGTGGCGCAACGGATGACGAGGCTCGAGTTCGAGCGCGCGTGGAATGATGGATTCCTGACGCAGCCGGTGACGAATCGGCGTATCTAGCGACGTGGAACGTCGTGTATGACGACGCGCTGGAGGCAAGCTTCGGCGCTGCGCGCGAGGCGGTGTCGTAGGTTGGGGGAGAAGCAGGTGACTGCGAAGGCAGGATGCCGTAGCGAACATCCGCGTAGCGGATGGTCCGAAGGGCGGGCTGCTGATGCAGCTCGTAACCCCAACAATGTGGTTCGTTTCGATGTTGCTTGAAGCCCCTCTCCCGTCGGGAGAGGGTACGGGCTTCAACTCACCGCTACCTACTCGTCATTCCGGCGTAGGCCGGAATCCAGTAGCGATAACGCCTGATTCTCGCGAAGAGCCGTCCAACGCTCTCGCGAAAATCCAGCACTGTCGCTACTGGATGATTCGCTTCGCTCACCCCTCCGGGGCCGTCCTGCGGGCGTTCTTCGCGCTACGCGCTCGTCCGGCCTACGCCGGAATGACGGTGTCTTATCGGTTGCCGTACGCATAAATCAGACTGCGACTAACTGCAACTCAGAGTTGCCTCTGCTAAGTTGCTTGGTGTTACCCGCGCTGTGTTTGTTCGGCGCTTCGCGGGTAACCATGGCAGCAATGCTGTGAGAGTCGCGAGCCAAGGGTGCCGGAAACACCCCTGACCCGCTAACCACAACCAACTGGAAAGGAGTTGATCATGGCTAGGCCAGATCATACGGCACCCGCTCGCCCGCTGTTTCCCTCAGCGGCACACCCCCCGCCTAACCGGGCCGTCCGACGACAATGCGGACGCGGTTGAAGAATCGCGGCGGAGCTTTCCGCAGGTATTAATCCGAGCCGTCTGAACCCGGCGCGTCGCTCTGCGCAGCTCAAAAGCCGCAACCCACTTCCTCAATCAAGCCGCCCGGCGCCCACGTCTGTGGGCGACTGGTGAACCTTCGAGTCCGTGTGGTCGCGGCATGCCGTGCTGTTCGGCGGCATGCCGTTCTCGGGGCGAAGGATGCGGCACTTTCTAGCAAGGAGTTGCTTATGAATGTCTATGGCGAACCGTGGATGAGCCGTCACGCGAATTACTTTTCTGATCCGGATGCAGGAACCGATGCGTTGTTGAACGACGCGACCGAGTGGTTGAAGTACGCGCATACGTCGATCCAGTTCTTGTCCGAACTGGTCCAGGAGCGCGGTAACCCCGACCCTCGACGCTTATCGATCATGCTCGATGGCATCGCGGCGTTTATCGACATGGGCACACGTTGCGCAACGCAAGCCCATCTCCGCCTGCAGTGGCAGCAGGTGCGCGATGAAGCAGAACGCTTGAAAGCAGAACGCGATAACGCGGAAAGCGCTACGTAATCAATCTTGCGACACCGTCCGGACTCCCTCTCCCCTCCGGGGAGAGGGTTGGGTGAGGGGCCGGTCGGAGTGGTGAGCTGAGGGTCGAGAAAACGTAAACCCCTCTCCCGTCGGGAGAGGGGTTGGGGTGAGGGTACGGGCGGAGTGGTGCGCACCACTCCGCCCGTACCCTCATTCGCCTGCCGGCACCTTCCTCGCTCCTCAGAGCCGCGCACATCCATGTGCGCTCCCCGCGTGCTCCCGGAGGGAGAAGGATATTCATCTTGCGGCGTTGTTTAAGCCTCCGGCGGCGTCACGCCACACGCCGCCAGCATCTCCGTAATCCTCGCACTCACCCAATCAAAATCCTCCGGCCCGGCAGCAGTAAGCGGCGGATCGGTGAGCGTCGCGAACGCATTCCAGAACTCATCCCGATCTCCAGTCTCACGCAGCAGATGCGGAACCTGCTGCGCGATTGCATCGAGCATGGCCTGGAGCTGTTCGCGTGGCGTAGTCATCCGCGCAAATTACGCCGCCGATTGCTATGGCGGCGTGTAGGCGTGGCCTCAGCGCCGTGTCAGGCAATCCCCCACAACTTCTTCGCTTCTTCCGCGATCACGTCAGGGAATTCCTCGGGGAAGAACAGGTTTGCGCCTTCGATCTTCCGCACACCCTTGGAATTGCCAAGCGTCTTGTCGAGGTAATCCGGATCCGACCCATTGAAGATCGTATCGCCGGTGCCCCAGATGATGCGGGTAGGAATCGTGCTCTTCTTCAGCTTCGCCTCCACGCCAGCCAGCGGATTGGGATCGAGCCCCAGCGCGTAGGCATCGGCCAGCGCCTTGCGCTGCGGCGTGGCGACGATCGGCCCCAGGTACATATCGAAGGTTTCGTCGGCCATGCGCGCCGGATAGGTAAAGGTCGCGCCACCCAGACCCTTCGGCGAACGCGCGAAGTTCTTGTCGACCACGTTGGGCACCAGCCATTCGTCCGCGAACTTGCCGCGCCGCGCTGCCTCCAGCACCGGCAGCACGGCCGGGGGCGGGCTGTCCGGTTCCACATCGCAGTTGGTGAGCAGCAAGGTGCGCACGCGCTCCGGGTGCGTGGTGATAAACAGCTGAGCCACGGCGCCGCCGCTGTCGTTGGCGATCAGATCGACCGTGCCGATATGCAGCTGGTCGAGCAGGGTGGTGAGCATCTGCACCTGATCCGCCGGCGTCACGCCCTGGCCGGGTGCGGGGCGGGTGTAGCCCAGGCCCATCGAGTCCGGCGCCACGCAGCGGCGGTAGGGCGAGAGGCGGTCGATGGCGCCGCGCCACTGATAGCTGTTGAGCGGGAAACCGTGGAGGAACAACGCGGCCGGGCCGCTGCCGCGCTCGACGTAGGCGATCTCGCCGAAGCGGTTGCTGGCGAAACGGCGGGCGGCATTGAACGCGGCGACGCTGTCGAGGCTGCCGCTGCTGGTACCGCCGGCGGCAGCGATGGCCTTCTGCGCGGCGCGAGGTGCGCAGGCGGCAAGGACTCCGGTGGCCAGGGTGCCGGCGGCGAGGCCGAGGAACTGTCTGCGATGCATGGCGATGCTCTCCGAGGGTGTTGCGAGTGGGGAGGGGACGGCTGTGGAGCGAATGATTGATTCGCGACGGCATGGCGGCAATGACCTCGCAGGTCATGGCGACATGACCTTTCGGGTCATGGTTTCGGTACCAGGGCCGCCGTATGCTCGCCCCCCATGAACCGAGCCCACGCCCCCTTGCCCATGGCCATGCCCGCCTCCGCGGTGGGCGGCCTGCTACGCGAATGGCGCGCCGCGCGCCGCGCGCCGCCTGAGCCAGCTCGACCTGGCGCTGGAAGCTGGCATCTCCGCCCGTCACCTGAGTTGCGTGGAAACGGGCAAGGCCCAGGCCAGCCGCGAGATGCTGGCGCGCCTGGCCGACACGCTGGGCATGCCCTTGCGCGAACGCAACGCACTGCTGGTGGCGGCGGGCTTCGCGCCGAAATACCCGGAGAGCGCACTCGCCACGCCCGCGATGGCGCAGATCCGCAACGCCATCGACGCGATCCTGCTGCAGCAGGAGCCGTATCCGGCCTTTCTGCTTAATCGCCACTGGGACGTGCTGGGCGCCAACCGTGCCGCGGAGCGCGTGGGCGACTACGTGATGCGCGGCAAGCCCAGCAAGCACACCAATATGCTGCGGCAGATGTTCGATCCGGAGGATTTCCGCCAGGCGGTGGTCAACTGGGAAGAGATCGCCGAAAGCATCGTGCGCCATCTGCACAACGAGGTCGCCGCGGCGCCGTCCGACACCAAGGCGCGCGAGCTGCTGGATGAAGTGCTCAGCTATCCGGGCGTGCCGGCAAGCTGGCGTACGCGCGATTTGTCCAGCGCGCCGTCACCGTTGATGACTACGGTGCTGCAGGGCGATGGCGAGCAGCTCAACTTCTTCTCCACCATCACCACCTTCGGCACGCCGCGCGACGTGACGCTGGAAGAGCTGCATATCGAGTGCTGCTTTCCGATGGATGAGTCGACGGCGGTGCGCTGCCGCCAGTTGGCGGAGCGGAATCCCTAGCCGCGCCTCGCCACCGTCATTCCGGCGAGGCGCTTCACAACAGCGAAGCTGGTCAAGCCGGACGAGCGCGCAGCGCGAAGAACGCCCGAAGGGCGGCCCCGAAGGGGCGAGCGAGGCGAGTCATCCAGTGCCTTTGGTTGCTGGCGTTGAAGGCGCTGGACCCCAGCTTTCGCTGGGGTGACGGTTGGCGTGCTCGAAGCCTCTGGTGGCGGAGCGGAATCCCTAGCTGCGTCCCGCCACCGTCATTCCGGCGAAAGCCGGACGAGCGCGCAGTGCGAAGAACGCCCGAAGGGGCGAGCGAAGCGAGTCATCCAGTGCCTTTGGTTGTTGGCGTTGAAGGCGCTGGACCCCAGCTTTCGCTGGGGTGACGGTTGGCGTGCTCGAAGCCTCTGGTGGCGGAGCGGAATCCCTAGCTGCGTCCCGCCACTGTCATTCCGGCGGAAGCCGGACGAGCGCGCAGCGCGAAGAACGCACGAAGGGCGGCCCCGAAGGGGCGAGCGAGGCGAGTCATCCAGTGCCTTTGGTTGTTGGCGTTGAAGGCGCTGGACCCCAGCTTTCGCTGGGGTGACGGTTGGCGTGCTCGAAGCGTGTGGTGGCAGAGCCGAACCCCTGGTCGCATCCCGCCACCGTCATTCCGGCGAAAGCCGGACGAGCGCGCAGCGCGAAGAACGCCCGAAGGGCGGCCCCGAAGGGGCGAGCGAAGCGAGTCATCCAGCGCCTTTAGTTTCAGCCGCTCAAGTCGCTGGACCCCAGCTTTCGCTGGGGTGACGGTTGGTATGTTGGAAGCCGCTGGTGGCGGAGCGAATTGCTTGGCCGCGCCCTACCACCGTCATTCCGGCGAAAGCCGGAATCCAGCACCTTTGGTTTTCAGCGCTCAAGTCGCTGGACCCCAGCTTTCGCTGGGGTGACGGTTGGCATGGCGGAAGCCACTAGTGGCAGACCAGTACCGGCACGTCGCAGCACAGGATTACCTTGTGCGTGACATTGCTGAGCATCAGCCGCTCGATGCCGTTGTGGGTGTGCGCGTGCATCACGATCAGATCGCAATGGTGCTTGGTGGCGGCACCGGCGATGGCGGCGTAGGGGCGATTGTCGAAGACGTATTCGGCATCGCAGGGCACGCCGGCGGCCTGGGCTTTTTCGCGCACTTCGTCGAGGTATTCCTGGGCATGTTCCACCGAACGGCGTTTGCACACGTCGCCCTGGACGATGTCGGCGATAAAGCTCACGGCGGGTAGCGGCGGCAGCACGTGCAAGGCGTGCACGCGCGCCTGCAGCTGGGCGGCGAGGCGGATGCCGGTGTCGATGGCGTGGGTGGCGGCGTCGGAGCCGTCGGTCGGAATGAGAATGTGGGTGTACATGGGCGTCTCCCTGGTTGGCTCGCCAGCCGTGCGGGTAGGGCGCGGCGAGGGCGGGTGACGAGTTCGGTATCCGCTGATTGGGGCGGGGTTGCAAGTGGAGCGGTTGGTGTATTGATTTCCTTCAAGCTGGAGTCCTTCTCCCTTCGGGAGCACGCGGGGAGCGCACATGGAGGTGCGCGGCTCTGAGGAGCGAGGAAGGTGGCGGCAGCCGGATGAGGGTTCGGGCGGAGTGGGGTGCATCACTCCGCCCGAACCCTCACCCCCACCCCTCTCCCGACGGGAGAGGGGCTTTACGTTGAGGCAATCGATACTCTCCGTCCCGCCATACGCGAAAAAAAAGCCGCGCCCTTTCGGGCGCGGCCTTCCAGATCGAACAACAAAAACCCTTACCAGATCTTCACCCGCTGCTTCGGATCCAGATAAAGCTTCTGCCCCGCCTGCACCTTGAACGCGTCATACCACGCATCCAGGTTGCGCACCGTCTGCGCGCGGAACGACCCCGGCGAATGCCCATCGCCGATCACCTGCGCGCGCAGCGCCGCATCACGCGTCTTGGTGCGCCACGACTGCGCGAACGCCAGGAAGAAGCGCTGGTCGCCGCTCAGGCCGTCGATCACCGGCGCCGGCTTGCCGCCCAGCGACTTCACATAGGCGGCATGTGCGATCGCCAGGCCCGACACGTCGGCGATGTTCTCGCCCAGGGTCTGCTGGCCGTTGATATGCAGGCCCGGCAGGGGCTCATACGCGTTGTACTGCTCGACCAGCTTCTGGCCGGCGGCCTTGAAATGCGCCTGGTCGTCCGGCGTCCACCAGTTGGCGAGGCGGCCGTCGGCGTCGAACTCCGCGCCGGTGTTGTCGAAGCTGTGGCTGATCTCGTGGCCGATCACCGCGCCGATCGAACCGTAGTTGGCGGCGTCGTCGGCCTTGGGGTCGAAGAACGGCGCTTCCAGGATCGCGGCGGGGAAGTTCAGCGCGTTCTGCAGCGGCAGGTTCACCGCGTTCACCGTCTGCGGCGTCATCCACCACTCGCCCTTGTCCACCGGCTGGCCGAGCTTGGCCAGCTGGTGCTTGTACTCGAACTCCTCCGCGCGCAGCGAATTGCCGAGCGCATCGTCGGCGCGGACATCCAGCGAAGCGTAATCGCGCCAGGTTTCCGGATAGCCGACACCCACCTTGAGGGTGGCGATCTTGGCCTTGGCCTTCTGCTTGGTGGCGGGGCTCATCCAGTCCAGCGTGTCGACGTGCTCGTTGAAGGCGGCCTTGAGGTTGTCGACCATCTGCGTCACGCGCGCCTTGGACGAGGCGGGGAAGTAACGCTGCACATAGATCTGGCCCACCGCATCGCCCAGCGCATTGCCGGTGGAGCCGACCGCGCGCTTCCAGCGGTCGCGCTGCTTGGGCGTGCCGTTCAAGGTGTGGCCGTAGAACTCGAACTGCGCATCGGCATAGCTCTTGGGCAGCAGGCCGGCGCTGTGGTTGAGCGTGTGGAAGCTCAGCCAGTCCTTCCAGGTCTGCAGCGGCTCGCTGGCGGTCAGCGCGGAGAGCTTGCTGATCGCCTCCGCCTGCCACGCGATCACCGTCTTCTGGCCGGACAGGCCGGCCGCGGCGAAGTAGGCATTCCAATCCAGGCCCGGCGCCTTCTTGGCGAAGTCGGCCAGTGCCCACGGGTTGTTGGCCTTATGCACGTCTTCGCTGTCGACGATGCTGGCCTGCGCCTTGGCGATCTTGGTTTCCAGGGCGAGGATGGCCTGCGCCTTCGCGTCCGCATCCTGCACGCCACCCTGCTTGAGCAGGCCGGCGATGTACGCCTGGTACTTTGCGCGATAGCCCTTCATCTGGGCATCGTCATTGAGGTAGTAGTCGCGGTTGGGCATGCCCAGGCCGCCCTGCAGCAGGTACGGCATGTTGTGCGAAGGGTCTTCCAATCCCTGCGTGACAAACAGGCCGAACAGATTTTCCGTCCACCAGTTGGTGGCATTGATTGGGTCGACGTCGGCGCGCAGCGTGCCGCCGAGCACGCGAGAGAGATCGGTCTTGTTCTTGATCGCATCGATGTCGGCCAGCTCGGCCTTGACCGGCGCCAGGCCGTTCTTTTCGATCGCCGCTTCATTCATATACGCGGCGTAGTAGTCGGCGATCTTGCGCTCGTTGCTGCCGGCCTTGGGGTTGCTCTTGCCGGCGTCGCGGATCAGTTCGGCGTTGCGCTGTTCCGCCTTCTCGAACACCTTGAGGAAGATGCCGGTGCTGGAACGGTCCGCCGGGATCTGCGCGGTCTTGGCCCAGGTGCCGTTGGCGTAGCCGTTGAAGTCGTCGCCGGGTTTCACGGCGTGGTCGATGCCAGGCAGGTCCACGCCGGAGGCGGAGGCGGGCGGTGCGGCATGCGCGGTGGCGCAGGCGGCCGCGATGGCGGCGGCGAGAATCCAGCGGGTCGACTTCATGATGAAGCTCCTTGGGTGGTCGAGGTGGGACAAAGGTGGCTCACGATAGCGCCGCGGCTGTGAGCGGGCAGGCATGACCAATGGGCTAGGGCGGCCGTGATGCGGTGCGATAACGGACGTCCGCGCGGTCGTCCGCGGACGCTGCCCTTGGCGCGTCAGCCTGGCGAAAAGGCTGGACATCCAGGGGCCGCGGCGATATCGGCGCATGGCACGCGGCTTGCTCGATGGCGATGCGCGGCGGAGCGTTTCTCCATCGCAGCTTCCCGCGCGGCGAGCCGCGCTCATAATCGAAAAGGATGCCCATGCGTTTTCCCGGATGGCCGTTGCTCGCCACGCTCGCGCTTTGCGCCGGCATCGCCGTACTGCACGCGCAGGATTCGCCGCCGCCGGCGAACCGTGCCGCCGCGACGAAGATCATCGCGGACCTGCGTCGCATCGTGACGCCGGAAGGCATCGAGCGGCGCGAGAAGGTGCGCATCGGCGGCATCGATCAGTGGGTGAGCATTCGCGGCCTGGACAAGCGCAACCCGGTGTTGCTGATGATCCACGGCGGTCCGGGTTGGGTGGCGATGCCGACGAGCTGGTATTTCCAGCGCGGCTGGGAGGAATACTTCACCGTGGTGCAGTGGGACCAGCGCGGCGCGGGCAGCACCTATGCGGCCAATGATCCGACGGCAGTAGCGCCGAGCATGACGCCCGAGCGCATGGTGGCGGATGCGGAAGATATGGTGGCGTGGCTGCGCAAGAGCTTCGGCCAGGACAAGATCTTCGTGCTGGGGCATTCCTGGGGTTCGTATCTCGGCCTGGAAGTGGCGCGTCGGCATCCGCAATGGCTGTATGCGTATATCGGCGTCGGCCAGGTGACCGATATGCCAGCGAGCGAACGCGAAGGTTGGCGTTTCGATATGGAGGAAGCGCAGAAGGCCGGCGATGCGCAGGCGATCAAGGAGCTGCGTTCCATCGCGCCTTATGCGCAAGGCAACCGTCCCGTGCCATTGGCGGATCTGCAGCTGCAGCGCAAATGGCTCAACCACTACGGCGGCATGGTGTATGGCCGCAACGGCGGCGAAGCGGAGGCGGCGGCGATGGCCTTGTCGCCGGAGTACAGCGATCGCGATCTGAGCCTGGTGTTCGAAGCGGCCGATTACTCGGTCGGCAAATTGCTCGGCCAGATACTGACGCTGGACGAGAGCAAGGTGGAGCGTCTCGATTGCCCGCTCATCCTGCTGCTGGGGCGGCATGACCATAACGTCTCCGCCAGCCTCGCCGCGGCGTGGTTCCAGCAGGTGCATGCGCCGTCGAAGCGCCTGGTGTGGTTCGAGCATTCGGCTCACGAGGTGATGATCGAGGAGCCGGGCAAGACCTTGGTGTCGCTGGTCCGGTACGCGCTGCCGCTGGCCGGGAAGGCCGGACAGGAGGCACTAGACGACCGGTCTAATGGCCGCTAGAGTGCGCGGCCATGAACGCTGCCAACCCCGCCACCGACGTCCGCCAGCACATCCTGGATGTGGCCAGGCCGCTGTTGCTGAGCAAGGGGTTCACCGCGGTGGGGCTGGCCGAAGTGCTGGCCGCGGCGCGGGTGCCGAAGGGTTCGTTCTATCACTACTTCGGTTCCAAGGAAGCCTTCGGCGAAGCGGTGCTGGAGGACTACTTCGGCAACTACCTCGTGCATACCGACACGCTGTTGGCCGGACCAGGCACGGCCGCACAGCGCCTGTTGGCGTTCTTCAACGACTGGTTGGATTCGCAGACCGGCGACGAAGCGCAAAGCCGCTGTCTCGCGGTGAAGCTGGGCGCGGAAGTGTGCGATCTCTCGGAGAGCATGCGCACGGCGCTGGAGCGTGGCACTGGTGGCGTGATCGAGCGGCTGGCGCGCTGCATCGAGGATGGGCGCGCGGATGGTTCGGTAACTCCCGCACTGGAAGCGCATGCGATAGCGGCGATGCTCTACCAGAGCTGGCTGGGCGCGAGCCTGCTGGCCAAGATCGCGCGCGATCGCGCGCCGCTCGATACGGCGCTGGCCGGCACGCGGCAACTGCTCGGCCTGCACGACAAGCTTTAAGGCGGGATATGCGTAAGCGGCCCCGCCTTTTTTTGCACCTGATGACTAGACGATCGGTCTAATACGGGCGCCGCGATGGCGGCGCCATTCGAATCCCCACAGGAGTGATCCCCGATGCCCCAGAACGCCACCGTCAACCGCCGCCTCGTGCTCGCCGCGCATCCGAAAGGCGCACCGACGCCGCAGGATCTGCGCCTCGAAGAAGCGCCCGTGCCGGAGCCTGCCGAAGGCCAGGTGCTGCTGCGCACGCTGTATCTGTCGCTCGATCCGTACATGCGCGGCCTGATGAACGTGGTCGGGCCGAGCTATGCCGAAGCGGTGAAGCTGGGCGCGCCGATGGCGGGCGGCACGGTGAGCCGCGTGGCGGCCTCGAAGCATCCGCAATTCAAAGTAGGCGATCTGGTGTTGAGCAATGCGGGTTGGCAGGACTATGCCTTGTCCAATGGCAAGGATCTGATGGCGCTGGGTGAGATGGCGCATCCGTCGCTGGCCTTGGGTGGCCTCGGCATGCCGGCGTTTACTGCGCACTACGGTCTGCTGGATATCGGCCAGCCGAAGCCGGGCGAGACCGTGGTGGTGGCTGCGGCGACCGGTGCGGTGGGCTCAGTCGTTGGACAGATCGCCAAGCTGAAAGGCGCTCGCGTAGTTGGCATTGCCGGTGGCGAAGACAAGTGTCGCTATGCGGTCGAGGAACTGGGCTTCGATGTATGCCTGGATCGGCGCGATCCGGACCTGGCGAAGAATCTCGCCGAAGCGTGTCCGAACGGGATCGACGTGTACTTCGAGAATGTCGGCGGCGATGTGTTCGACGCCGTGGTGCCGCTGCTCAACAACTACGCACGCGTGCCGGTGTGCGGGATCATCGCGCACTACAACGACAAGTCGCTGCCGGAAGGGCCTAATCGCCTGCCGCTGACCATGTCCACCGTGCTGCAGAAGCGCGTGCGCATGGAGGGCTTCATCATCCTCGACCATTACGGCAAGCGTTTCGAGCAGTTCTTCCGTGAGATGGGCGAGTGGATTGCGCAGGGGAAGGTGAAGCTGCGCGAGGATGTCGTGGAAGGGTTGGAGCATGCGCCCGAAGCGTTTATCGGGCTGCTTGAAGGGAAGAACTTCGGGAAGCTGGTGGTGAAGGTGGCCGACTAAGCGGCTCGCCTTGCCCGTCATTCCGGCGCAGGCCGGAATCCAGTAGCGATGCGGTTCGATGTTCGCGAAAAACCGGCCCAAGGTAACCGCGAAAATCGGTCGCCTAAGTCACTGGATTCCAGCCTGCGCTGGAATGACGAGCAAGAGATGCGAGGCATCTTGTTGGGATCTACTCCGCGCCGAGCAACTCCACTTCGGCAAGCGATGCCGCAGCGCCATTGCCGAAGCTCAGGCGATACCACGCATAGCTCCCCGGCTTGGCAATGCCGAACGCACGCGTCTGTCCAGGCCAAGGGAAGCGCTCGCCGTGGCGGCTGTCGAGTGCAGTCCATTGCTTGCCGTCGTTCGAGCCTTCCAAAGTCCAATCGCCGGGTGCATTGCCGTTGGCGGCGGAAGTGAGCGTATACATCGATACCTTCGACGCGGCCGGCGCGTGCCAACGCACGACCGCATGTGCATCGAGCTGGCTGTCGGTGCGACCGTCGTTGTCGAACAGCGCATCCGGCTTGGCGACGCCGGTGGCCTCGCGCTGGCCCTTGCCGCCGTCGGTGAGATCGCGCAGCGGTTTCGGTCCGCCCGTGCCGCTCAGCGAATCGGGCAATGCCGCTTCGTCACTGGCCCAGTGCGAAGGCTCCGGTCCCATCTCGAAACTCAGGGTGGCGCCCTTGGCCAGCAAAGCGTGCGGCAGGGTCAGGCGGCGCCACGGCTGGCCGTTCACGCGCAGGCTCTGCACATAGCGGTTGCGATCGCTGACCTGCGGCGCATCGATCACGATGTGCTTGCCGCTGTCGAGCTTGATATCCATATGCGGGAAGAACGGCGCGCCGATCACGTACTCCGGCGAACCCATGCGCAGCGGATAGAAGCCGGCGGCGCTGAACACGTACCACGCCGACATCTCGCCGTTGTCTTCGTCGCCGGGATAGCCCTGGCCGATATCACTGCCCAGATACACGCGCGACAGCAGGTCGCGCACCTTGTCCTGCGTTTTCCAAGGCTGCCCGGCGTAGGCGTACATGTAGAGGATATGGTGCGAAGGCTGGTTGCTGTGGCCGTACTGGCCCATGCGGATATCGCGCGCTTCCAGCATTTCGTGGATCGGTTCGCCGTAGCCGCCGACATGGAATTCGCCGGGCGTAGCGAAGAACTGGTCCAGCTTGGCGGCCAGCTTGTCGCGTCCGCCGTACAGCGCGGCCAGGCCGGCGCCGTCGTGCGGGGCGTGGAAGGCCATGTTCCAGGCGTTGGTCTCGGTGTAGTCGTCACCCCAGCGCAGCGGATCGAACTGCGCCTTGGTGTAGCGCCACTGGCCCTTGGCGTCGCGGCCGACGAAGAAGCCGATCTCCGGGTTGAACAGGTTGACGTAGTCCTGCGCGCGGGAGTGGAAGTAGGCAGCGTCCGCCGCGTAGTTGGCGTTGTAGGGATCCTTTGCGTCCTTGTCCGCGGCCAGCGCCGCGGCGAGATTGCCGATGGCGAAGTCGTTGATATAGCCGTCCATCGACCAGGACAGGCCTTCCTTGGTGCCGGTGTCGACGTAGCCGTTGAAGTTGGAACGCTGCAAGCCCTTGCGGCCGGTGCCGGCGATCGGGCTGAGCACGGTGGCGTCCTTCAGTGCGGCCTGATAGAAGCTGCGCACGTCGAAGTTGTGGATGCCCTTGAGCCAGGCATCGGCGAAAGCCACGTCGGCGCTGGTGCCGACCATCAGGTCCGCATAGCCGGGTGACGACCATCGCGCGATCCAGCCGCCATCGCGGTATTCCTGCACGAAGCCATCGATCAGCTCGCCGGCCTGCTTGGGCGCCAGCAGGGTGTAGGCCGGCCATGCCGTGCGATAGGTATCCCAGAAACCGTTGTTGACGTAGACCTTGCCGTCGAGCACGCGCGCACCGGTGCGGGTGGGCGTGTTGTCGCCGGTGGCGGCGGAGAACGGGCTGGCGTAGCGGTAGATCGGCTTGGCCTCGGTGCCCGTGTTCTCGAACGCGGAGTTGGGATAGAGGAACAAGCGGTAGAGGTTGGAGTACAGCGTGACCAGCTCGTCGTGGTTGGCACCCTTAACCGCGACGATGCCGAGCTGTTCGTCCCAGCGCTTGCGGGCGCGTTCGCGGACGGTGTCGAAGTTGTCGTTGGGGGCGATTTCCAACGCCAGGTTGTGCCTGGCCTGGTCGACGCTGATCAGCGAGGTGGCGATGCGCATGTTCACCGTCTTGTGCTTCGACGTATCGAAGCCGAACCAGGCGGCGACGTGGTCGCGTCCTTCGCCGCTCAGCTTGCCGCTTTCAGTGACCGGTTGATCGACCTCGGCGTAGAAGAACAGGCGCGTGGCGCCGGTGGAAAGGCGGCTCTTCACATCCGAGTAGCCGCTGAAGCTGCGGCCCGACGGATCGAGCGTGATGCCGCCCTGGTCGGTGCGGTTGTCGAACACGAGCTGGCTGCGCGCGTCGGGGAAGGTGAAGCGGAAGATCGCCGCATGATCGGTCGGCGTGATTTCGCCGACGATGCCGTTATCGAAGGCGACCTTGTAGTAGTCCGGGCGTGCCACCTCGTTGGCATGGCTGAAGCCGAGGCCGCGCGCCTTGCGGTTGGCGGTGGGCGCGCCGCCGGCGACGCTGGCGGGCATCAGCTGGAAGGTCTGGCGGTCGCCCATCCACGGGCTGGGCTCGTGCGAAAGCACGAAGGCTTCGAGGCGTGGGCGGTTGTCGTCGTCGTTGCGCTCCTGGTACTGGTACATCCAGTCGGAGCCGGCGTCGGTGACCGGCGCCCAGAAGTTGAAGCCGTGGGGCAGGGCGGTGGCGACGACATTGTTGCCGCGCGAGAAGTTGGCGTTGGAGTTGGTGCCGCGCAGGGTGCTGACGTAATCGCTCGGGCGCGTGGCGGTGTCCGCCGGCGCATCGCCGATGCGCAGGTCATCGAGGAAGCCTTCCACCGTGCCGGCGGGGCCGTCCTGCGCGAGCACGATGCGCTTGATGGTGCGGCCTTGCGCCACCGCGCCGACATCGATGACCAGCCGGTTCCACTGGTTGGGATAGAGCGTGCGGCCTTCGCCTTGCGCGCGTGCGCTGGCGGCGACGTGGCGCTGGTCGCGCGCGGCATGCGCGGAGAGATGCGAGCCGTCATCGAAGATCAGGTCGACCGCGGTGTAGGTGGACGGGTTGGCGAGGTTGTCGCCGGCGGTGACGGGGAACAGCAGATAGGAAAGCTGGGTATGTGCATCGACGGGCAGGTTCACGTCGAACAGCGCTGCCTCCTGCGGCTTGCCGCCCTGGCCGCGGTAATGCAGCGAATGCAGGCCGGTGAAGCCGACGCCGGGTTTGGCGGTGAGTACGACGTTTTTATCCGGGCCGCCGGCGATGTCGACAGCGAGCGGGGATTTTGCTGCCACGGGCGCGGGCTCGCCTTTTTCGAAGGAGCTGAAGAAGGCGCTGTCCTGGCTGGCGTGCGCCAGGGGCAGGGCGAGCAGGAGGGCGCAGGTCAGGAGGTGCGGAGCGGAGATGCGGAGCCGATGGCGCATGCGTTGGTCTTCCCCTCGTGGGCGCGCGGTGCGAGGGGACCGGGCGCGGAAGTCCCGATTTGAATCGTTCTAAATGGGATGTGTCAAACCGCGCCGCAGCATGCGCCAGTGCCCACTCTCCCCTCCGGGGAGAGGGTTTGGGTGAGGGGCCGGGCGGAGCGTCGTGCTGACGTTCGCTACAACCGTCAGGGCTTTTTCGCTCCGTCGAAGCGTCATGGCGAGCCCCCGCCCCTCATCTGTTGCGACCGAAGGGAGTCCCCGTGGGACCGGCATCTTCCTCGCTCCTCAGAGCCGCGCACATCCATGCGCGCTCCCCGCGTACTCCCCGGCGGGGAGAAGAGTTCCTTCGATGAAGTGTGTCGATTCCTGCGACCGCCATTCGTCATCCTCAAGAACCCGGCGCAAGATGCACCGGCCATCCATCCCCTGTGCAAGCGAGCCGAACATGACGACTGACGTTTCCCCCGGAACGAATACCGAGCACCACGAGCGCCGACGCTGGATCGCGCTGCTGGTGCTGTGCATGGGCGTGCTGATGATCGTGCTGGACACGACCATCGTGAACGTAGCGCTGCCCTCGATCAAAACCGACCTGAAGTTCACCGACACCGAACTGGCCTGGGTAGTGAACGCGTACATGCTGACCTACGGCGGCTTCCTGCTGCTGGGCGGGCGCCTGGGCGATCTGTACGGGCATCTGCGCTTCTTCCTGCTCGGCATCGCGCTGTTCACGCTGGCCTCGCTGGCTTGCGGGCTGTCGCAGACGCAGGGCTTCCTGATCGCCTCGCGTGCGGTGCAGGGCCTGGGCGGTGCGGTGGTCACGGCGGTGGCGCTGTCGCTGATCATGGATCTGTTTACCGAGCCGGCGGATCGCGCGAAGGCGATGGGCATCTATGGCTTCGTCTGCGCCGGCGGCGGCAGCCTGGGTGCGATGCTGGGCGGTGTGCTGACCAGCACGCTGACCTGGCATTGGGTGTTTCTGGTCAACCTGCCGATCGGCATCGCGGTGATCCTGTTCGCGCCGAAGCTGCTGCCTTCGACCAAGGGCGTGTCGGATACGCGCCATCTCGATGTCAGCGGAGCGATCACTGTCACCAGCGCGTTGATGCTCGCCGTCTACGCGATCGTCAACGGCAACGAGCTGGGTTGGACTTCCGCGCGCACGCTGGGCGAACTGGCGATCGCGGTGGTGCTGCTGGCGCTGTTCTTCGTGATCGAGGCGCGCGTGCGCAAGCCGCTGATGCCGCTGCGGCTGTTCCTGCGGCGCAATATCGCCGTGTCCAATACGGTGGGCGTGCTGTGGGCGGCGGCGATGTTCGCCTGGTTCTTCCTGTCCGCGCTGTATATGCAACTGGTGCTGGGCTATGGGCCGCTGGAAGTGGGCCTGGCCTTCCTGCCGGCCAACCTGATCATGGCGGTGTTCTCGCTGGGCATCTCGGCCAAGCTGGTGATGCGCTTCGGTATCCGCAAGCCGCTGGCGGCGGGTCTGGCGCTGGCGGCGCTGGGACTGCTGCTGTTCGCGCGCGCGCCGCTGGATGGGCATTACGTGGTGGACATCATGCCGGGGATGATCCTGCTGGGACTGGGCGCGGGCATTGCCTTGAATCCGGTGCTGCTGGCGGCGATGAACGATGTGGAGCCGTCGGAGTCGGGGCTTGCGTCGGGTCTGGTGAATACCGCTTTCATGATGGGCGGCGCGCTGGGCCTGGCGGTGCTGGCCAGCCTGGCGGCTTCGCAGACCGGTACGGCGCTGGCCGGTGGTGCTGAGCGTGGCGCGGCGCTGCTGGTCGGTTATCGCGCGGCCTTCCTGGCGGGTGCGTGCTTCGCTGCCCTGGGTGCGGTGCTGGGTGCCACGCTGCTGCGGCCGCGCGAGGGTGCGGCGTCGTCGGATGTGGCTGTGTCGACGCATTGAATCTTGCGTAAGCCCCTCTCCCTTCGGGTCGCCGGAGGGAGAAGGGTTGAACTTCGGGCGTCACTTCTCGATGCGGTAATTCAAGCTCGCGCGGTTGAAATCCGTCGCGCTCTGCGCCTCGAAATTCCACCGGTGGCTCAGCCGATAGCGCAGCGTGATCACCTGCCCGGGCTCGAACAGCCCCACGCCATAGCTCAGGTACAAACGCGGCGACAGGTACTTGCCCACCGTAAAGGCCGAAGTGCCACCCAGCGCCTCGTTGCTCGACACGCCGACGTCGTCGATACCGAGCTTGCTGCCCACGCTCTTCGCCAGCAGATCGCCCGCCGCCGAACCCAGCGCTTGCGCCGCCGCGCCGACCATATCGCCTTCGCCGCCTTTCACCTGCGACAGCGGCTTGCCGGTGATCAGGTATGACAGCGCGTCCGACTGCTCCATCACCGGATTGGAGAACACGGTCAGCACCGGGCGCTGCGCCGTCCCCGACACCATCAGGCCCACCTTCTGCCCCTCGTCGATGGTGGCGTTCGGATTGAGCTTGCGCGCCGCGCGGATATCCAAGCCCGGGTTGTCGATCGGCGTGCTGGCGAACAGCAGCCGGCCCTGCTCGATCTGCAGGTTCTGCCCATATGCCTTGTAGATACCGTCGACGGTGATCTGGCCCTGGCCGCTGGTGGCGCGGCCGGGACGCTCATTCACCGTAAGCGTGCCCCCCAGGCGGCCATCCAGGCCGAAGCCGACCAGATGCGTCTTGCGTCCGAGATTGACCTTGACCGCGGCGGTGATCGGCATGGCTTTCGCCTTCTCCGCCTGCTGTTCCTGATCGACCACCACCACGTCGGGCGAGGCCTGGGTGGCGCCGGCGCCGGGCAGGCGGGAGACGTCGACGTCGGCGGTGTCCAGCGTGACATCGCCGCCGATATTGATGCCCTTGGCGTCCTGGGTGATCTGCAGGTCGGGCGAGACGATCACCTTGGCCGCGGGAATATCCGCGGCGGTGAATGCGCTGCCCTTCACATTGATCGCGGTGGTCGCGCCTTCGCCGATGCCGGCATGGCCGTCCACGCGCAGCGAGCCCTTGCCGGACTGCACGCTGCCGCCGATCAGGAATTGCCTGGCGTCGGTGGTGCTGACGGTGAGCTGGCCCTGCGAGAGTTTCAGGCCGGCCGATGGCACTTCGGCGGCGAAGCCGGTGACCGCCGCCTGGCCTGAAACCAGCGGCTGCGCCAGCGTGCCGGCGAAGCGGAAGCTCCCGTTCGCCGCGCCTTTCACCTCGGCGACTTCATTGCTGAAGAGTTCGATGAACTTGAGATTGTTGAGATGCAGTTCGAGCTGCCCGCTCAGCGCCTGCTGCGCGCCGTTGAGCGCGAGCTGGCCGTCCACGCGGCCGCCGTCGTTGAGGCCCGCATGCAGCGTGGCGCTCTGGCTGGTCGGGCTGAGCTGCGCCTGCAAAGCGAGTTCGTTGTAGGACAGCAGCGGCTGGTCGGCGCGATCGACATAGGTGATGGTGCCGCGCGGCGAGGTGATCGAGGCGCTGCCGCTGAGCGCGCCGGCCGCATTGCGGCGGATGCTGCCGCTGCCGCCCAGGGTGCCGTCGGCGCGCATCGGCATATCCGGGCCGGCGAAGGTCATCAGCAGCGCCAGCGGCAGGTCGCGCAAGCGATAGTTGGCGTCGAGATTGCCGGCCTTGTCCTGCTTCGCCGCCACGCACAGTTGCGGTTCGCCGGCGGTGAGGCACAGCTCGGACAGGCTCATCGCGCCGTTGTCGTAGGCCAGCTGCGCGGACTGCTGCAGATGCCAGCGCGGGATGCCCTGCGGTTCCAGATCCAGCGTGGACAGCGTGCCGTTCCACGCGCTGCCCTTCATGCCGCCGTTGAGCGCGACGCGGGTGGACAGCTGGTCACCATGGGCCTGCAGGGTGAGGCTGTGGCGCACAGAGCTGCCTTCGCCGCGCAGTTCGATGCGCTTGAAATCGAGGCCGCCGAGATTGGCGTGGCCGGTGTCGAGCGCGAGCTTGCCGCCGGGGTTGCTGAGGTCGGGCAGGCTGGCGTCGAGCTGCAGGTTGTCGACGGTCTGGCCGGCATAGGCGACGCCGCTGCCTTGCAGCTTGGCGTCGAGCGAGAACTTCGGCGATTTGCCGCGCAGGCGCAGATCGCCCTGCACGCGGCCCTGCGCATCCGGCAGCCAGTCGCCCAGCGAGGCGATGGCGAGATCGAGCTGCACGTCGTTGCTGGCGCCGGGCGTGGCCTCGAGCTTGACGGTGCTGCCGCCGGAAGCGAGGTCGAGCTTGCCGTCCACTACTTGCTGCGGGGTCAGATGCAGCTTGCCCTGCGCGCGCACGGGACGCTCGCGCAAAGTGCCGGCGAGCTTGCGGATATCGAAGCTGGCGTCGGGCTGGTTTTCCGGCAGGGTGCCATCGGTGGCGATATCGAAATCCAGCGCGCCGTTCCAGCCGGCGAGCAGCTGGCCCGGATCGAGCTTGTTCGCGGTCGCCACGAGCTGCCAGGCCAGCGCGGGCTGCAGGGTGAGCATGCCCTTGGCCTGCATGCCGCCCTGCGGCTGCTTCAGTTCCAGCGTGTGCAGGGTGATGGTTTTCGGCGTGCCATCGAGATTCAGCGCGAGCTTGGCCAGCTTGCCCGGCGGACCGATATCGACATCGCCTTCGGCATGGAATGCATCCGCGCTGCCGCGCGCTTTCAGGCTGCCCTGGCTGGACAGGTCCTGGCCGGCCAGCGAAGCGGGCAGCAGCAGGTCTCTCCATGCGATGGCGAGATCGCCGCTGACCGGTTGCGCGCCGAGCTGCACGGTGCCTCTGGCTTCGAGCTGGCCCTTGATCTGCGGCGAGCCCAGCACGAGCTGCTCGAGCTTCAGCGTCTTGAAGTCGTCGCTGAAGCGCGCGCGCAGCGGCTGCAGCAGCAGCTGGTAATCGTTGAGGTCGACCTTGCCTTGCAGCGAGCCGCCATGGCGGTCGCCGCTGCCTTGCAGGGCAAGACCGAGCGCGCTGAGCGAGCTGTCGCCGAGCAGCGGCTTGGGATCGAAGCGCGGCGCGTCGATGCGCGCGTTCCAGTCGTAGTCGCCGTGCTGCGCCACGTCCAGCGTGAGCTGCACGGCGGTGGGCTGGGTGAGCTTGAGTTCCGTCTTGATGCGCTTGCCGTCGCCATGCGCCTCGATGCTGCCGGCATATTCCACGCCGGCCACCTTCCAGGCGAAGCCGGCGGCGCCATCGCCTTTCTCGCCGGCGGCAATGACCAGGGCGCCGTTGAGATCCGCATGGCCATCGGGTGCGAGCAGGTTGAGCTTGCGCAGCTCGATGCCGGCGGCGGTCCACTGGCCGGCAAGGTCGAGGCGGTTGGAGACGAACAGCGGCTCGCCCGCCTGGGCAATCTTCACCGCGCCGACGTGCACGCGGTCGAGCACGATATCCAGCGGCGGCTTCAGCGAGAAACTGCTTTCGCTGGGTGGTTCTTCCTGCTTCGCCTTGGGCAGTGCGACATCCACGCCGTCCACGTCCAGGTTCAGCACATGCGCGCGCTTGCGCAGCAGCGGCCACAGGCGCAGGTCGAGCGTGGCCGTGGCGACTTTCACTTCCATGCCCTGGCCGTCGGCATAGCGCACGCCTTGCAGGTGCAAAGATCCCGCCAGGTGGCCATCCGCCTGCTGCACGGTGAGCGCGCCATCGGTGAAGGCCTGCGCGCGCGCCAGCGCGAAGCGCAGGCCGCCGGCGCTGCCCAGCAGCCACCACAGCGCGGCGAGAAGGATCAGCAGCAGAACGCCGAGGGCGAGGGCGATGCGCTTGAGCCACCGGGTCACCGTTGTTTCTCCTTGATCACCTTTGCGTCTCCCGTCCGCTGCTCACAGGTCCGACCCGACCACGAGATGAAAGCGCACGCCATGCTCGTGCCTGTCATGGACAGGCACACCCGCATCCACGCGCACCATGCCTATCGGAGAACGCCAGCGTATACCAAGGCCAATGCCCACTTTCGGTTGCAGGCGGAGGCCGTCAAAGGCGTTGCCCGCATCGATGAAGGCGGCACCGCCCCACTGCGGAGTGAAGTAATGCTCCAGGGTCGCGCTGGCGACCGCCAGGCTTTGGCCGCCGACCACGTCGTCGTAGCTGTCCCGCGGCCCCTGCGATTCGAAGGCATAGCCGCGGATGGACCGATCGCCGCCCGCGAAAAAGCGCAGCTCCGGTGGCAGCAGCGAAAAATCGCTGGTCCATAGATGGCCGAGACTGCCGCGCAGGATCAGTCGGTCGCGTTCGCCCAGCGCGCGAATCCAGCGCGCCTCGGCGGTGATGCTGCTGTAGCGTGCTGAGGACGCCAGGCTCCCCGCCGTGCTGCGCGCGGTGAGGCGCAGCGACCACCCGCGCCGGACGAATTCGATATCGTCCGCCTGCTTGCGTTCGAGCGAGGCTTCGGCATAGGTGAAGGCGGAGCGTCCGCGGCAACGGCCCTCGTCCAGGATGTCGCCTTCCGGACCGATCCGGATGCAGTCAAAGGCGAAGCGGCTGGCGAGGTTGTACACGCCGATGGTGCGGGTCCAGCCATGCCACGGCGAGCTCTTCTCGATACCCAGTTTCCAGCCGCGGGCCGTCCAGAGCCAGTTTTTCACATCGGCGTAGGAAGCGCCGATGCGCAGGCTGCTCTTGTCGTCGTCCGGCAGGGGGATGATGTACTGGCTGTCCAGCTTGTCGAACCGCTGCGCCACCACGGCCTCGCTCTTCCAGCGGTGGCCGTAGGAATTCACCCAGCGCTTCTCGACGTTGGCGCGCGCGCCGAAGCCGATGTCGGTGCCAAGGATCGGTCCGCCGCTGTAGATGCTGCGCTTGGCGGGGGCCAGCCGCACGTCGATGTCGACCGTGCCCGGTGCGGCACCTTCCAGTTGCGTTGCGACGTCGACGGTGGAGAAGTAGTCGGCGCCGTTCAACGCCCGGTGCAGGTCCAGCAATTGATCCTGGTTGAAGTAATCGCCGGATTTGAACGGTACATGGCGCGCGAGCAGGCTGGGCTGCCACAGCGATCCTTCGAAACGGATCGCGCCATAGCGATAGCGTGTGCCGGCGTCCCAGGCGAGGCGAATGGCGGCGCTGCGCTTGCCGCGGGTCACCTCGACGCGGTGCACCGTGAGGCGCGCGTCCAGGTAGCCCTCTCCGGTAAGCGCGTTGCCCAGGTTGTCGCGCGCGCTGCGATAGGCACCTTCGTCCAGCCGCTTGCCCTGCAGGCTTGCGACGGCGCTGCTGGCCAGCTTGACGGCGGGAAGCTCGGCGGCCGCGCGATCGAGCTGGATATCCACCGCCTCGACCAGCACCGGCGGCCCGGGCGTGACCTGCAAGGTGACGCGCCAGCCTTTGCCCGTCTGCTCCCGCCGGGCGAGCGCGTGGCCCTCGTAATAGCCGTATCGCCGCAGGATGGCGTCGACCTGCGTCTCGGCGCGCTGGCACAGCCGCTGGAGCTGCGCCTCGCCCACGTAGCTGCCGGCATAGAGCGAAAGCTCGGTGCCGTTGAGCAGCGCCGTCTTGAGCTCGCCCTTCACGCCGGTCACGCCCACGTCCACCGCGGCCAGCCCCGATACCGGGAGCAGCCATGGGAGCAGACACAGGTAGCGGCGCATCCGGCGCATGCGTCGGCGTCCATCCTTGCAGGTGGCAAACCGCACACGCTAGCTGTCCGGGCGTCATGGAACGCCAGGCAAATTCCAGATTCCGGGGAGGTTCCCGTGCTGAGCATGGGGCCGTTGCGATCCATCGGCGCGGGCTGTCCGGGCAGGTGGTGCGCGATGCGGGCGTCCACGCGGTACGTCACAGATCGGGCCCGATCACGAGGTGCAACTGCACGCCATGTTCGCGCTTGTCGTTGATCGGCGTGCCCAGATCCACGCGGATCATGCCCACCGGCGACAGCCAGCGCAGGCCGAGGCCGGCGCCCACGCGCGGCCGGTAATCCGTGCCGTCGAAGGCGTTGCCGGCGTCGACGAAGGCGGCCATGCCCCAGTTGCGGGTGAAGTAATGCTCCACCTCGGAACTGGCCACCAGCAGGTTGTGGCCGCCGATCACGCGGTCGTAGCTGTTGCGCGGGCCGATGGTCTGGAAGCCGTAGCCGCGCACCGAGCGGTCGCCGCCGGCGAAGAAGCGCAGCTGTGGCGGCAAGGCGTCGAAATCGTTGGTCCAGGTATAGCCGACGCTGCCGCGCAGGATCAGGCGATCGCGTTTGGTGAATGCGCGGATCCATTTCGCATCCGCGGCGAGCTGGCTGAAGCTGGCATCCGAGAGCAGGGTGCCCACGGTGCTGCGCGCATAGATGTCGATCGACCAGCCATTGCGCACGAAGGTGGGATTGTCCGCCTGTTTGCGCGACAGCGAGGCCTCCGGATAGAACAGCGTGCTGCGGCCGTGCTCGATGCCTTCGACATTGTCGTTCTCGCCGGCCTGCTTGCCCACGATGAAGGTGCCGGACAGCGCATGCAGCCCGATGGTGCGCGTCCAGCCGTGCCACAGGCGGGTTTCGTTGGCGACCAGCTCGAGCGTGCGCGACTTGGAGGTGTCGGTATCGGCATCGCGGAAGTTGGCGCCGAAATTGAACGCGCGCTGGTTCTCGCCCGGCATCGGAATCGAATACAGCGTGGACAGCGTCTTCAGCCGCTGCGCCAGCACCAGCTCGTTCTTCCATTTGTGGCCGCTGCGATTGATCCAGCGCCGCTCCATGCCCGCGCGCACGCCGGCGCCGGTATCGGTGCCGATAAACGGGCCACCGGTGTAGACGGTGCGCTTGGCCGGGGCGAGCTGCACGGTGACGTCGACCACGCCGTCCTTGGCCTCGTCCACGTCGGGCAGCACGTTGACCACCGAGAAATAGTCCGCGCCGTTCAGTGCCTGCTGCAGCTGGAGCAGCTGGTCCTGCTGGAAATAATCGCCGCGCTTGAACGGTACATAGCGCTGCAGGAAGCCTTGCTTGAACTGCGAGCCTTCGAAGCGCACTTCGCCGTAGCGGTAGCGCTTGCCGGCCTCCCACGCCAGCGCGATGCTCGCGCTGCGCTCGCCGCGGTTGACCTCCACGCGATGGGTGACCATGCGCGCGGACAGATAACCGTTGGCGGTGAGCGCGCTGGCGAGCGTATCGCGGGTGGTGGTGTACGTGCCGTGGTTGAGCTGCTGGCCCTTCAGGCGCTCGACCGCACGCTCGGCGCGGCGCACCGCCGGAATCTTCATCGCCTCGTCGTCGAGCTTGACCTCGACCGCGCTGACCAGCACCGGCTCGCCGGTTTTCACGTGCAGGGTGACGCGCCAGTCGGCGCCGTTCTGCTGGATCTCGCCGTTCGCGCTCGCTTCGTAATAGCCGTAGGGCTCCAGCGCGGCGCGCACCTGTTCCGGCGCGCGTTCGAACAGGCGGCGCACCTGGGCTTCGCTCACATCGCGGTTGGCGTACTGGGAAAGTTCGACGCCGGCGATCACCGGAGCCTTGAGCGTGTCGTCCACCCCGTCCACCACCAGTTGCACACTGGCCTGCGCGAACGGGCTCAGCAGCAGGAGGGGCAGGGCGACCAGGCCCAGGCGTCGTTGTCGGCGCATGCGGGGGTTCCATCCATTGGGGCTGCAGGCGAACGCGTCGCCTGCTCCGAGCTTAGCGGGTGGAAGTCAGACCGCAACCATCGAGCTGTCGTTTCTGGGAGTGGGATTAAAGGCCTTGAGCGAAGCCTTTCACTTCACGAGCTTCGTCATCTCGCAACCCTCGTCGCCTCGCAACCTTGTCACCCTCGCAACCTCGTCACCCTCGCAACCTCGTCACCCTCGCAACCTCGTCACCCTCGCAACCTCGTCACCCCAGCGAAAGCTGGGGTCCAGCGCCTTCAAGGCACTGGATTCCAGCTTTCGCTGGAATGACGGGGGATGGTGCGGGCACGCGCATCAACCAGCCTTGTCGCCCGCCTTGTGCGCGATCCACGCGCCGACCACCGCCGACACGTACGGAATCGACTGCGCGCCGAGGATGAACATCCACAGCTTGCTTTCCACGTAATGCGTGCCATAGGCCATGCCCATGCCGACCACGCACAGGATCAGCGCGATCGCCATCAGCATTTCCTCGCGCACCGGCGCGAATGCGGCGAAGTTGCTGCCGCCGAGGCGGCGGCTCTTGGCGGTCACCACGAACGAGGTCTTCTCGCGCGTGAGTCCATGCAGGATGCCGCGCGCGATGGCGTGCGACAGGCCCATGCTGGCCAGCGAAGCCATCAAGGTGTCGTACCAGCTGCAGGGTACGCGGGCGCGGTACAGCACGATGCCGAAGATCGCCTTGGCGAAGAAGAAGCCGATCACCGGGATCAGGAACAGCTGCATCGGCAGGGTGAACAGCTTCGGCGCCGCCACCATGCCGGCGGTCCAGAAGATCGCCATCAAGGTGAAGATCAGATGCAGCGCATCGGCGAACCAGCTGAACCAGCCGGTGAGGAAGTGGAAGCGCTGGCCCACCGAAAGCGGCCCCTTGCGCGTCATCCACTCCCAGCGGCCCTTGAGGATCTGCATCGCGCCGAAGGCCCAGCGGTAGCGCTGGCTCTTGTAGGCCTTGAAGTCGGCGGGGGTGAGGCCCTTGCCCATCATCTCGTCGACGTAGACCAGCTCGTAGCCGGCGTGCATCAGGCGCAGGCCGAGCTCCGCGTCCTCGCAGATGGTCCATTCGGACCAGCCGCCGGTGCCTTCCAGCGCCGAGCGGCGCACCATGGTCATGGTGCCGTGCTGGATGATCGCGTTGCGCTCGTTGCGGTGATGCATGCCGATGCGGAAGAAGCCGTCGTATTCCCACGCGGTCATGCGGCGGAAGCGGTTGTGCTCGAAGTCGCGGTGCGCCTGCGGGCACTGCACCACGGCCACCTTGGGGTCGTGGAAATGGCCGGTCAGCGTAGCCAGCCAGTCCTGGCGCACCACGTAGTCGGCGTCGATCACCGCGACCACGTCGGCGCGCGGATCGGTTTCCTTGAGGCCGAAGTTCAGCGCGCCGGCCTTGAAGCCGGGCCACGGTTCCAGATGGAAGAAGCGGAAGCGGTGGCCGAGCTTTTCGCAGTATTCCTGCACCGGCTTCCAGATCGCCGGGTCCTTGGTGTTGTTGTCGATCACCAGGACTTCGTAGTTCTCGTACTCCAGCTCCGCCAGCGAATCGAGCGTGACGATCACCATCTCCGGCGGCTCGTTGTAGCAGGCCAGATGGATCGACACGAACGGCTGCTTGGACGGTGGATCCGGGCGCAGCATGGCGGCATGGCGCACCCACGAGCGGCGCCACAGCACTTCGGTGAACTCGAAGCCGTTGATCAGCAGGATGGCCAGGATGGCGATCTGCGCCGGGAACAGCAGGACCAGCATGGTCCAGTCGATCCAGCTCAGATAGAAATTGAAGGGCAGGGTGGCCGACCACACCACCAGGCCGCAGGCCAGCTGGATCAGCGCGGCGAAGAAGAAGCGGCCCATCAGCTTGAAGCGGCCGAAGCGGCGGCCGAACCAGACCATCGGCAGCAGGGCCAGCAGGCCGGCGGCGATCGCCTTCCACGGCCAGCCGGTGTCCTCGGTCACCGGGCCGGTGAACGGGAACTTGGGCTGGCGGTCGGCGTTGAACATGCCCCAATACGCTTCGGTGCGGCCGGCCAGCTTTTCCTTCCAGGGCTGGTCGAAGGCTTCCATCACGTAGTAGTCGATCTTCTGCTGCTTGGCCGCGTTGAACCAGTTGCGCAGGAAGATCGCCTCGTCCGACACCGAGGGCTGGGCATACTGGAAGCGGTCGCCGTTGGACGGCCAGCCGATCTCGCCGATCACGATGTGCTTGTTGGGAAACAGGCGCTGCAAGGCCTTGAAGCTGTCCATCGCCTCGCCGATGGCCGCCTCGCGGGATACGCCGTTCCAGTACGGAAACAGGTGGACCGTGATGAAGTCGACGTGATCGGCCAGCTCCGGGTACTTGGCCCAGATATGCCAGGGCTCGGCGATCGACACCGGCTGCTTGAGCGCGGCGCGGGCGCGGTCGGCATAGGCCATCAGCTGCTCGGGCGTGAGGTCGCCGCGGAACAGCACCTCGTTGCCGACGATCACGCGGGTGATCGAATTCGGGTAGCGGCGGGCCTGGGCGATCAGCGCCTCCAGCTCCAGCTCGTTGTTGTCCAGGCGGCGGTCCATCCAGGCGCCGGCCATCACGTCCAGCCCTTCGCGCTCGGCCAGGCGGTAGACCTGGGGATTCTGCAGGGTGGAATAGGTGCGGATGCGCGAGGTGTAGCGACTGAGCAGCTTCAGGTCGCTCTCGATCTCGTCCTCGCTGGGGAAATCGTTCTTCAGCGGGTTCTGGTAGCGCTGGAAGGCGGAGAGGGCGAAGCCGCCGATCGGGCCTTTCCAGTCGTTCGGGCCGTGCGGGAGGTTGCCCCACCACCACAGGCCGACGTTCAGGGCCGCGACGATCAGCGCCAGCAGGATGGCTGAAAACAGCGTGGGCCGGCTGGGATGGGTGGCTGCTGCGTCGGTCGCGGTCAAGAACAATCCCCGTGGTTGCCTCTCACACGAGGCGCCAAAGCCTGAGGAGCTTACCGAGGCCGGGCAGCAGGCTCAATAAAGGCGTGCCCCAGGTGGTCAGCGCGAGGTCAGGGCGAGGACCTTGCCAGGCTGGCGTAGGTTGGGGTGAGCCGCAGGCGAACCCCAACGAAGGTGTGCCATTGCCGTGACGGCAGGCGAGCCCCAGGCGCCTGTTGGGGTTCGCCTGCGGCTCACCCCAACCTACGTCGTAGGACCTTCGGTCCTTACTTCAACAGCGAACGCAGCATCCAGGCGGTCTTCTCGTGCTCCTTAAGGCGCCCGGTCACCATGTCCGCTGTGCCCTCGTCGCCGGCCGCGTCGGCCACCTTGATCGTCTCGCGCGAGGTATGGGCGGCGATCTCGTGGCCCTCGACCAGCTGGCCGACCATCTCCTTCCAGTCCGGCACGCCGGCTTCTTCCTTGATGGTGGTGAGCTTGCCGAACTGGCTGTAGGAGCCGGGGGCGAACACGTCCAG